>Ga0315270_10000282_pt1 | contig 29042 bp, 27 predicted proteins | sample C1_bottom_MG_FD_204932 | JGI IMG/M metagenome (GOLD analysis project Ga0315270, IMG submission 204932) | Sediment microbial communities from Yellowstone Lake, YNP, Wyoming, USA - C1_bottom | ecosystem: Environmental > Aquatic > Freshwater > Lake > Sediment | place: USA: Wyoming | collected...
CAACAACATCGATCTCAGCTATACGCCCGCAACGGAACAACTCACAGTTGCTGCCGACAGCAATCGACTGGGACAAACGCTACTGAACCTAGTATCAAACGCTATTAAGTACAACCGGCCGCAGGGCAAGGTGCAAATTTTCGCGGAACGACACGAAGACCAGCGCGTGCGGCTTTATATTCGCGACACCGGAATCGGCCTAACGCCGGAAGATTTGCAGAAACTGTTTACACCGTTTGCCCGGTTCGGCCCGAAACACATCGAAGGCACCGGCATCGGCCTGACATTGACCAGGCATCTAGTTGAACTGATGGGTGGCACGCTGGGGGTGACAAGTGAAAGCGGCGTCGGCAGCACCTTCTGGATCGACCTTACCGATGCGCGTGGCAACGCGTCCATCGCGCAAAGTACAGATCAAGCACCACAAGCCTTGGCCGAAAGTCAGCCCGCGCCGCCATGCAGCGCCACTGTCCTCTACATCGAAGACCAATCGGCCAACCTGTTATTTGTGCAAAAGTTACTGCAAAAAAAACGCCCGCAATTGCGCTTGCTGCAAGCCATTGAACCGCACATCGGCTTAAGCTTGGCGCATGCGCAGCACCCCGATTTGATCCTTCTCGACATCAACCTGCCGGAAATTAACGGCTACGAAGTTTTGCAGCGACTACGCGCCGATCCCGAAACTTGCAATATCCCTGTCATCGCGATCAGCGCCAACGCTATGGCGGATGATCTGGCCAAAGGCAAGGCGGCCGGCTTTTCAGACTATTTGACCAAGCCGATCGATATTCATGCGCTGCTGGCATGCATCGATCAATATCTAGTGCAGGAAGTCAGCTAGCATTTAGTTCGGTTGGCCCATTCTGCGGCACCTTAAAGCAAACATTTCGACACGACACCAGCGCATTTGCCAATTTGCTAAATGCGGCTGATAATCCATTGACTTGCATGCGCGGCATGCGCTCTGCGCCAACCGATAGGCCATTTGCGACATCCCCTATGCCTGCTGCCAAATCAAGTGATGACAAACCTAAGCCAGGTGCCGGCGAGCCCTTTGCCAACCCCATTCTTCGCCCCATCGAATTGCCGCAGGAACTGCTCGGAAAAAACGCGCCCTGCGATCTGTTCAACGCCCGCGGTGTATTGCTGATCAAAGCTGGTGCACCGATCCCGGCACCAGCACATGATCCACTGTGGCCCACGCGCCTATTCTGTACAGCCGAACAAGCACAAATGTTGTCTGATGCCGATCCGGCCTTGATCTTGCCTCAGGTTGGCGTGCACTTGTCTCAGCTTTCCGCGCGCATCCTACTCAGCGAACAAGTAACTCCAGGCGAACTAACAACACTGGCGCAAACCGTGTTTAATATCTGGTCATTGGATGCCGACGCCTGCCTCGGTTTAGCGCGCTTATCGCAACACGGCCAACCCAGCGCATGGCATGCAATCCATGTCGCACTGATTGCTGCAGAACTGGGCACAGCCCTCAGCCTAACCCGGGATCAAATCACGAGCGTGATCGGCGCCGCATTGACCATGAATTTATCAACCCTTGCACTGCATGATGAAATGTTCTATTTGCATGGCGCACCCAGTGCTGCTGAGCGCGAAGCCCTACACCAGCATCCATTGGCAGGAGTTCAATGCTTGCTGCGCATCGGCAACATGCAGCAACAGTGGGTCGAAGCAGTAGGTGCACACCATGAGAATATCGACGGTAGCGGCTACCCCGAAGGACTCAAGGGGGTGCAAATTCCATTGCACGCGCGCATGGTGCGCGTGGCGGACACGTTAGCAGCACGCCTCACCGGGCGCAAATTGCGACCACCGCGCCACTGGAACCTACACCATGCGCGCGATATCAGCCACTTGGTACAGCATATTTTTGGCGACGATCTAGTACGTTTGGATGTGCCGATGACGCAACGTTTAATGAACGCATTGGGGCGTTTTCCACCCGGCAGCCTGGTGCGTCTGAGCAACAGCGAACTGGCGCTGGTAACGCGGCGCACCACATCTACCGCTGCGCCACCGCACCAAGTGTTGGCGCTGTTTGACGCTGAAGGCAATCCCTACGAAACACCGCGCCCACGCCGCATCGACCCCAAGGAATGCAGTATCCGTGGCTATGCGCACGACAAGCTGCATACCTTGCCGCGCTATGACTGGAATAAGGCTTGGGGTTACGGGCTGGCTTGAGGTTTTTCGTCCACGCCGGGCAGGAATGAATGCAAAAAATCTTGAACCATGGAATACACAGAATGCACGGAGGAAAGCCAATACAAAAAACTCCGCGTCCTCCGTGTACGCCATGGTGATCGGTTTTTTAAAGCTTCTCCGCCAGCACTTTTTCCAGCTTGAGCTGATCGACCACAAAACCGCGGATACCTTCCGAGAGTTTCTCGGTCGCCATCGCATCTTCGTTCAAGTCAAAACGGAACTGCGCTTCGGTCATGCGCGATGGTGGTTTCATGGCGTCGGCACTGCCGTTCAAACGGCGCGGCAAATCGCCTTGCATCGCTTCCAGTTCTTCCAACAAATTGGGAGCGATAGTCAAACGGTCGCAGCCGGCGAGTGCAATGATTTCGCCGACATTGCGAAAGGACGCGCCCATCACAATCGTCTTGAAGCCATGATCCTTATAAAACTTGTACACCTTACGTACCGACTGCACACCGGGATCTTCTTCCGCCGTGAAATCGCGACCGTGCTTGGCCTTGTGCCAATCCAAAATCCGTCCGACGAAGGGTGAAATCAAAAAGGCGCCGGCCTCGGCGCAAGCGCGCGCCTGGCCAAAGCCGAACAATAGGGTGAGGTTGCAATTGATGCCTTCGCCTTCCAGGACTTCTGCAGCACGAATGCCTTCCCAAGTGGAGGCCATCTTAATCAGGACGCGCTCATTCGGAATCCCCGCCTCGTTATATAGCTTGATTAACTTACGCGCCTTCGTGAGACTGCCGTCTTTATCGAATGACAAGCGCGCATCCACTTCGGTAGAAATGCGTCCTGGAATCGACTTCAATACTTCCACGCCGACATTCACCGCCAGCTTATCAGCGGCGTCGATAATTTGTTGATCCGAATTGCTGCTTTTGGATTTGGCCCAATTGATGGAATCGGCGATCAGCGGCACATACTGCGGCAAGGAAACTGCTTTGAACAGCAGCGAAGGATTGGTGGTTGCATCGACCGGCTTACGCGCGCGGATTGCATCAATATCACCGGTATCGGCCACGATCGTGGTCATGGATTTTAGTTGTTCCAACATGCTAGCCATAATTTCCCCCTTAAAATGTTCTCAACACAAAATGGAAACCGCGAGTCTGCATGCGGGCCGTACTTAAAATCGGATTATTTGCAACAACCGCGCCATAGTGTAGCGCAGCCCCTTGATTATTGGTTGGCAGCCTTGTCCGCTTCCTGCAAGTTTTGCTGTGCGGCCTGATTCGCCGCATCCAGACGTTGTTTGACTTGTTCCTTGGTTTTTTCAGCTTGTTTGAGTTCCGCAGCCTTGCTAGCGGCACCCGTGGCGGCACTACCAAGCCCCTCGACACCACAAGAAGACAATACAAAAGATAGGGTTAAGACGATCAATTGACGCATGGGCTTGCTCTCCAGCCTGAATTTCTTACCTATAGTAGATGCCTGGGACTCAATATTCCAAGGCGTTTTTTGGTATCATGGCAGCCTTTCTGCCGCCTACCGCTGTTCTGGTTGGCGGTTTTGTTTTTTACGGGTGGAATAGCCCACAACTTTAATTGCCTTGCCTGATTCATGACCGATACCCCTTTTTCTCCCGATTTACTGCGCGATGTGTCCAAGCGCCGTACCTTCGCCATTATTTCCCACCCGGACGCGGGTAAGACCACGCTCACGGAAAAGTTGCTGCTATTCGGCGGCGCGATCCAAATGGCCGGTACGGTCAAGGCGCGCAAGAGCGCACGTCATGCCACCTCGGACTGGATGGAAGTGGAGAAGCAACGCGGCATCTCCGTCACCAGCTCGGTGATGCAGTTCGAGTACGCCGGCAACACCATCAATCTGCTGGACACGCCTGGCCACGAGGATTTTTCCGAAGACACCTATCGCGTGCTAACCGCGGTGGATGCGGCGGTGATGGTGATCGACGCCGCCAAGGGCGTGGAGACGCAAACCATTAAGCTGCTGAACGTGTGCCGCCTACGCAATACGCCCATCATTACTTTCGTCAACAAAATGGATCGCGAAGTGCGCGAGCCAATCGAGCTGCTGCAAGAGATTGAGTCGGTGTTAAAGATCGATTGCGCGCCCATCACCTGGCCGATCGGCATGGGCAAGAGTTTTCGCGGCGTGTACTCGCTGCTGACGCAGAGCCTGATGCGCTTTGCGCCGGGCCAAGAAAAAGTCAGCGCAAATCAGGAGTTGATCGATGGCTTGAACAATCCCTTGCTTGATCAGTTATTCCCGGACGATGTAAAGCGCCTGCGCGAGGACGTGGAACTGATCCAAGGCGCAAGCATGCCCTTCGACCTGGAGCTGTTCCAAGCCGGTCAGCAAACACCGGTGTTCTTCGGCTCCGGCATCAACAATTTTGGCGTGCAAGAAATCCTACAAGCGCTGGTGGATTGGGCACCACCGCCACAGCCGCGCGACGGCGGTAAGCGCCTAGTGCATCCGGCAGAAAAACCCTTCACCGGTTTCGTGTTCAAGATCCAGGCGAACATGGATCCCAAACACCGCGATCGTATTGCCTTCTTCCGCATTTGCTCCGGGCGCTACAGCGCGGGCATGAAAGTACAGCACATGCGCCTGAAGCGCGAGATGAAATTAGCCAATGCGCTGACCTTCATGGCCAATGAGCGTGTACACATGGAAGACGGCGTAGCCGGCGACATCATCGGCATCCACAACCATGGTCAATTGCAAATCGGCGACACCCTGAGCGAAGGCGAAGTACTGGGCTTCAAGGGTATTCCGTATTTCTCGCCGGAGATGTTCCGCACCGCACGCCCACGCGACCCGTTCAAGGCCAAACAATTGCAAAAAGGCCTGCGCGAGCTGGGCGAAGAAGGTGCGATCCAAGTATTCGAGACCCCCAGCGGCGGCGACCTGCTGTTGGGTGCGGTCGGCCAATTGCAATTTGAAGTAGTGGCGTCGCGCCTGGCAGCGGAATACAAAGTGGACGCGATTTACGATCCAGCCGATATCTACACCGCGCGTTGGCTCACCTTTGACGACGACAACACCAAGCGCAATTTCGAGAAAGAACAATACGCGCGCATCGCCCAGGATGTGGACGGCAATCCGGTCTACTTGGCTACCAATCGTTACAACTTGAATATCGTGATGGAAAAGTGGCCAAAGGTGACGTTCCATGCGACGCGTGAGCATGGGCAACGCTTTGATTGAGTGTGTAGGTCTTAGCGTCCATCGCACTGCACCAATGGCACCACACGACCTCTAAATCCAGAATCAAAAATTTCCTTTTTTGCGCCACCTGGGTAAAGGCCGCCAGATCCTGTGGCTTCCAGGCAATTAAGGACTTGGCCTCGGTGCTGGCGACAGGAAAATCCAAATCTGCGGATATCGGCATTGCCCATATTTAATACTCTTTAACACCACTTTTTGCCGCCACCGCCTATCCTTAGAGAGTTCTTTCTTGCTAACAAGTTTGCTTCTCACAGGAGAAATAATCATGGTCAGCGTTAAATCTAGAACCGTATCCAACATGCCATCGGTAACGCCCATCACGCCCGAACAGCGCTATCAGATGATTGCCGAAGCCGCCTATTTCCGTGCCCAGCACCAGGGCTTTTGCGGCAATCCCGCCCAAGACTGGGTTGAGGCTGAGGCAGAAATCGATCGCGTTCTATTACAATCTGGACAAAATGGCTTGAGTCCTAAACAAGCTTTTCAACAAAAACTTGAAGCGCAGCTTCGGGAATTGGATATTTTGTTCGACAACTTAAAATTGCAAGCCAGTCTAGGCAAGGCGGAACTGCGCACCGAACTTGAAAAGCAACTGGAGTTACTAGGCCAGAAACGCAGCGCGGCACAAACCAAGCTGAATGAATTAAGCCGGCGCACCGAAACCGCCTGGGAAGACCTAAAAGGCGGTGCGGAAAAAGCCTGGGACGATATGCGGCAAACATTGAATCAGATCACCGAGCGCTTCCGTTAAATCATTCAACACCGCATGGCTTTTCAGTATGCCTCCAGCGTCTTTTTAGGCGGCGACGCAAGCCATGCGCGGCCACATTTTGGCGCAAGTGCACTTGATCGGGACTTATTTGAAGCGGCACTAGCCTGAAATTTTCACTAGGTTAGATTCAGTCTAAGGCGCTAAAATCGGCGTTGCACTTAACCGACACTGCCACCCCGCATGCCAAAACGCCGTCTCTCCTGCTTTACCCTTGGGCTCCTCATGGTAGGTGCCGCTTACGCTCAACCCCCTGCGCCTGGCGGCAAACCTCCACCCATGCCGGTCAAGGCGGTTGCCGCCCAGCGCGTCCAACTGGCACCCAGCCTGAGCAGCGTCGGCGGTTTGATCGCCAATGAGGCGGTGGTGATCCGCCCGGAGATTACTGGGCGCATTATCGGCATCCATTTCAACGAGGGTCAGCGCGTGGCCAAGGGCGCCTTGCTGGTGACACTGGCGGCGCAGGAACTGCAGGGGCAGGTCGCTGAAAGTAACGCCGAGGTGAACCTGGTGCAGGGCCGCTATGTGCGCGCCCAGGAACTGTTCAAGAAAAATTTCATCAGCCAGCAGGCCTTGGATGATGCGCGTGAAAACGCCATCCGCGCCCAGGCACAATTGGAGCAAAGTCGGGCACGCCTGGGCAAGACCGAGTTGCGCGCGCCTTTCTCCGGCCAAATTGGCCTGCGCCAAGTTAGCTTGGGTGCAGTGGTGCAGCCAGGGCAGGAGATCGTGCGCCTGGATGATATCGATACACTCAAGCTGGAATTTCGGGTCTCAGAATCGCAACTGCGCCATATCAAGATCGGCCAGAAGGTCAATCTGCAAGTCGATGCCTTCCCGGATCAACACTTCAGTGGCCAGGTGTATGCCATCGAGCCGGGCGTAGATGAGAAAAGCCGTTCGCTAACGCTGCGCGCAAGGGTACCCAACCCGGGCGCTAAGCTGCGCCCTGGATTATTTGCACGTGTATCGCTACAACTCGAAGGCACGGCCGAGAGCATCGTGGTGCCGGAACAGGCCATCGTTCCCAAGGGTGATAAGGCCTTTGTATATCGTGTCGTGAACGGTACGGCGCAGTTGACCCCGGTCACGCTCGGCACGCGCCGCCCCGGCGAGGTCGCCATCGAATCCGGCGTAAATGCGGGCGACTTGGTGATCACCGAAGGCCAACAGAAAATCGGCCCGGGTGCACCGGTCGCCGTCGTTAAATGATTCTCTCTGATCTGTCGATCCGCCGGCCCGTGCTGGCCACGGTGATGAGCTTGGTCATCATCTTGGTGGGCATAATTTCCTTCTTGCGCCTATCGGTGCGCGAATATCCAAATATCGATGCACCTGTCGTCTCGGTACGCACGGTGTACAAGGGCGCCAGCGCGCAAGTGATTGAAAGCCAAATCACGCAGCCATTGGAAGATTCATTGTCCGGCATCGAGGGCATCAAGACCATCAAGTCGGTGTCGCGCGAAGAAGTGAGCCAAATCAGCGTCGAATTCGTGTCCGAGCGCGATGTCGATGCCGCCGCTAATGATGTGCGCGATCGCGTGGCGCGGGTGCGCGCCAGTTTGCCAGATGCCGCCGATCAATCGGTGGTGGCCAAGATCGAGGCCGATGCGCTGCCTATCATCTGGCTCGCCCTGTCCTCCGAAAAACAAAGCGCGCTAGAGATCACCGATTTCGCCGACCGCTTCGTGGCCGATTCGCTCAAGACCCTGCCGGGCGTGGCTAGCGTCATCATCGGCGGCGAACGGCGCTACGCCATGCGTATCTGGCTCGACCGCGATCGCCTAGCGGCGCATGGCCTGACCCCACAGGATGTGGAATCGGCGCTGCAGCGCCAAAACCTGGAAGTACCCTCGGGCCGCATCGAAAGCCAACAACGCGAATTCACCGTACTGGCAGAGGCCGATCTACGCACACCGCAGCAATTTGAGCAAATCACCATTGCTGAAGTGAATGGCTATGCGGTGCGATTGAAGGATGTCGGTCATGCCGAACTAGGCGCTGCCGATGAGCGAAACCTAGTGCGGGTGAATGGCAATCCCGCCGTGGGTCTGGGCGTGGTCAAACAATCCACGGCCAATACCTTGGATGTGTCACGCGCGGTGAAAATCCAATTGGATCGGCTGCAGTCCTCGCTGCCGGAAGGCATGAAACTGCAAGTTGCCTACGATACCTCGCTGTTCATCGAACGCTCAATCCAGGCCGTATATGAATCGATGTTGGAAGCGGTGCTGCTAGTAGTAGCGGTGATCTTCATTTTCCTGCGCTCGTTCCGTGCCACCTTGATTCCCTTCGTCACCATCCCGGTATCTTTAATTGGTGCATTTATTTTCCTGCACTTGTTCGGCTTCACCATCAATGTGCTGACACTGCTCGGCCTGGTGCTGGCGATTGGTCTGGTGGTGGACGATGCCATCGTGATGCTGGAAAATATTCACCGCCATATCGAGGCCGGCATGACCCCGATGGAGGCCGCACTCAAAGGCAGCAAGGAAATTGCCTTCGCGGTAATGGCCATGACCCTGACCTTGGCGGCGGTGTTCCTGCCGCTCGCATTTTCCACTGGCAACACTGGCAAGCTATTCACCGAGTTCGCACTCACCGTAGCGGCAGCGGTATTGGTGTCCGGCTTCGTCGCGCTGACACTGACACCAATGATGTGCAGTCGCATTTTGCGCCACGAAAAAAAACACAGCGCGTTATATAACGCCTTGGAGGGTTTCTTCAATGGGCTGAATAGCGGCTATCGGCGCATCCTTGGAAAAACATTGCGCCATCGCTGGATCGTCGGCGTCGTGTTTTTGCTCACCGGGGTGATCGCCGTCAGCGTCGGCATGACCTTGAAAAGTGAGCTATCACCGTTGGAAGATCGTAGCTTTTTCATAGGTCTCATCATCGCACCGGATGGTGCAACCATGAACTACACTGACCGCTATGCACACAACATCGAGCAAATTTACAAACAGAACATCCCCGAGGTCAGCACCTTCTTCATGGTCGTAGCACCCGGGTTGGAACGCCCCAACCCGGTCAACACGGCGTTGTCGTTCGTGCGTTTAAAGCCCTGGGAAGAGCGTACACGCAGTCAGGTGCAGATTGCACAGGCCGTCGGCCCCAAACTGTTTGCGCAGCCCGGCGTGCTGGCTTTTATCATCAACCCACCCTCGCTCGGTCAAAGCTTCCGCAACCCACCGATACAATTCGTGGTGCAAGCCAATACCTATGAAGAACTCGACACTATGGTCGACAAACTCATGACCAAGGCACGCGCCTTCAAGGGCCTGCAAAACGTGGATAGCGACTTAAAGCTCAACAAACCGCAACTCAGACTGGACTTAAACCGTGACAAGATTGCCGATGTCGGCGCCAGCGTAGACAGCGTCGGCAAGACGCTGGAGACGCTGCTGGGCGGACGCCAAGTCACACGTTTCAAGCGCGAGGGAAAGCAATACGACGTTATCGTGCAACTGGCTGAGAGCGAGCGCCAACAACCGCACGACCTGACCGCAATTTATGTGCGTGGCAAGGATGGGCAATTGGTGCAACTGGACAACCTGGTCGCGGTGCGCGAAACCGTCGCCCCCAAAGAGCTGAACCACTTCAACCGTCTACGCGCCGCCGTTATTTCCGCCAGCATTGCCCCAGGCTATACCTTGGAGGATAGTTTGAAATTTCTCGATCAAGCCGCTAAAGAGACGCTGCCGCCCAGCGCCCAAACTGCGCTGGATGGTCAATCGCGCGAGTTCCGCGAATCCTCCGCCACCCTGGCGGTCACTTTCCTACTGGCGCTGGGCTTCATCTACTTGGTACTGGCAGCGCAATTTGAAAGCTTTGTCAGCCCCTTGGTGATCATGTTGACAGTGCCCTTAGCCATCACCGGCGCACTGTTATGCTTGAAATTCGTGCCGCTGTCCGGTGGCACGCTGAATGTCTACAGCAATATCGGTCTAGTAATGCTGGTGGGGCTGATCACCAAGCACGGCATCCTGATCGTGGAATTTGCCAACCAATTACGCGCAGGCGGCATGGATAAGGTGGAGGCGGTGATCGAAGCGGCGTCCTTACGACTGCGCCCTATCCTCATGACCACTGGCGCCATGGTGCTGGGCGCCATCCCTTTAGCACTGGCCTTTGGCGCGGGCGCCGAAGCACGGCGACCGATCGGCTGGGTGATTGTCGGCGGCTTGACGCTCGGCACCTTCCTCACCCTATTCGTAATCCCGACGGCTTATTTGCTGCTGGTACGCAAGGTCCGGGTAGAAAACTAGCCCATCGCAAGACTGTTTTCACGCAACGGCTTCTTCCACTACGTATATCGCATATCCTTCGTAAATCAGCTTTCCCTGATTTATTTCTTTTGTAGGTGCCAAATTCAGTCAATTTGTCGTTAAATTTTACATATTCATATTATGTTTTATGCAAAAAGACTTTCGCCTTAAGCTATCTATATGTATTTTATACTGTTAAAAATCATGGTCTAAGTCTTGCTTAAGCCTCCCTATACTATGGGGAGTCAAAATTGAGCATATTTAAAATTCTAATTCATCGCTCAGTCTGTCGAGTTTTAGGTCACCGCTGGCATTTTCTCTACGATCGCGATAAGGGCGGCAAGGTCTACATCTGCCATCGCTGCCACCGTGAGGCCGCCTTCATACGTTAGTAACTAACTGAGTTGTAATGAATTATTCATTTTCTCCTGTTACGCTTCTTGAATGACAGAGGCCGCACCAAGACCTTGGCACGGCGTTTGCTCAGTAACTGTCATAACAACCAAGACAGGAGCAACAACCATGATTAAACGTTTGGCAAATCGTCTTTTTGGTTCACGCAACAGTGGTTCATCAGATACCGTGATTATCAAAGTGCGGATCAACGATCATTACACTTTCTATTATCCGTTTACCGCAAAATCCGGCATGAAGGTGCGCGAGATGAATTCGGATGAGTTCCAACAATATCTGGCAACGCGCTAAATCGCTTTTTCAGGCATAAAAAAACCGGCATGCGCCGGTTTTTTATTCTGGGGTGCTGGATCAGCTTAAATCTTGCCAATCCCGATTTTGGATAAATCCTCCATCGACAGCAACGAAGGTACGCCATCATCTTCTTCAGAGGATACTTTATCCTCGACCAGGATTTTTTGCTGGCGCTGTGCCTTCTTTTCCTGATACTTACTGGTGTTGCCCAGCAACCACTCCATATTCGTACGTGAATCGGCATTCAACAGGGCTTCTTCCTTGCTGACTTTTCCCGCCATCACCAATTCCAACAATGACTCCTCGAAGGTCTGTGAGCCTTCCACCATGGATTGCTCCATGGCGTCCTTGATCTTGTCCACCTCGCGGCGTTGGATCAATTCCGCAATATGCAGATTGTTCACCAGCACCTCCACCGCCGCCACGCGTTTACCATCCACCCCGCGCACCAGGCGCTGCGAAACGATGGCACGCAGGCTCAAGGCCAAGTCCAGCAACAGTCCCTCCAGCGACTCAGCCGGGAATAGGCTGGTGATGCGGTTCAAGGCGTGATACGCGTTATTGGCATGCAAGGTCGCCAGGCACAGATGCCCGGTCTGGGTATAAATCAGCGCTTGGCGCATGGTGTCTTGGTCGCGGATCTCGCCGATCAACAAGACATCCGGTGCCTCGCGCAAAGCATTCACCAGGGCCGTGGCGTATGAATGGGTATCAATGCCGATTTCGCGCTGATTGACGATGGAACGCTGATGGCGGTGCACAAATTCGATCGGATCCTCGATCGCCAGAATGTGGCTGCTTGAATGCTGATTGCGATGATTGATCATGGCCGCCAGCGAAGTCGATTTACCGGAACCAGTCGCGCCCACCACCAGAATCAGGCCGCGCTTGTGCATCACCAATTCGCTTAAGATCGGCGGCAGACTGAGGCTATCCACCGTCGGTACGATGTCGGTAATGTAGCGAATCACCATGGCCACCGAACCGCGCTGACGAAACACATTGACGCGGAAGCGCCCGACGTTCGCAACCGGTAAGCCGAAATTCATTTCCAGCGCAGCCTCAAAGGTCTTGATTTGCTCCGGTGTCATCAAACCATAGGCGATGCCCTTGACCATATTGTGGTCGAGCACCTGTTGATTGACGGGGCGAATCTCACCTTCAATCTTGATATAGACGGGGGCACCCGCAGTAAAGAACAAATCGGAGGCGCGCCGTTGCGCCATCAAATGAAAAAATTGGGTCAGATCCATGGGAATGAGTGTAGCGCAAAAAATCGCGCCGGCAATCGATCAGTTGGTTTAGGACAAAATAGATTTCAGCCGATCGAAGAATCCACCGTTCTTTTCTTCCTCTTCGGCCTCGGCTGCTGCCGGGGAATTCGGATAATTAACGTCCTTGGCTTGCCGCGCTTGGCGCGTCAATTCGCGCATGCTTTCCTGGTGCCGCCCCATATCGCGAAATTTGTTCGGCTTGTCGATCAGATATTTGGCTAATTCATCCAGCAATTCGCTGCCGACCTCTTCTGCGGCGTAAGTATATTCGTTCACCGTCAGGCCGCCGAAGTTCTTGGTCTGGATAAATAGCTTGGCATTCTCGAAGTCGGCGGAAAAACGCACCGTGATCGGAATTTCACTGGTGATGTTGAAAATCGCGCGCGACACCAAGCCGCGCTCATTCTTGTATTCGGTGCACTGATACTTGAGGTTGTTCTGCCACAAGTATTCCTTCAGGTTGTCGATTTGCGACGGGATATTGCGCTCCACCGTGATCGATTTATCGGTCACGCATTTGAAGCGCAGCACCAAGGTATTAGCAAAATCCTTTTGGCCAATACGGATGGAGTCGACGCTCAGCGCGTAGTCGCGCGTCCGGAAATTATCGATCATGCCGGCGCCTTCAAGGTAATAGGCGCGCTTCAAGTCGAGATTCAGGACATTCAACTGATTCACCAACTCCAACAGGTAACGGTGAATTTCCTTGTATTTTTTCTGGACCAAAAGAAAGTTCTGGCTGACCGCAACCAATTTCGATTGGGTCTGCAGCATTTCTTGCTGCTTCTGGGCTTCTGCTTCTTTTTTGAGATCGTCTAAAAATGCCATGCTCGTTTTCCCCTTCTACACGCTTCGACCACAGGAACCGAACCGAGACTGTCCAATTGTAGTATGCCGAACGCGACTTGCCTATGCTGTACAAAATATGGGAAATGGACATTCGCTCATTTCCATTACGCCTTAGTTAGCGACAATAACCCTGCGTAACTTTAAACGCTTTGTAACATGGAGCAAGTTCCATACCTGACCGCCCATAATAGCCCACAATCCGCTATGGACGGGGGTTTTGGCCTATGTTATGGTTCGCCACACCAATCCAAAACTGCCCACCACCGGCAACCTCCTGCCTTCTTCGACTAATTTTCGTTATGCGCGTTAACCACTCCGGCCCAGCGCCCACCAATCGTAACGACTGGAAAACTATCCGCACGCTGTTGCCCTATTTAAGGGAATTCCGCGGTCGCGTCGCGTTGGCCATGATTTTGCTGATTGCGGCCAAGCTCGCCAATGTGGCCGTGCCCTTGGCATTAAAAGAAATTGTCGACGCCCTAAGCCGACCGCATGCCATGCTAGTGCTGCCAGCGATCTTACTGTTGTCCTATGGCCTGCTGCGCTTTGCCAGCACCTTATTCGGTGAATTGCGCGACGCTGTGTTCGCCAAGGTCACCCAGCGCGCAATTCGGCGCGTGGCCTCCAGGGTATTTGGTCATCTACACGCGTTGTCACTGCGCTTCCATTTAGAGCGTCAGACCGGCGGCGTCTCGCGCGACATCGAGCGCGGCACGCGCGGCATCGGCTTCTTGCTCAACTTCATGCTGTTCAATATTTTGCCGACACTGGTCGAAATTGGCCTGGTCGCGAGCATTTTATTGCTGAAATACGACCCCTGGTTTGCGATCATTATCTTCATCACTCTAGTGCTGTACGTGGCATTCACCCTCATCATCACCGAATGGCGCATGGTGTTCCGCCGCACCATGAACGACATGGACTCCAAGGCCAACACCCGCGCCATCGACAGCCTGCTGAATTACGAGACCGTCAAATATTTCAGCAATGAAGGCTTCGAGGCGCGGCGCTATGACGAAAGCCTGGAAGTGTGGGAAAACGCCGCTGTGCGCAACCAAACCTCGCTGGCCGCGCTCAATGCTGGACAAAGCCTGATCGTCGCCTGCGGTGTCACAGTACTGATGTTCCTGGCAGCGCACCATGTCACGCAAGGCACCATGAGTATCGGCGACCTAGTGCTGGTGAATGTGTTCATGATCCAGCTGTATTTGCCGCTGCACTTTTTGGGATTCGTATATCGCGAGATCAAGCACTCGCTGGCGGATATGGAAAAAATGTTCACCCTACTGGAAGTGAATACCGAAGTTAAGGACAAACCGGGCGCGACGCCATTGCAAATTTCGGGCGGCGTGATTCGTTTCGAGCAAGTGAATTTCCACTACGACGTCAAGCGCCCCATCCTGTTCGATTTGAGCTTCGAGATTCCTGCCGGCGGCAAGCTGGCGGTAGTTGGCGCCAGCGGCGCGGGCAAATCAACGCTATCGCGGCTATTGTTCCGCTTCTACGATGTCAGCGGCGGGCGCATCTTGATCGACGGCCAGGACATCCGCGACGTGACCCAGGCCAGCCTACGTGCCGCCATCGGCATCGTGCCGCAGGACACCGTACTGTTCAACGACAGCATCTACTACAACATCGCCTATGGCCGACCCGACGCCAGCCATGAAGAAGTGATCCAGGCCGCCAAACATGCGCACATCCATACCTTCATCGAATCACTGCCGGACAAATACCAGAGCACGGTGGGCGAGCGCGGACTAAAACTTTCCGGCGGTGAAAAACAGCGCGTCGCCATCGCCCGCGCCATCCTGAAAAATCCGCATATTTTAATTTTCGACGAGGCCACCTCTGCGCTCGATTCCAAGTCCGAAAAGGCGATCCAAGCCGAGCTAAAGGAAATCTCCGAGAATCGCACTACGCTGGTGATCGCGCACCGCCTCTCCACCATCATCGATGCCGACCAAATTATTGTGCTGGATCATGGCCGCATTGCCGAGGCCGGCACCCACCGTGCGCTGCTGGAGCGCAACGGCATGTACGCCCATATGTGGTCACTACAGCAACAAGAAGACGCACATGCACCCGTGCTGGAATAAGCACTAACTCAAGCGACTTGGCGCAAGGCCCGGCCCTGCCGCACGAGAGCCTCGAACGCTGCGGCGGGGATTGGCCGACTGAAATAAAACCCCTGCATTTCGTCGCAACCGATTTGTTCCAGATACTGCAGTTGCTCCAGGGTTTCAACGCCCTCCGCGATCACGCTCAGTTTGAGCTTATGCGCCAGATCCACAATCACACCGGCGATAACAGCACCGTCCGCACCACTGGCAATATCACGCACGAACGATTGATCGACCTTCAGTGCATGCAAGCAAAACCGCTGGAGATAGCTCAGGCTGGAATAACCGGTACCAAAATCGTCCACCGAAATCCGCACACCCATATCGTAAAGCTGTTTGAGCATATCGCGCGCGACCTCGACGTTCTTCATCAACAGGCTTTCCGTGATCTCCACTTCCAGCACATCGCGTTGATCCAAGCCGCTTTCCGCCAGTATCTCAGCGATGCGCTGCGGTAAATGAGGTTCGCGGAACTGACGTGCCGACAAATTGACCGCGATGCGCAAGTGCGGCAAACCAGACAACTGCCACGCCCGTAATTGGCGGCAAGCATCACGCAACACCCACTCGCCGATCGGCACGATCAGGCCAGACTCCTCGGCGACCGGGATAAACTTGCCCGGCTGAATCATGCCTTTTTCCGGATGGTTCCAACGCAGCAGCGCTTCTGCGCCAATGATACGACCACTCTTGATATCCACCTGCGGTTGAAAATGCAGCACGAATTCCTCTTGCTCGATGGCGCGGCGCAAATCGGTTTCAATAACCAAACGTTCTTGCGCTTGCGCATTCATCTCGGCGGTATAAAATTGGAAACTATTGCGCCCGGCTTCTTTAGCGCGATACATGGCGGTATCGGCATTGCGTAATAGATGTTCCGCATCGGTATCGTCCAGCGGACAGATCGTGATGCCCAGGCTGGCGGTGATATGCAGCTCCATTTCCCGCAGATGGATCGGCACACTCACCGCAATCAATATTTTGCGCACCACGGCGAGCACATCGTCTACATGCTGAATACCTTGCAACAGGATCGTGAATTCATCGCCACCCTGGCGCGCCACCACATCATTACGACGCACAGCGGCGTTCACCCGCTGCGCGACTTCCTTAAGCAATTGATCGCCCCAATCGTGACCCAGGGTATCGTTGATATTCTTGAATCCATCGAGATCAAGAAAAACGACGGCGAGCAAACATTCATCCCGTTCCGCCTGATGCATGGCACGCCCCAACAAATCGTGAAACAGCACTCGGTTGGGCAAGCCCGTCAACGTATCATGCGTGGCCTGATGCAAAATTTGCGCCTCATAGGCCTTAGTTTCCCGCATATCGCGCACGGCGGCGATGGTAAATTTACCTTCCTCTGTCACCAAGGGGCCCAGACTGATATTGACCGGGATCTCCGAGCCATCTTTGCAACGCGCAATCAGATCCTGGCGCGCACTCATCGAACGGACTTGCGGCTGCGCTTGATATTGCGACATAGCATGTTGATGCGCCTCGCGCCGATGCGGCGGCACCAACACTTGGATCGACTGCCCGAGCAATTCGTCGCGCTGATATCCAAATAAACGTTCGGTGAAGGCATTCACCTGGACGATGAGACCCTGGCTATCAGTCACGATAATCGATTCCGAGGCCACCTCCATGACCCTTTCATTTTGTTGAAACGTACGCTCAACTGCCGCGGCCATGTCATTAAATGCACGTTCCAACTCGATCAACTCGCCAGCGCCGCGACCGACGCTCGCCCGAATCGTCAAGTCGCCGTGCTCGAACTGATGTGCCGCCTCGATCAATAATCGTATGCGCCGCTGCACCATGACGCCCGTGGCAAACCATGCAAAGACAAAGATAATCAAGGTCAGCAGGCCCAGCACCACGAGCTGGCGCACGAGGGTTCGATTGCTCTCTGCCACCACTTGGGATTTAGCAATACTGGCGCTCACGTAGATCGCCCCGCCGCCAGGAGCACCCAGTGCCCGATCCAAAGCAAACAAATGGGGGCCGCCATCGCCTGCGCCAATAACTGCGCCGGCATTTGCGGCGCGTATGGCTTGAATGATTCCCGGAATCGGGTGCGGCTTGCCTATGCTTTTTGCGTTGCGAGGAAACTGCGCCATGACCACACCTTGCGCATCCATGACGCTAAACATCATGCCATCGGGCAGTTTCGCCTCAGCCAGCAAACGATCCAACCAACCCACCTCAATCGCGACAAAAACAACCCGCTTCGGTTGCGGCGTCCCTGCCGGGATGGGCGCAGCAACCACCAGCACCGGTTTGCGCCCACGCAAGCGACCGATGACATAATCGCCGACTGCGAAATGCTGTAGGCGAAGCGCTTCGCGAAACCATTTACGATCAGATAAATTCGACGCACCGCTATTGAGGGCGTCGCATAGCAGCACACCTTTGCTATCCGCGAGTCCTATGTTGGCATAGCCTTGGCTGTTTTTGTACGCGTTTTGCAGCAACGCTTGGCATGTAGCAGGGGTGCCCTCGGCCACATCCGGCAAAGCCGCAAGGACTTGCAACAATCCCTGCGCGCCGGCAATGACTTCGCGTTGCCCACTGGAAAGAATTTGGGCGAGATACAACATATGCCGCTGCGAGGCATCGACCGCCTGCTTCCGCTCGCTAAAAGCATCGTCCACCGTGACCCATAGCCAGGGCAGCACCGCAGCGAATATCAGCAGCAACACCCGCAAGCGCAGGCTGGACGTTTGTAATCGGCTCAACAACATGCTGTTTTTCGGCATCGCGACATATATCGCGGCCGCTTTTAACCATCCCCTTGATTCGAGATTGAATTAACGTCCAAATAGCCTATTTCTTTAATCCGGACGTTAGCCCATGCCGGTAGCCCCCTCGCACCGTCGCCTCAGGCCCATGACACTAGCCGGCAGCTGCCAACTTTGCTATTGTTCAGCCCCCGAAATATCTTCCCCCATTCATGGAGTCATCGCATGGCCACACTCGACCTGACCAAAGACAATTTTGAACAAACCATCCTCAACAACGATTTCGTGATCATCGACTTCTGGGCCCCCTGGTGTGGCCCATGCAAAGGCTTCGCGCCAGTGTATGAAGAAGTGTCGGAAAAATTTCCGAATGTCATTTTCGCCAAGATCAACACCGAACAAGAGCAGGAATTGGCCGGTTATTTCCAGATTCGTTCGATCCCGACGCTGATGGTGTTCCGCGAAAAAATCATCATCTTCTCGCAACCCGGCGCCCTGCCCGGCTCGGCCCTGGAAGATATCGTGACCAAGGCAGGCGAACTGGATATGGAGCAGGTACGCGCAGATATCGCGGCGGATGAAGCGAACGGCAAGCCGGCTTGATTACAGTGGTTGCTAGAGGGCGAGGCGTTTAATCGCTCAGCCTTTTGGCAACTGCGCCAACACCTCACGCGTCAGCGGTACGGTGACGGGGCGCTTCACTTCCAACGAATAGCGATCCAGGGCATCCAGCACCGCCAGCAGAGCCGGGATATCGCGCTTCCATTTTCTGAGCAAATAAGCGGCCACGTCATATGGCAGCGTAAACCCGCGACCCTGCGCATGCGTCATCAAGGCTTGCGCCTTATCCTCGTCCGACAGGCATTTCACTTGAAACACTAAGCATTGCGCCAAACGGCTAGACAAGTCTTGGCGGATATTCAGATGGATCGGTGCAAATGGGCCCGTCACGACTAACAAGCCACTGCCGTCGCGCATGCGGTTCATAATATTAAACAAGCCGCTCTGGCCCGCTGCATCTAGGCTTAATACATCTTCCACCAGCACCAGATCGCTAGCTGCCGCGACATCCTCGCTGCACATAGCGGCTGCATCGGCCTGGCACACACGCCAAGACTGCGCTGCCGCAGCCAGCGCCCGTAACAAATGCGATTTACCGCAGCCCGTACCCCCCCACAGATAGACAAAACGTTCATGGCTCTGGCCAGACAGTAAGGCGCGCAATTGCGCCAATACCTCGGCATTTGCGCCGACCACGAAATTATCCAGGGTTGGTTGCGGCGGTGGGGCGATATCGAGTAGGAGTTGTTTCATGCGCTGCAGCCGGGTCAGCCCGGCGAGTAATGGAATGAGGTAAAATACGCGTCTACTTTACCGCATTACTTAACCAGCGAGAACGATCTTGAGCACAACGCCCCCTAACGCCTCTTCCAAATCGCTCAGCTACCGCGACGCGGGCGTGGATATCGACGCCGGCGACGCCCTCGTCGAAAACATCAAACCCTTTGCCAAGCGCACCCTGCGCCCCGAAGTTTTGGGCAGCATCGGCGGTTTCGGCGCGCTGTTCGAGATCTCGAAAAAATTCAAGGAACCGGTGCTGGTATCCGGCACCGATGGCGTCGGCACCAAACTCAAGCTGGCGTTCGAGATGGACAAACACGACACCGTCGGCATCGATTTGGTCGCGATGAGCGTCAACGACATTTTGGTGCAAGGCGCCGAGCCGCTGTTCTTCCTCGACTACTTCGCCTGCGGCAAGCTCGATGTCGCCAGCGCCACGGACGTGATCAAGGGCATCGCACGCGGCTGCGAGCTATCCGGTTGCGCCTTGATCGGCGGCGAGACCGCCGAAATGCCCGGCATGTATCCGCCCGGCGAATACGACCTGGCCGGCTTTGCAGTCGGCGCGGTGGAAAAAAGCCAGATCATTTCCGGTGCCACCATCCAGGCCGGCGACACCATGCTCGGCCTCGCTTCCAGCGGCGCACACTCTAACGGCTATTCGCTGATCCGCAAGATTCTGCAAGTGAGCGGCGCAGATTTGAACGCACCATTCCATGGACGCACCTTGGGCGAGACCATCATCGAACCGACCCGCATCTATGTGAAACCACTGCTGGCTTTGATGCAGGCTTTGCCGGTCAAGGGCATGGCGCACATCACCGGCGGCGGCCTGCTGGAAAACATTCCGCGCATGCTGCAACCGAACCTCACCGCCGTGATCAACAAATCCAGTTGGACCCTGCCGCCCTTATTCCAATGGCTGCAACAACAAGGCAATGTCGCACCGCAGGAAATGTACCGCACCTTCAACTGCGGCATCGGCATGGCCGTCGTAGTAGCCGCAGGCGATGCTGAGCGCGCCATGCAACTATTAAGCGCTGCCGGCGAAACGGTGTATCGCATCGGTGAAATCCAAACGCGCGCCGCAGACCAAGCGCAAACCGTGGTGCAATAAACCACGCCCGTGAAAAAAATCGTCATCCTGATCTCGGGCCGTGGCAGCAATATGCAGGCCATTGTCGAGGCTCAGCTGCCGCTCCACATCGCGGCGATCATCAGCAACAATCCCGATGCCGAAGGACTTGCCTACGCGCAAGCAAACGGCATCACCACCGCTGTGGTCGATCACCGGCCACATGCCACGCGCGAGTCCTTCGATGCGGAACTGATGCGCTGCATCGATACCTACGCACCGGATTTGGTGGTGCTGGCCGGCTTCATGCGCATCCTCAGCGAGGGCTTCGTGCTGCACTACAGTTCACGTTTGATCAATATTCATCCCTCGCTGCTGCCGTCATTTCCCGGCTTGGCCACGCATCGCCGCGCGCTGGAAGCCGGTGTCAAAATTCACGGCTGCACCGTACACTTTGTCACCCCAGTGGTGGATCATGGTCCAATCGTGGTGCAAGCCGCAGTGCCAGTGCGCAGCGATGACAGCGCGCAAACCCTGGCGGCGCGCGTGCTGCAACAAGAACATCAAATCTACCCGCAAGCATTGCGCTGGTTTGCCGAGGATCGACTGCATGTCAGCCAAGGCCAAGTCAACGTGCGCGATGCCGTCACGTTAAATATTGCATTGCACTCACCCTGGGAGAAATCGTGAAGCGACTGCTCGCAAGCCTGTTACTCATCGGCCTGACCGTCCCGGCACTGGCCGCAAACGGCACCAAAATAAACACCGAATACAGCGTGACGCGTGCCGGCCAAGCCATTGGCGAGATCAAGGAAACGCTGGCCATCGCCAACGGCCAATACCACCTGGAAAGCACCACCATCGCGGTCGGCGTATTGGCCATCTTCGTCAAGGAAACCATCAAGCAAATCAGCAAGGGAACGCACGACAGCAATGGCTTTCACCCGCAGCAATACAATTACCAGCGCAGCACCAAACCGAACAAAAATCTGGAAGCGCATTTCGATTGGGATAAACATACTGCCAGCTTCAACTTCGACGGCAAGACCGAATCGCAGCCCTTGCCGGAATTGCTGCAAGACCGCTTGAGCCTGGGCTACCAATTGCACTATTGGCCGAAAGCGCAAGACAGCTTGCGCCTACCGGTGAGCAACGGCAAAAAAATCACCGAATACAATTTGCAGCGCACCGGAGAAGAACAGCTGAGCGTACCTGCCGGCACCTTCCAAACCACTCGCTACACCCGCGAGCGTTCTGCCGACAATGACGGCATTAGCGTATGGTTCAGCGACAAACTCGCAGCACCAATCAAGATCACTATCGAAGAAAAAAAGGGAGCCCAAACCGAGCAAGTCCTCACCCGCGTCACGAGTGAATAATGCGGCTGCCCGCCAAGCCACTGCTCTACGCGCTGCTGCTGTCCCTCTTCATTCATTTCGCGATCTTGCTCGGCCCCGCCCTCGAACTGCCCGACTGGGCGCCAGCGGCGCAACTCACCGTCGAGCTGCAAGCCCCGCCGCCTAAACCTGCCGCACCGATTGCCACACCCCAAGCAAAGCCCCGCCCACCGGTGCGTAAAGCTGCACCACCACCCAGCACGCCCAGCATTGCCACACCGGAACCGGCACCCGCGCCAGCGGCGCCTGCAGTGCAACCAATACCACCAGTAATCGCACCCGAACCACCGCCCGCGCCGCCCGCGCAACCCAACATCGCCGTCCAGCGCACTTTTCCTGCGCATGTCGAAGTGGTGTATACCGTGCATCGTGGCGACCATGGCATCCGCCTCGGTCGCACCACGCACAAATGGCACATCGCCAAAAATCAATATCTGCTCACCAGCACCACCGAAGCCAGCGGTCTTATCTCGCTGTTCTACAGTGGGCGCTACATCATGACCAGTCACGGCGAGCTGACACCGGATGGACTGCAACCGACCTCGTTTTGGATCCAACGCGGCCAAAGCAACGACCGCACGGAAACAGCCGAATTCAATTGGGAATCAAAGACCCTGGATTATGGCAAGGGCACCGAACGCCACAACGTCAAAATCAATGCCGGCACACAAGATCAACTTTCGGTGTTCTATCAATTAGCGCTCACGGCGCCACACCGCGAACGTTTGGAGATCGCGCTCACCACCGGTCGCAAATTCAATCAGCACAGCTACCAAGTCGTGGGCGAAGAGCTACTGGATACCGTGTTCGGTAAGCTCAAGGTCGAACACCTGACGCGCATCAACACCAAGGAAAAAGGCGATAGCACCGACATTTGGCTGGCGTTGGATTACCACTACCTGCCGGTGCGCTTCAGGCTGGGCACGCGTGACGGCGAGGTACTGGATCACTGGATTGCGGAATTGCAGGTGGATGGAAAACAGGTGGAAGCGAAAGGCGAGGAACAATAGCCGTTGGGTTAGCGCAGCGTAACCCAACGGGATTAAGGCTTAGCCGCCGCCTTGGGCGAGAAACCTGCTTCATCCACCACCTTGATCCCCGAGATGAAATATTGCGTCTCGCCAAAACAAGAGCTCGGCACGCCAAGATGTTGTTCGTAGCTTAGTGCAACGCGTTTACCGATTGATTCGTTGATTTGTTTCGCGACCGCATCGTCGCGCACCGTGAAATAAAATTTTTCCGCCACGGTGCCAGGCATCGACACCAGCGCCATTTCGCCTTCCCAGGTCTTGCACAGAAAACCCTTATGCGAAAATTTTTGCACATAGCCCGCACGCTCGCCGTTGGAATAGCCCCAGCTCAACGCCAGCCAGGTATAAGCAATGAACAACAACGTAGCGAGCGCCAGAATCGCCGCAAAGACCTTAATGATTTTCCCGCCGATATTTTGCATATAGTGCGCCTCCTCACAAACCGAGCTGTGGAGATTAACATAGGCCTTCGCCGCCGGGCAAAACGCTTTGGACGCCCAGCGGCGATCCGGCTAGAATGGCCGCACTGATCCCCGCGCCTCAACGAGTCCTCCCGCATGAACACCGCAAAAAACATCGAACAACTCATTGCCATCAGCTTGCTGATGCTGCTGCTCATTGGCAGCTTTCTCGTGTTGCAGCCCTTCATTTCGGCGCTACTGTGGGCGGCACTGCTGTGCTATGCCACTTGGCCGTTATTTGTCCGCCTCAACCAGCGCTTGCAAGGCCGCCGCAACACGACTGCTGCGCTGCTGTGCATCGCACTCACCACCATCGTCGTCGTGCCGGTCGTCATCGTTGCGCTATCGCTTGCGGACAATGTCAGCCAGTTAAATGGCATGCTGCACACCTTACTGGCGCAAGGCCTGCCACCGCCGCCGGACTGGGTTTCGGGCTTGCCGCTGGTGGGCGAAAAACTCAACGCCATTTGGCTCTCCGCAATAAGCGACACCGCAACGCTATTCGAGCCACTGCAACGCAATCTGCCGGAACTCAGCAAATTGCTACTCGGGCGCGGCGTGGCACTGGGCAATGGCGTAATCCAAATGTCCTTGGCCATCTTCATTTTATTTTTTCTGTACCGCGACGGCGCAGCCTTGGCACAACGCCTGAACAATGCCTTAGTGCGTATCGGCGGCGAACATGCGCGCAAGCTACTGCTGCTCGCCGGTAGCACGGTCAAGGGCGTGGTGTACGGCATTCTCGGCACCGCCATCGCGCAAGGCATCCTCGCCGGCATCGGCTTCTGGATCGCAGGTGTGCCGGGCGCATTGTTACTGGGCTTGCTCACTTTCTTCTTATCCGTGGTGCCGATGGGACCGCCTTTACTATGGATACCCGCCGCCGCCTGGCTGCATTATCAAGGCCACGCCGGCTGGGCAATTTTTCTCGTGGTGTGGGGCGTAGGCGTGGTTTCCAGCATCGATAATTTTTTGAAGCCCTATCTCATCAGCCAAGGTGCAGCGATGCCCTTCGTACTGGTGTTACTGGGCGTACTCGGCGGCCTCGCAGCGTTCGGCTTCGTCGGCGTATTTCTCGGCCCCACCTTGCTGGCCGTAGCCTACAGCATCGTGCGCGACTGGACCCTAGGCTCCACAACCGAAACACCAACACAAGCTTAATATGATCCCAACTCGCAACACCTTGGCGCATGCCTGCGCTGCCCTGGATTTAATCCTACCCTTCAACGAACCCGCCGATGGCGTGCTCTCGCGCTACTTTCGCGCCAATCCGGAATTAGGCAGCCAAGATCGCGCTTTCATCGCCGAATCGGCCTTCGGTGTATTGCGCCGCAAACGCTTGTTGGAAGCCGTGGTAGAGCAAAGCACCGGACGCACCCTACTACTGGCTTATCTGGTGCGCGTAGTCGGCGTCAGCATTCGCCAGCTCGCTGCCGTGTTGCAACCGGAAGAAGGCGAGTGGCTCGGCACAGTCAAATCGCGCGACACCAGCACCCTGCCCCTGGCCGTACAGCTCGATTTGCCGGACTGGCTGTGCACGCGTCTGCAAGCACAAATGCCTGAGGCGGATTTAGTTGCGCTGTCGCGCGCGATGCAGCAACCTGCGCCGCTGGATTTGCGCGTCAACACCCTGCGCGCCACACGCGACGAAGTCATCGCCAAACTCGGCGCTGACAAAATCAATGCCATCGCCACGCCCTACTCGCCCATCGGTGTACGCCTCGATAGCAAACCCGCGCTGAATAAAAACCGATTATTCGTTGCCGGTAAGATCGAAGTACAAGACGAAGGCAGCCAACTGCTAGGATTTCTGGTTGCCCCGACACGCCACGACACCGTGGTTGATTTCTGCGCCGGCGCCGGCGGCAAGACCTTGATGCTCGGCGCCATGATGAACTCGCAAGGCCGCCTATATGCCTTCGACGTTTCAGATAAAAGATTGACCAATCTCAAGCCGCGTCTCAAACGCTCGGGCCTCTCCAACATTCATCCACACCTGATCCAAAACGAAAACGACACCAAGGTAAAACGTCTCGCCGGCAAGATCGACCGCGTGCTGGTCGATGCGCCGTGCAGCGGACTCGGCACCCTGCGCCGCAATCCCGACTTGAAATGGCGACAAACGCCGGAGAGCGTGGCTGAACTGGTCGCAAAACAAACTGCGATACTTGAATCTGCCGCACGCCTAGTCAAACCCGGTGGGCGCTTGGTGTATGCAACGTGCAGCCTGCTGCGCGAAGAAAACGAAGACGTCGTCACCGCCTTTCTAGAGCGCCACCCAGAATTCAGCCTCACCGATGCCAGCGAACTGCTAGCGAAGCATGAAATCCCGCTCGCCACCGGCAGCTTCTTCAAACTTAGCCCGGCCATACACCACACCGATGGATTTTTTGCGGCGGTGATGACGCGTACAATCGCAGTGACTTAGCAGCGAAGCCCTACATAACAAGCGCGCTGAGCAATACAAGCATCCGCGTAAATAAACAATTCATGGAGTGTTTCCGATGGACAGAAGCCGGCCCGGAAGATGTCGAGATCGCGGACTACCATTGATGGAGAATGCAGATGTTTAAAAATGGCATGCGGCCGGTACACCCCGGCGAAATTTTACGAGAGGATTTTCTAATTCCATTGGGCATGAGCGCCAACGCACTCTCTAAGGCGCTCAATGTGCCCGCACCGCGCATCAACGACATAGTACGAGAGCGGCGCGGCGTTACGGCGGACACGGCGATGCGATTGGCGCGTTACTTTGGCGGTGACGCCCGCTCCTGGATGAACCTGCAATCAGCCTACGACTTAAGAAATGCGGAGATCGAGAACGCAAAGCGGATCGAGAAAGAAATCGTGCCAGCCGCAGCTTGAGCTTCCTAAACAAAGCAACGCGACACCCTGTAGCGCTGGCATCATTGCCGGAAAACACCAGCGCCATAACTCCCCACCGTAAAACCCCCAAAACCTCAGTTATCCAACGGACTCACCACCCCACGCCCGCCGCGATTCAGCACATGCGTGTAAATCATCGTCGTCTGCACATCCTTGTGACCCAACAGCTCTTGCACCGTGCGAATATCGTAGCCGGATTGGAGGAGATGCGTCGCAAACGAATGCCGCAGCGAGTGCGGTGTCGCTGGTTTGACAATGCCTGCCTCGGCAACCGCTTTCTTCATCGCACGCTGCAGGGCTTTTTCATCCGCATGATGTCGGCGCACGGCCTCGCTGCGGGGATCGCTGGACAACACGCGTGATGGGAATACATATTGCCAACCCCACTCCCGACCGGCATTGGGATATTTTCTCGCCAATGCATTCGGCAAATACACCTCGCCGTAGCCTTCCGCCAAATCACTTTTATGTAAGGCTCTAACCTTGACCAAGTGCCGCTGCAACGGTTCAACCAACGACACAGGGAGCATCGTCACCCGGTCTTTGCCACCCTTGCCCTCACGCACCAAGACCTCACACCGAGAGAAATCGACATCCTTTACACGCAAGCGCACACACTCCATCAAGCGCAGGCCACTACCGTATAACAGCCCGGCCATCAGCTCCAGCGTTCCTTCCAATTGCCGCAGAACTAGCTGCACCTCGGCCTGTGTCAACACCACCGGCAAGCGCTTGGGCGCCTTGGCCTGAACTACATTTTCCAGCCAAGGCAATTCAACACCCAGAACCTCCTTATACAAAAATAGCAACGCACTCTTGGCTTGGTTCTGCGTAGACGCGGACACGTTCCGCTCCATCGCCAGATGCGATAAAAATGCCTCCATCTCCACAACGCCCATATCCTTGGGATGACGCTTGCCGTGGAACCAAATAAAGCGTTTAATCCAATCCACATAGGTACGTTCCGTGCGGATACTGTAGTGCTTCACCCGCAAACGCGATCGCACCTGTTCCAACAGTTTTGGTGGCTGTGAAATCTTGGCGTTACCGTCAGAATTAAGCATCCCCCCTCCTTTAAGCTGAAGAAAAATGAAATAAAATGCCCGTCATATCCTATTTTTTTGGCATCTATATCCGCATGTACCATGCCGATCACCCGCCGGCGCACTTCCATGCAGAGTACCAGGGTTTCGAGGCATTTATCTCCATAGAAACTGGTGGCATTTTGGAAGGCCATCTTCCAACAAAAGCTGCCCGTATCGTTCAAGAATGGGCAACCGAACACCGCGCCGAGCTACTTGAAAACTGGACAAAAGCGCGTAACCTTGAACCATTGCAACGCATACCCGGAGCTGACAATGATTAAAATCGTCAAAGCTGAACACATCGACCAATACCGTATCCGCCTTGTATTTTCCGATGGGAAACAGGGTGAATATGATTTGTCACCAATTCTTGCAAAACAAACTGAATTGACCCTGCCGCTTAAAACCCCAGAAAACTTCAAAGCATTCTTCCTTGAAATGGGCGCTTTATGCTGGAAAAATGGCCTGGAACTCAGCCCTTCCAGCATCTATCTAGAACTTCAATCAGCCGGAAAACTCATCTCTGCGCAGCAAGCCGCATGAAGGTGTGCGAAAAACCCGGCGCAAGGTGTGCAAAAAATTATAGCGTAGTTGTTTTATATTGAGAATATGCGGAATGAATATTTTATTACACCAACCTGCGAAATTTTTAACATTATTATTGGTGTCTACTTTTAGTTAGGCCACTCCATGACACACATCATTGACAGGCCTTCTGTAAAGCTACTGCTTCGCGTCATTGGCGTTCCGTTGACCGTGCTTGCTTTACTGGGAGCTATTGATAGCTTCGCTCTGCTCCTCGGCGGGATTGAGCACAACAATCCGTGGGCTCTTTTCTTCGGTCTTGGATCGATAGGCGCTGGCCTTGGAATCGCCGGAGCTTGGCTTCGCATTTCACAAGGGCATCACCACCTGTCGAAGAATAGAGTGCGTGTCGTTCGATGGTTACTGACGTGTGGCATATTGGGTGCAGCATTTCTCGCTGTGGGAACTTACGGAATATTTGGTGCCCCCTTGGGCTACTTCGGTGTCATCTTTATTCTCCTCGGCGCATTGGGTGTAGCGTGTCTCTACCAAACACCTGCTGTGTCATGACTATATCTTTCGTTGCAGAGATGTGGCCTAACCCGGCAGTCGAGAGGGACTGCGCAAAAGCGCGCAGCCCCTCACTTTTACGTTGGGCACTACATTAAAGGGTTCGTATGTCATTGCTAATTAATCCGGTTGTAAAGTGGGCAGTTCATCCATCTGATGCTGGCCGAATTTCATATATCGACGGATTATGGAATCCATCTCATACATTGCCGCATGAAGGTGATGTCATAACCCGTCCATTTTTGGTTGACCCGAAAACACGTCAGCCAATTCCGGTGCGTGTGGTTCAGATCCAAGAGTTTCTTGAAATGCAACCTCATACCCTAGCAGTCGTAGTGACACGAGCAGACCAAAATCATTAGGGGTTACTTTATGTTCGCCTATTATTTCCATGCTTTTCTCCACTTTATGCCCAACCCGGCGCTCAAGCGGGACGCCGCAAAAGCGCGGCGCCCCTTAGCTTTACGTTAGGGGTATCGCTTAACGATTCCCTTTCTTTCTTTTCCATAGTTAGCAATCTGTCTTTC
>Ga0315270_10000284_pt1 | contig 28949 bp, 26 predicted proteins | sample C1_bottom_MG_FD_204932 | JGI IMG/M metagenome (GOLD analysis project Ga0315270, IMG submission 204932) | Sediment microbial communities from Yellowstone Lake, YNP, Wyoming, USA - C1_bottom | ecosystem: Environmental > Aquatic > Freshwater > Lake > Sediment | place: USA: Wyoming | collected...
GCTGGCATCAGCGCCGCGGGGGCGATCAGCCGCAGCTCGCCGACTCCCAGCGCGGTGAAAACCTCATAGGCGGAACGTGCCACCCGCGAGTGGCGGATGTCACCGACTATGGCGACGCACAGCCTGGCGAACTGCTCGCCCTTGTGTTGTCGCACCGTGAGCGCATCGAGCAGACCCTGGGTGGGATGCGACAGATGCGCTTCGCCGGCCGAGAGCACACTGACGTGTGCGGCGACATTGGCAGCCACGTGGGCCACGACGCCGGGCTCGGAATCGCGAATCACAAAGACGTCGAAGTGCAGCGCCTCGAGGGTGTGGATGGTGTCGAGCATGCTCTCGCCCTTGGCGCGCGAGGACAGCTGCACTTCCAGGTTAATGACCTCGGCGCCCAGTCGCCGGCCCGCCAGTTCAAAGGAAACCCGCGTGCGCGTGGAAGGTTCGGTGAACAGATTGCCGATGGTCCGGCCCGCCAGCGCGCGATTGGACGGTGGCGTGGCGCCGGCGGCGCAGACGTAACGCTGTGAATGTTCGAGCAGGGCTTCGATTTCAGCGCGGCTCAGACCTTCAAGCGTGATCAGGTGGCGAAGCGAGCCATCTGTGCGCCGCTGATTCATCATGCCCGTGAATACTCCAGACTTTCAGCCTACTCACCGCGCAGCCAGCGCTCCAGGATGATGGCCGCCGCGACACTATCGATATCGGCGCGCTGCACGCGCCGGCGTCGCGTTCCCGCGGCCCGCCGCTGCTGCAGTGCGGCGCTGGCCTCCTGTGACGAGTTGCGCTCATCGACGCGGGCCACCGGCAACTGCAGACGCTGTGCCAGCTGCGCCGCGAACTGTCCGGCAGCGGCGCTCATGGCACCTGGGCTACCGTCGTCATTATAAGGGTTGCCCACTACCAGCACGGCGGGTTTGTAGGCGGCGATCAGCGCTTCGATGGCGCGCCAGTCGGGCCCCTGCGGGCCGTTGGCGACGGTGGCGAGCGGGGCGGCGGCGCCGGTCAGGGAATGACCACTGGCCACGCCGATGCGGCGCAGCCCAAAATCAAAGGCCAGTGCGGCGCCTGCAACGTTCAGGCGTGGCCCGCCACCGGACTGATGCGCGAACTGTGTACGCCCAGCTGCTGCCAGGCGGCCTGCCAGCGCTCTTCGAAGGGCACTTCAAAGACAAGATGTTCGTTCATCGGCACCGACAGCCAGGCGTTGTCGAGAATCTCACGTTCCAGCTGGCCCGGTTCCCAGCCGGCATAGCCGAGCGCGATAAACGCATCGCGTGGACCTTCGCCACGGGCGATGGCCGCCAGTACGTCGCGCGAGGTCGTCACCTGGATGGAATCGGATATGCGATGGGTGGAATCCCACTCGCCACCAGGCCGATGCAGCACGAAGCCGCGATCAGTGTGCACCGGGCCGCCCCGCAGCACGGCGCGCTCGCCGATGGCGATCTCCGTGGTTTCCAGCTGCATCTGCGCCAGCACGTCGCCCAGCTTCATCTCCAGCGGCTTGTTCAGGACGATTCCGAGGGCGCCACGTTCGCTGTGCTCGCAAATCAGCGTGACGCTATGCGCGAAATTGCCATCGGCCAGCGACGGCATCGCGATCAGCAGGTAGTTGGCCAGCGAATTGGAGTCGCTCATGAGCCCAAGTATGGGGGCGCCCAACGAGCGCCTCAAGGGGCGTTTTCGCCATTCGTGCCGGCCGTCACGGCCCCGCCACCGACCTGGCCGCCGACGAATTCCCATTGGTAGGCAAAGCGCAGGCTGCCATAGTCGCGGGCCAGGGCCTCGGGGAACGGCTCGAAGGGGCTGGCCAGCCGCAGGATCTGCAGTGCCGCCTGGTCGAGTTCGGGATGGCCGCTGGCCCGCTGCACGGCCGCCTCCAGCAGGCGACCATCCGCGCCTATCGCCACTTCTATGACCGGGCTCCCTGAGAGCTCAGCGCGCTGTGCAGCAGTGGGGAAGTTGAGAGTGCCGACACGCTCAACCTTGCGCCGCCAGGCATCCAGGTAGGGCGCCAGGCGCGAGGTCCTGGTGTCAGGACTCATCCATTGGCCGGTTTTGGGATCACCACGCAGTACCAGCTCGCGCTCATCGCCCCGACCATGGCGCAGTTCGCCCTCGGGTGTATTGCGCGCCAGCTGGGTATGTGCCGCCTGACCGGTAGCGTTTTGACCCAGCCAGCGTATGAATGGCGCTGGTGCGCCGGTGGTCAACAGGTGTTCGTCACTGGCCAAAGCCCCGGCGCGTTGCGTCGCATCGGAATCACCCTGCTCAGTGGCGGCGCTAAGCGCTGCGGCGCGTTCTGCCGGGCTGCCGGTAGGCAGCAGCCGGGTGTTGCCCGCGCCACGCTGGGTTCGCTGCGCAAGGTAGGCGGCCCGCTCATTGCTGCGAGATTCGGGTAGGTCTTCGGTGACCAGCAGCACTTCCATCCCGGGCGGTGCGTTGGCGCGATGAGTAACGCCGAAACTGATGCCGAGAATGACAATCGCGTGGGCCATGGCCGCCAGAAACAGCATGCTGGTCAGCCGCTCGCGCACCGGCGCGCCACCTTCACGGTCGCCAGCCAGACCTTTGAGCGTCAGTAGTCGCCCTGGAGCATTCACGGCGTGCGTGCCGCCAGGCGTCGATCGATGGCCTGCAGCAACAGTTCAATCGCGTCCACGCCGCACTGTTTTTGCAGCTCACGCGCCCCGGTCGGGCTGGTTACATTTATTTCCGTCACGAAGCCACCAATCACATCGAGCCCGACAAACAGCATGCCCGCCGCCTTCAGGGCCGGGCCGATCTGTGCCGCCAGCCAGCGATCGCGCTCGTTGAGCGGCCGCACCACACCGGTGGCGCCAGCGGCCAGGTTACCGCGATGGTCATCCGCCGCCGGGATACGCGCCAGTGCATAGGGCAGGGGTTCGCCATCAATGAGCAGCACGCGGGCGTCGCCGCTGGTGGCTATTTCCGGCAGATATTTCTGCACGATGGCAAAGCGCTGGCCGTAGCCGGTCAGTGTCTCGTAGATGACGCGGGTGTTCTTGTCCCCTGGCGCGACGACAAAAATAGACTTGCCGCCCATGCCTTCGAGCGGTTTGCAGACCACCGTGCCATGGCTGGCGGCGAAGCCGGCCATGGCCTCCATGTCGCGCGTGACCAGTGTCGGCGCGCAGCACTGCGGGAACCAGGCGGTGTAGACCTTTTCGTTCATGTCGCGCAGGCCGCGCGGCTGATTCACCACCAGGGCGCCGGCCAGTTCGGCGCGTTCGAGGATGTAGGTGGCGTAGATGTACTCGGTATCGAAAGGCGGGTCTTTGCGCATCAGCACCACATCGATGTCGCCCAGCGCCCGTGTCTGGGCGGCACCGAGCGTGTGCCAATCGCTGCCATCAGCGCGCACGCTGAGCGCGCGTGTGCGCGCTTCGGCCACCCCGTCACGCAGGCGCAGGTCGGCAAGTTCCGCATAGAGCAGCGACCAGCCGCGCGCCTGTGCGGCCAGCAACATCGCCAGGGTCGTGTCTTTTTCGAATTTGATCTGCTCGATGGGATCCATCACCACCAGCAGCTGTACGGTCTTTGCCATCATCAATCCTTGTGCGCTGAGCGCTGCCAACCGAGGCAGGGTGTGAATTATGTCCCTATGGCGCGCGCTCGGCTCTTCAAAACGTGACGCCATTGGCATAGCCGGGTGGGTGCCGATATGTTAAAAAGGTCATATCTATCTCAAGGCGTTGCCTGCGTCACAGCGCCGACGTGCAAGGGTGGCGGACGATGGAAATCAATGCCCACAGGAGTCACTCGGACGTGAACGATTCGAGCTCGCCATTTCGCGGCCTCAAAGTGCTCGTCATCGACGACAGCAAGACGATCCGGCGTACCGCCGAGACGCTGCTGGCGAAGGAAGGCTGCGAGGTGTTTACCGCCGTCGACGGCTTCGACGCGCTCACCAAGATCGCCGATCATCAGCCCGACATCGTGTTCGTCGATATCATGATGCCCAGGCTCGATGGTTACCAGACCTGTGCGCTGATCAAGCACAACAAGGTGTTCCGCACCATTCCGGTGATCATGCTCTCGTCCAAGGACGGGTTGTTCGATCGCGCCCGCGGCCGCATTGTCGGCTCCGAGCACTATCTGACCAAGCCCTTCACCAAGGACGAACTGCTCGGCGCGATTGAAGCGCACATTGGTAGATGAGCCATGGCGCTGATCCTCATTGTCGATGATTCACCCACGGAAGTGCACGTGATGCAGAAGGCGCTCGAGCGCCACGGCTATCGCACCGCAGTGGCGGGCGATGGCGCCGAGGGCATCAGACTGGCGCGGCAGATGCACCCGGATCTGATCTTCATGGATATCGTCATGCCGGGCGTGAATGGCTATCAGGCCACGCGCACGCTCTCGAACGATCCAGACACGCGCGCAATTCCGATCGTCATGGTGACCTCCAAAGGGCAGGCGACTGATCGCATCTGGGGTCTGCGCCAGGGCGCGGTCGATTACATGGTCAAGCCGGTGTCACCGGATCAGCTGGTCGAGAAGGCGCAAGCCGCACTCGCGGCCTGAACATGTACTGCTGAAAAATGACGGATAGCGTTTCATCCCTAAAGGCCCTGCGCGATCAGCCGTTCGAACTCCTCGCGGAGCTCGAGCGGCGTGGCCGCAATGCCACGGCCAGCCCGGAAGCGGTCGCCGCCGCCGGCCGCGAGTGGGTCGGGGTCGCCGCGCGCATGGCTGGCGAGCTCTACCTGGTGGCGCGCGAAGAGGCCCGTGAAGTACTCAGCGTGCCCGCGCCGCTCACCCGCGTACCGGGCGCCAAGCCCTGGCTGCTGGGGCTGGCGAGCGTGCGCGGCCAGCTTTACCCGGTAATCGATCTGCGCCAGTTCCTGGGCGGCGGCGTCACGCCGCTGTCGCGCACCACCCGTATCATCATCACCAGCCATCGCGATATGCCAGCGGCCCTGGTGGTCGATGAAGTGCTGGGTTTCAGGCGCTTCACCGAGACCGAATTTTCCGGCGCGGTGCCGGTCACCATCGTGCCGTGCGCGCGCTTTCTGGCCGGCTCTTTCCAGCATGAATCCGCGCAGTGGCCGGTGTTGAGCATGCGTCGGCTGCTGGAAGACCCGGCATTTGCAGCGGCGGCGGCATGAGAAGCTCCGATCTGATCGACACCCGGCTGCTGCGGCGCCTGACCCTGAGTGCGGGCGGGCTGCTGGTGCTGGGCGTGTTGCTCGGGTTGTTTGCCGCCTCGCGGCCGGCGCTGGCCTGGCTGGCGGCAATTGTGCTGTTGCTGGCGTTGGCGCCGCTGTTCGTGCTGCTGCTGCAGCTCGCGGCAGTGGCGCGCTCGGCCGAGCGGCAATTGCAGGCTGCCGCGCTGCAGCGCCAGGAAAATGAGCGCAACCAGCAGGCGATCCTGCGGCTGCTCGATGAAATGGCCAACCTCGCCGATGGCGATCTCACGGTGCAGGCCACCGTCAATGAGGATATTACCGGTGCGATCGCCGACTCGGTCAATTACGCGGTCGAGGCGCTGCGCAAGCTGGTGACGACGATCAATCACTCGGCTATCCAGGTGGACGGCGCGGCGCGCCAGACGCAATCGCTGGCGGCGCAGCTGGGTAAAGCCAGCACCACGCAGACCCGGCAGATTTCTTCAGCCACGGAATCCGTTGCCGCCATGGCCGCTTCGACCGAAGAGGTTTCTGGCAACGCCGAGCGTGCCGCCGATGTCGCCCGTCATTCTGTCGACGTGGCGCACAAGGGTGGCGAGGCGGTGCGGCGCACGATCGATGGTATGAACGCCATTCGCGAAACGATTCAGGAAACCAGCAAGCGCATCAAACGGCTGGGCGAGAGCTCACAGGAGATCGGCAATATCGTCGAGCTGATCAGCGATATTGCTGAGCAGACCAACATCCTGGCGCTCAACGCTTCAATCCAGGCGTCGATGGCCGGCGAGGCGGGCCGCGGCTTTGCGGTGGTCGCCGATGAAGTGCAGCGTCTGGCCGAGCGCGCTGCCACCGCCACCAAGCAGATCGACGTGCTGGTGCGCACCATCCAGACCGATACCAACGAAGCGGTGGTGTCGATGGAACGCAGTACCACCGATGTCGTGGGCGGCGCGCTGCTGGCGGAAAACGCCGGCGCGGCGCTCCAGGAAATCGAGCAGGTATCCAATCAGATTGCCAGCCTGGTACAGAACATATCCAGCAGCTCGCGCAGCCAGTCGGCGGCCGCGCAGAACATCGCGCGCAATACCCAGGTGCTGCGCGAAGTCAGTGTGCAGACCGCCGAGGTCACCAGCGCCACCTCGCAGGCGATCCTCAAACTGGCCGATCTGGCCACCGCGCTGCGCAAGTCGGTGGCCGGTTTTCAGCTGCCAGCGGGCGCAGCGCCCGAGCCGGCCGGACGATGACCGAGCTGGCAACCCAGACCCTGCAGGTAGCGGCACGCGAGATCAGCGTGGCGTTGACTGATGCGCGCACGGCGCTCGAAGCGCATGTTGAGCAGAGTGACAATCTGGGACTGCTGGAGCGCTGTGCGAGTGAAGTGCACCAGGTGCAGGGTGCGTTGCGGTTGCTGGAAATATACGGCGCCGCGCTGCTGGCCGAAGAAATGGAACAGGTCGCGCGCTACCTGATCAGCTCACACGGTGAGCGCAAGAATCAGACCGAATCACTCGATGCCCTGATGCGCGCCATGGTGCAGCTGCCCGGCTACCTGGAGCGGGTGCTGGCGGGCGGACGTGATATGGCGCTGGTGCTGCTGCCGCTGTTGAACGATCTGCGTGCCGTGCGTGGCAGCGCGCTGCTCTCTGAAGGCACGCTGCTGCTGCTCAATCTCAAGTCTGATCGGCAGGCGCAGCCGACCGCGCCGGCGCCGGGCGAAGCGCCGCTGTCGCCGGCACAATGGGCACGCCGTCTGCGCTCACGCTTTCAGGCCGGTCTCGTGGGCTGGATACGCGGCGAGCGGCTCGAGCAGAATCTCGAGATCCTGGCCACCGTGGCGACACGCCTCGAACAGGTGGCTACGCAGCAATGCGTATTCCAGCTGTGGTGGGTGTGCGGCGCATTGCTCGAAGCGCTGCGCGAAAACGGCATCGAGAACAACGTCTCGATCAAGCGGTTGCTGGGCCTGGCAGATCGCGAAATCCGCCGACTCTATGAACTCGGCGAGGCGCGCTATGCGCAGAACCCGCCGGTCGAGTTGCTGAACAATCTGCTCTATTACATCGCCCGCTCCACCTCGGCCGGGCCGCGCGTCGCGGCGGTGCGCGCCTCGTTCCGCCTCGCCGAGCTGCTGCCGGTGGACGAATCCGTCGAGCAGGAGCGCGAAAACCTCTCGGCGCCGTCCGTCAAGCTGATGCACACGGTGGCCGCGGCGATTCGCGAGGATCTGACCCGCGTCAAAGACGTGCTCGATATTTTCGTGCGCCGTGGTGGCGGGCAGGCCGAAGAGCTGGCGCCACAGATTGAACTGCTGCGCAAGATCGGCGATACCCTCGGGGTGCTGGGTCTGGGCGAGCTGCGCGCCAATATTCAGGAAGCCAACGGCCGGCTCGAGGGCGTAGTGGCCGGTCGCGAGAGCGCCGATGAGGCCACGCTGGTGCAGGTGGCCGCCACGCTCATCCGGGTGGAAGACCGGCTCGATGATCAGCTGGTCGGGCTGATCCTGCCCAGGAAAGCCCTGCTGGAAGGCGTCAGCGAAGATCACGATCAGGAATTCGAACAGGTGCAGGGCGCGGTGCTGCGCGAGTGCGTGGTCAACCTGGCGCGCGTCAAGGAAAGCATTGCGCAGAATGTCGGTGGCACGCTCGATGCCGGCGGCCTGGATAGCTGGCCCGAGCTGATGCGCGGCATCCAGGCTGGCCTGTTGATGCTCGGCAAGTCGCGCGCGGTCGAGATTGTCAATGGCGTCAATGGGCAGCTCAAGCGCGTCATGCAGCCGGGCGGCATGCCGCTATCGGGCGCTTATCTGGACCGGCTGGCCGATGCCATCGTGAGTCTCGAGTATTACATCGAGACTCTGCAGGCCGGACGCAGTGACCCCTGGTACATGCTCGACAACGCGCAGCTGTGCCTTGAAGTGCTCGAGCGCGAGCCTGAGCATGTGGTGCCGACGGTAGCGCCTATGAGCGCGGGCAACTACGCCCGCACCGTGCGCCTCGCCCGGCCAGCCGAAGCTCCAGGCGCAGGTCTGGTCGATCTCGATGGCACCGGGCGCTTGCCGGCGCCACCGGTGCTGGCGGCGGCGCCAGTTGGCGCTATGGCCAGCGAGCCTGCAGATCCGGAGCTGCTGCACTTATTTGCCGAAGAAGCCCAGGAGGAGCTGGAGAAGATACGCAGACAATATCCAGTCTGGGATCAGAACCCGCTGGAAGTCGAGGCACTCGCCAACGTGCGGCGCTCGTTTCATACCCTCAAAGGGAGCGGGCGCATGGTCGGGGCGCGCGAACTCGCCGACTGCGCCTGGGCCATGGAAAATCTGCTCAACCGCCTGCTCGAGGGCACGCTGGGGCGTTCCGCCGACATTCTTGAAACCCTGCGCGCCGTGGTCGCAGTGTTACCAACGCTGGTGGCCGATTTAAGCAGTGATTCGCCGGTGCGTAGCAATGCCACGCAGCTTATAGCGCGCGCGCACGCGCTCGCTGCCGGTCGCGAGCAGCCCAGGACCACGGGCGAGGTTGCAGCGTTGCCCACGCCCGGCACCGCGCCCACGCCGGCGCAGTTGCCGGTCACGATAACGGGGTCGGACAGCCTGAGCACCGCGCCTGCGCCCTATGCTGCGACCCTGCGCCTGACCCCGGATGAGGCTGCGGCGATTGCTGCCGCAGGTCGCCCCGGGTTGCAACCGTTGCCGCTGGCGGTAGCGGCTGCTGGCACTGGCGCTGCTGGCGACGACGACTCGGCGCTGCGCGAGATCTACGCGCGTGAAACTTCAAGTCACGTCGCGACGGTGCGGCGTTGGCTGGGGCGCGAGCAACCGCATCCGGCGCCGCACGTGCTCATCGAAGAGGTATACCGCGCCTGCCATACGCTTTCGGGTAGTTCGAAGATGGCCGAGGCGCGCCATGGCATTCGACTGGCCGAGCCACTCAATCACTGGTTGCGAAAGTCTTTTGATAGTGGCGTCGGACTCGATGATTCCGACCTGCTGCTGCTGGCCGACTGCATGACGGCTATGGAAGCGGTGGCCGGCCATCTCGATGAAGCAACCGGCTATTTTGTGCTGCATGACACCCTGCGCGCGCGTTTGGCGCGCGCTGAGCTGGAACTCGATCGGCGCATCATCGAATCGAACGAGCAGAGCGAGCGTACCGGTGTCCACGCCCAGCCGGTCATGCCAGAGCCGCTATCAGTGCCGCCGCCGCCAGCGGCAGCGACTGAGGCACTCGCCGCGCCGGCGCTGAGCGTCGACTACGATCCGGAAGTGGCCGCGATTTTCTGCGAGGAGGCCAGTGAACTGCTGGAGTCGTCGCAGTCCGCGCTGCAGTTCTGGAATTCCGCGCAAGGCTCGACTGAACACCTGGCGGCGCTCAAGCGCTCGCTCCACACCTTCAAGGGTGGTGCGCGCATGGCCGGCATCGCTGCCATGGGCGATCTTGCCCACGAACTTGAAAGCCTGATCATCCAGATTTCGCTCGGTACGGCGAGCGGCGATGAACGCGCCCGCGCCATTGCCCAGGATGCCGTCGATGAACTGGCGCGGATGCGCGAGCAGGTGTCGGCCGGACGCCCGGTGCCCCAGGCACAGGCGCTGATTGGCAGAATTCAGGCCGTCGCCCGCGGTGCGGAAGCTGAGCTCGCACTGCCCGCCGCCGCGAGCGTGGCGCCGATACCCGTGACCGCGCCGCTGCCGCCACCAACGCCGCCGTTGCCGGCGCCGCCGGAAGTGTTGCCCGTCCCCATGCCGGCTGCGCCTGCGCCAGCCGTGTCCACGCCGGCAGTGCCCGACGATTTTGATATCGTGACCGACCGCGCCGCGGCAACGCCACCGGAAAGTGCTGCGCCCGCTGCGCCCGCTGCGCCAGCTGAGGCGCTGGCCCCGGCAGCAATGGCAGCTGCGTCAGCATCGCCCTTCGTACTGCCGGCCCCGGCGCTGGTGCCACCGGGACGCGAGCCGGTGGCGACTGCCGAGCGTGGCGAGATGGCGCGGGTCAGCGCCGATCTGCTTGATCAGCTGCTCAACAATGCCGGTGAAGTCAGCATTGCCCGCGCCCGGCTCGAACAGCAGCTCGGTTCCGTTGAATTCAATCTGGGTGAGCTCTCGCGCACGGTTACCCGTCTGAAAGAGCAGTTGCGCAAACTGGAAATCGAGACCGAGGCGCAGATCCTGCACCGCCATGATCAGGAGCCGCGCAGTCGCCAGGATTTCGATCCGCTGGAACTCGATCGCTATTCATCGATTCAACAGTTTTCACGGGCACTGGCGGAATCAGCCAGCGACGTGGCCAGCCTGCAGCAACTGCTCGAGAGCCTGGTGGCCGAGGCACAGAATCAGCTGCAGCAACAGGCGCGTACCGTGGTTGAACTGCAAAATGGCCTGATGCGTACGCGCATGGTCTCGCTGCAGCGTCATGTACAGCGTCTGGCGCGCATCGTCAGGCAGGCCGCCAGTGACAGCGACAAGCAGGCGGAGCTCGTGGTCGAGGGCGCTGCCGGTGAACTGGACCGCCAGGTGCTCGAGCGCATGCTGCCGCCCTTCGAGCACCTGCTGCGCAATGCCGTAGTGCACGGTATCGAAACGCCAGCTGAGCGCGTGAATCGTGGCAAGAGCGCAGTCGGGCACATTTACCTGCAGATGCAACGCGAAGGGGCCGAGGTCATTCTCGAGATTCGCGATGACGGCGCCGGGATGAATCTGGCGGCGATCCGGGCCAAGGGCCTGGCCATGGGCCTGATCCACAGTGATCAGGTGTTGTCCGACGAAGATGTCATGCAGCTGGTGCTCGAGCCGGGTTTCTCGACCGCCTCGTCGCTGACACAACAGGCCGGTCGTGGCGTGGGCATGGATGTCGTCGCCACCGAAATCAAAAAGCTCGGCGGCGCGTTGCACATGGACAGCAAAGCCGGCGAGGGCACGCGCTTCACGATTCGCCTGCCACTCACGCTGGCGGTGAGTCATGCGCTGGTGGTGCGCACCGGCGATGAGTACTACGCGTTGCCGTTGCCGACCATTGAAGGCGTGGTGCGACTGCCGCGCGATGAAGTGGCTGCGCATCTGCGCAGTGAGAGCGCCACCTTCAGCTACGGCGCGCACAAGTATCGGCTGCAGCCGCTAGCCAGCTACGTCGGCATGGAAGCCTCGCCGCTGCCGGACACCGACGCCGCGATTCCCGTGGTGCTGGTGCGAGCCGGTGAGCATTCCACCGGGCTGGTGGCCGACGAACTGATCGGCAGTCGCGAAATTGTCGTCAAGTCGGCCGGACCGCAGATTTCCTCGATTCGCGGCATCTCGGGGGCCACGATACTCAGCGATGGACGGGTGGTCATCATTCTCGACATCGTGGCCCTGGTGCGCGCCGAGTGGCGCGGCCGCGCTGCGCCCACAGTGATGCGCGAACGCGAGGACCGACGCGTGTTTGCGCTGGTGGTCGACGACTCGATTACCGTGCGCCGCGTGACCCAGCGGCTGCTGGAGCGCAACGGCATGCGCGTGCTGACGGCGCGCGATGGCATGGAGGCCATCGAATTGCTGGCCGAGCACGTGCCGGACATCATCCTGCTCGACATCGAAATGCCGCGCATGGATGGCTACGAAGTGGCAGCCCAGGTGCGTGCCGATCCGCGTCTGCGCGAGGTGCCGATCATCATGATTACCTCGCGCGTCGGTGACAAGCATCGCGCCCGGGCCATTGAACTGGGCGTCGATGACTATCTGGGCAAGCCCTATCAGGAGAGCCAGCTGATCGATGCGATCGCGCCGCTGGTGGCGCGTCGCCGCGCCGCGCTGCCGGCCAGCGGCGCCGCTCGATGAGCGAGCCGTCGGGTGAAATCTTCAGCCTGCTGATTCCGCTCGGCGGCGGCCGCCTGCTGGTGCCGCGCGCCTGTGTGGCGGAAATCGCCGGCTACCAGACACCGACGACGATGCCCGGGGCGCCGCCCTGGTACCTGGGCCTGGTGGCCTGGACCGGGAACCAGGTGCCACTGGTGTCGTTTGAGGGCCTGTGCGGCGATGTGGTGCCCGAGGTCAGCAGCCGCTCGCGCATCGTGCTGTTCCATGCTTTGGGCGAGCGGCTGGAAAGTGGCGTGTTTGGCATCGTCGCCCAGGGCTTTCCGCAGCTGGTGCGCGTCGGTGCCGATGTGATCCGTCCCGATTCCGGCTATGCCGTGCCCGAGCGGCATCCGGTGTTGTGCCGCGTGCGCATGATGAATGAGACGCCGCGCATTCCTGATCTGGAGCGCCTCGAGATCCTGATCGCCGACGAAACCTCGGTCGCGCAATCTTAAGCGCAGCCGGCGCGTCGGGTTCAGCTGGCCAGATCACCCACCAGCGCCTGCAGCGCTGCCAGGGCCGCCAGCGGCGCCGTTTCGGTGCGCAAAGTGCGTGGACCCAGGCGACAGGCGCGAAAGCCGGCGCGCTGCGCCAGCAATTGTTCGCGACCACTAAGACCGCCTTCGGGTCCGACCAGCAGCGCGACGCTGCGCAGGCTGCCGCGCGCCAGGGCACTGAGCGATTCGCTGGCGTCTGGAACCAGCATCAGGCGCAGACTCGCATCCCCGGCGGTGATGGTCGCGCAGGCCGCATCCAGTTCGACGATCGGCTCAACCAGCGGCGGGCGATTGCGTCCGCACTGTTCGCAGGCGCTGATCGCCACTGCCTGCCAGCGCTCACGGCGTCGCGCCAGCGCCTGTGCCGCGAGCCGCACCACGCTGAATTCGCAGGATAGCGGCACGATCGAGTTGACGCCCAGCTCGGTGGCTTTCTGGACAATCAGATCCATGCGCTCGCCGCGCGCGATACCCTGCAGCAGGGTCAACTGCAGCGGCGATTCGCGCTCGACGCTGTCGAAGGCGCCGATCCTGACGCGCGCGCCGCCTTTATCAGTGCCAATCAGTTCGGCCGAGTATTCGCCGCCCTGACCGTTGAACAGGGTCAGCGCCGCACCTACCCGCAGCCGCAGCACGCGCAGCAGGTGCGCCGAGGCCATGGGCGGCATCAACAGCTCGTGTTCGCTGGTAAGTTCCGCGGCCACGTGAATGCGGGTGTTACGCATGGTCCAGGCTCCACTGAGTACGTCGCCGCATTGGAATCGACGGCAGCGACTCGTGATCCTGCAGCTGCGTGCACGGATGCCACGCAGGTCGCAGATCGCGGGCTGCCCAAGTGGCATTGTAATCGCTGCTTGGAGTCACGGTGCTATCTTGGCATTATGAGCGTTGCAATGCAGTCTGCCTTCAATGTACACGCCGCAACCGGCCTGCTTTCCGGAATCCGCCAGGTGCTCTCGCCACACTGGGATCCGCGGCCGGCGGGTGTGACGCCCGAATTGATCGTCGTACACGGCATTAGTCTGCCGCCCGGAGAGTTTGGTGGTCCGTGGATCGAGCAGCTGTTCACGGGCGGCCTGCCGGCGCAGGCGCATCCTTCCTTTGCAGAGGTGGCAGCACTGCGGGTCTCGTCGCATCTGCTGCTACGCCGCGATGGCCGGGTCATACAGTTCGTGCCATTCAATCAGCGTGCCTGGCATGCGGGCGCATCGAGCTGGCAGGGTCGCGACAACTGCAACGATTTTTCCATCGGCATCGAACTCGAAGGCACTGATGAGTGCGCCTATGAGCGCGCGCAGTACCAGAATCTGGCGGCAGTGATTCGCGCCCTGTGCGCGGCTTACCCCGGGCTGGCCGTGCAAAACGTCGTCGGCCACAGTGATATCGCCCCGGGGCGCAAGAGTGATCCGGGCGTGGCCTTCGACTGGGCGCTGTTGCGGTCGCTGCTCGACGCTGCTGCCGGCTGACGGCCCCGTATCAGGCGCTGGGTTTGCCGCGTTCGCGCCGCCACAGCACTTCGCTGCCACCGGCGCTGCGTGCCAGCACCCGCGCCAGCACGAACAGCAGATCCGAGAGTCGATTCAGGTAATGCAGAGCGTGCGGGCCCAGCGCTTCGGCACGGGTCAGGGTCCAGCAGCGCCGCTCGGCGCGCCGGCAGATGGAGCGCGCCATGTGGCAGGCCGCCGCCGCGACACTGCCGCCGGGCAGCACGAACTCACGCAGCGGCGGCAAGGTGGCGTTCCAGTGCTCGACTTCGGCCTCGAGCTTTTCCACCTGCGGCGCACGAATCAGCACGCTGCCGGGTATCGCCAGCTCGCCGCCCAGATCAAAGAGGTCGTGCTGGATGTCGAGCAGCAGCGCCGCCAGCGCCTCCGGCAAAGCCGTGGCCAGCAGCACGCCAATGGCGCTGTTGAGTTCATCGATGGTGCCGCAGGCCTCGATGCGCGCGCTGTCCTTGGGCACGCGCGAGCCATCGGCGAGACCCGTGGTGCCATCATCGCCGGTGCGCGTCACGATCTTTGAAAGTCGGTTGCCCATGTTCGATCCATGATAACCCGGGATCAAGGAATTGACCTGCACGTCGTCGCTGCGCTAGTGTGCGCCCCAGGCGCAAGGTTCCCGCAAGGGATTCAAGGGAACGCGGTTTAAAGCCGCGGCTGCCCCCGCAACTGTAACCGGCGAGCGATCGTCCACAATGCCACTGGGTTAGTGCCCGGGAAGGCGGGTGATCGCGAAGGAGCTGGAAGCCAGGAAACCTGCTTTGCGCCGTCGTCCTGCTTTCGGCCGGGGTGCGTCGGGAGCTGCGGTATTTCCGCGGTGGCGACAGTTGAAGTCGTTACCGCGGGATTCATGCGTGCTGCTAAAACCAAATTGCCGTCGTTGGAGTTCCGCCGTGCGACTTCTGGTCCCATTACCAGGAGTTCATCATGCGCACCGCGTCTGTCTGTTCAATTTTCATATTTGCTCTGGCCCCGGTTCTGATACCGGTTGTTGCTGCGGACGATCCAGCCACAGCTGATCTGGACACCGTGGTGGTCACGGCTACACGTACCGATCAGCCACGGGCTCTGACGGGCGAGTCGATGTCTGTCATTACGGCAGCTGACTTGCGCGCCAGCCAGATAGTGCTGGCTACTGATGCACTGGCGCAGACGCCCGGACTGACCATCGTGCGCAATGGCGGGGTTGGCCAGACCACCAGCATAGGCATGCGCGGTGCGCTGACTGGCCAGACGCTGATGCTGATTGACGGCGTGCGCATCAACGATCCGAGTGCTCCTGATGGCAGCGCGATCCTGGCCGACCTGCTGGTCAACAATGTAGAGCGCATCGAAGTTCTGCGCGGGCCGCAAAGCACGCTGTACGGCAGCGACGCCATCGGCGGCGTGGTGAATATCCTGAGCCAACGCGGCGGCGCCGGAGCGGGCCAACTGGGCGCCAGCGCGGAGGCCGGCTCGCTCGCGAGCTATCGTGGAAATATCACTGCGCACGGCACCGACGGCGCCATGGAGTATGGCGCCGCCGTGAACTACTACCGCACGGCTGGAATTTCCGCTGCCGATGCCCGGGATGGCAACACCGAGGCGGACAGCTACCGCAATGTGGGTGCGACCGGCAATATCCGTTGGCAGCTTGGCGAGGGCCTAAGCCTTGATGTTCGGGGCTACTACGCCAAGGCACGAAGCGCTTTTGACGGCTATCCGCCGCCAGACTATAGCTTTCAGGACACGCTCGAATACGGTGACGACCGGCTGCTGGCCGGATATCTGGGGTTGAATGTCAGGTCTTTCGCCGGGCGCCTGCAGAATCGCATCGCGGTCACGGGCACTTCCAGCGAGCGCAAAAATTTTGATCCGACACTCGCGCTCGCAGAGGAATTCTTCGCCACCGGTGAGGCGCAGCGCTTTGAGTACCAGGGCATTGTCGATGCCAGGAACTCGGATCAGCTTAGCTTTGGTGCCGAAACCCAGCGCACGAAACTAACGACCGGCGCACCCAGCAGCTTCGATCCGAATCCGCTGCCGACGCGTGGCGATACGCGCGTCAACGGCTATTACCTGCAGTACCAGACCACGATAGTTCCACAGTTGACCCTGACGGGAGGGCTGCGACGCGACACCGACAGCGATTTTGGCGCTCACACCTCACTCAAGTTTGCTGCCGCCTGGAAGTTGCGGGACGGCGCTACGCTGCTGCGTGCCAACTACGGCGACGGCTTTAAAGCCCCCAGTCTCTACCAGCTGTTTTCCGAGTATTCAAATCCGGTCGCCAGGCTGGCGCCGGAATCGGCGCGCGGCTGGGAAGCCGGGCTGGATCAGCGCTTCCATGATGATCGGGCCAGCGCCTCGCTGACCCTGTTCGAGCGCCGCACCAACGATCAGATCGACTTCTATAGCTGCTATGGCGTGGACTCGCCGGCCTGCGCAGTGCGGCCCTATGGCTACTATGACAATATCAATCGTTCACGCGCGCGCGGCGTGGAGCTTGAAGTCACGGCGCAACTGTCGACTACCGTCATGTTGGCCGGAAATATCACCTATCTTGAGGCCATTGATCTGACCACCCAGAACGATCTGGCCCGGCGCCCGCGTGAGATGGCAAATCTGCGCATCAACTGGCAGGCCAGCAGCAAGTGCTCGCTGGGCGCAGACCTTGGCTACAGCGGCGCGCGCTTTGACGATTCCTTCGAGAGCAGCTCGCTGCCGGGTTACGTCCTGGTCAATGGCCACGCTGCCTTTGCAGTCAATCGTCAGTTGCAATTTTATGCCCGAGTTGAGAATGTTCTGGACAAGCGCTACCAGCCGGTTGCAGGGTACGGTGCCTTGCCGCGGACCTTTGCGGCAGGGCTGCGGGCCGAACTCTGACCGGCGGCTCGCCGGACGCACCCGTTATTGACGTTGCAGGTCTACCCTTGGCATCACCCGAACTCGAAGCGGCACTGAACGCAGCGCGCGCCGCTGGCGAAGTGATTCAGCGCCTGTATCGCAGCAATCTTAGCGTGCAGATCAAGGCTGACCGCAGCCCGGTGACCGAGGCCGACCTGCAGGCCGAGCGCGTGATCCGCGAGGTGCTGAGTGCGAAGTTTCCGGACTACGGCTTCTATGGCGAGGAAACCGGGCAGCACGCGATGGACGCGGAGAACATCTGGCTGGTCGATCCGATCGACGGCACCAAGTCTTTCGTGCGCGACTGCCCGTTTTTTTCCACGCAGATTGCGCTGCGACGCGCCGGGCAGCTGGTGTTGGGTGTCTCCAGTGCCTCGGCCTACGGAGAACTCGCCTGGGCGGAGCAGGGCGGCGGCGCCTTTCTCAACGGGCAGGCCATCCACGTCAGTACGGTGAGCGAACTTTCCGGCGCGATACTCTCTACCGGGAACCTTAAGACGCTGGCGGCTTCGGCTGCCGGCTGGGCGCGCTACGGCAGGCTCGTCGGCCAGGTGAACCGGCTGCGCGGCTATGGTGATTTCCTGCATTACCATCTGCTGGCGCGCGGCGCGCTCGAGGTGGTGATGGAATCAGATGTGAATATTCTCGATATCGCGGCGCTCAGCGTGATTGTGCGCGAAGCGGGCGGCGTGTTTACCGATCTGCATGGCGACGCCGTTGATCTGGCGACCACCACGGTGCTGGCGGCCAATGCCAGTCTGCACGCGCCGGTACTGGCTGCGATGCGCGGTTGACGCGGGTGCCGGCAACTACGCCGGTATGAAGGCCCGGCGGCCGCCGCCGGCCAGCTCGGTCATCGGGGTTTCATAGAGCTGGGTGAGTTCGGCGGCGTTGAGCAGTTCAGCGGTGCGACCCAGTCGCCAACGCCCATCGCCATACAGCAGCAGCACGCGATCAGCGCAGCGTTCGGCCAGCGCCGGGTCGTGGAGCGTGGCAATGACCGCCGCGCCGCTGGCGCAGCGCTCGCGAAAGGCCAGCAGCACATCGACCTGATGATGCGGGTCGAGGTGATTGGTGGGTTCGTCCAGCAGAAAAATCTGCGGTTGCTGCGCCAGCGTGGCGGCCATGGCCGCGCGTCGCTGTTCGCCACCCGAGAGCGTGAGTAGCGTGCGATGCGCGCAGTCGCCCAGCCCCAGGCGCTGCAGGGCAGCGTTCACGACCAGGAGATCGCTGGCGGATTCACGCTGCCACCAACCCAACTGCGGATGGCGCGCCAGCAGCGCGGCTTCATGGGGGCTCAGCGGCAGCGAGTCCTCGCGATCCTGCGGCAGGAATGCCAGTCGCTGCGCGATGCTGCGGCGGCTCTGCTTTCCCAGCGCAATGCCGTTTAGCTCGACTTGCCCGGCGGCTGGCGCGCGCAGGCCCGCCAGCGTGTGCAGCGTCAGACTCTTGCCGCTGCCATTGCGGCCGAGCACGGCGATGAACTCACCGGCGGCGACATCCAGCTGCAGGTTCTCCAGCAACCGGCGTTCGCCGGCGCGCACACTCAGGCCGCGCGTTGTCAATAGCGTGCTCGCGTCTGGCGGGCCGCTGCTCATCAGCGTGCGCGCCAGCCGATTTCGCGGGCGCTCGTCGGACCGATCCGCACCTGGCCGAGATCCTCGGGCATCACCTGGGTAGTCGGGCTCAAAGGAATGCGTCCAGCCATGAGTTCAGCGTAGCGTTGTGGGTAGCGCGGTTGCCGCTCGGGTTCAGCGTAGCCGTCGGGAAACAGCGGACTGTCGCCAGCGGCAGAATATTTATCGGTAGCGCCAAAAGTGTGCAGCAGTTCATGGGCGATGACCACGGCATTCTGATCGCTCTGCGAGCGCGCGGCAAAGACATGTACCACGCCCATGAGGCCGCGCTGAAGCCCAAGTGAATGGGGCAGCACGGCTGCGCGCGCCGGATCGTGATAGAGCACGAACAGCGCAATCTGTGGACGCGAACGCGTGATGCTGTGCAGCGTCTGCCAACGGAAGCGCCGCAGTTTCAGGCTCCAGAGCACTCGCGTCACTGCCCCGGCGCCCGGCTCGAGTAGCGGCGGCGCTGTGCGCAGTGGCGCATAGAGGCGCACAGCCATCGGTTCGGCGAGGCTCACGCCGTAGCGCTGCGCTTCGCGGGCAATGAATTCACTGAGCGGCGCGAACTCCGGCTCGCGCAACTCATCAATATACCGGGCCGCTGTCGCGCTGCCGTCGGCATTCACCGGAAATGCCCCAACCCAGACAGTGTGCTCCCAGCTGGTAGTTTGGTGTTGATCGAACCAGGTGCTCAAGGCGACCACCAGTAGCGTCAGCAACAACAATGAAATGCGAATCGTGCGCCACATCGAAAAGACTCGCTCGTTTCAGCTCAAGGCTGCAGTCGGGTCGCTGACCAGGCGCCGGTCGCGAAGCCAGCGCCCGGTGGCGTAGATAGCGGCGTCAGGGTTCGCGACCAACGGGCGCGATCGTGGATGCGGGCGCTGCCCTCCACCCACAATTCCACGGCCTCGGCCCACAGCTGATAGCCACCCCAATGCGGCGGGCGCGCAATTCTATGACCCGGGTCAGGTGCCTGCTCGTCGGCCGGCAGCGCCGGCAGGGCCAGGCGCAAGGCAGCCCTGGCGACTGCTTTGTAGAGCTCGCTGCGCGAGGCCACGGGTTCGCTCTGCTGACTCGCCCAGGCGCCGAGGCGGCTCTGCCAGTTACGGGTGGCAAAGTAGGCGTCGCTGTCCGCGGCGCTGCACTTCACGATCGGCCCCTCGATGCGCAACTGGCGGTGCAACGCGTCCCAGTGCATGACCAGCGCGGCGCGCGGATTGGCCTGCAGGTCACGCCCCTTGCGCGAATGATAGTTGCTGTAAAAGGTGACATAGCCAGGTTGCGCCACGATCTGTTTGCACAGCACGACGCGCGCTGAAGGGCGGCCGGCCATATCGGCGGTCGCCAGCACCATGGCGTTGGGATTGGGCTGCAAAGCGCGCTCCGTGGCCTCAGCCAGCCACAGCGCAGCCAGCTCGAGCGGCTCCGCCGGCAGCGGTTCCGGCAGATGTTCACGGTGCCATGCCATGCTGCGAATGTTACGCGATGCGCCCGCCGCGTTCAGGCCGGATTGCAAACTTCGCCGCCAGCCATTACAACGGAGGGTGTTTCCTGCCACCCGGTTGAAATCTCCATGACGCTGGACGAATTGCGCACGCAACTCAATGACCTTGATCGACGCCTGCTGGAACTGATCGCCGAGCGCCAGACCGCCAGCCGCGAAGTGGCCCGCGTCAAGCGTGCCACGGGTTATCCGACCCGTGACTATGCACGCGAGCGCGAGGTGATCGTGGGCGCGCGCGCGCGCGCCGCCGACCTCGGGGTCTCGCCCGAGGTCGCGGAAAACGTGATGCGCCTGCTGATCCGTACTTCGCTCACGACTCAGGAGCAGGCCAGCGTCAGCGCGCACGGTGCCGGCAGCGGGCTGCGCGCGCTGGTGATCGGCGGCGCCGGCAAGATCGGCGGCTGGTTCGCGCATTTTCTCGCCTCGCAGGGCTACGCGGTCGAGATCGCCGATCCGGCTGCCAGTGCTGCCGCTCCGGCCACTGCCATGGCCGATTGGCGCGACAGCGCGCTCGGGCACGATCTGATCGTGGTCGCCACGCCGCTGGGCGTTACCGATTCGATCCTGCACGAACTCGCCAGGCGCCGACCCGCTGGCGTGGTCTTCGATGTGGGTTCACTGAAGACGCCACTGCGCGCTGGCCTGGCGGCCTTGCGCGCCGCCGGCGTGCGCGTCACTTCCGTGCATCCCATGTTTGGCCCCAACACCGAACTGCTCTCGGGGCGGCACGTCATATTCATTGATCTGGATGCCGGCGATGCACTGGAGCGCGTGCGCGCGCTGTTCAAGCCCACCATGGTCGAACAGGTGGTGATGGGCCTCGAAGATCACGATCGGCTCATCGCCTATGTGCTGGGCCTCTCACACGCGCTCAACATCGCATTCTTTACCGCGCTGGCGCAGAGCGGCGAGGCTGCGCCGCGCCTGGTGCAGATGTCGAGCACCACCTTCGATGCACAGTTCGATATCGCCAGCGAAGTCGCCAAGGAAAGCCCTGAACTCTATTTCGAAATTCAACGGCTCAACGACTACGGTGCGCAGCCGCTCGCCGCACTCGCGCAGGCGCTCGAGACGCTGCGCGAAGCCGTCGCGAACAACGACCAGGAGGGTTTCACTGCGCTGATGCGTCGCGGCCTGGAATACACGCAGGGCCGACGTGAGCTGCGCGCGCGCCGCGCCTGAGCTCAGCGCAACGGCCGCCGGCGCAGCAGCAACAGAAATACCGGCGCGCCGATCAATGCCGTGATCGCGCCCACCGGCAGCTGCCGCGGCGCGGCGATGGTGCGGCTGGCAATATCCGCCAGGCACAGCAGGGCGCCACCGACGAGCGCGGCGCCGGGCGCCACCAGACGATGATCGGCGCTGCGCAGCCCCAGGCGCACCAGGTGCGGCGCCACCAGCCCGATGAAACCCACCGGTCCTGCCGCCAGCACCGCGACCGAGGTCAGAATAGCCGCCACCACGAACACGGTCGGGCGCACCACACGCGCATCCAGCCCGAGCGTCGCGCTGCGCAATTCGCCGGCGCTCAGTACATTGAGCGCCCGGGCAAACAGCAGCGCTGCACATAGCGCCAGCGCCGCTGCGGCCAGATCGATTTCCGGGTGCAGGGCCCAGCCCAGATCGCCCGCCAGCCAGAACACCATGCCGCGTAACTGACCGTTATCCGCTATCGCCAGCAGCACGGTGGTCAGGGCGCCGCAGGCACTCGCCAGCACCACGCCCGAGAGCAGCAGGCGGCTCAACTCGGCGCCACGTCCGAGCAGCATGACCAGCGCGCCGATGAGCAGGGCGCCGCCGCTCGCGCTCCATTGCAGGCCGGCGAGCCCAAAGCCCATCAGCATGCCGCCCAGGGCGCCGACCGCTGCCCCGCCAGAGACGCCCAATACAAAGGGGTCGGCCAGGGGGTTGCGAAACAGCGCCTGCAGCAGCACTCCGGCCAGTGCCAACAGGCTGCCTACGGCGAACGCCGACAGGCTGCGGGGCAGCCGAATCGTGCGCACAATGGTGCTGGCCATCTCATCGCCACTGCCTGCCAGCGCCGCCAGGGCGCGCCCCAGGGGCAGGTCGGCCGAGCCAACGAGGAGCGAGGCGGCGAAGCTGGCCAGCGCCAGGATGCCTAAACCGGCCAAAATCCAATATTGTGTAGTCCGTGTCATAAGCACAGCCTAAAGAGTCGACTGGGTTCAGAACAAGGCCATTGGGCTTGAGAGTCAAAGGCTACCCGGGGTAAAACGGAAAAATCATGGCGGATGTGATCGACCAGGACGGGTTTCGAGCCAACGTCGGCATCGTATTGATGCAGGACGAGGGGCGGGTGTTCGTCGGTCGCCGGCTGGGCGGCAGGGGTTGGCAGTTTCCACAAGGGGGCATGCTCCAGGGCGAAAGCGCAGAGGACGCGCTGTTTCGCGAACTTAGCGAGGAAATCGGCTTGACGGGTGACGATGTTGCGATTGTCGCGCAGACCAGCCGTTGGCTGCATTATCGCCTGCCCGAGCGGTTTGTCCGCAAGACCAAGCCTGCATGCGTGGGACAAAAACAGCGCTGGTTTCTGCTGCGTTTGCGAAGTCCGGCGGCACAGTTCCGTTTTGATCTCACTACCGAGCCGGAATTCGATCGCTGGCGCTGGGTCGATTACTGGCAGCCGATACGCGAAGTCATCTATTTCAAGCGCACGGTGTATACCCGTGCCTTGCATGAGCTGGGCAAGGCAGCGTTCCCGGAAGGGTTGCCGCCGTATCCCGCCTGGTGGCATCCACCTGGCGGTAGCGCCGACGCCGAGGCTGATGCCGGCGCTGATGCCGGCGCTGGCGCGGTCAGTGAGCGGGGCGCTGCCAGGCCGGCATAGGCGGCGCGCGGGAAAAAAATGGATATTCCCGGCAAACTGGTGGTGCGTACCTACGCGCCGGCGCGACGCCTCACCATGCTGATGGCGCTGGTGCTGCTGGGCGCCGTGTCGCTCTATCTCGCCTTTGAACTGGGGCGCAAGAAGGCCGGGTTTGACGGCATCCAGGCGGCGCAGGAGCGCAGCGCACTCAATGATCGCATTGCGCAGCTGGAGAGCAGCGCGCGTGAGGCGCGAATCCAGCTGGCTGCCGCCGACGCTGCGCAGGTCGCGCAGGTGCGCGAGCGCTCAGAGGTCGCGCGCAATATCGGCGAGCTGCAGGCTGAGCTGGGCCGCGCGCAGCAGGATCTGGAGTTTTACCGCGCGATCGCCAATCCGCAGGCCGCCGGCACCAAGAGCGTGCCGGTGCGGGTGCAGCAATTTCATGTGCTGGTGACCGATGCCGCAGCACACGCCTACACCCTGCGTCTGGCGCTCAATCGACCCATCCGCCCTGAAGAATCCACCGCCGGTGTGCTGGTTCTGACGGTGGATGGAGAGCGCGCCGGCGCGGCCGCCAGCCTGGATCTGGCCGCACTCACCGGCGGCAAGGTCCGGCAGCTCAACTACAGCTTTCGCTATTACGCCAATATTGAGCAGGCGATCAGCCTGCCTGCCGATTTCAGACCCGAGCGCGCCAGCATTGAAATTCGACCTGCGCGCCAAGGCGTGGCACCCTACCGGCAAATATTCGTCTGGAACCCGGACGCGGGCTGAAATCAAATGTTCAATCGCCGTGAAAAAACCGCCGCCCGCATCGATACGCTGATCGGGCGCACTGCCAGTGTGCTGGGCGATATCGAATTTGCCGGCGGATTGCACGTCGATGGACGTATTACCGGCAATGTGCTCATGGCGCAGGGCGCCACGGCCTCGCTGTCGGTGAGCGAGCACGGCATCATCGAAGGTTCGGTCCAGGCGACCCAGGTGGTGGTCAACGGCACGGTCAATGGTGACATTCTGGCCCTTGAGCGGGTGATCCTCGGCGCTCGGGCACGGGTGCGCGGCAACGTGAGTTACGGCGTCATCGAAATGGCTCTGGGTGCTGAAATCAACGGTAATCTGCTGCCAACCAGTGCGCAGGCTGCTGCCACGGCCGCCGTAGCCGGCGGCGTGGGCGGGGCCGGCTAGGGCGCGAGTCCTGACGCACAGTTTTTCACCGGCATTTTGACGCCTCCTGGCACTGCGCCTACACTGCCCGCATGGATACTCAAGCCGACCAGATCCCAAGCCCCGACCCCTTGCTGGTGTTCACGGATGCCGCAGCGCACAAGGTGAGCCAGCTGATCACGGGCGAAGGCAATCCCAAGCTCATGCTGCGCGTGTTCGTGCAGGGCGGCGGTTGTTCGGGCCTGCAATATGGCTTCGAATTTGACGAACAGCTGCAGGATGGCGATACCTGCGTCGAGAATCAGGGCGTCAAGCTGCTGGTCGATCCGATGAGCTATCAATACCTGGGCGGCGCGGAAATCGACTATCGCGAGGGCCTGGAAGGCGCGCAGTTCGTGATCCGCAATCCCAATGCCGTGACCACCTGTGGTTGCGGCTCGTCGTTCACCGCGAGCTGAATTCACGCGTGAGCCGGGCGGCCCGCACCGTGCCCGACGTGCTGGCAGCCGTCGATCTCGGTTCCAACAGTTTTCACCTGGTCGTTGCCCGTTACTCCCACGGTCAGCTGATCGTCATCGATCGCATGCGCGAGATGGTGCGCTTAGGCGCAGGTGTCGGCGCCGATGGCCGGCTCGATAAACAGGTCGCGGCGCGCGCGCTCAATTGTCTGGAGCGCTTCGGTCAGCGGCTGCGCGACATGCAGGCCGCCAGTGTGCGGGTCGTGGGTACCAACGCGCTGCGCATCGCCCGGCGCAAGCAGGCGTTTCTCGAGCGCGCCCGCGACGCGCTCGGCCATCCCATTGAAATCATCTCCGGCATGGAAGAAGCGCGACTGATCTACTCGGGGGTTGCGCATACGCTGCCGGCCGAACCCGGCCGCCGACTGGTGATCGACATTGGTGGTGGCAGCACCGAACTCGCCATCGGCGAAGGCTACGAGTCGCAGCTGCTGGAAAGCCTGAAGCTCGGCTGTGTATCGTTGAGCGAGCGGTTTTTTGGCGATGAAAAACTTTCGGCCAAGCGCGTGGCGCGGGCGCGGCTGGCAGCGCGGCTGGAGATAGAACCGATGCAGGCGGCGTTTCTGAAGCGCGGCTGGGAAAGCGTGATTGGCAGCTCCGGCACGGTGCGCGCCATCGGCGAGTGTCTGCGCGAGCGTGAGCCAACGGCCACGCTGATCAGCGCCAGGGGGCTTGAAAAGCTGCTCGCCGAAATGGCCACTGTCGGCCACTGCAGGGAATTGCGGCTCGCCGCCCTTACCGACGAGCGGCGCCCGGTGTTCCCTGGTGGCGCAGTCATACTCGCGGAAATTTTTGATGCCCTGGGTATCGAGCAGCTGCGCATGGCTGAGGGTGCGCTGCGCGACGGCCTGCTGCACGACATGGTAGGCCGTCTCACCGACGAGGACCCACGCGAGCGTACGGTCAATTCGCTGCTGCGCCGGTATCACGTTGATGAGGCCCAGGCGGCGCGCGTCGAGGCGACGGCGCTGCAATTTCTCGGCCAGGTGGCCGCCAGCTGGTCGCTCACCGATCCGCAGGCCGAGCTGACACTCAAGTGGGCAGCACGCCTGCACGAAATGGGTCTTGATGTGGCGCACAGCGGCTATCACCGCCACGGCGCGTATCTGCTCGAGAACGCGGACCTGCCCGGCTTTGGGCACGAAGAGCAACTGTTGCTGGCGCGTCTGGTTGGTGGCCACCGGCGCAAGCTGGCGCTCGCCGGCCTCGAAGACCTGATTCCGCCCTGGGATCGCCTGGCACTGCAGCTGATGGTGTTGCTGCGCCTCGCGGTGCTGCTGCACCGTGGTCGCAGCACTACCGCCCTGCCTGCGGTCGAGCTGACGGCGCGCGCCCGGACGCTGGAAGTGCGCTTCCCGCCGCGCTGGCTCAAGGACCACCCGTTGTCGGTGGAAGATCTGCACCAGGAAATTGCCTTCCTGAGCAGCTCCGGGATAAAGCTGCGGGTTTATTCCGGCAATCGCGCGGCCGTCGCCGCGTAACACTCGAGCAGTTCGGCCTGGGCGTCGATTGGCGGCTGGGCGCTGACGCGCTCGTAGCTGCCGTCACTTTGCATCAGCCAGGCATTGCTGGTGTCGTTCAGATAGCGTTCCAGATCTTCGCGGATGCGCGTGCGCAAGCGCGCCAGTTGCACCGGGAAGGCCACCTCGACGCGCCGGAAAAAATTACGCTCCATCCAGTCGGCGCTCGACAGATACAGTTGCGGTCGCCCGTTGTTGTCAAACCAGAAGACGCGCGAGTGCTCCAGAAAGCGGCCCACGATCGAGCGCACCTGGATGTTTTCTGAAAGTCCTGCCAGACCCGGGCGCAAGGCGCACACGCCGCGCACAATCAGGTCGATGCGCACCCCGGCACAGGAGGCGCGGTACAGGTTATCGATGGTCTGCGGGTCGACCAGGGCGTTGAGCTTGATGATCATGCGGGCGCTCTTGCCGGCGCGTGCGTGGGTGATTTCGCGCTCAATCAGGCCCTGCAGCGCCTCGTGCAGGCGGAACGGCGATTGCAGCAGGCGGCGCAGTTTTGGCGTCTGCGTGAGACTGGTGAGCTGCAGGAATATTTCGTGCACATCGGCGCCGATCGCTTCATCACAGCTAAACAGGCCGTAGTCGGTGTAGGCGCGCGCGGTACGTGGATGATAGTTGCCGGTGCCCAGGTGACAGTAACGCCGCAGCCCTTCAGGCTCGCGGCGCACGATCAGCATCAGCTTGGCGTGCGTCTTGTAACCGACCACGCCATACAAGACGTGCGCGCCGGCTTCCTGCAGACGGGTCGAGAGTTCTATGTTGGCTTCTTCATCGAAGCGCGCGCGCAGTTCGATAATCACCGTGACGTCTTTGCCCGCGTGGGCCGCCGCCAGCAGCGCCTCGACAATCGGCGAGTGATCGCCGGTGCGATACAGGGTCTGCTTGATCGCCAGCACCTGCGGGTCGCTGGCCGCCTGGCGCAGCAGATCCATCACCGGTGCAAAACTGTGAAACGGATGGTGCAGGAGTATGTCGCGCTGGCGAATGGCTTCAAACAGGTCGTTGCCCGCCACCAACCCCTTCGGCAAGCCGGGCGTGTACGGCGGATATTTGAGCTCGGGCCGCTGCACCAGCTCGTAGATGGCCGAGTAGCGGTGCAGGTTCACCGGCCCCGGCACCGAATACCAGTCCAGGGGTTCGAGCGCAAACTGGCGCAGCAGAAAATCAATCAGCTCCTGCGGGCAATCGGCGCCGGTCTCGAGGCGCACGGCGGCGCCATAGCGGCGCTGTGCCAGTTCACCTTCCAGCGCGCGCCGCAGGTCATCGACTTCTTCATCATCGACGAACAGATCACTGTTGCGCGTCAGGCGAAACTGATGGCAGCCCAGCACTTCCATGCCGGTGAACAGGCGCGCGACGAAGCCTTCAATAATTGTGGACAGGGGAATGAGTCGCTGTCGCCCGCCGGCGCCCGGCAACGCCACGATGCGCGGCAGCGAACGCGGCGCCTGCACGATCGCGAGGTCTGTGTCCCGGCCGAAGGCGTCCTTGCCCGCCAGCCGCACGATGAAATTGAGACTCTTGTTCTGGATGCGTGGGAAGGGGCGCGCCGGGTCGAGCCCCAGCGGACTCAACACCGGTTCGACTTCGCTGATAAAGTGCTTTTCAAGCCAGTCGCGCGTTTCGGCGTCCCAGCCTGTGCCGCTGAGCAGCTCAATGTCGGCGGCGGCCAGACCGGGCAGCAGCTCGTCATCCAGACATGCGTACTGATCCTGAATCAGTCGCATCGCGCGTTCGTGGATGAGCCTGAGTTGCTCGCTGATGCTGAGCGGATCGGGTGCCACCGGAGCCGAGCCCAGCTCCAGCAATTGCTTGAGACCCGAAACCCGGATTTCAAAAAACTCATCCAGGTTCGCCGAGCAGATGCACAGGAAGCGCAGCCGCTCGAGCAACGGTACGCGCTCGTCGCGGGCCTGCGCCAGTACCCGCGAATTGAATTCCAGCGCCGCCAGTTCGCGGTTGAGAAAATTCTGCGGCGCGCGCGGCAGCGGCTCTTGCATGGCGTCGTTCATTGACCGCTCATTGTAGCTGCAGCTTGTGTTACCGCACTGTTACAGTGCAGCCGGCTCTCAGTGCGCGGCAGGCGCCCGGCTGGCGGCGAGCGCTGGACTCAAGGGCGGTGACAGCGCGGCCAGCCGCGGCGCGCTCTGGCGCGCGAACTCCGCCTGGAGCTCCGGCGCGATCGGTGTCGAGTCGGGCAGTTTCACCCGCTGCGGGTCGAGATAGCGCCCGTTGAGGCGATATTCGTAGTGCAGATGCGGCCCGGTGGCGAGCCCCGTCATGCCAACGAAAGCCACGGTCTGGCCCTGGTGCACGCGCACACCGCTGCGCGCGCTGCTCGCAAAGCGTGACAGATGGCCATAGACCGTGACGATGCCAGCGCCGTGCTCGATCTCGAGCAGATTGCCGTAGCCGCCGCGCACCCCGCGAAAGCGGATGCGCCCGTCGCCGGCCGCGTACACCGGCGTGCCGCTGGGAGCCGCATAGTCCACGCCCTCATGCGCGCGGACGCGATTCAGAATCGGGTGCCAGCGCGCGGTGCTGAACCGGGAACTCACCCGCCGGAACTCAAGCGGCGCGCGCAGAAAGGCCTTTTGCATGCTGTGGCCGTCCGGGCTGTAGTAACCCACGCTGCCATCCGGCGCCACGAAGCGCACCGCGCGCACTTCGCGTCCCTGATTGATGAAGCTGGCGGCGAGAATGGCGCCATCCTGCAGATACTGCCCGTCCTGAAAGATGCGCTCATAGCTGACGGTGAATTCATCGCCACTGCGCAGGTCGAGCGCGAAGTCGATGTCCCAGCCGAAGATGCGCGCCAGTTCCAGCACCGTCTGATCCTGCAGCCCGGCGTCCGTGCCGGCCTCGAACAGCGAGGAATCAATCAGCGCGTGCGCCAGCTGCGTGCGCGTCTGAATGGGTCGCGCCAC
>Ga0315270_10000285_pt1 | contig 28935 bp, 24 predicted proteins | sample C1_bottom_MG_FD_204932 | JGI IMG/M metagenome (GOLD analysis project Ga0315270, IMG submission 204932) | Sediment microbial communities from Yellowstone Lake, YNP, Wyoming, USA - C1_bottom | ecosystem: Environmental > Aquatic > Freshwater > Lake > Sediment | place: USA: Wyoming | collected...
GCCCAGCCTCCGGGTGGCGTCTGAACCACGCCATGCGCAATGCGTCCATCACTAAACCTTCTCGATGGATTCTCTGCCAATGTGCTTTCCACCAGTCGGGGAGGGAAAGACAAAACCACGCCCTCCGATCAGCTCCCGCCACTGACGTAGCTCACCGGCGATCTCCGGTGATAAGGGGATGCGATGATCGGCCTCGCGTGAGGTTACTTTCATTTTTTTACGCGGGATGATCCAGGCGGGTTGTTCATCTTGCAGATGAAATTCACGCCACTCAGCCTCGATGACATTGCCAATTCGTGCGGCCGTGAATGCGCATAGGCGATGGGCCATACGCACGGACGGTGAGAGACGAGCAGCTTCTGCGCGGCGCAGCAAATCTCCCAGCGCCAAAAACTCCAGTAGTGCGGGCATGCGCCCATTGTCTTTCTTGCGTGGCAGAATTTCACGGGCAGGTAGGGCCGGGTTGTCACGACAGAGGCCTTTTGCCTGCGCATAGCGGAACACGCCATTCAGGTGTTGCAGAATACGGGTGGCGGTTTCGAGGACGTCGCGCTTGTTGATGTCCTCGATGGCTTTTGCGACGACGGCGGGAGTGATGCTGCTGATTGGCAAGTTGCCAAGTGCTGGGTAAATGTCACGCTCGAAGGCTCTAGCCGATTTGGTATGGTGTCCCGCGCTCCATTCCCGTTTTTTCATGGCCAGCCATTCTTGGGCGACGCCTTTGAAGGTGTTGTCGGAACAGGTTACTGTGATCGCCCGGTTTACCCGGCGATCAGCGACAGGATTTTTACTTTCGAGCAGGAGCATTTTGACCTTGTTCAGTTCGACCCGAGCAGCGGCAAGAGATATGAGGGGGTAGGGCCCGACAGAGTAAACCTTTTCTTTGCCATCGATACGGTACTTGATACGCCAAGTGGCGCTACCTGCCGGGGTGATAAAAACATGTAGCCCGCCGCCGTCAGCAAGCTTTTTGCCACACTCCGCCTTTGCAGTGAAGGATTTTACGGCTTTATCTGATAGTTTTCCTCCGATACCCCCAGCCATGACTTTCTCCCGAGTTCGAATTAACGAAATACCCCCTGCAGTACCCCCATTATTACTGGAGGTCTGTGGAATTAGCAAGCCGATAGGAGACGTATAACTTGGTGTTATACAAAAGAAAAACGCCGTCACTAGGACGGCGTTGGACCCCGTTGGGGGTATTATTGGTGGAGGCGGGGGGGATCGAACCCCCGTCCGCAAGTCCTCTACAGACAGATCTACATACTTAGTCCGGTCATTTGGTTTTAACCCGCACTACGCCGGCCGAACAGGCTGAGTGCAAGCGAGTTGCCTTGAGTTTCGCGTTGGTGCAAAGCAACCCTGCATAACGCTATCCCGTGTATATGACTCTGCGTCCAATTTCTTGGTCCACCCCACGGGAGAAGTGGTACAGAGTCCAGCCGGTATTAAGCGGCTAGAGCGTAGTTGTCGTCGTTGGCAACTATAGATTTCCAGATGTATTTACGAGGTAGCTGGTCCTCGGTATGCACTGCACTGCTTCGCAACCCACGTCGAAGCCAGGTCGCCCCCAGATAGCATGAAGCACAGACTCACGACAGTCTGAAACGCTATTGTACGGGATGAGATGGGGCTGAAGCCAGAAAGTTCAAGAGGGTGAGTTAGCGCAAGTCCGCAAGAGCCCTACACCGTCATGCCCGCGCAGGCGGGCATCCAGTTCGGAAATGTGTTTAAGAGCCTGGATGCCCGCCTGCGCGGGCATGACGGCTTTTGCAAATGTTTCCTAGGTTAAATCTGCTGGCGTGTCGATGTCGCGCAGGATGCCGGGTTCAGCTACGGGGATTAAGCGCAGCTGTACTGTATGCAGATCGAGCAGGTGGCGTGCGCCACGGTCGCCGCTGAGTGCAGCCAGCTCAGGATAAAACGTACGGCTAAAGCCCACCGGATGGCCGCGCTGCCCCTGGTAAGTTGGGGCGATGAGCGAAGCGCCAGCTTGGAGTTGCGCTGAGAGCGCTGCGGTGGCCGCTGTAGGCACGTAGGGCATGTCGGCTAAGGCGATGAGCCAGCCATCCGCTTCAGAGGCAGCACAGACACCACAAGCAAGGCTGGCACCCATGCCTAGCGCGGCGTTGGGGCAAGGGAGGATGTGCGCAGGCTCTTGCGATAGGAGTTGTATTAACTCTTTATCTTCAGGACGCACCACGACAATGACGCTATCGACGCTGGGTGCGAGATTGCGTAAGGCGGCCAGCACCATGGGTGTGCCATCGGGTAAAGGGTGCAAGAGTTTGTGTGCGCCGAAGCGTGTGCCGCGTCCAGCGGCGAGGAGCACGCCGACGATCATGCGGTTGTGAGCTTGGCGCTAGGTGCGTGCTGCACCACGAGTTCGATACCGTTGCGCACAGCAATCAGGTCGGCGAGGATGGCCACGGCGATTTCTGGCGGCGTGTGGGAACCGATGGGTAAGCCGACCGGGCCGCGCAGACGCGCGATTTCATGCGGGGCCAGATCGAGCAAGGCTAAGCGTTCACGGCGCTTTTGGTGGTTGCGCTGAGAGCCGAGCGCGCCGACATAAAAAGCAGAAGAGCGTAGCGCTTCCAGCAGCGCCATGTCGTCGAGCTTGGGGTCGTGCGTTAGGGCGACGATGGCGGTGCGCGTGTCGGGGTGCATGGCGGTAACCACATCATCCGGCATGCCATCGAGTAAGGTGCTGCCGGGTACCTGCCAGGTGCTGCGATATTCTTCGCGTGGATCACAGACTTGTACGGTGTAATCGAGTGCAAGCGCCATCGCAGCTAAGATGCGTGCGGTTTGCACGGCACCGATAATCAACAAGCGCAGTTGTGGGCCGTGGCAGGTGATCAAGGCTTGCGCGTCGCAGTGGGTGTGCGTGGTTGCGCTGGGTGGGAATAGTGTGGACTCGCCATTGGCTAAATCAAGGCGACGGGCAATAGATTGGTGTGCTGTTAAGGACGTGTGTATTTGTTGCAGTAATGCTGTGCGTGGTGCACTTTCCAGCACGAGTTCCAATTGGCCGCCGCAGGGTAGGACCCAGCGTTGATTGGATTCTGCGCTGCCGCCGTAACTCAGGCGTTGCGGTTGTGCCGGGATGGCGAGTCGCACACGCTCGATCAAATTTTGTTCGACACACCCCCCGGAGACTGAACCGATCACGGCACCATCGGCGCGTATCGCTGCGAGCGAGCCAACCGGACGCGGGCTGGAGCCATAGGTGCGCACCACGGTGGCAAGCGCAGCGGCATGGCCCTGCGCTTGCCATGTCAGCAATGTGCTGATGACTTCGAGGTCGGTGCTGGAGAGCGCGGGCGTTTGCAATGCGGCTTACACCAAATCTTTGGTTTGGAATGGCAGCTGGCGCAAGCGCTTACCGGTGGCTGCAAATAAGGCATTGGCTACGGCTGGCGCAATCGGCGGCAGGCCGGGTTCGCCGACACCGCTGGGGTTAGTGCTGGAGGGGACGATATGCACTTCCACATGCGGCATTTCGTTCATGCGTAGCACCGGGTAGTCGTGGAAATTGGATTGCTCCACTTGGCCATCTTTGAAAGTAATCGCGCCATGCAACGCGGCGGCTAGACCGAAGCCGATGCCGCCTTCCATTTGCGCTTTGACGATGCTGGGATTGATCGCGATACCACAATCCACCACGCACACCACACGATCGACTTTGAAGCTGCCATCGGGCGCAACGCTGACTTCTGCAACTTCGGCCACCACGCTGTTAAACGATTTGTGCAGCGCGATACCGCGACCGCGGCGTACGCCGGGCTTGGCGGCCAGGGGTTTGGACCAATCGGATTTTTGTGCGGCGAGTTCGAGTACCGCCAAGTGGCGTGGCTGACGCTTCAGCATTTCACGCCGCAAGGCCACGGGGTCTTTGCCGGTGGCGTGTGCGACCTCATCGAAAAATACTTCGGTGGAAAACGCGGTGTGGGAAGAACCTACCGAGCGCCACCATTGCACCGGTACCGGATATTTTGGCGTGTGCAAATCCACGAGTTGATTGGGGATGGTATAGGGCAGGTTGGCTGCACCTTCGACCGAGGTGAAGTCGATGCCGCTTTTTTTCATGCCTTCTTCGTAGGCGGTGTCGGCCAAGATGGACTGCCCGACGAGACGGTGTTGCCAAGCGACGAGATTACCTTGGGCATCCAGACCGGCGCGCAATGTGTGATAAAACATCGGGCGATATTGTCCAGCTTGCATATCGTCTTCGCGCGTCCAGAGCATTTTGATCGGAGCGCGGCCATTGATCGCTTTGGCGATTTGTACTGCCTCCAACACGTAGTCGGAGCGCGGATTGGCGCGGCGACCAAAACTGCCACCCGCATACAGCATATTGATTTTGACGTCTTCAGGTTTGATGCCGAGATATTTCGCGACATTGATTTGATCGGTGGTTTGCGATTGTTCGCCGTTCCAGATTTCGCACTGAGCACTGTCCAATTTAACGACGCAGTTCAGTGGTTCCATGGAGGCATGCGCGAGATAGGGAAATTCGAACGCGGCTTCTAGGCGCTTAGCGGCACGGCCCATGGTTTTTTCCGTGTCGCCAATTTTGTGGGCGACCGTGCCGGGTGAGCGTGCGAGGTTTTTATAGTGCGAGAGCTGATCGCTGCTGCTGAGTTTGAACGCCTTGCTTTCATCCCAGGTGACTTGTAGCGCATCACGGCCTTTTTTGGCAGCCCAGAAATCTTTTGCTAGCACGGCCACGCCATTCGGAATGGCGACGACCTCGACCACGCCTTGCACGGCTTTGGTCTTCGTCGCATCGAATGATTTTACGCTGGCACCGAAGCGCGGTGCGCGCGCCACAACAGCGGTGAGCATGCCCGGCAGGGTGACGTCGCTGGTGTATTGGGCGCTGCCGTTGATCTTGGGTTTGCTATCCTGGCGCGGCGATTGTTTGCCGATGTAGACAAAATCTTTTGTGTCCTTGAGCTTAATGTCTTCCGGTTCCGGCGCAGGCTGTGCTGCCGCTTTGGTGGCGAGTTCGCCGAAGCTGGCATTGTGTTTGGAAGCGGCATGACTGACGCTGCCATTTTTAATCACGATTTCTTTGGCCGACACATTCCATTCTGCGGCTGCTGCGGCAATCAGCATGAAGCGTGCTGTAGCGCCGGCACGGCGCATTTGCTCGTAGGAGTTGGCCATGGCGGTGCTGCCGCCGGTGCCTTGGGATTGACCCCAGAGTAGATTGTTGTAGCGCTTGGCATCGGCCGGCGCGCCTTCCACTTTGACTTGCGACCATGCCGCATCGAGTTCTTCGGCCACCAGGGTGGCGAGGCCAGTGTAGGTGCCTTGTCCCATTTCCAAATGCTTGGCGATGATGGTGACCGTGTTGTCCTCGCCAATGCGTACGAAGGCATTGGGTTCGAATACGGTGGCTGCGGCGGGCGCTGCTGCTGTGCTTGTGCCGGCTGCGGTTGCGGTTGCGGCAAAACTGCCGGGCAGGTAGATGGCCAGGGTGAGCCCGGCGCTGCCTTGTAGAAAACGGCGGCGACTTTCGTTGACGATTTTAATGTCGCTCATGCGTGTCTCCCGGGGGAGAGTTGTTTCGCTGCTTCGTGAATCGCGGCGCGGATACGTTGGTAGGTGGCGCAACGGCATAGGTTGCCATGCATGGCGCTGTCGATATCGGCGTCACTGGGTTTTTTATTGCTTGAGAGCAAAGCGACGGCGGACATGATTTGTCCTGATTGGCAGTAGCCACATTGCACCACTTCGAGTTTTTCCCAGGCGGTTTGCACGGCGCGGCCGACCTTGGAATTCAGGCCTTCGATGGTGCTGATTTTTTTCCCTTGCGCGACGGATATCGGCGTGACGCAGGCGCGGATGGGTTCGCCATCGAGATGCACAGTGCAAGCGCCGCACTGTGCAATGCCACAACTGTATTTAGTGCCGGTGAGTGCGAGATGATCGCGCAATACCCAGAGGATGGGCGTGTCGGGCGCGACATCGACTTGAACTTTTTTACCGTTGACGGTTAATGCGATCACAGGGTGTTCTCCATGCGGAAGAGGGCTAGGCCGAATCATCATTATAGGCAGATATTGCGCTCATGATAGGATGGACTTTTACGCCTTGCGTGTGCGGAAATTTTGGTGACTAGGCTGTGACTAGGCTGTGACCAGGCTGTGACGATGCTGCGCCACAATGGCTAAGCATTCTGGTCCAAAAGGTTTCGTAGCATGAGGTCGAGGTGTGTGCCACTAGCGCCTCGGAATGGTGCGGCGTATGCCTGCGCCGTCTACAAAACAACCCCATCTCCTTCTAGCGCAATCCTGTGTAAGGATGGTTGCTAGAGGATGATGCATCAAAACCCCCAACGTTAATGCGAGGGTTTTGCAGGCTTATCCACAGCCACGGCGGATTTCTTCAGCGGTGTAAAGCGCGCTTGTTGTGCACTTTGGCCGGCCTGGGTGATGGAGACGATTATTTTCATGTCCGGTACGGCTTCAAATTTTCCTTTGCCGCTTAACACATTGTCGCCGGCGGGACTGAGCTGAACGGTGGCTTTCCCTTTGCTAGAGAGAATAGTGGCTGTTCCACTGGCCCCTGCGCTTGCGATATGCGTGCCAGCATGGTCGGTGAGGTAGATTGTGAGTTCATTGTTTTTGACCACTAACTCGAAGTGGCTGGCGCCTGCCATGCGCAGCTGCCCGCCATGCGGTGCAGCCACGGTGTCGAGATATTCGTCTGTGTGGGCGTTGGCATTCAGCGCCAAGCCTAAGGACAAAACCAGTGCGGATGTCAGTAAAAAACCCTTATAGAAATGATTGATGGTAGTCATGAAATACTCCTTCTTCGTGGTTAAAAAATTGGGTTAGTAGCTCTCTTGGCCGCCTTGCGCCAGTAGTTTTTTGAGCGGCTTCTCACCCCAGCGGTAAAACATCAGGGGTGTGAGTACCGTGTCCAGCAGGGTCGAACTGATGAGGCCACCAAAAATGACGACTGCGACTGGGTATAGAATTTCCTTACCTGGGTCGCCGCCGGACAACATCAATGGTAGCAATGCAAAGGCAGCGACCAGTGCCGTCATCAGCACCGGTGTGAGGCGTTCAAGTGAGCCCCGTATAATCATCTCTTTGCCGAATACTTCGCCTTCGTGCGCCACCAGATTGATGTAATGGCTGATCTTCAAAATGCCGTTGCGGGTGCTGATACCGGCCAAGGTGATGAAGCCGATCAGGCTGGCCACCGAAAGTGCGCTGCCGGAAATCCAAAGCGCGATGACACTGCCGACCAAGGCCAGCGGAATATTGCCGATGATGATGAGAGCCAATACGCTGGATTGGTAGCGACTGTAGAGCACTAGAAAAATCATGATCAGCGATACCAACGCGAGAAGCCCGATTAAACGGCTGGCTTGTTCCTGCGCCTGGAACTGGCCTTCCAATTGTGTGAAATACCCTTCGGGCAATGGCGTTTTAGCCAACACGGAACGGATGTCGCGAATGATCTTAGTCATGTCGCGGCCGTCCGAATTCGCCAACAACACCATGCGGCGACGGCCGTTCTCGCGCAGGATCTGGTTTGGGCCATCACTCTCTGTAATGTCTGCCACCAAGCGCAATGGGATCGCGCCGCTGGGCGTGGCAAGCAGGAGATTGCTGAGTCCTTCTGCATTACGATCGGCATCATCCAAGCGGATCACCACATCGAAGCGGCGGTTGCCGTCGATCACCTGTGAAACGGTAACGCCGTTGGCTAGCATTTGCAGCGCGTGGTTGATCTCCGCCGGGGTGACGCCATACTGCTTGGCGCGGTCGTAATCGACGCGGATTTGCATTTGCGGAATGCGGACCTGTTTTTCCAATTGCAAATCCACCAGGCCGGGGATTTTACTGAGCCGCAATTGCATATCGGTTGCCAAGCCGCGCAGCGTGTCCAAATCATCACCGAATATTTTCAGTGCGATTTGCGCCCGTACGCCGGACAATAAATGATCGAGTCGGTGTGAGATCGGCTGGCCGGTGTTGACCGAGCCCGGGAGTGGTGCCAGTCGGCTGCGGATGTCTTGCAAAATATCCGCACGCGAACGTTTGGATTTTTTTAGGTCGACATCGAGCTCGCTGTAGTGCACGCCTTCTGCATGTTCGTCCAACTCGGCGCGGCCAGTGCGCCGCCCGACTTGCGTGACTTCGGGGACTTGCAGGATTAATTGCTCCGCCAAGGTGCCGATGCGATTCGATTCTGCCAGTGAGGTGCCAGGATTCATCAGCAGATTGATGGTGAGCGTGCCTTCATTAAAGGCCGGCAAGAAAGAGCGCGCGAAAAACGGCACCGAAGCGAGTGCGAGTAAAACCGCCAGCAGGCCCGCACTTAATAGGGTTTTGCTGCGCGTAAACGACCATTTAAGTAAACGCGTATCCCAGGTTTTGAGCTTCGTCACGAGCGGGCTGTCGCCTCGCTCCAAACGCTTCATTTTCGGCAGCAGGAAATAACACAGTACTGGCGTGACCGTCATCGCCACCAACATGCTGGCGAGAATGGAGACGATGTAGGCGATGCCCAACGGCGCGAACAAGCGGCCCTCGATGCCCGACAGGAAGAACAGCGGCACAAACACCAGCACCACGATCATGGTGGCATACACCACACCGGAGCGCACTTCGCGCGAGGCGCTGGCAATGACCGCCAACACCGCTTTAGGTTGTGCTGCTTGGCGGTTTTGGCGCAATCGCCGTAATACGTTTTCCACATCCACCACCGCATCATCCACCAACTCGCCGATGGCGATGGCCATGCCGCCCAGCGTCATGGTGTTGATGGAAAGCCCAAAATATTTGAACACCAGGACCGTGAGCAAAATTGAAATCGGGATCGCCGTCAGTGAAATAAAGGTGGTGCGGAAATTGAGTAGGAACAGGAATAGCACCAAAGCCACAATCAGCGCACCATCGCGTAAAGCTTCTTCCACATTGTGGATGGACGCTTCGATAAAGTTCGCCTGCTTGAATACGATGTCTTTGACGCTGATGCCGGGAGGCATGCTTTTATTTAATTCAGCTAATGCCACTTCAACTTCGCGCGTGAGTTGTACGGTGTCTGCGGCCGGCTGTTTTTGCACCGATAAGATCACCGCCGGTTTACCCATGAAACTTGCATCGCCGCGTTTGACGCGTGCAGCGAATTCCACTTTGGCGACTTGTTTGAGCAATATTGGCACGCCATTGCGATAGCCCAAGGCCAAATTTTGCAACTGCTCAATCTTGCCGGTGCGGCCGATATTACGAATCAAGTATTCCTGTGCTTGCGCTTCCAGAAAACCGCCGCTGCTGTTGGCGGCAAAATTAGCCAAGGCCGCTTCCATCGACTCTAGGCCAATACCTAGGCGCTGCATATTGGCCGGGTCGGGGACGATGCGGTATTGCTTGACCTCGCCGCCGATGGGGATTACTTGCGATACACCGGGTAGGGTGAGTAGGCGTGGACGCACGACCCAGTCTGCCAGTTCGCGTGCCTGCATTGGTGTGGCTTTGGCGGGGTCGATGGTCATGGCGATCAACATAATTTCGCCCATGATGGAGCTGATCGGTCCGATCTGCGGACTGATGCCGGGCGGCAATTGCTCCCGCACCAGGCTCAGGCGCTCGCTGATTTGTTGCCGATTGCGGTAGATGTCCGTGCCCCAATCGAATTCGACGTAGACGACGGATAAGCCGATACCGGCGACCGAACGCACACGCGTAACGCCGGGAATGCCGTTCATCGCAGTCTCGATCGGGAAACCGACCAGTTGCTCCACTTCTTCCGGTGCCATGCCTTCGGCCTCGGTCAACAGTGTTACCGTCGGTTTATTAAGATCGGGAAATACATCCACCGGCAATTGCTGTAAAGTCAGCAGACCGTATACCAACATCACTACCGATACCGCCAGCACGAATAGGCGCTGCTTCAAGCTGAACTGAATGATCGCGTTAAACATGGTGGCGACCTACCGTATCTGCGACAAAGTTGCCGCATTTTGCGTCACGACGCGCGCGCCATCATTTAAACCTTTCAACACCGCGTACGTATTGGCATCGATAGCTTGTACGGTCACCAGTTGCGGCACGAAGCGTTCAGCGTCGGTGTGCACCCACAGCATGAGTTCGCCACTGCTGTTTTTCAGCACGCTGTCGCGTGGCACTGAAATGCCCGACACGGTTTGCTTCAATGCAACCAGTACTTTTAAGGTTTGACCAACATTGAGTGCCGGCACAGGGGCTTTGATCTCAAATTGTAGCGGCAAGGCTTGCTCGCGTAGTTGATGGCTTTGACCGATAAAGTGCAAGGTCAAGTTTTGCTTGTCGTTGGTCACGCCGGTAGCGCCAGCGACTTGTCCATTCAGCGTGCTGTCGTAGGCGATGGCCTCGACGCGCAGCCGCGTCGGATCGATCACCTCGAACAAAATTTCACGCGCTTCGACCACTTGGCCGGCCACCCCATTGGCCTGGCTGATGACGCCAGACACGGGCGCAACTAAAGTTTCGCGTTGATACAGGCTGGCCGACACGGCTGCTTTGCGCGCCTTGAGACTCACCGCTTCAGCTTGCGCTGCGTCGATTTCTTTTTGCGGCAGGCTGCCCACCAGTTGCGCTAGGCGTTGCGCGCGATTCTCGGCCAGCGTTAGATTGCTGGACAGTTCGGCTAGCTGTGCTTGCTGATTGCCTTTTTCAATACTGCCGGCCGAGGGGGTGATGTATGCCAACACTTGTCCCTTGCGCACGGTCATGCCCAGCGTCGGGAAACCACCATTGGGAGCCGCTAGACGCCCGGCTTGGCTGGCTTGTACGCGGCCGCTGTAATTGGGATCGGCAATGACGCGGCCATCGAGTTCCTGCGTTTTTGCCAAGTCACGAACGGTAGCAACGATGTTGCGAATGCCGAGCAGGCGTTGCACTGGCTTAGGAATAAATAGACTGCCGTCGGGCTGGCGTATGGCTGTGTCACCGGTTGCCACGGGTGTGACGCTGGTCTTGCTGGCCGGGGCGCTATGATCTTCGCCGCCGTGCGCGTCGCTCGGTTGCGGTTGCATGCCGAGCAATAAGCCGGACAACAAAGGCAAGGTTAAGAGGGCGCTAGATTTACGTCGGCGCAGGATCTGCATGAGCACCAGCAGCGCAATCACCACGGCGCCACCGCCGGCTATCCATTTGCTGTAGTTCAACCAGCTATGTCCGTGCGCATCGGATTTTGGATCGGAAATTTCAATGCTGCCGACAATCAAGTCCTGCAGATTGGGCGTCTCGACACTGGCGACGATGTCATGCTTGCCTGGCTCCTTCAACCAATCAGCTTCCGCACTGTAACTACCGTTGGCTTCAGGCTTCGCTTGCAGCACACGGCCCTTGTTTTCCAATTCGATTTTGGCGTCGAGGATCGGTTCGTTGCTGGCAAAATGATCGGCATACAGCGTGAGTTTGCCGTCTTTGACGATGCCTAATAGCTCAACATCCGGTGAGTGCATTTCCCAGCGCACGCCACTGGCTGAGGGTGCAACGATTGGCGCTTTTGGTTTCGCATCGGTGCCATGATCTTCCCCGCCATGCGCCAGTACGGACAACGGTGTTAGCGCGAACAAGAGAGCGCACAGCAAAATATTGGAATGTGATTTCATGGTAAGACTCCTTGCGCTTGATTGAGGCGGGCGCGCGCCAGCGCCTGCGCGATTTCTTGTTGTTGGAAGTTTTGTTCGGCATCGAAGGCCGCGCTTCTGGTTTGCAGTAAACTGAACAGTGCCGCCTCACCCAACGTGAAGGCCTTTTGCGTTAGGGTCAGATTTTCTTGCGCTGCGCTGCGTTGTTGCCGGGCTAAATCTAAAAGTTGATCGGTGGTGTGTAAGGCCTGCTGCGCGCGTTGTTGCTGATATTCGAGCGTTAATCGGGTGCGGGTGTATTCGCTTTGTGCATTGGTGAGCGATGTTTGCGCAGCACTTACGCGTGGCTGATTACGGGCTGCTGTGGCTAAGGGAATGCGCAGCTTGAGCTCAATGGAATTGTTGTAGCCTTCGCCCAAATTACCGCGATCGCGAAATGTTCCGAACTCAAGTTCCGGTTGTTCGCGTTGCGATTCGCCGATAACGCGCACTTGCGCTTGTGCGGCGGCGACTGCTTGTCGCCCTTCTTTCAGTAGTGGGTGATTGTCTTGTAGCGGTTTAACTTGCACGGATTCAGCGCTGTCTTCGGGTAGGTCCGATGTGCCGGTCAGCGTTGCTAGCGTTTGCTGTGATTGCAGCAGTACGTTGTGGTTTTGCAGTTGTATGGCCTGGGCGGAGCGCCATTCATTTTGCGCTAAATTCAAGTCGGTTTTGGCCAACTCGCCTGCTTGCACCCGCTTTGCTACATCTTCGGCCAACACGCGTGCAGTTTGTACGCGCTCGGCATCAATGGTGCTTTGTACGGTGACGCGCTTGAGTTGCCAGATCGCCTCGCGTAACTCCCCAGCCAGTTTTAGGCGCTGTGCCTGGATCGCCGCTTCCAGCGCAGACTGATCGGCTTGCGCCTGATTTTGTCGAGCATCACGTTGGCCTGGCAGCCATAACGGCAACGCTACGCCGATATAGGATTCACGCTGGCCCACATTGCGTTGCAATTGATCCGAACGATGGCTGAGAACAATCGTGGGCGCACCCGGTAGCAAACTATCTGCGGCCAAACCTTGCGCGGCGCTTTCAGTACGCTTAGCTTCCAGGGTTTGTGCTTGCGGGTTACTGGCCCAGGCGCGATCTAGTAGTGCGCGCATAGAGGCGGCTTGAGCCGTTTGGGCCAAAGCCAAACCAAATACGAAATATAGTGTGAAACGCATATTGACCTCGAGTGTCCGGTTTTAGGCTGAGATAAAGCCGCAAGACGAGGGCGATGCGCGCGCACTCATTACATCATCGATATTGGGAAGTGGCGCTAACCAGCTGGCCTTGCGAAATCAGACGGGCAGGACGAGAGGGGGTCGCTGCAGTTGCTCTGGAAAGAATGGGCTGAAAGAAGCTTGTGCCGGAATGGCGTAAAGATTGTCCGGCGCAATATTCGCTTGAGCGGCAAAAATTAAGGGTAGTGCAATGGCGCTGCACATATGGCATAGCGAGCAATCGTCACAACTGGTACTGGCTTTGCTTGTGTGCTGATGGTGCCCAGTATGCGCATCCTGATCGATCTGCGCTGCTTGAGCCATTTGATGGGCCGCGTGATGATTGTGCTTTCCATGCTGGCAAAACGGCATCATGGTCGCGGCGTAGCCTTGCAGCGGTAGCCACAACATGAGGCAGATTAGGAGAAATTTACGCATTAAATGCTGCATAGTATTTGTGTATTTATAGCACCGGCTAGCGTTATTACAATAATATGAGTAGCGAAAAGGAACAAAGTTCCAAGTTCGATCAATATACTTGCCAGGAAATTGGGGTGTCAACTTGTGGCTGGGCTTATTAAGGATCGTTTAGCACGTCAAACTTACCAGCTTTGTTTCTTTGCGCACCAGTTTGATGTTTCTATGGGTGGGCGCCGATGTTAGGTCATTCCGGCTTTACTCGCCGCTTACGTACCCCCAACTTCGCCGCATGCGCCGCCCGATGTTCCGCCACGATGCTGTCTCCCAACATATCGAAAGCTGGTTTGCGCGCCGTGGACTGGCGCGCCACCAGTGCGATGCCTCGCTGCGGGGCGGAGGCGGCGAAGGGTTGGGCGATCAGTTTGCTGTTTTTTAGCAGGCCGGCGCGCAGGGTCATTTCCGGCAGCAGGCCCAGGCCCATGCCTTCTTCGATCATCTGCACCAGGGTGAATAGGCTGGTGGCCTCCATGCCTTGACCTTGCTTGGGCGCGAGGCCACAACCTTCCAGGGTGTGGCCTCGCAGGCAGTGGCCTTCTTCCAGCAGCAGCAGGCGTTCGGCATTGATGTTGGCGACTTGCAGGCGGCGCGGGGTTTTCTCGCCGGGCGGTGTGACCAGCCACAGCTCTTCTTTAAACAATTCACGCACCAGCAGATTACCTGTGTCGTAGGGCAGGGCGATCAGGGCGAAGTCGAGTTGGCCTTGTTGCAGGCGGCTCAAGAGATTGGCGGTGAGGTCTTCACGCAGGGCGAATTGCAGCTTGGGGTGAGCTTTGCGCAGCGAGGGCAGGATGCTCGGCAGCAAGAACGGCGCGATGGTGGGGATGACGCCGAGGCGTACTACGCCGGCCATGGGGTCGGCGGCGCTGGCGGCAACGCGGCTCAAATCTTCGGCCAGCGCCAGGATCTGCCGTGCGCGGTTAGTGATGTCTTCACCCAGGGGCGTGAACAGGACGCGATGCTTTTCGCGCTCCACCAAGCGCGCGCCCAGTGTCGATTCCAATTCCATTAGCCCGGCGGAGAGTGTGGATTGCGTGACGAAGCAGTCCTGTGCCGCCTGGGTGAAGTTCAGGCGTTCGGCCAGGGCGACCAGATAACGCAGTTGGCGCAGGGAGGATAAGGCTGCCATAAATCAATTATCGAATAAATCGATAGAAATAACAAAATCTATTTGTTGGATAGATTAATCGTGTTTCTTCAGAATTCGGGTTGTCCACAAGCAATCGGTGCTTGGAGACGCAAATGAAAAGGAGATTGCAATGAAACAGCCATCCATCACGATCCAGAATTTAGAAGCCGCATTTGCCGGTGAATCTATGGCGCATATCAAGTATCTGCATTTCGCCAAGGTCTGCCGCGATGCCGGTGATGTTGAATCGGCACGCATTTTCGAGGAAACCGCGGCGCAGGAAGTGCAACACGCTTTGGGCCATGCTGATCTGTTGTTCCCACGCGCTGGCATGAGCCCAGCCAAGTGCTTGGAATACGCGATTGCCGGTGAGACGCACGAGTACAGCGAGATGTACCCGAAGTTTCGCCATGAGGCGCATGTGGAAGGCAACCAAGCTGCTGTCAGCGAGTTCGACGAGCAGATTGCGGAATCGAAGGAACATGCGGATCAGTTCCGCGCGATTCTCGCCAAGGCTGAAAAGCGTTTTGCTGCACTGGCCAAGGTGGAAGAGCGCCACGCCAACCACTACCGGGCCCGTGCGGAACAAGTTGCAGCTTAATTATTTACTCAATTTAAAAAGGAAATCATCATGAGTTCAGGAAAATGGGAATGTGTGGTTTGCGGTTTCATCTATGACGAAGCGCAAGGTTTGCCGGAAGACGGCATTGCGCCCGGGACACGCTGGGAAGATATTCCTGCGGATTGGGCTTGTCCCGATTGCGGTGTGGCTAAGGCGGATTTTGAAATGGTGCAGATCGCAGCGTAAAGGAGAGTGGCATGGAATCTATCGTCATCATCGGCACGGGCATGGCCGGCTATGGTTTGTTGCGCGAGTTGCGCAAGCTGGATCGCGAGACGCCGGTCACGCTCATCACCGCCGATGATGGCGCGGTGTATGCCAAGCCGAATCTGTCGAATGCGCTGGCAACAGGTAAAACGCCGGAGCAATTGCAAAGTCAAAGTGCGGAGCAGATTGGCGCCAGCCTGAATGCGCAGATTCTGACGCAGGCGCACGTACAGGAAATTGATACAGCAGCACAGCAGGTTGTGACCAATCATGGCAACATTTCTTACCATCGTTTGGTCTTGGCTTTAGGCGCCGATCCCATGGCGCATGGCGTGCAGGGCACGGCAGCGCAGCAGATCGTTAGCGTGAACGATTTGGTAGGCTATCGCGTATTCCGTGCAGCGCTCGTCGGTAAGCACAGCGTGACGATTCTGGGCGGCGGGCTAATCGGCTGCGAGTTCGCCAACGATTTGGCGGCAGCGGGTTATCGTGTGTCTGTGGTGCATCGTGGTGCGCATCCTTTGGAGCGTTTGTTGCCTGCACAAATTGCGCAGCATCTGGGCGGCGCATTGGAACAAGCAGGGGTGCATTGGCATTTCGGATGCACGGCCTTGAGTGCCGAGCAAGCGGATGGTGGCATTGCGCTGACGCTGGACGATGGTCAGATTGTTACTAGCGATGTGGTGTTGTCCGCGATCGGTCTACGCTCGCGCATTGCGCTGGCTGCTCATGCGGGTATCGACACGGCGCGTGGCGTCGTGGTTGATCGTTGGCTGCAAACCAATGTGCGCAATATCTACGCGATCGGCGATTGCGCGGAAGTTGCAGGTCAGGTGCTGCCGTATGTGCAACCTCTGATGCAGCAGGTGCGTGCTTTGGCGGCTACGCTCAACGGCCAGTTGACGCCGGTGATGTATCCGGCCATGCCGGTGGTGGTGAAGACGCCGGCTTTGCCAGTGACAGTGGCGCCTGCACCGCCTGATGCGCGCGGGGCGTGGCACATCGAACAGCAGGAGACTTGTTTGGTGGCGCAATATGAAGATGCGGGTGGCTGCCTGTTGGGATTTGCCATTGGCGGTCATGCGCCGGAGTTACGTCAAGCCTATACCAAGCGGCTCGCAGTGCGAACGTAATGATGATGAGCTGAATGCCGGATATGTGGCACAATACAAGAAAAAGTGACGTGTATTTCCACCATGAAAATCGACAAGAATGCAAAAGTCCTGATCGCCGAGGATGATCCGATCCTACGCAAAGTGCTGCGATCGATGCTGACGCACTTCGGCTTCAAGCATATCTACGAAGCGCACGATGGCGCCGAAGCCTTAGCACTCGGTCGCACGCATCAGCCGCGCTATGCCTTGCTCGACATCTATATGCCGCAAATGGATGGCTGGGAAGTGGCGCAATACTTCAAGAAAGAATTTCCGGACATTATCGTGATCATGATCACGGCCTCGCGTGACATTGCCGATGTCGACAAGTCCTTTATGGTGGAGGTCGATGGCTATATCTACAAACCTTTTCAGCAGGAAGTGCTGCTGAAAAAAATCCTGGACTTGACCCAACAGCGGCAGTTACTCAAAGATAGTTGAGTATTTCTTGCGGCGCATCGATGCGCCCTTGCGCGCCCCAGGTCTCGGGACGGTCGCACGTATCTAAATAACCGTAATTCGCAATCAGCGCACGCATGCCAGCGGCGACGGCGGCTTCTACATCGCGTTCGGCATCGCCCACATACAGACAAGCAGATGGCGCCACGCGCACTTGCGCTGCGGCGGTAAGCAGCGGTTCAGGATGCGGTTTGGCGTTGGCGGCGCTGTCACCGCTGATGATGCAAGCAGCGCGCTGCTCCAACTTTAGCGCTTGCAGTAAGGGTAATGTGAAACGCGCCGGCTTGTTGGTGACCACGCCCCAGCGCAGGCCGCGTGTTTCAAGTTCATGGAGCAAGTCTGCTGTGCCGGGAAACAGCACGGTGTGATCGCAGATGTGTTTGCTGTATAGCTCCAAAAATTCTGTGCGCAAGTCGGCGAAATTTGGCATTTCTGGTGTGACGTCGAAGCCTAACTTGAGCAGGCCGCGTGCGCCATGCGAGGCTTGCGGACGAATTTTTTCATGGGCTAAGGGCGCTAACCCGTGGCGTTGCCGTTGTTGATTCAGGGCAAAGCCTAAATCCAGGGCGGTGTCCGCCAGCGTGCCATCTAGGTCGAACAGAACCGCCGCAACGGGTTCATGCATCTTTACGAACGGCAAGCATGTAGTTGACAGCGGTATCGGGGCCGAGGGCATAAACTTTGCTGAATGGGTTGTAGCTCAAGCCGATCACTTCAGTGACGCTGAGGCCGGCATCGCGGCAGAAGCGTGATAGCTCTGATGGCTTGATGAATTTGGCGTAGTCGTGCGTGCCACGCGGCAAAAGATTCAGTAGATACTCCGCACCGATGACCGCGAACAAATAGGACTTTGGATTGCGATTCAGGGTGGAGAAGAATAAGTGGCCGCCGGGTTTCACCAGTTGCGAACAAGCGCGTACGATGCTGGCTGGATCCGGTACGTGTTCCAGCATTTCCATGCAGGTGACAACATCGAATTGTTGCGGCTGTTCTTCGGCCATGGCCTCGGCAGCGATCAAACGATAATCGACCTTTTGGCCGGTTTCGAGTAAGTGCAGCTTGGCGACCTTGAGTGGCTTCTCGCCCAGGTCGATACCGGTGACCTCGGCGCCGCGCGCCGCCATGCTCTCGGCCAATATGCCGCCGCCACAGCCAACATCTAAAACCTTTTTGCCGGCGATGTGTGCATGTTGGTCGATGTAGTTCAAGCGTAACGGGTTGATTTCGTGCAGCGGCTTGAATTCGCTGTTCGGATCCCACCAGCGGTGAGCCAGGGCGGAAAATTTTTGTAGTTCGAGCTCGTCGGCATTCATGGTGTGATGATACTAGCTATTCAGTATGTTTTGCCAATGCGTGGCGCGGGCGCGAATGGCGTGCAGGTCGAGCGTGGTGAGTTTGCGATCTTGCAACAGGCGCTTACCGGCCACCCAGACATCGCTCACGTGTTCGCGACCCGCGGCATAAACCAGGTGCGAGGCGATGTCGTAGCAGGGCGTGGTTTCCAAGGAATCAAGCGCAATGGCAATCAGGTCCGCAGACTTGCCGACTTTGAGCGAGCCAATTTCCTGTTCCAGCCCCAGGGCTTTTGCGCCGTGTAACGTGGCCATGGTCAGGGCTTGATGTGCTGATAGGGCGCTGGCGTCGCCGCTTGTGCCCTTGGCGAGCAGGGCAGCAATGCGCATTTCGTTAAACATATCCAGCCGGTTGTTGCTTGCTGCACCGTCGGTGCCGAGGCCGACGCATATACCGGCGTTACCCCATTGCGTTAACGGTGCAATCCCACTCGCCAGCTTTAAATTGGAAACCGGGCAATGGGCGATATGCACGCCGCGCTCTGCGCATAGGGCGATTTCTTCCGGGGTCATGTGCACCATGTGGGTCGCAATCAAGCTCGGGCTAAGTAAACCCAGGTTGTGTAAGCGTGCCAAAGGGCGCAGATGGTATTCGTTTAGGCTTTGTTGGATTTCATCCTGGGTTTCGTGCAAATGGGTGTGAATTGGGGTGTCTAATTGTTCCGAGAAGGTAAGGATTTTTTCAAAAGTCTTATCGCTCACTGTGTACGGCGCATGCGGTGCGATGCAAAAGCGCAGCAGGGCATGGTCGCGATAGACATCGCGCGTCTCTAGCCCCTTGCGCAGATAGTCGTCAGCATCGGCGGCATAAGCAGAAGGAAGTTCTAAGGTGATGAGGCCTAGCGTAGCGCGCATACCGGCTTGTTCAACCACTTGTGCCGTGGCTTCTGGAAAAAAATACATATCGTTAAAACAAGTCGTGCCGCCGCGCAACATTTCGGCGCAGGCGAGCAAGGTGCCGTCTTTGACGAATCCGGGGGCGACATGTTGCGCCTCCGTCGGCCAGACGTGCTCTTTAAGCCACGTCATCAAGGGCAGGTCATCGGCCAGCCCGCGCATTAGCGTCATCGCGGCGTGTGTATGCAGGTTAACCAAACCGGGTAGCAGTGCATGCTGGCCCAGTTCGATGTTGGCGTGTGCCGTGTAGCGTGTATTGGCGTCTACGGTGGGCAACAAATCAACGATGCGACCGTTTTGTATTGCAATGCTGTGATATTCCAGCACGCAGTGCGCTGGCTCGATGGGGATTACCCAGCGTGCGCTGATCAGGGTGTCGATGGGGGTCATAGGCAGTCCAAAAAAAAGCCCCGCACAATGGCGGGGCTTTTGGCTTGTGTTGCGAAATTACTTGGTTGGCGCCTGGACTTTAACTTCAACCACTACGCGGCGGTTGGGTTGTAGGCATTCGACCAATTTTTTGTTTTTGCCGAGTTGGGGGCCTTTTACGTTTTTGCAATCGACCACAGGTTCGGTTTCACCCTTGCCAACGGCTTCGATGCGTTTGTCTTCCACGCCTTGGTCGACGAGGTAAGACTTAACTGCGTGGGCGCGTTTTTCCGACAGCTTCTGGTTGTATTTGTCGGAACCGATGCGGTCTGCGTGTCCGGTAACCAACAGAACTTCGACTTCCGGATGCGCCTTCATCTTGGAAACAACTTCTTCATCCAAAGTCTTTTTGCCATCGTTGCGCAACACGGCTTTATCGAAATCGAACAAAGCTTCTGCTTGGATGGTTACGCGCAATGCAGGCTTGTCTGGACCCAGATTTGGCACCAATACTTTTGCCTCGGGTTCTTGTTTCTTGACAGGTGGCGCAGGTTTTTTTACCAAATCCGGGTCGCAATCTGCGACGGCCATGGAAGGCGTCCAATAACCGGCGCGCCAGCACTCACCGGCGGTGTCACGTACAAAATGGTGCGTGGTGTCTTGCCAGTTGCCTTCGGAAACGGCTTGGTCATGGGCTAGCGCGGAACCGGCGCTCAGGCTGATTAGGGTGCCAAGTAGGCAAGCGGACAGTTTGGTAATCGGGGAAATAGTCATGGTGTCACCTTTCTTATTTGAGGTCGGTACTACGCAACTTTAGGAATGAATATTAACCACATAATCTTGTGATTACAATACTTAGGTACGGCTATTTACGGCTGGAAGTAACCTTAACTTTAGAGTTTAGGCGATTCTGGCTGGGATAAGTCGAGCGTGTTACAATTCAAGACTTTTGATTCTATCCCTCCGGTTGGCCTTTCCAGCGCCTCTGGATAAATATAACTAACTGAAAAACATGGATCAATTCGCCAAAGAGACAATCCCCGTCAGTCTTGAAGAGGAAATGCGCAATTCTTACCTCGATTATGCGATGAGCGTAATTGTGGGGCGCGCCTTGCCCGATGTGCGCGATGGCCTGAAGCCAGTACATCGCCGCGTGTTATTCGCGATGCACGAGTCGAACACGGTGTGGAACCGACCCTATGTAAAGTGCGCCCGCGTGGTCGGTGATGTGCTCGGTAAGTACCATCCGCACGGCGACTCGGCGACGTATGAAGCCCTGGTGCGCATGGCGCAAGATTTCTCCATGCGTTACATGCTGATCGACGGCCAGGGTAACTTTGGCTCGGTCGATGGTGATTCCCCTGCGGCCTATCGTTATACCGAATCGCGCCTGGCGCGTATCGCCTCGGAATTGCTGGCCGATATCGACAAAGAAACCGTCGATTTTGCACCCAATTATGATGGCAAGGAAATGGAGCCAACGGTTCTGCCGTCCAAGATTCCAAACCTTTTGGTCAATGGTTCTTCGGGTATTGCGGTGGGTATGGCGACCAATATTCCGCCGCATAATCTGAACGAAGTGGTGGATGCTTGCTTGGCGCTGTTGGCAAATCCGGACATGAGCATCGACGACTTGATCGAGATTGTGCCGGCTCCAGATTTCCCCACGGCTGGTATTTTGTACGGCACCGTGGGCATTAAAGAAGGTTACCGCACCGGTCGTGGCCGGGTGGTGATGCGCGCACGCACCCATTTCGAAGACTTGGACAAAGGCGGCACGCGTCAATCCATCATCATTGATGAACTGCCGTATCAAGTGAACAAGGCCAACTTGCTGATCAAGATCGGCGAGCTGGTGCGCGAGAAGCGCATCGAAGGCATTTCCGATTTGCGCGACGAGTCAGACAAATCCGGCATGCGCGTGGCGATTGAGCTGAAACGCGGCGAAATGCCCGAAGTGGTGCTGAACAACCTGTACAAGTTGACGCCGATGCAGGACACCTTCGGCATGAACATGGTGGCTTTGGTCGATGGACAGCCGCGCTTGCTGAACCTGAAGCAGATGCTGGATGCGTTCTTGCGCCATCGGCGCGAGGTGGTGACGCGGCGCACAATTTTTGAATTGCGCAAGGCGCGTGAGCGCGGTCATATTTTAGAAGGCTTGGCGGTCGCTCTGTCCAACGTGGACGAGATCATTGCCTTGATCAAGGCTTCCGAGACGCCGGCCATCGCCAAAGAACGCTTGATGACTAAGTTATGGCGTTCGCAATTGGTGGAAGAGATGCTGGCGCGCGCCGTGTCGGATATGCAAGCGACGCGGCCCGAGGGGCTTGCGCCTGAGTTCGGCTTGAGCAAGCAAGGCTATCGTTTGTCCGATACGCAAGCACAGGCCATCTTGGAATTACGCCTGCAACGCTTGACCGGTCTGGAGCAGGACAAGATCGTTGCGGAGTTCAAGGACGTGCTGGAAAAAATCGCCGACTTGCTGGATATCCTCTCCAAGCCAGCGCGCATCACGCAAATCATTCAAGACGAGCTGGGACAGGTCAAGGCGCAATACGGCGATGCTCGTCGTAGTGAAATTGTGCAGAATGCGCAGGATATTTCCTTAGAAGATTTGATTACGCCAGAAGATGTCGTGGTTACCTTGTCGCACAGCGGTTATATCAAGTCGCAGCCGTTGGGTGAATACAGTGCACAAAAACGCGGCGGGCGCGGCAAACAGGCGATGAGCACCAAAGAAGACGATTTCATCGAGAATCTCTTCATCGCCAATACCCACCACTACATTCTGTGTTTCTCGAACCATGGCCGCGTGTATTGGTTAAAGGTTTATGAGGTACCGCAAGGTAGCCGCACTAGCCGAGGCAAACCGATCGTCAATCTATTGCCGATCCAGGAAGGCGAAAAAATCACTGCCTTGCTGCCAGTGAAGGAGTTCGACGAGAACCACTTCGTCTTCATGGCCACGGCGCAGGGTACGGTTAAGAAAACCCCGCTCACGGAATTCTCTCGCCCACGCACCAGCGGCATTATTGCGGTCACATTGGACGTAGATGATTACTTGGTCGGCGCCGCGATTACGGATGGCAAGTTTGATGTGATGATGTTCTCTGATCATGGCAAAGCCGTGCGCTTTGAAGAAACCGATGTGCGCCCGATGGGACGTGGCGCACATGGCGTGCGCGGTATGCGCTTAACTGCCGGTCACCGCGTCATTTCGATGTTGGTGGCGGAATCGGAAACGCAATCGGTGCTGACAGCAACCGAAAATGGCTACGGCAAACGTACCCCGATTTCGGAATACACCCGCCATGGGCGCGGCACGCAGGGCATGATCGCGATCCAGACCACAGCGCGCAACGGCTTGGTCGTGGCGGCCACGCTGGTGGATGAATCGGACGAGATCATGTTGATCACCACTGGCGGTGTGTTGATTCGCACACGGGTCAAGGAAATTCGCGAGATGGGGCGCGCCACGCAGGGCGTCACCCTGATCAATACTGGCGAAGGCGAGAAGCTGGTGAGCTTGCAGCGTATTGTCGAGCCGGAAGAAGAGCCAAGTGAAGGTGAAGAGTCGGGTGAATAGTTTTTTACAGGCGGGTTCATAGGCGTCGTGTTGGAAATGTGGACCCTGTAGATTCTGAAGCAATAAAGGAAAATTAAATGGAACGGATTTACAACTTCGCCGCCGGTCCGGCGGTATTGCCACGGGAAGTCCTGGAGCAGGCGCGCGACGAATTGGTTAACTGGCAGGGCTGCGGCATGTCGGTGATGGAAATGAGCCATCGCGGCAAGGAATTCATGGGCATCGCCGCCCAGGCCGAGGCCGATCTACGCGAATTGATGGGAATTCCCGCCAACTACAAAGTATTGTTCCTGCAAGGCGGCGCATCCATGCAGTTCGCCATGGTGCCGATGAATCTGCTGCGCGGCAAAGCCGGCGCAGACTACCTGAATACCGGTGAGTGGTCGAAAAAAGCAATCAAGGAAGCTAAGAAATACGGCACGGTCAACGTGGTAGCAACTGCCGAAGACAAGAATTTTTCCTATGCGCCGACGCAGGATAAGTGGAGCCTGAACAAGGACGCCGCTTACGTGCACTACACGCCGAACGAGACCATCGGCGGCGTGGAAATTTTCTGGACGCCGCAGACTGGTGACGTACCGCTGGTGGCGGACATGTCGTCCACGATCCTGTCGCGCCCGATCGATGTCTCTAAGTTTGGCGTGATCTACGCTGGTGCGCAGAAGAACATCGGCCCAGCCGGCCTCACTATCGTCATCGTGCGCGAAGACTTGATCGGCCAAACCGTGGCCGGCACGCCGACCATGATGGATTACAAGACCCATGCCGAGAATGAGTCCATGTACAACACCCCGCCGACCTATGGCATCTATATGGCCGGACTGGTGTTCAAGTGGCTCAAGCACAATGGCGGCTTGGGTGCGATGGAAGGTCACAACGTTGCTAAGGCGAATGTGTTGTATGACTACCTCGATATGACCTCTTTTTACCATTGCCCAACCGCCAAAGAAAATCGCTCGCGCATGAATGTTCCATTCACGCTGAAAGATGCGGCGCTGGACGAGGCTTTTCTGAAGGGCGCAAAAGAGCGCGGCTTGGTGCAACTCAAAGGTCACCGCTCGGTCGGCGGCATGCGTGCTTCAATCTACAACGCCATGCCGATCGAAGGCGTGAAAGTGTTGGTTGAATACATGAAAGAGTTCGAGAAGAAAAATGGCTGAAAAAACCAAGATCCAAACGCTGAATAATATCTCGCCGCTGGGCCTCGCGCGCTTGCCTTCCGAGCGCTACACCATCGGTAATGATGTGATCGATCCGGATGCCATCTTGGTGCGATCGAGCAAGATGCACGAACTGGTCATTCCGGCTAGCGTGAAAGCGATTGCACGCGCCGGCGCTGGCACCAACAATGTGCCCGTCGCCAAAATGAGCGAGCGCGGCGTGCCGGTGTTTAATGCGCCCGGTGCCAATGCCAACGCGGTGAAGGAATTGGTGATTGCGGGGATGTTGATCGCCTCGCGCAACTTGATGCCGGCCTGGAAATTCGCCGACAGTTTGACCGGCGAGGATGCCGAAATCTCCAAGGCAGTCGAAGCGGGCAAGAAGAATTATGGTGGCGTGGAATTGCCGAATCGCACCCTGGGCATTATCGGCCTGGGTGCCATCGGTTCCCTGGTGGCGGATGCCGGCATTCGCCTGGGCATGAATGTTATCGGCTTCGATCCGGAAATCACCGTGGAAGCCGCGTGGCGCTTGCCGTCCAGCGTGAAGAAGGCCGCCAGCGTGGAAGAAGTGGTGAAGAACAGCGACTACATTTCTCTGCATGTACCGCTGCTGGACAAGACGCGCAACATGATCGATGCCGCGCGCATTGCTTTGATGAAGCCCGGCACGGTGCTGCTGAACTTTGCGCGTGAAGGCATCGTCGACGACAAGGCCGTGGTGGAAGGCATTGCGGCCGGCAAACTGCGCGGCTATGTGTGCGACTTCCCGGCCAATGCGCTGAAGAACAATCCCAAGGTGATCACGCTGCCGCATCTGGGTGCGTCCACCGAAGAAGCAGAAGAAAACTGCGCCATCATGGTGGCCGAGCAAGTGCGTGATTTCTTGGAGAACGGCAACATCCTCAATTCGGTGAACTTCCCGAACGTGGCGATGCCGCGCGAATCGAACTTTCGTATTGCCATCGCCAACGCCAATGTGCCGAACATGGTGGGGCAGATTTCCACCGCGATGGCCGATGCCGGACTCAACATCCACAACATGGTGAACAAGTCCAAGGGCGACATGGCTTACACTTTGGTGGACGTTGATAGTGAACCACTGCAGGTAGTGATCGATAAGATCGCCGCCATCAAGGGCGTACTGATGGTGCGCTCAATTCCCGCCAGTTAAAGCATGTCGGACGAGCTGCTCAAGATTCGCACGCGCATCGATGCCATCGATGATGAGTTATTGAAACTCATCAGCGAGCGTGCGCAGCTCGCCCAGGCCGTTGGCCGCATCAAGCAGGGCAATATCTATCGCCCAGAACGCGAAGCCCAAGTGCTGCGCCGCATCAAGGAAGCAAACCCGGGCCCTTTGTCGAGCGAGACTGCAGCGCGCTTGTTCCGCGAAATCATGTCGGCCTGCCTAGCGCTGGAACAGCCGCTCAAGGTGGCTTATTTAGGACCCCAAGGAACCTTCACGCAGGCCGCCGCGATCAAGCATTTCGGCCATGCAGCGGAAACGGTGAATTGCAGCTCGATCGATGATGTGTTTCGCCAAGTGGAATCCGGCATGGTGGAATATGCCGTGGCGCCAGTGGAAAACTCCACTGAAGGCGCCGTAGGCCGCACTTTGGATTTATTGCTGAACACATCGCTGAAAATTTGTGGCGAAACCGTGGTGCGGGTCCATCAATGCTTGTTGCGTAAAGGGACTAGTCGCGACGGTATCAGCAAGGTCTACTCACACCCGCAATCGTTGGCGCAGTGCCACGAATGGTTGAACCAGAATCTGCCGGGCGTAGTGCGGGTGCCGGTGTCGAGCAATGCCGAAGCAGCGCGGCTGGCGGCGGAAGATACAAGCGCGGCAGCAGTTGCGGGCGCCATGGCCGGCGAGATATATGGCCTGACTATGCTCGCACAGAATATTGAAGATGAACCAAACAATACCACGCGTTTTTTAGTGTTGGGCAGTCACGATGCGGCACCCTCCGGTCACGACAAAACCTCGCTGGTGATGTCCGCGCCCAATCGTCCGGGCGCCATGCACGAATTGCTTGGCCCGTTGGCGCGCAATGGCGTATCCATGACCAAATTGGAATCGCGCCCCTCTGGTGCGAATTTGTGGAATTACGTGTTTTACGTCGACGTCGAAGGCCATCATCAAGATACGGCAGTGGCACAGGCGATTACTGAGTTGAAAGATTTGGCCCCATTGCTAAAGGTATTGGGTTCGTATCCAGTGGCAGTGCTATAAGTGAGCAGTGAGCAGTGAGCAGTGAGCAGGGTTTTAAGTCCCTCGCACCGTTCACCGCTAACCGCTTACCGAACTTAAACCATGGAATTATGTGATCTCGCGCCCGGCTATGTCCGGGCGATTGCGCCTTATCCGCCGGGCAAACCGATCAGCGAACTCGCGCGCGAAATGGGCTTGAACCCAGCGGATATCGTGAAACTCGCCTCCAATGAAAATCCCTTGGGGCCGAGCCCGCTCGCGCTGGAAGCCATTCGCGCGTGCTTACCCGAATTGGCGCGCTATCCGGACGGCAATGGATTCGCGCTGAAGTCGGCCTTGTGCGCTCAGTATGGCGTGAAGCAGGAACAAATCGTGTTGGGTAACGGATCTAACGATGTTTTGGAATTCGCTGCACGGGCGTTTCTCAAACCGGGTGATTCGGCGGTGTATTCGCAGCATGCCTTCGCAGTTTATCCGCTAGTAGTGCAGGCAGTTGGCGCACGTGGCATTGAAGTGCCGGCCAAGGATTTCGGCAATGATCCACAAGCCATATTGGAAGCGATCGAGGACGATACGCGGCTACTGTTTATTGCTAACCCGAATAACCCTACCGGCACCTTGATTCAGCCGCCGGATTTGTTGGCGTTGATCGAGCAGGTGCCGCGCAATGTGCTGGTATTGTTGGACGAGGCATATTACGAATACTTAGCGCCGCAAGCCGCGCCTGGGAGCATCGCGTGGCTGGCACGTTTCCCGAATTTGTTGATTGCACGTACCTTCTCTAAGGCCTATGGTCTGGCGGGTTTGCGCGTCGGTTTCGGCTTGGCGCATCCGAGCGTGATCGATCTGTTGAATCGTGTGCGCCAGCCTTTTAATGTGAGCAGCTTGGCGCAAGCAGCGGCGCTGGCTGCATTGGGTGATACGGCGCATTTACAGCGTAGCGTGGCATTGAATACGCGCGGTATGCAGCAGATTTGCGAAGGTGTCACGCGCCTGGGTTTAAGTTATATTCCTTCGTTCGGAAATTTTTTAAGCTTTCGCATCGGCGGCGCGACCGCGATGTACCAACGCTTGCTTAAGCGCGGCATTATCGTGCGGCCGGTGGCGAATTATGGAATGCCGGATTATCTGCGCGTGAGCATCGGATTAGAAACGGAAAACGACAAATTTTTAAGCGCCTTAGCCGGCGCAATGCAAGAATAGCAAAGGAATTAATATGATTATCGTAATGGAAAATGGCGCCACGGATGAACAGATCGATGGCGTTGTACGCAAGATCAAAGAATTCGGCCTGGAGTCGAATGTCTCGCGCGGTACCGAGCGCACCGTGATCGGCGCCATCGGCGACGAACGCAAGCTGGATCAGGAAATGATCGACGCCTTGCCCGGCGTAGAAAACTCCATGCACATCGTCAAGCCCTACAAAATCGTGGCGCGTGAATGGCACAAGCAAAATACGGTGATTGACATCAAGGGTGTCCCGCTTGGCGGCAACCAGATTCAGATCATCGGTGGCCCGTGCTCGGTAGAGACGCCAGAGCAAATGGAAGCATCTGCTATGTATGTCAAAGAGGCCGGTTGCCGTCTGATGCGCGGTGGTGCTTTCAAGCCGCGCACTAGCCCCTACACTTTCCAGGGCAAAGGGGTAGAAGGCCTGGATATCTTTCGCAAGGCAGCGGACAAATACGACCTGCCCATCGTCACGGAATTGATGGACGTGCGCATGCTGGATACCTTCCTCGAATACGATGTAGACGTCATCCAGATTGGCACACGCAATATGCAGAACTTCGATTTGCTCAAGGAAGTCGGGCGCATTAACAAACCGGTGATCCTGAAGCGCGGCATGTCAGCGACCATTTCCGAGTGGCTGATGTCGGCCGAGTACATCGCCGCCGGCGGCAATCACAACATCATCTTTTGTGAACGGGGCATTCGCACCTACGAAACCTACTACCGCAACGTGCTGGACGTGACCGCCGTGCCGGTGCTGAAAAAAGAAACACATCTACCGGTCATCATTGATCCTTCTCACGCCGGCGGCAAAGCTTGGATGGTACCGGCCTTGTCGCGCGCGGCCATTGCCGCGGGTGCTGATGGATTGCTGGTGGAAATGCACCCCAAGCCCTGCGAAGCCTGGTGCGATGCCGATCAAGCGCTCACGCCAGAGGAGTTGAAGGGCCTGATGGGCGAGTTAAAGGGCATCGCTGCGGTGTTGGGCCGTAGTATTTAAAACCTTGCTTAACAAACTGGTCATCATTGGTGTCGGCCTGATCGGCGGCTCGTTCGCCTTGGCTTTGCGTGAAGCGGGCCTGGTGCGCGAGATCGTCGGTGTCGGCCGTAGCTTGGAGAACCTCAGTGCGGCACTCGGCACTTATGTGATCGACAATGCCAGCCAAGATGCGGCGCAAGCGGTGCAGAATGCTGACTTGGTGCTGCTGGCCGTG
>Ga0315270_10000287_pt1 | contig 28785 bp, 32 predicted proteins | sample C1_bottom_MG_FD_204932 | JGI IMG/M metagenome (GOLD analysis project Ga0315270, IMG submission 204932) | Sediment microbial communities from Yellowstone Lake, YNP, Wyoming, USA - C1_bottom | ecosystem: Environmental > Aquatic > Freshwater > Lake > Sediment | place: USA: Wyoming | collected...
ACGGATTTGAAAAAACCGCTAAAATAGCAATAGATACCTTTGGCTACCAACAATCAACTCCAGAAGAAATTGAACTCCAAGCAAAACTGGTGTTAAATATCGATCAAGATGATAGTGGTGGTGGTGGTGATGGTGGTGGTGATGGTGGTGGTGGTGGTGGTGGTGTTGGTGGTGGTGGTGGTGATGGTGGTGGTGGTGGTGATGGTGGTGATGGTGGTGGTGATGATGGTGGGGTTAGTGGTGGGGGGGGACCACCACCGCCGACACAACCACCATCACCAATTGGTATAATAGCAGAAGCAGAAAAAGTGGGAGGAGAAGTGGGAGGAGAAGTGGGAAGAGGAGGAGAAGGAGAAGGAGAAGAAGAAATAGTAGAAGTGGAAGGAGAAAGAGAAGCAGCAGAAATAGAACAACGGGAAGCAGCAGCAAAATCACGGAAAGCAGCAGAAGCAGAAACAGCACGATTGGCAGCAGAAACAGCAACAACAGAAGCAAGAGAGAAAAAAGAAGCAGCAGCATTAAAACGGGAAGCAAAAGCAACAAGACAACAAGAAGCAGAAGCAACAAAACAACGAAAAGCACAACGTTTTGAAAAAACAAAACGATTGAATGCAACAGGAAAACGGGTAGTAAGCCGTGGATTAAAGGAACGACAACAGAAAGCAGAAGCAGCAGAAGAACGGGTTAGAGTAGAAGCAGCAGAAATAGCACAACGTGTTACAATAATTGCACAACGGGAAGCAGCAATAACACAACGGGAAGCAGAAGCAGCACGAAGTGCACAATTGATGGAAAAATCACGACGTGCAATGTTGGCACAACAACGGGAAGAAAGAGAGCAAGAAGAACGGGTTAGAGCAGAAGCAACAAGACACTGGGAAGCAGAAGAAGCAGAAACAGCACGATTGGCAGCAGAAACAGCAACAACAGAAGCAATACAACGGGAAGCAGAAGCAACAAAACAACGGGAAGCAGAAGCAACAAGACAACGGGAAGCAGAAGCAGAAGCACGACGTGTACAATTGATAGCAACAGCACGATTGGCAGAGAAAGTAAGAGCAGAGCAAGAAAAAATAGCACAATTGGTAGTAGAAGAAGCAGACAGACGGGAAACAGAAAGAAATAAAAAAGAAAAACAAAGAGTAGTACGAGCAGAACAAACAGCACAACGTACTACAAAAAAACAATTGGCAGAAGCAGCACGATTGGCAGTAGAAAAACGTACAACAAAACAATTGGCAGAAGCAGCAACCCAATGGGTAGTAAACCAATGGGTAAAAAAAGCCATGAAGGATGCAAGAGAAGCAAGAAGTATAGCAAAAGTAATGGTTGATAAAGCAAACGAAACAGGGTTATTGTTAGACAACGCAGTAAAAAGAGCAAGTAATTTCAATGTAGCAGCCATGCAAGAACATGTACAAAAAACAAAAAACCTTGTTATAGTGGCAGATCAACAAGCAACTAATGCAATGGAATCAGCCAATTTAGCTATTAAACATGCAAAAAAAGCAAAAAACACAGCAGATTTAGAAAAGGTAGAAGAAGCCGTACAAAATGCAAAAAAAAATGCAGAAGATTCAATAAAATGGGCAGAAAAATCAAGAAACAATTCAGTTAATGCAAGAATAGCAGTAAACATAATAAATGAAAAAGTAGAAGAAGAACGAAGAAGAAGGATTGCAGAATTAAATCGAGAAACTTTAATACGCTCAACAAAATTGTTAGAAGACACAAGACAACAACGACAGCCTCAACAACAACAACAGCCTCAACAACAACGACAGCCTCAACAACAGCCTCAACCTCAACAGCAACCTCAACAGCAACAACAGCAACAATTCCAAGAAAAAGAATTAGAAAAAATAATGAAGAATTTACTTATTAAATATCAAAAAGATAACAAAAATGATGACTATAGATTAAAAAATTTTAATGAATTTTATAATACACTTTCACCAGAATTAAAAAATAAAATTAATGAAGATAACAAAAATAATATAGATGAAAAAACGTATGCATTAGATAAATTTAATAAAATTGAAACTAGAAGCTTTTTTGGTAAGTTGACATCTCTTATGCATAAAAATTTTAGATCAATAGAGGATCAATTTTATTCAGATCAACAAAAAAATTTAGACAAAGATAGAGAAAAATATCATTCAAATGAAAAAAATACTACTCCAAATATTCTCCCTACCTCACAAAGGTTTTTTCCGGGTGTTGGGTTTGGTAACGTAATACTACCACGAAAACCAATACTACCACAAAAACCAGACAACAATAACCCTCCTCTATCAAATTTTCCGGGTGCTGGAGGAAAACCAAAACAACCACCAAAACCAGACAACAAACCACTACCACCAGTACAACAAACCCTATCAAATCTTTTATCAAAAAAAGAAATAACACCATCAGAACCACCAATTTTTTCATCAACAACAACAGCAACAACAGCAACAACAGCAACAACAGCAACAACAGCAACAACCTCAACAACAACAACAGCATCAACACCAGCAGCAACTGCACAACCGAAATGTACAGCAACCCCAAATAGCGATAGATGTAGAGACGGTGGGGTTTTTAAACAACGTTTTTATCAAAATTCAACAACTTATCCAATAGATTATAGCGTGTTATGCAGTAACGAATGTAAAAGTTCATTATATCAAAAAAACAAGTGTGTTCCAACTTCAAAAGCTTGTTTTGTACAAAAAGCTTTTGCTGAAGGTATGGGTGCAATAATAAATACCAAAGCAAAAAAAATATACAAAAACCAAGCGCATCCAGTGTTTAACACAGGAGATTATGTAAGGTCAGTGCCAGCAAATCCTTAATTTAATCGTCAGAAAAAACCTCAACCAGAGGCTGGAAAGAGTTAGTGCCGTCACTGGCAGTTTCCAGGAGCCTAGCAATCAGCACCGAATAGCCCTTGAGCAACATACCCTCCGACGTCAGAGTCATTATCTGTCGGGTAGCCCAGAGCCCATGCTCGTTTTCCTCGTAGGGGCTGCGCAGCACCACGCGAGTTCCCATTGCAATTTGGGGCAACGAGCTATCGTCGTCGCCAGACAGAGAGCGCACCGGTGGAGAGTCCTCAAGGAAACGCACCACCAAGGAGCCAAAGCCTGCCATGTCAATGTCCTCTTTTAAGCGGGCAATCTCCTGGGCCTGCTGGCGCATCACCTCCTCGACCAGCAGGTAAGATTCCTGTAGAGCACTGATTTGCTGCTGCAGTGGATTGTGGACAGGAGGGATAATTTGGGGAGCGATAGGGACGACGGGGGTAGCAATATTGCGTCCTGATCCGGGAAGATTGCGAGCAAAAGGCATTTGTTTTTTGACAACATTACTAGGAGCAATAAACGGGAGTTCCTGTTGTTTTTTAAGAGCAGCAAACGAGACTAGGGGTTTTTCGGCGTAATATACGCTATTGATTTTAGGCATGTTCTTAGTAAAACCCAGCATTATTTTATTATTTTATAAAAAAAATTATACTATAGAGCTAAGATAAAAGACAAACAAACGCATATCATTCTTTATTTTTATGAAGGGCTAATATAGCGAGCAACATCGCGCAGTTGCAGAATTTCGTTGCAGATTGCCTGCATTTGGAGCGCGGCCGCCGCCAGGCTATCGGGGCCAAATCCCGGCATTCTGGTTTCATTACAGACCATGACTTGGCGAATTCCCTCGGCAATCTTGCGGCGATTTTGCGCTGTGGGCGAAAAGCTATGGACCATTCCAAAGGAGTACGCGAGTCCATGAGTGAGGCGGATAATTTTCAAATCGTTGTTTGTTTGTCTAGCGCGGAAGTTGCGGAGTTTTCTTCCGCCGCGTCGGCGGCGTTTCAAGGGATTTTGTTTAATCTTGCCGAGCTCCTGCGGTTGGATTTCGCCGAGCTCCTGTGGTTGGGGTTCGCCGAGGTCCAGAGGCGGTAATTGGCAGGGGTTTTTTTCGAGATCGGACTGTGAGTTGTATTCTTCGTTGCAGGCAAAGATGTCAAAGTCGTTTTTAATATCAAAGTCTTGGGTGTGCAGAAAATCTCCAGAAACATCCATATCAGCATATATGTCCAGTGCGTCCATCGATCCAAAAAAAAAGACTCGTTTTAATTTTTAAAACAACTTCACACGTTGATTTTTTTAAAAAAACACACTCAATTCCAAGAAAAATCCAGGACAATTGTTTTTCTCACGAGTGAGTTTGCCTATGGAAGATAGCGGAAACTCCTCTTCCACATAGGCGAGCAATTCCGGGTTTTTTTGCAAAAGGCCGGCCATCCACGAAAAATCAATGGTCTCGACATTCTGTGTTAGGCAGCCGTAGCCTATTAACTTGTTTTTGTAGCACGTCACCAGGACATTGAGGTATCGACAGAGCGCCTTGGCCAGGTTGCTTTGGGCATGCTCTTCCAGGGCAAAATAGGTTTCCCGGAGGGCGGGAGATGCAGCATAGTGCCACAAACCCTCTGCGCTGCAGACCACTTCCCGGGTTGAAGAGCGCTGCTCGGCATTGTATGCTGGGTAGCCCCAGGTGAGGGCCTGCATGAAGTCCTCGCCGCTTGGGGGTTCCTCCACGAGTAGGTTTGGATCGCTTGGGTGAGTGTGGAACATAAAGGGGTGAAAGTCGCGGAAAGCGACCTTGTCGTCGTCGCCGTAGGATACAACGGTGAATGCGGTAGCGTGGGATCCTGTTTCATCTGTGTCGAAGAAGCCGACGACTTCGCGCTGGGGATTTTCCTTCTGCAGGCGCATGAGCTCTGCAGTAATGCTGGGTGAAATGACGAACATTTTACTTTTCAATACAAATTTTATTAAAATTTTCCAACAATAATACACAATACGCGTTCCACGGCGTAAAAATGCCCTAAATCTTAAAAAAAAAAGAACACTAATAAAAAGAAAAGGAACATGGCAAGCTCCCCAACACCAACCTATGTGGCAGTTAACCCTGCCAGCTGGAAACTGGGAAACGTCAGCACATCCCCGAAAGGTCTTAAGAAGGTAGAGATTCTAACAGCGGAGGGCTGCAAGCCGGTCTTTCAGCTGTGGAAACCCAACGACCCCTTTCTCCGGGCCCCGTACGGAATTTCGGAGCCCTTCTGCGATGGAGTTCCACCGACGTCGTCCAACGGCGTTGGCACACAGCAGATCAACACCAACGTGACTGTAAAGACAATGCCGCTGGAGCTCAAGCATGGACCACACCTGGAATTTGGGCAGCAAATAGACACAGTCCTGTTGGGTCTAATTCATGCAAACCAGACTAAGCTGCTTGACCTGCACCCGGACGACGAAATGCTGCCGATATCCATGCTGCGTCGGCAATTTTGTGGGTTTGTAAAGCCGTCAAAGAAGCCGGAGTACCCGGCCACTGCGCGCGTCAAGGTCAATGTGGGAAGTTCTGAGCTGGCAACACAGTTCAGCAAGCTGCAGCCCAACAAGCAGCTAATTCCCTGTGCCTCGGACAATATGGTGCGCAACTGCACGGTTATTCCGATCATTGAGGTGGGTAGCCTGTGGTTGAATTCCACTGGCGGCTATGGGGTGACTGCACAGGCGTCGCAGATACTGATAATGTCTAGCGGGGCCGTGAACACCCCGAGTTTTTCTGGGCTTGAGTTTGCAATAAATATGGAAGTTTGAAATTTTGTTGAAAACTTTTTTATATAATATATAAATATATAGTAGTATATAATGTCTAATCGCTCGCGCCTAAATATCATAAAAAAAAGCAACCCGGAAAATAAAATATTACCGCGGCAACCCCTATGGAGAAAGCTGGGAACTATTGTGGAGGAAGTAGGTTCCCCCCCTTCTACTTCTCAAATAATTTTCACACCAAATGCTAACATTTATCCAGTTGTTCCTAGTCCAACATCCCCATATATTTCCTTGTTACGCGCTGAAAGTTCTTTAATTTCTCAGAATTTACCGTCTCCTGCTGAAAATCTTTTAGTTTCTCAAGACTTACCTTCTCCTGCTGAAAATTCCTTAATTGTTCAGGATTTACATTCTCCCGCTGAAAATTCTTTAATTGTTCAGGACTTAACTTCTCCTGCTAAAAATTCCTTAGTTGCTCAGGACTTACCATCTCCCGCTGAAATTTTTTTAGTTTCCCAGGACTTACCTTCTCCCGCTGAAAATTCTTTAATTCCTCAGGACTTACATTCTTTCGCTGAAAGTTCCTTAGTTGCTCAGGACTTACCATCTCCCGCTGAAAATTTTTTAGTTTCTCAGGACTTACCATCTCCCGCTGAAATTTTTTTAGTTTCTCAGGACTTACCTTCTCCCGCTAAAAATTCTTTAATTCCTCAGGACTTACATTCTTTTGCTGAAAGTATTTTAGTTCCTCAAGACTTACCTCCCCCCGCTGAAAATTCCTTAATAGCTCAGGAATTACCTTCTCCTGCTGAAAATTCCTTAATTGTTCAGGAATTACCTCCCCCCGCTGAAAATTCCTTAATAGCTCAGGAATTACCTTCTCCTGCTGAAAATTCCTTAATTGCTCAGGAATTACCTTCTCCTGCTGAAAATTCCTTAATTGCTCAGGAATTACCTTCTCCTGCTGAAAATTCCTTAATTGCTCAGGAATTACCTTCGCCAGATATTTTGCTGTTGGACGCTTCCCCAGTTTGTATAAAATTTGCCCCAATTAATCTATCACTCGATTCATTTGAAAAACTTGTCCCAATCTACCTAACACTTGAAGTTGTTTCTGCACCGTCCAATTTCTTGTCGTTTGCCCCACTTTGTCTGTCTTTTTCTCCGAGTCTTCAGAATGAACGCATAGAAACAGTGTATTTGGATGACCACAAAAAAGAAATAGACGCAGAAGAAGCAGGCGACGCAGAAGAAGCAGGCGACGCAGAAGAAGCAGGCGACGCAGAAGAAGCAGACAATGCCAAAAAAGCAGGCGACGCAGAAGAAGCAGGCAATGCCAAAAAAAAAGCAGGCGAAATAGAACACAATGTAGGGTATTGGTATGATAATGAGATGCCGCATTTGGAATATATCGAGGGGTACGAGGAAGTGTGCACGGAGGAGGGAAATATGTAAAAATAACCCATCGTTATAATAAAATAAAATGTCGTATTCTCTGGGAGATTTGTATCCCGGGCGAATGCAAGAGCGGGACGTTGACCGACCGGCAAACATGCAGTCCTACGACTATGGCCAAACAATGCGCTACCGGGATTCAGAAAATCCAGAGCGGCAGTTTTCCCTGGACCATGAGGAGGCAGAGGCGGAGCAGCGTAGCTACACATTTGGCAAGCCTCCCGGTATGATAACCAGGGAGGCGTTTGGGGAAGCGGCCTTTGTGCCGAGAAACACAGAAGAAGAGTGGCACCCGTGGATGCGGCACATGGAAGTTCCGGTTTCGCAGGCCCGGGTGATGGATTTAGAGGATTTTGGGGGGGAGAAAAACAAGCAATATGAAATGACGCAAGAATATGTAATTCCAGCCAACGAAAATATAGTTTTTTTGAACCATCGGATAGAAGGAGAAGATTTTCGTGAGCGCTACAGCAACTAGTAATGATTCGGGGATGTTTCAGCTCAACAAGCCAAACACAGTTTTCCTTTGCCCTGGTAAAGTGTATATAGACTTTTAATTTAAAAATTTATGCACAACAAATAAATTAATGTTAAAATACAATCCAACAGAATTGCGTCAACGAGCCCTGGGGAAGAGTGCGAGAGCGGCTCTACTACGAAATGTTTGTGGAGGGCAAGCGAATTGACATTGAAAACTTGTTGAAACAAGGAAAACAAATTCCCTCATTAACAAAGTACATTTCCGGGCTCTTTAGTATTGTGGCCTATTGGGAAAACAAAAAAATCCTGGACGATCAAACCGCGCTGAACGACGGCGACACCCTGGTATTTCACCGGGTTCCTTGTGATGCGGCAGTGGTACAGCGCTATTCCCAGCACTACCAGCAGCTCAGTGCCCCGTACAGCAACCGACCATACATCAAGCGAAACGCAATGGAAGAGCACCAGCGGCAGTTTCAGTACGAGAGCGCGGTGGAGCAACGGCTAGGGGCGCTGTTATATGCAGTGGGGCAGCAATTTACACAGGAAAAGGCGGCGAATTGTCTGTGGCGTGATCAACAAGCGCTGTGCGCCTATGCGGTGCAGGAGTCTGTGCGCTGGAACATGGCGTTGGTGGAAAAGCCGGCAAAGAGACTGCGAGTGCCCGTGGCCGAAGAGCGGCGCAGCTGTGCGGGGATTCCGCACGACATGTTGCGGGAAGCGACTTCGGAAAAAGAAAAAAGAAATGCAATGGTGACGGGGTTGGGAAAATTAGTAGTGTACAAGAATTTTATATAATTTTAATAAATTTTTTTTATAATAATTAAAATACATCAATGAATTCATCATCGCTTCCTTCTCCATCCTTTAGACAATCGGGAGGTGATGGTGATAGTCTTATAAAGCTGGTTGCTATTGTGCTGGTTGTTCTGTTGTGCGTGGGCTTCGTAGGGTGGTTGATGTCGCGTAGCGGTTGCGGGCGGTCAAGAAAGCACCATCACCACCACAACCCACCTACACCTCAAGAAACCCAACAGGCACGCCCGGCATTCCAACACAGCCAACAGGCACCTCCGGCAATGATGCAGCCTCGGCCGGCGATGATGCAGCCTAGCCAGGCAATGGTGCAGCCTGGCCAGGCAATGCTGCAGCCCAATGAAGGAGACTCGCTGATGAATGGTACTGGGCGGTTTTCGAATGGGGCAACAGTGATGTTCTTTGGAGAAAATTGTGGGCACTGCACGGCCGCAAAGCCCGCAATGCTAAGGGCAATGGCTTCGATGCCCGACAGCCTAGTGGTTCTTGTGGACGCGGCAAAATTTCAGCCAGTACTGAAAAAGTTTGGGGTTAGTGGTATTCCGCACATTGTGTACATCAAAGGCGGCAAGATATTGAAGACGTACAGCGGGGATAGGAGCGAGGCAAGTTTCAAGGACTTTATTAAAGGAGTTTTGATGAACACGGTGGACCGGATGCCCAGCGATCCCTTTCAATGATTATTAAAAAAAAACGCGCACAAGACGAGATTTTTTGCAAAAGGGCGTTCCAAAAAAAGGGCTAAAAGAAAAGATGCAGCAAGAAACAATCAACGAATTCGGCTACTATCTTAATTCAATGCTGCAGCAACTTGCTGGTTTGTTCCCCGAATGCTCGATAACGGCGGGGCTTTCGGCCGTGGTGACCGAGGCAATGGCCACCCGCGACAAGGAGCAGGTGAGCAAGATACTGCTCCAGTGGCGGAACACAATGAGCAGCAGCGCCGTCAATTTGGCAATAGAGGCGGGCAATTTTGAGGAGATCCTGAAAAACAACATTCCAATCCTGGATTTGATGCAGATTCGGGAAAAGCTAGAGGACAGCCGTCTATCGGAGAACAGCAAAAAAACGCTGCTCCGGTTTGTACAGACGCTGCAGCGGCTAGCGATTCCCCAGCAACAGCAGCAGGTGCACACCGATACAAGGCTCGAGAGCACGGCAACCATCGAGTATCCCCGGACAATAGGCGACGACGCGCTGGGGCAATTGCCACCGGAGATGGCACCGCTGATTAACCTTGCGCGCAGCTTCATACAGAAGATGCCGGAAGAGGAGGTTAACCAGATGTTTAGCAACATTGCAAGCATTGGGCAAACGGTGATGAAAAACTATGATGGGGCAGTGCCTGCAGAGCTTGGAGGAGACTACTTTACCGAAATTTTACGCAAAACATTCCAATAAACACTTTATTCACATGCATTTTTTTTTACATAAATATATCCCGCCTACTCGCGCCAGCGTGCCCCACACTCTGGGTTCTTGCACATGTAAAACACCGTCATTGCCTCGTCGGCGCTGCGGGTTTGCCTCTGCCACACCAGCGGGTTCTCCGTGCGGCACCGCTTGCATGACAGCGTGCTCGTTATTTTGCCATTAACACCATTGGCGAGCGACTTTGACAGGTCCGCCTCCTGTAGAAGCTTGGCCAGTGCGCACCGGGGATGTGCGCTTGCCCAGGCGCGCAGGTCGTCTTGGTCCATTTGTAATTATATACGGGCAGAGGGAAAAGACAGCAAAAATAGATTTTGCCGGGAAAAATTAAGCCGGTTTCCATCAAGAAAGGCCCCAATGGGCTTTCGAGAGGACTGGTTCGTGCTGCGGTCACACTGCCCAAAAAAATACAGCAACAGTTGCACCCGACGACGGCGGCTCTGCCCATCCAGCAGGTCCAGATACTTCCGGTGTACCATCACATCGCCGTACCGGGAGTAGGTGAGCTCCAGTGGGTCGGTAATCTGCTCCAGGGTTTCCACGTCCGCGGCATCCAGCAGTGCGTGGGCCACTGGCCTGGGCTGGTAACGGCGACAGCGCGATTTGTAAATGTATATGGGTATCATTTACTGGGCTGTTTTTTTTGGACATAGCATGGAGATCCGCTGCGCATGCTGTGTTCTTCCACCACAGCCTCGTAATACTCGCGGGGCTCGTTTGTCACGCAAGGCCGTCTGCTAAAGTGCAGCACTTCGTTTTCCCAGCGGTTGTTCTTTTGCAAGGGCGGGGGCGTCGGCGAAGGCGACCGACGGGCGTTGTTGGATTTGGGGGTTGTCGTGGCGGATCCGAAGCGCGGCACCTGCGAAAACGAGGTAACTCCCGCCACCCGGGGTTGCACCACCCGGGGATTCCGGTAGCCCGGCCCCAGGTGCGTGCTGGCGCTTGTGGCCCTGATGGGAATGTAGCTAAAATTGGGCTGGTTTGGGTTTCCTATTTGTGACATTTAATATATAATACTATATGTAAATAATGGAGTCTCAGTTTTATTCACAGCTGGGATACAACACGGCTGCATCCCTGAAGACGCATTACGGAAACCCTCTCACCCAGATTGGTGCCCAGAAATGCAGCAGCGAGCCGCTCCTCTGCCCCCTGGAGACCCTCTGGCAGGGCCAATTTAAGGGCATCCCCTCGTTTGCCATTTCCGACTACAAGCCGTTGTATGTGCGCGACGAACGAGCCTGGCAGACGGACCTCAATTCCATCCAGTACGAGCGCAGCATCGAGTGCGGCATGCAGTGGGATCCCTACCGCTTTATGGATGGCAGACAGATGCACACCCAGTACTGCAACCAGGACTACGTGGCCGGCAAGGACCAGTACATGCGGCCCATACACAGTCTGGAAACGAGCAAGCTTGTGCAGCCGCAGGTTCCTAATGCGAAGTGGTGATGCAATAAAAATAATAAATATTAAATGAGCATAGTTTTAAGCAACGGGAAGGGATGCATGCAGAGGCTCCAACTCAGCAATCTGGGGCTAACGGGTCTTGCGCACCGCCATGCCGAGCGGGAGTACATTATGCTTCCTACGGTGGCCTCCAAGAGCCCCGGGGACTTACGCATTGCATACCCGCTGCTTTTTCGGCGGTTTGGGGGCAGCGCTACGGGCAGCGCTACGGGCAGCGCCACGGGCAGCGCCACGGGCAGCGCCACGGGCAGCGACGAGTTTTTATTTTTTCCGGAGCCTCGGCAGTCTGTTGCGGTTTTTCGGGTAAATGCCGAATTCTCTATTCCCGAAGCCTGGGTCAGTGTCGCCGACAACAGTGTGCGGCTGCCGCCCGAAATAGTTGAAAAAAAAATGACGTGTCTTGGTAAAACAAACCCACTGTCATGAGTGCTTGGGACCGCACGATCGCAGAAAATATTTTTGCGTTGGGCGGCAGTGGATCCTGGGCCGACGAAGACATCGAGGAGGAATTTGCACACGTAGAGGCTGCCCCAACACGCACAAACGAGCAGGCTGCCACAACACGCACAAACGAGGAGGCTGTCCCAACACGCACAAACGAGGAGGCTGCCCCAGCATGCCCCATTACCCAAAAACGCAGTTTTAACGATATATCAGTGGATGATAGCAATTGGATCATGTCAAACTCCCAGAAAGCCCGCTTCCAACGAGCACCCCGTGGCGCTCCCCGTGGCGCTCCCCGTGGCGCACCCCGTGGCGCACCTCGCGGCGCTCCCCGCGGAGGAGCTCCCCGTGGCGCATTCCGCGGAGGAGCTACCCGCGGCGCTAACAAAACCAGGGACTACTCCAATAACTACGAGACAACCTTCTGGGAAATCCCATTGCATTTGAATTTCTTTGCAACAACCAGGGAGGATGCTACGGCAATTGCAGCGGCAGCAAAGAACGTCTTGGACGAGATTAAGCAGCGCATTGGACAAGTCTCACCCTGGCCTGATGTCTGGAGACGCGCAATCGAAACAAACTGGGTGCTGGGCCGCATCAACCAGGCTTGCAGCATTAAACCCTACTCTCGCGCCTTCTTCAAGATGGTCGAACTCGCTAGCCACTACCCGCTGGTGCCCACCAGGCGTCCCATAAAAACCGCCCACATTGGCGAAGCGCCGGGTGGCTTTTTCCAGGCGCTGTTGTGGTGCTGCGGCGGCGATATTTCCCCGCAAAGAGTGGAAGCCTGCCTCTCTACCGAATCAGACATCCAGTCGTCGCTTGTGTCGCTCCCCAGTGACAGCTGGGCCCCTGAAATCTCTGGAAATTATCCCCAAAGTCGCCTGCATTCCTTTGATATGGTGCAGAATGGTGAAGCCCGCGCGGCCTTTTCCCAGGCACTGCGGGGATCCCTGGATCTCGTGACTGCGGACGGGGGCTTCGAGGTGCAGGCGGATCGCCGGCGCGAACAAGAGGAAATCATGCTGCCATTGCTGCGGGCCGAGCTGGACATTGCGCTGCAGACGCTCAATCTGGGCGGAAATCTGGTCATGAAGTTCTTTGCGCTCGACAACGAACCCACCCGCTGTCTGGTCCTACACATTGTGCGGCACTTCAATACGGCATTTCTAACAATTCCGCTGGCGTCGAAGCCCACCAACGACGAGCGATACGTGGTAGCGCTTGGGTTCCACGGCAGAGGAGCCCCGGACATTGCGACCGTTCTGGACGAGGAATGGGCGCTGTGGTTCGATATGTACTGCATGGAGGACAAGCTGCGGCAGCGGGAGCCTCTGGACATTGCGGTGAAGCTGTGTCAGACACTGACGATTGATAGCCGGATTCCAGTGGAGCCCGCGCTTGGCCGGGCCAAGCGGTATTGCGAAGCTTTGGGGCTTCCCATTAAAACATTTGCATAAACTTTTTTTTTAAAATTAATATTTATTGTACTGTGTCAACAAAAATCTTGTCGCTGCGCAGCATTGCCCATTTGCTCGCCGCTTGCCCGGTAAACTGGTTTTTGTCGCCCACATAAACCAGCTCGGCCGTGCCGCCCTCCTCCTTGCGCAGCTGGCCGTCGGGAAGCGCCTCTACATACTTGCCCTCCTTTTTGTTGGCACTCACAAAGCCCCGGGGAGCAGCCTGCTTTTCGCCGGCAATCTCGGCCAGCAAAAAGACATGGGTCTTGGGCGGGCTGTCGCTAATCGAGGTGGTGTGCAGCTTGTAGTCGCTCAGGTAGGCGTCCTTGAACTCCTGGAATTCGGAGCTATCGATGGCCCGAATCCGGGCGCCATAGACTTCCAGCGACTTGGCCATATCCAGCACCTTGGTCTTGACGCGACGGACCTTGCTGTCACCGCGCTTGCGTTTTCCCGCGGGCTCTTCCCCGGAAGAACCCTCAAGGGCACGCTTTGTTCCTGTTGTGGAAGCCTCCGTCTGGTAGGGCGTTCCGTCCCGGTTCAAAAGCTCGAGCGTGATTTGCATGGGCGGCTGGAAATTTCCGTAGGCGGTGTTGCCGGGAGTGGTGATGCACATTTTCGGTGCGCCGGACTGGCTTAGTGCCTGGAGAAGCTGTTCAGCAAAAGAAGCCATTGTAAAGCGTTCGAGGTTTTTTCTTTAGGCATTTTGAAAAAAATCGAGAGCGCGTTCCACGGACTCCCTGGACGCACTCCTTAAAATTATACCAGCCCTCCCACATAATTTTATTTTATTAAAATATTAAATATATATGGGAAACTCAATTTACGGAAATCGCGTCTTAAAAAATCCCCTGCAAATTCCCCAGGAAATAAACCCAGATCCAAACCAGTTCGCCTACGGGGCTTTCTTCGTCGCATCAAACGAGCCATACTACACAGTCCACATGCCGAATTCCTTGCTTCGCGATATTGACCTGCGTGACCATTGGGCAACACCATACCCCGCGGTCCTCAACCAGGGAAAGGTCAACTCATGCACTGCCTTTGCGGTGGCCGCCGCCATGGAATGCGTCAGCCGCCACAAGGGCATTGTGCCGCTCTGGATTCTCTCCCCAGCAAACCTTTACCACACAATCACCAAGGGCGTAACCGACCAGGGCGCCACCATTCTCCAGGCACTCCAGGCCGCAGAACTAACCGGGGTTGCGGGCTCGGACAGCGTCTCAATGCTCACTACCTGGGAAAGCCGCTCCACCGACACCAGCATCCGCAGTGCCGGGCTACACCGCATCACCAGGTTCGAAAGACTGCGGCAGTCGCTGGACCAGTTGCGCTGTGTCCTGCAATCCGGGTTCCCCATTCTCTTTACCATGGCCGTTGGATCGCGGAGCGACGTGTGGCTTCACACCGAGGCTGTCCAGCGGCCCCTCTACGTGCTGCCCGGATCCTGGGGCGAGCAGGACACGGGCTCGCTTCTGGGGGCACACGCGCTGCTGCTGGTTGGGTACAGCGACGCGAGCCAGCTATTTACGGTGCGCAATTCGTGGGGCGACCGGTGGGGTCTCGAGGGACACTTCTACATTTCGTATGAGTTTGTGATACAGCCCTTCTGGTGCCGGGACTTTTATGTGGTGCTGGATGTTTCAGAGTAAAAGTGGAGTGAAAGCAACCCGGACAGAAAAGACGTCCATTGAAAACGGAATGTTTTTAAAATCAAAAATAACAAACTGCGAGCTTAAAATCTCGTGGAAGGGCAGCGGCACTGCATTCTTAAATTTGCTGCTGCCCAGTAGGTGCATCCCCTGGAAAAGGTAGCACTTTCCGAGCGTGGCATTCTCATAGGCCGGGAAGCTGACAACCTGCAGAAGATGCACTGCGGCACAATCATTGGGAACGTAAAATCTTGCCCGGCGAGAAACCCCGGAAATTAATTCTTCCTGCATTTTATTACAAAATTTACAAAAAAAAACCTATTTTCAGATGTATTCGGACGACGAGGATCGCGAGGATCGCGAGGATGGTGGCGACCTGGAAGGCTTTCTCCGTGGATTTGACACGGTACCTTCTCAACTGGCCCCCCAGGCCCATCAAGCCCGCCAACAAAATACCATCGGAGGCGGTGTCTATACCTCGCCTTTGCCCGCAGACCTGGGCTCTGCGCTTGCCCTGGATCCCGTCTATTTGCAGATGGCCCGCGACGCGTCAAACCTCGCCGACGCTAACCCTCCTTCGAGGGCCGATGCCCAGCGCGTCCACGAAATCCTTTGCAAATACTGGCTCGACGACGTTAATTCCCGCCTTTCTGTGGATCGCTACGCTTCTGTCGCCCTCGCCGAATCTGTCTTTGGCTTTGTGCACGAGGAAGACCCGCAGTTGCTGCGCCTCGAAGCCACCTACAATTTCCACTGCGGCATCATCGGCATCGTTTACGAGGTTACTTTTTTTATAAAAACATTATATTATATTATATTATTTTTTTTTAGGTTTGCCACCGGGCTTCCCTGCTCTGTCTAGACTACAAAAAACCCCCCGCAGAGGCAAACATCACGGTCTCCAGCCGCCGTCGCAGCCCCGTTGCCGGCCAGAAACGCCCCCGCGACGATTCCCCAGAGGCCGCTGCCGTCGATGAGGACGCTGCCGTCGACGATGCCGCAGAATGCCCCCAGTGGAAGCGCCGCAAGCTCGACGTTACCCTGCGAATGCACAAGGTCATCGAGGTCGTCTACCACCTCTACGAGATGCTGCACACCGTCTTTCGGGTTACTATGTCCTGCTCGCCTGAGGAACCCGCCCTCCAACCCATCAATGAGTACGACCTGATGCGCTTCTCCCACATTCCAAAATGCTCGGACCTGTCGCCTTACCAGCAGCTTATTGTCGCGCTTGCCCGCCACTTTTCCCACATGCGTTACCGCCGCTCCGACGACCAGATCTGCAAGGAGCTGCTGCTCTACCAGTCTGTTGGCAGTGGTCGTCCAGCCCACTCCCACTACTGGAAGCCGCTGCGATCGATCCGCGATGAGCTTACCCGCTTCTGCAACAAGGACACGCACGGCACCGCCTGGGCGAATTCAACCCGCGTTGTGGCGAATTTTGAGAGCGCAATCAAGCATTTTACCACAGGCCGAGGTACATTTATTCATATATATAGATACATTTTGTCTTATAATTGCGTATAATTGTACAGACGAAGACCTGCCACCCGTGTCCCGCCACCGGCGTCTTTTTTCCTTTATGAACGGAATCCTGCTGCTGGGCCACGAGCTTCCGGGATACGTCGGACCGCCATTGCGCCCGGACGGCCACGGACGTTTTTTTTTCTACGACCCTTCAAAAATCCACCGCGACGACGCTGCTTCGGCATTTGGTTCGGAGCTCGTGCCCCTTGCCGTGCACTCCTCGCGCTTCTTCAAGTGCAACTTTCCCGAGGATGTTGCCCTGCTGCTAAACAGCGGGGGCGCGCTGCGCGAGAGCATTCTCTCGTGGTCGCAGATCGATGGCAAGGCGTGGCCTACGGCCTGGCCCACACCCCTCTTTGACATGCTCTTCAACAGACAGGGCTACGAATTTTTCCGGGAGCCTTTTGACCCAGACAGACCCACAAATCCTTTCGAGGACGACGTGCTTGTCTGCTCGTCGCTTTTCCAGATTTACGCAATGTTTGGCCGTCTGCTCTACCGCGTCAACGAGCTCGACAACTACCAGGTCTGTGTCTTCTTGCTGGGTGTCGCGGGAACCGGCAAGAGTGTTATCTGCGAAATTATCTCCAAATTCTATGGAAAGGAGGCCATTGGCCGGATGTCGGCCAACTGCCAACAGACTTTTGCCCTTTCGGCGCACGTCGACAAGCACCTCATCGTCTGTCCAGAGGTTAAATCAAATTTTGGCCTCGCTGCCTCGGACTTCCAGTCCATGGTTACTGGCGAGTCCGTTACCGCTAACCGGAAGCACCAGGAAGTTGTCATGATTCGCAAGTGGCCATCCCAGATGCTTTTGGCCGGAAACGACGTACCCCCCTGGTCCGACTCGCTAGGAGCCCTGTTTCGACGCCTTTTTGTGATTCGTTTGACTAACGCGGTGCGCGATGACCAGGTCGACACCACCATTGCGAAGCGGCTTCGCGAGGAACTGCCCTTTCTGTTGCTCAAATTTCATGCCTGCTACATGCAGCTGCTCCAGGAGTACGGTAGTGCCTCCTTCTGGTCCTTTGCGGACCAAAAGTTTATAAAGTCGCGGGAACACCTGGAGCTGGAGCTCTGCCCCACCAAGAAATTTTTGAGCAATTCCGACGAGCTGAACCGCGACGATGTGCTTGCGCGTTCCAACGCAAATTATACGATGTATATTCCCTACGATCGGCTCAACACCCTGTGCAACGACTGGTGCAAAAAGCAGGGGATTTCTACGATGCTGATGTCGAGCAGCAACCGAGAAGACCACAATCGCAAGATTCTGAGTGACCTCAACTACTGTGTGTCGACCCGGTTGCTGCCCAACGCCCCGGGATGTCCAGACCGACAGATTGAATACGTGCTGGGTATAACCGAACACTCTTTGCCGCTAGTTCTGCCGGCGCATTGGCGTACCACGGAAATAAATAAATAATTTTTTTTTTAATATTTAAAAAATGGCTGTAGCGAATAAAAGACTACAGTATTACGATGATTACAAGATGCCAACCACGTGTCCACCAACAATTGATGGGCGTCCTAGGGTGGAAAATCCAGATGGACAGCACCGGTGTCGAATAATTTCAAAGTTAAGAGATAAAGCAAATGGTTATGAGTTATTTCACAACAAAATAAAAAAGTGGATAGAGCGAAAATCATTTATTACTGGTGTAATAATGAAAAATATACGTAAAAAATTTCCAACAATGGACGAAAAAAGTTGTAAAAGAATTTTTAAAGATTTTTTATTGGCTGCTCCAGGTACAGAAGAATTTCGTCGAGAGTTTTACAGAAAAATTAATTCAAATGAAAGTGCTATTGAACTTTCAAATAAAGATGACCGGAATGAATTTTTTGAATTTTATTATACAGCACATGATTTACTTAATCCAAAGTCACAGGGTATCAAATGTTTTAGAGATGATGTTACAGATACAAATAAAATTAAAAGCTTACATTCAAATCGTTGCATTATTGCATATAAAGATATAAATCCCAATAGACTTAAAACAGGATTTGAAAATTACGCTGACTATTTATATAAATATTTAACAGATATGTTCCCTAAAAATGTATATTTTGATAAAGATGATGATGAAAATTTATTCAAAATGTATACAGAATTTTTTCCAGATTAAAAAGATGGAGAAGTTTTTTTTTTGATTAAAAATAAAAAAAAAGATGGATATGAGAAGTGAAGAAGTATAACAAGGCCTGGCGATTGAGATTCATTTAAAAACATTGGCAAACATAATTAAGCATTCCCTGGACGACAAAAACAAGATCCTGATGAAGAGGACCTAAAATGACAATTGTCATTCACTTTACTCGAAGATCCTGCATTCCAACCATTAACTGAAACATTATTTAGTGTACATCCAGAGCCTGTACAATAACATGAAGATTTTCCAAACATTTTTAAATTACAATCCGAATTGTTTTTACATCCATCAAGTAATGGAAATTTAACTTTTTTGGGGGTAAATATGAAATTTGCAACAACTGGATAATGATCAGAGAGATCATTTCTTGAAATATCAGCAGTTTCTTTCTTATCTATCAAACAAGAACTCGTCTCGCACCAGCCCCATTTGAAGGTAACAGGACTTTTAAGAGGAATGATTTCAAGAGTAGAACTTACTGGTTGAAGATATTTATCTTCAATGGAATAGAGTATGTAATCTAGCATCTCGTGAGGACAACAAGGACAGTATGCAGAACAATTTGGAACATTTAACTCTCCATTTGAGTTTACAAAACGTTTATCAAATGAACCACCAGCAGCAGTTGTTTTTGGAATGCCAGTACAGGCTGTTTTTGTGTTTGACATTACATTTTGTTGATATTGTTGCAAACAACCATTATCCTTGGCAGCACCATCCTTTCCCACAAGGAAGTTGCTCACTGGATCACTACTAAAGAGTTGATCTCCTATTAACAGAGGAAGTTCAGCTTTCAAAATATTTTTCACACTGGATACTTCCTCGGGATATAGTACGAAATCAGTATTGAAATCTCCTTGAAAAATAACGGGTTCGCTACCATCGATAGGAATTCCAATTGCTGGAAGAAAATTGTTATGCAATTCTGTTAACTGTCCTTGGCGAGCTACTTTCCCAGCTGGAGTGCTCCAGGCTTGTAGATGTGTGCCAAACACATTGAAAGCCTGTGAGATACCATTTTCAGTTTTTATAATTCTTATATAAATAGCACCCTTTGCAGCAGAACAGTCTGTGTCCTTACAGGAAGTGTACACATACGCGCTTGTGGAAACGATTGGCCAACGTGAAAAAATCATTGCTCCTCCTCCTGTTTGTTTCTTGACAACCGAAACGCCAGGTTTATCAACAACATCAGTATAATATTTCCAACCTTCTTTTTGCATTGCAGCTATTAGAATATCGCGCGACTTGTTCCCAAGACAAACAACACTTCCCGATACAAGTTGAGTATCGGGGCACCAGGCCTCTTCTATGGTAATTACATCAACCAAAGGACCCATCCTTGGATGACGTGCAATAGCTCCTGGTATTGCAGCAAGCCTTTCATCCTGACCTTCATAGCCTGTGACGCCAAACCACCTACCAAATATATTGTAATTTACTGTTCGCAAGCCAATTGTATTATTAGGATTATTTAGAAAAGAATGCTTTCCAGCAGTTTTTTTAGTTTTTTTCTTTTTTATAAAATACATTAATAATGTAATTACAATTATCAGTATAACAACAAAGAATAAGATTAACTGAAACATATTTATTACAAAAAAAAAATTAAAAATTAATTTTTTACTGATAAAAATTTGACCACAGATGAAGAAAAATTAGCCTCCAGAACATAGGAATGTACTCTATTCCAATCTTCTTGATCCTTTATGCAAGATAAAACAGAGTTTCACGAAATAAGCTTATTCGATGCAATCTGCTGCTGCTGCTCATTATTAAAAAAATTAAAAATAGAATTTGTTGAAAAATTAAAGGTTTACATTCAAAACCATGGGCTTAGAACAACGCGCATCATCCTTCATTAACTCTAAATGTTATTCAAAATATTTAAAACAATGAGTCGCCGCATTGTCTTTTCTGCAGGAGGCCAGTTGGGAATCGCCTTCATTGGGACTGTGCGTGCACTGGAAATACACTACAAATGCAGCGCCCTTGCCAAACACATCACTTGCTTTGAGGGAACAAGTGCGGGAGCCCTCTGTGCGTTTTTTCTTTCGCTGGGACTTTCTTCCCTGGAACTGCTCTTCTACTACCAACAGGTCCCAGACTATGCGCCAAACCTAGGCAATCTTTCGGCCGGACGACTTGGCTTTAGCAACATCGAGGTGCTGATGCGTCCCGTCATAAAGACCGCCCTCATCAAATCAGGCATTGCGGAGGCCAATATCGACACACTTACCTTTGCCGAATTCCACGCGCATACCGGCCTTCAAACCGTTTTTGGGATGACCATCATTGGTCCCCAGGATCGGGAGCTCAATGCCTCCCACGAAACTGTACCGGACTGGCCCATTGTGTCCTGTCTGCTCTCATCGATGGCCATTCCGGGCATCTTCGAGCCTGTGGCAATCGAGACCCCGGAGGGAACCCTCTACGCAATTGACGGGGCGGTCAGCAACCCCTTTCGCTTCCCACGGGTCCCAGCAGAAACCGACATTGGCGTAGTACTGCTGCAGGAAATGCAACCCATCGGGTTTAACCCCACAACGCACAACATCTGGAATTACTTTAATTTTGTGTTTGAGCGTTTCTTCTACTACCTTGCCAGGTCGCGCAGCGCAGAATTCTCGACCAATAACGTCATTACAATAACATGTCCGTATACGAGTCTAATTTATCGGCCAACCCAGGAAACCACCCTCAATCTCCTGCGTGCTGGCGAGTTGGCCTGCGCAAAATTTGTTGGGCGCAGCATACCCTAATAAAAAATTTATATTGAAAACCCTGTTCTTGGGGACCTCTTCTTGGAACTACCTTTTCCATCGAGCGTATTTTTAAATTTAAATTGCTAAATTTAATTTTTAAATTCGACACTGTAGAATGATGCATAAAAAATTTTTCCTGTGTATTTTTTTTTGGATTTGTTTTAATTTTGCATCAATGTATGCTTTGCATATTTGTGGAAATTATTGTGGTCCCAATTGGTGCAATGACATGGACCTGGAGGAAAAAAATTGCGACACTTCTGTAATGTCAATGGTTGTTGTCGAGAACACGATGCGTGCTGTGGAAAGGGAAATCTTGTAGAGTGCACTTCTGGTAGATTTGTGGCCAAATATACTGGGCATTACATCTAGAACTATTTGTTGAAAATAAATTTTAATTATTGTGTTAATAATTTAAGTGCTGTATCAGACTGTCTGATGGTAACTTCTGTTTTATTTACCAATCCAGCCAATGTATTGTGTTGTGATATTATTGAAGTCAATGCAGTCCTTACCTGGTGCTGCGTAGCTCCACGAGGTATGGAACTATTTCTTAATAGTGTTAAAATACTTGAATTGATGGATGATATTGAATTCCTAACAGCTTGATTATTTAATTTAGCTTGTATATTTGAAGCCAATGTGTCTTTTACATATATGTCTACTCTACTTTGAAGTACATTTAGTTTTTCAGTAGCCAATGGTTGTCTCACTCCAATATTTACATTATTGTATTCTTGTTGGAACACAGTCCAAATATCCCACATATACCCCTGAAGAAGGTATTCGTATGGTAAATAACCATAACCTTGATCACCCCATGAACGAGACCAGCTATTTTTAAATTTAAATCTTTGATTTACTTCATCATAACCACAAAGAAATATGGCATGGCCTCCAATAACAGTTCCGCTTGGTAAGGGAATAACCCCACCCACGCTTGACCAGATATTAGTAAAACAGACAAATCCAGCTACCAATCCATAACCATTTGAAATCATTTGTTTACATTCATTGAGGGATTTTAACTTTTCAGTGTGTGTATTACCTTCTAGTATCTTCGCATACGAAACAACTTGGTTATTTAAAGCTTGGGTATATGCATTGGTTGATGGTTTGTCTATAAAAATACTATTGTATGGGCATGAGGATTCGTAACATGTACCATATTGAACCAATGAAGCGATTGAATCTTTTAAATATGCTCCTGTATCTTCGTTTGAATCATATTTCATCATTTCGACTCTTGTAACATAATATGTAAACTTTTCAGAGAACTCTTCTTCGGAATTCTTAGAATTCCCATCGAACTTTTTTTTGTTATATTCCAGTAAAGCAACAGATGCAAACGCTGTACAGCTTCCAATTTCTCCTTGATCCTTAATTTCTGTACAGTATCTGGAGTTATCGACGATTTCATCCACTCTGGTGTATTGTAATACAACATGTATTGTAAAATCTCTGCTATCTGTGGGAGATTTAATAAGGTTTAATTTCTTTGGTCCAGTATTAGCCATATGTATTGGATGGGCCATCTCTGCGCAAATTTTTATATAATTAAATAATTAAAATTTAATTAGCTAACAATATTGAAAACTGTGAAACACCTAGTGTGTTTTAAAACACAACATTTATTATTGAAATAATATAAAATGGACAGAACTATTGGAGTAATGCAAAAATACATGGAACAGTACATGACCCGGGTTTTTCAAATTGTTGAACCATTTTCTTCATGGAATCGCCAAAAAGCGTACGAGGGCGTTTTATCAGAAATTCCGCTTTTTAATTCGGTTGTACAGCTGGAAGACTACCAGGTAGCCCGCAGGGATTTTCCAGATCTACAGGCCCTTGTTGTCAAGGCCTTGTACGACGAGGGACTACAAGGAACCCAGGACGAGCTTGTCTTCTTTTTACATTCTTTTATTTCCACGGTCAGTACAAAACTTTTATTGTACCGCTCAAATCTTCCAATCATCCAATGCGTTGATGAGACTAATCGCACTGCATTGGCTCGCTTTGCCTTTTTAATGGCTTTGGAATCTACTGTTTCTCACTTTCCCCCCAATAACCATAGCATGCCTTTATATTCTCCTCCAATACCTAAACCCCTCACTCCCCTTGAAAACGGCGGGACAACCAACGTCCCTAATTTACCCCAGGATTCTTTTGAACTCAGCGTACCAACTAGCGTACCAACTAACGGACAAACCAGCGGGACGACCAACGTACCAACTAGCGTACCAACTAACGGACAAACCAGCGGGACGGCCAGCGGGACGGCCAACATGCCTGATTTACCCCAGAATTCCTTCCAACCCCCCGAATACAACGCTGAAAATATGGATGATTTGGACAGTATTTCGGTAAGAGCTGAAAAACTCTCAAACAAAGACCTGTCCCGGGTCCAAAACCAGCTTGCCGGGTTTTCAACTGGCTTTGATGCTGAATCCTCTGCCTCAAACATAAGTTTCTTATAATTTTATTTTGCCAGTGTTCTCCCCACTATCGATGGAATCACCACAAAAAGAAAAAAATCCCGAGCACTCCTCACTGGCGCAGAACCCCGGTGTTGCAGCAAACGTTCCCGCATTCCCGGCAACTCCTGGGCACATATTTCCTCAAAATCCGTGCATGTGCACAGGGTGTGTAGCAGCCGGTGGTAGTGCAACAGTCCAGCCCAGCTGGAATTGTACAGCAGTCCATAGAAGCTTCCATAGTCGCCATCGTCTACTGGCGGCAGGCCCACCCGGCGCAGCTTTCGGTTTAGTGCGGAAATTTTTCGTTGTGTTTCCCGCACATACTGCCAAGACATTCCTTCAAATTCCCTATCGATGGAAAAAAACGTCCATGGAAAGCGCGACGGTCGCACCATTGTTGTTTTATCGTAATACATTTTTATTTATTTGAAATTGCTGCGACAACCACGCGACAACCACGCTGGTCGCCGCTCGCCACGCAGCACCTGCAGGGCACTTTGGGCACACTCCTGCGCATTCTGCAGCAACGCCGGGATGGTTCTGGAAAGGACCCGATGGTCCTTGGGCAAGAGGCGAAATCTCTCCAGCAAAATAAAAAGACCCACCTTCAAGCGACTGTTGGCAAGCAGGCGCCGCGGAAGCATTAAAATTGTTTTAACCAGAAAATAATAGGCGTCGCTGTGCAGCTTTTGCCCAGCAATTATTTTCCTGGCTAGTCCAAAATCAATGAATCTCCAGCGACACTGGCGGTCGGACATAATGTTTTCGGCGTGCTGGTCCATATGCAGCACTCCCAACCGGTTGAGCTCCACAAACCTGTTGGCCACAGTACACAATACATTTAACAGTCGATGTGTTTCGGAGAGTGTTGACTGCAGTCGTCCAACCCACGCTTTCAGTGTTTCCGTCATCTTTTCCATTACAATAAGCGATCCAAAAAACAGTCTTTTCGTTCTTGTGCATTCCACTGGAAAAGTTTTTTCAAAATACATATGCGGGCATAACGTCGCGTTGCTCTTGCATAACATCCGCTGGATGTTTGGTTCCTTTAGCAGCTCATCGGGACTTCGGGCTACCATAATCTTTGCAACGGTTTCCTCGTCGAACCCTCGTTGCGTCGGATATAGACGCGCTTTGAAAATTGTTCCGTACACCCCGGTTGCGATGCTGTAGCTTGTGTTTATTTCGTAGTGCGAATTCACCAGAAATCTGCGCTCTACCCTATATTGCCTCGTGTTCATTGTTATAACAACAACATTCATATGTTCATATTTATCTGTACGCCAAAAAAAACCTGCCTTTTCATACCTTATAGTTGTTTGTGGTATAGCATATCACTGCAGCCAATAAAACAGAGCAGAATTGTACGAAAACCATTTACTAGTTTCCAGACAGGCGACATTAAAAAATACATTGCAGAAGAGAGCAATAGAACAGTCATAAATACAAAACTAATTTTAAGGGCTTGTTGGCCTGGAGAAATACGGGGTAGTGTCCAGGGAAAGTCAATGGATTTGTGGCGCCACACTATATTAAATGTTTCGCGCAACAAAACCCCAAAAATCATCAACATAAAGGGATATTGCATAAACTTGCTAACTATATTTGACATTTAATTAATTTTAATTTAATAATCACAAATCTTGCAACGTAAATCTTCATCTGGCGCCAAAAAATTTCCACAACCCCAAGCAATGCACTTCCGCGTCTCCTTGATATTCCCAGTAACTATCTTCTCTTCAAGCACGTGCAGTCGCGCCAGTTCATGCAACATCTCTTCTCGTCCAGATACCATCGTAAAATATTTCACCAGATTAAATCCTTTGTCTTCAAATTTTTGAAGTCGCAAAAGCAACCCTTCTTTTGTTTTTTCTTTCCATTTTTGTTGCAACAAAAGCATTTTTTTTTCTATTTTTTTGTTAGGCATTGTTTCAGAGCTTCTACAATTGTTTTTTTTATTATCACCTGTCACCCAAAAAAACACTAATAAAACATTTTTATTATTTGTACGCTTTTTTCAGGAATCGTTGTTAACCAATAATTAATGCAATTCGAAAGATCTTCTAAACGCTTCTGCCATTCTTGAGCGCGCTTTTTTTTTACAACAGCTAGTCCATTGACATCGTATCCCCAACACGAAGGCCCAACACTTCCCTCGTCAGGATTAATGCGAATCACCACCATGGGTCGATGCCCAATATCTTCAGAAAGCAACACAATCCTCTCGTCTTCGTTGCAATTTTTGTATGCGCGATGATATCTCTCATCCACTTCAATTATAACAACATGTGTAAGCAAATCTAAAAAAAGGTCAGGACGTCGCATCGAACAGCCACCAGGAATTGTCTTATCATTGGCAAACACCATTGTAGGAAACTGCTGTCTGACATGACAAACAACAGCAAGTTCCTTCACTTTGTAGTTTCTTCTCACAATCTTTTTTGGAAAAACAATCAAAAAACACGTCATACAGTGCCCCATCAATCCTTTACCAAAAACCTTGTCGCAGCTCGGCACACAGCAAAGCGCAGAACCTCCTTCACATTCCGCAAAATTACAGAGCTCTCTTCTTACCCCATGCTTGCAAATCCCCTTGCCACCACAGGGTTTACAGCGATATTTTGAAACAGTTGGGTGCTTTAAACAGTATGCAGAGCCTCCACAACTGCACCATTGCTTTTGTTTCTTGTGAATGTTGCAATATGACGCGCCTTCGCATTCCTTACACTTGGATTTGATTTTCAAATGCTTACAGACTGCTGATCCCTTGCAGGCTTTACACGAATACTTAATTATTTCGTGCTTGCAAAAACTGGTTCCACGACATACATCGCACGAGATTTTTGGAATTTCATGTTCACACTCAACTTGTTCGCAATGTATGCATGTGTTTTTGTGTAATTTATGTTGGCAGATTCCATTACCCTTGCAATTCTTGCACTGGTATTTTTGGTAACCACTACCACAAGGGCATACAGACGCTCCTTTACAGACAACACAAATCGCCTTCGCCTTTGGCGGATCGCATCCACAAAAATTGTTTGGAGTGCAATTTCGACAAGATGATTTTAATTTTGGTTTATCATGGTGCAGAAAACAAACAGAAGCTCCACTGCATGGCGGGCCAACGGGGCAATTGTTTGGTCGTCGCCCTGGTTTGTGTGGACAAGATGGTCTAATGTACTTTCTGGACGCCATTTTATAAAAAAAACGCACAACTAGTCAGTTATGTTTAAACACAACAAACACAAAATAAAAAAACACTAATATATTTTTTTTTATTAATTTTGCAAGTATTGCCAAAAAACCATTTAGGCCAGCAAGGCAGGGCCACTGTATGCTGCACTAAGCTTGTTTTTGTTAGCAAATGCGATACCTCCCAACCCTTGCCGATACTTAAAGATCTGCCAATTGCGAGCAAATACAATGATTTCCACGGTCTCTTGGTTAGTAATAAGAGCAGGTTGCAAGGCAAAGACAAACTCGGCATTGTCAATTCGCGAGAAGTTGCACGACCCGGTAGGCTGCATCTTTTCGGGCTCCGTGGCAAAGGAAAAGCAGTAAATAAAGTTCTCGGGGATGAGGGTATGCCACTGGTAGGGCACCACGAGCCGGAAGTAGCGGCCCTCGCGACGGCTGAAACGATCGTTACCGTTGAGGATGAGCTGGACCTGGTCAATGGGGTCCCGGTTGTATACGCCCGCGTAGTTAAAGTAGTTGTTCTTCTCCCACTGGCATCGGCGACGCGCGGCCCAGATAAGCTCAATGACAGGGTGGTTGAAGTTGACGGAGAGGTGGACCTGGCCGCTGGCCTGTACGGGCAGCGAGAAGCGCTGGACCGCGTTCATGAGCTGCTCGAAGCTGGAGGCGGCAAAGCGATCACGCTCCGCACGGTCCAGGTAGACATAGAGGCCCTCGAAGTTAATGACAATGTCGGAGTCCTGGATAGTGACGCCACTCGTGCAGTTGATCACACAGGGGGGCACATCGTAGGGCGCGGCGCCCAGAGGGTTCAGCTGGATGCAGTTGCGAAGGCCGGCCAGCTGCACAATGATCTGCACCGTGTGGAACTGCAGGGAGACGAGGGCCAGGGCATTGCCGGTGTTGTAGGTGAACCAGAAGGGCAAGGGGACGTAGAGGGTGCGGGCAAATTTGGAGTCGGCCACCAGCTGGGCAACGGTGAAGCGCTTGCCAATCATCTCGGTGAGGCGCTTGCCGGGCTGCCCCGCAAGCTCCTCCCACATGAAGAGATAGTCGTTGTACATGGTGTCAATAACCTGGCCACCGATAACCACACTGACCCGCTCGGCGATGTACTGACCAATGGCATTGACCCAATGGCAGTAGGGCAGCTCGAGACCGGTGCAAATTTCCGGGGTTTCGGGCGGGGGAAGCGTGTTGGTGGGGCCACAGCCAAGACTGTCGCAGGGCGAGGATTCGACGCCATCGCCACAGGGGTCACAGGCGTCGACACTGGGGAAGTCTTGGCGACAGGTCTGCTGGGGGTTGAGGCAGGCGACGATGCCGGGGATAGTGATCTGGAGGTAGGCAAAGTGCAGGAGATCGCCGGTCCGATTGAGGCTTACCTGGACCTCGGCGCCGAAGCGGGCGCCCACGATGGACTGGCAGATGGGTTCAAAGACAAAGTGAGTGTGTTTTGCGTAGCGGAAGCGCCAAAGAGTGATGGTGGGGTTTTGGGAAAGAAATTTGTCCATAGCACCCAAACTAACCAGTTGGGTCAAGGTACCTTGACTAGAAGCTCCAAAGCATGAGGACATGTTGTTTTTCTTAATGCATTTTAAAAAAAAATTTCAAAAAAAATCAAAAAAAAACCATCTTTATTCGCATTATTACTTCTCAGCCTTTAGCTTGATGTTGAGCACCGGAACTGACCCCGGGAGCACCAACAGGTACGCACACTCCGGGTTCACGTTTCCTACAAACCGGTGCGCATTATTCACTGGCGTATTGGAGGGCCCGTTAACAACCGTCATGTCCAGCAGCGTGTCTCCAAAGGACATCAGCAGCTGGTAATTTCGGTTGATC
>Ga0315270_10000288_pt1 | contig 28760 bp, 26 predicted proteins | sample C1_bottom_MG_FD_204932 | JGI IMG/M metagenome (GOLD analysis project Ga0315270, IMG submission 204932) | Sediment microbial communities from Yellowstone Lake, YNP, Wyoming, USA - C1_bottom | ecosystem: Environmental > Aquatic > Freshwater > Lake > Sediment | place: USA: Wyoming | collected...
AGCAGCACGAGCGGGGAGTGACGCCTGCTGTAGGTGCGAATTTATTCGCACGTCCAATTAAATTCATGTGCGATCACCCTCCGGGTGCAAGAACCTCTGCGAGGTGAATTCGCACCTACCGTGTTGCACAGATTTAATAAATGAACTCCTCAACTTCTCAATCTCCTTTTGATCTGGATAGTCATGCGGCCTATCTTCGCTGGCGCGATTGGAAGCTGGGGAACGCGCCGCGTTCGGCGGACGAGATCATTGTCGAGGTGCGCGATCCACGAGCTTTGAGTGCAGCCGAGCACGAGGCGCTACTGGCTTGTGCGCGCCGCTGCAACATGGCGATCTATGCCAGCCCGGTGTGCGAGGAAGATTCCAACATACCGCGTTTGCTGGGACAACAGTTCGGGCTGGCGAGCTTGGATGCGAATTGGCTGGCGGAAGAGGATGGCATCTCGGAAATCAAAGTCAGTGCTGGCGGTGCGCGCCAGTCCTACATTCCCTATACCGACAGGCCGATCAAATGGCACACCGATGGCTATTACAATCCTCCAGAGCGCAAGATACGCGGCATGATTCTGCATTGTGTGCGCAGTGCAGCACAAGGTGGCGAGAACCATTTAATGGATCACGAGCTGGCCTACCTGATGTTGCGCGATGAAAACCCGGAGCACATCCGCGCCTTGATGCAACCGGATGCCATGCTGATTCCTGAGCGCATCAGAGAAAATGGCGAGGGGGAAGACGGTGTAGCGCGCGCGGCGCAAAGTGGCCCGGTGTTTTCGCTGGATGAAAATAATCAGCTGCACATGCGCTATACCGCGCGCACGCGCAGCATCGCCTGGAAACAGGATGCGGCGACGCAGGCCGCTGTGGTGGCCCTGGAGAAGCTGCTGGCCGCCGATACGCCGCACATACTCCACGCCCGGCTGGAGCGCGGCATGGGCTTGCTGTGCAACAACGTGCTGCATGACCGCGCGGCGTTCAGCGACGATCCCGCTTATCCGCGACTGCTCTATCGCGCGCGCTACCACGAGCGTATTGCCGGAAGCTGATCGTCCAGTTTCCTTCTGTCAGGATTTCTTGAGATAAAAAAAGCCCGCCGAGGAGGCGGGCCACAGGGGATGCTGCTTGCGCGGTTAAGGCTTACCAGCCGTAGGACACACCAAGCGAATCTTCAGACATCTTGATGCTTGCAGTACCACCACCAAATGCTGTTGGTATGGCACCGGTGACAGTTTGGCTGAAGGCGTGGATATAGGCCACGGTCACCTCGGATTTGTCGGCCAGCTTCCAGGTTCCACCCAGCGACAAATGGTTTTGCACCACACCCGGCGCCAGAAGATTAATAAATGCCGCGTCAGGAGTGATTTGCTGGGTGTTGTGGTTCAAGCCGGCGCGCAGCGTGAGCGTCGAGCTGAGTGCATGACTTACGCCGAGTTTATACACAGTCATATTCTTCCAGCCGAAGCCCGGGCCGTTGGTGGCACCAAATGGGACTCCAGTGAACAAAATATTGGGACTATTTCCCACGGAGGTGACACCAGCGTACTGGATTTGTTCCAGATCGAAGGCGACCGTGGTTTCCGGCTGCGCTTTTACCGCAACACCCACACCATAATTGGCAGGGATGTCGAAGCTGCCCTGGTCGGCAAACAGGCCGGCATACTTGCTGAACTTGCTCATCTTGGTCTTGGGCTGGTAGGTCGCGCCCAGAGTCACCATCGAGGTGATCTCCCCGGTCCAGCCCAGCCTGATGCCTACGCCGGTGGAAGTATCCGTACCGTTATTGGTGAGGGCGGTTGGAGTTTGAGAGCTACCCATAAACGCCTGTAGACCTGTAGCGGAAAACATCTGATAGACCAAGTTCAGCGCCACGCCGATGGAATTGGATGGGTTGATTTTCATTGACCAGGTTGGCGCAACGAAGAGCTGTGACAGATTTATACCCGCTGTGCTGCCACCGAATGGACTGTTGTTGTACTGGGTATTCATCCCGCCGTTGCCATAGATGGACACACCGAGCGACATATCGGAGTTAATCATTTTGTTATAGCCCAGATCGGGAACGAAGAAATTCGATCTGCCGTTTCCATCAAAGGTGCCGTTGGGAAAACCACCAGCTCCGGTAGACGTCTCGCTGCGGTTAGGCCTGAACCAGGTCAGGCCGACATCGGCACGGTCACCTACCATCACCATCCCGCCAGGGTTGACGGCGGCGGCTATTGAATCCTGCGGCAGGGCGATGCCTACACCGCCCATACTTTCGTTTTTCATGCCATAGCCGATGGGAAGATAACCGTTGGTGGCTTGGGCCAGCGGCGCAACCAGCCCGCCGACGATTAATGCTGTTGCAATGATTTTTTTCTTATTCGAGTTCATTGTACTTTCCTCCTGTTTTAACGTTAAAAAGTTATGCTGCGAAATCTCCGGTATTCTTAAAACTAATAGGTTTATATAGCGGTTAATTATACAAACAGACAGATGTCCGTGTCGCCGGCAAATCCCAGGAAGGTGGCGGCACCACCGAATTCAATGCCGTCGATGAACTCGCTCTTGTCGAATTCGAACAAATCGACGGTCATCTGGCAGGCCACGAATTTCACTTCCGCTTCAAGGCACAGGTCGCGCAACTCTGTCAGCGAAGCGACGCCATGCTTCTTGAGTTTTTGTTTCATCATCATGGTCGCCATGGATTCCATACCGGGCAGCATCTGCACCATCACCGGCATCGGCACGGGCATCGGCATCGCCGGGTTGGCCAGCGGGCTGATCATCACGTTGGAAAGATCCTTGCGCAGCAGTTGCAGGCCATAGAAAGTGAAAAATACCTGAACCTCAAATCCCAGTGCCGCTGCGGTTGAAGCCAGAATGAAGGGTGGATAGGCCATATCCAGTGTGCCCTTCGTGGCAATGATCGCCATTTTTTTCATGATTTGCTCTCTTCCTTAAAAATTGATTTATTTTTTCTTCATGAGGAAAATGTATTCCCCATTTTCTTCGGCTTGGGAAACCAGTTCATTGCCGGTCTGTTTGGCGAAGGCCTGCATGTCCTTCACCGAACCGCAGTCGGTGGAGATGATCTTGAGTATCTGGCCGGTGGTCATGCCGTTCAGCGATTTTTTGGTTTTCAGGATGGGTAGCGGGCAGTTTAGTCCGCGCGCATCCAGCTCTTTATCAACATTCATTTCTTGCTCCTCGTAAAATAAAATTGCTCTGGTTAGGTATGCTGCCATTAAGTGGAATTTGCATGTTTAAGTCTATAGCCTCCATAGGGTATGTGGACATACCCCACAAGGGTTATATGCGGGGTATACCATGGGGCGCTACTTCAGCAATGTCTTGGCGCGCATGATCGCGTCATTCAGATTGGCTACCACATTCTCTTTGCCAACCTGTTCGAAAAAACCTGCCTGATGCATCAGGAAATAGGGCTGGGTATGCGGGCCGCACAAAATAAGATGCTGATTGTTCTTGCGCAATTTTCCGTGCAGGTGTTCCAGCATGTGCAGCGCACTGGCATCCATGCTGATGACTTCATGCATTTTCAAGATCAGCACATCGGGTGCGGCGTGGGTTTGCTGCAAGATGGTTTCCAGCTTGTCTGCCGCACCGAAGAACAGCGCACCGAACACGCGGTAGACCATCACGCCCGGTGGCACGCCCTTGCGCAGTTGCGTGGCTTCACCATCGTCAGCATGCGGCGATTCCTCCGCCACGCTGACATGGGTGAGGTCGGTGATGCGCCGGATAAACGAAAAAATGGCAATGAACATGCCGATTTCGACCGCGACGGTAAGGTCAAAAATCACTGTTAACAAGAATGTCGCAACCAGCACCGCACTGTCGCTTTTCGGATATTTTCTGAGGGTGCGAAAACCTTCCCATTCCCCCATGTTGATGGCGACGATCAGCAGAATTGCCGAGAGCGTTGCCAATGGGATATTTTTGGCGAGCGGAGCCGCAATCAACACGATGATGAGCAAGGTAAGGGCATGCACGATGCCGGAGATCGGGCTGCTGGCACCCGAACGGACATTCGCTGCGGTGCGCGCAATTGCCCCGGTAGCGGGAATGCCGCCGAAAAAAGGCGTGACGATGTTGGCAATGCCTTGGGCGATGAGTTCCTGATTCGGGTCGTGCTTGTCGTCTATCATGCCGTCCGCTACTGCTGCCGAAAGCAATGATTCGATGGCACCCAGCAAGGCAATGGTCATGGCCGGTGCGATCAGGTTCCGTAATGAGGAAAAACTTAAATCCGGCATGTGAAATGTGGGCAGGCTTTGCGGTATGCCGCCAAACTTTGTGCCTATGGTTTCCACCGGCAGGTTAAACAGGGCCACGGCCAGCGTGCCCAGAACCAGCACGACGATGGGGGAGGGCAATTTCTGCGCCCAGGCTTTTGGATAAAACCAGATCAGCAGCGCCGATCCCAGTGCCAGCAATAGTGTGGTGACGTCCAGTGTGGGCAGGGCATGGTACAGCACCGCAAGCTTGGGGAAAAAATCGCCGGGCAGGGCGGCTATCTTCAATCCGAAGAAATCCTTGACCTGGCTGAAGATGATCAACACCGCGATGCCGCTGGTGAAGCCAAGGACCAGCGGGCGCGGGAAGAACTTGATCAGGTTGCCCATGCGTGTCAGCCCCATCGCCACCAGCATCACACCGGCCATGATGGTGCAGATCAGCAGGTTGGCGTAGCCGTAATGTTCGATGATGCCGTACACGATGACGATGAACGCGCCGGTCGGCCCGCCAATCTGCACACGCGAGCCGCCCAGCGCGGAGATGATGAATCCGGCGATGATTGCGGTGAAGATACCCGCTTCCGGTTTTGCGCCCGAAGCAATCGCAAAGGCAATCGCCAGCGGCAGGGCGATGACTCCGACCGTAATGCCGGCGGTGAGGTCGGTGGCGAAGCGTGCCTTGTCGTAGCCGCGCAATGCGTCTACCAGGCGCGGGCGAAAGTATTGCGCGAGATGGATAATTAATGGCTTGGACATGAATGACATCAGGCGGCGGCGGTTTGCGTGTTCAGGAGCTGGCATATTTCATTTATAGCCAAGCTGTCGGTGGCGAAAATATTTTGTTCGCCGATCTTGGCCGTGAGTCCGGTTCTATCCATGACATCGGACACCTGTTTTTTCAATCCGCTAAAAGTGAGCGTGATCCCGCTATTTTGCAGGCGCTCCAGCAGATTGCGCAGCATCTCGATACCCGAAGCATCAATCTCGTTGATGCCGCTGGATTGAACCAGGATGCAGGCCATGTCTGGATTCTCCCGCTCCAGCTTCAGCAGCGCATCTTCAAAATACGAGACATTCACGAAGCGCAGTGCGCCGTCAAAACGGATTGCGCCCAGCCTGGGGTGCAGCGGCGGCAGGTTATGGCGCACCGCATCGCGCAGGGTGGTGTCGCTATGCAGGCCCAGCACTGCCACTCTCGGGCGCATCATGCGATAGAGCAGCAAGGACAGCGACAGGATGATACCGGTGAGAATTCCGTTTTGAATGTTGGGCGCGAAGGCGAGCGTCGCGACAAACGTCATCATTGCCGCAATGCCGTCATCCCGGCTTGCGCGCCAGGCATTCCTGATGGACTGGAAATTGATGAGATTGATGACCGCCATCATGATGATTGCGGCCAAAACCGGTTTGGGCAGATGGTAAAGCAGCGAAGTGAAAAAGAGCAGCGTGAACAACACAAAAACTGCGGAGATGATGGAGGACAGCGGTGTCCTGGCGTCGGAGGCGATGTTCAGCGCCGAGCGCGAGAAGGAGCCGCTCACCGGCATGGATTGGCTGAAAGCCGCAGCCACCTTGGCCAGCCCTTGGCCGATCAGTTCCTTGTTTTCGTCCCACGGCTGGCGGGTCTTGATCGCGATGACTTTGCAGCTCGACATGGCTTCCATGAAGCTGATCAGGGCGATGACAAAACTTGCCGGCAAGAGCGCGACGGTGGCATGCCAATCCAGCGGTGGAAGGCTGAGAGTGGGCAGTCCTTGCGGCACGATGCCGACCACCCGCCCACCCAGATTGGCGTAGTCAATCAGGTAGCTGATCCAAGTCAGCAGGGCGACGGTTATCAATACACCGGGAAGCCTGGGGGCATATTGCTTGAAGCCCAGCAGCATTACAATTGCCGACACGCCAAATGCAATGGATAGTTCATGCGCGGTGTCTATGTGCATGATGACCCGCGTGATGTCGAGCAGAAAGTGTTCCGATTGCGCGGCCGGGATACCCAGCAACGTCGGCAATTGCGACAGGCCGATAATCAGCGCGGCCGCGTTGATAAACCCCATCAGCACCGGGTTCGACAAAAAGTTGAGCAGGATGCCGACCCGCAACAAGCCGAAAGCGATTTGAAACAATCCCGACACCAGCGCCAACAAGATGGCGTAGGAGTAAAACAGCTCGCTGCCATGCGCCGCCAATGGCGCGATGCTGGCGGCGGTCAGCAGCGAGGTCATGGCGACCGGGCCGGTTGATAATTGCTTGGATGAGCCGAACAGTGCGCCTATCACCGTGGGGATCAGCGCGGCATATAGGCCGTAATAGGCGGGAACCCCGGCGAGTTGCGCGTAGGCCAAGGATTGGGGAATGGCGACCAGCGAAACGGTGATGCCCGCAATCAGGTCAGCCCTGAGGGTTTCGGCACGCATGTCGAAACGCCGGATAAAACTTTCCCAATAAGCTCGCAGGTTCATTGTTCCGCTTTCGCCATTGCCCGCTTATGCCTGGTTTGCACGAAGGTCTCGTCCATGTTGAATCAGGAGATCGTTTGATAATACAGATTCTGCGGATGGTTGGCTTCGGCGAAGAAGAACCAGCGCTCAGCCAGCAGGCCGACATATTGTACGCCGAATGCTGCGCCCAAGAGCCATGCTGTAGCCTGCGACAGGCCGATGGCTAGCAGCAACAAAGGCAAGGCGAACGCCAGAACCAGGAACGCTGGTTTTATTGTGCGCAGGAACGAAGCACTCTTGCCGTGGAAGAATTCGCGCGTGTTGAACGAGCCGCCCATCGCGCCCTGCGATTTTTGCACGATGTGCGGGTGCTTGATGCCGATGGCGGTTTGCAGCGTCGAGGTTGGGCGCAGCCGCGCATTGCGCCACAGCGAAGCACTGCGGCCGACTAGGCCGAGCAGGGTGAGGATGGCGGCCCAGCCCGCGAAGAAAGCCGCTTGCGATGAGGCGACGCACGCCGCATAAAACGCGGCCAGCGCGAAGCCTGAAGCGCCACCCAGCAAGATATAGTTGATAACCGTCAGCGGCGAATGCCACTCGCGCAGGAAACGCAGGCAGGCGTAGATCATGCCGGTGCAAATAAATAGCGCAAAGGACAGCACCGTGCCGATGACGCCCAGTATGATGGTCGCGTCTATTGCCAGCCCGCTCGGCAAGGTGACCAGCACCGGTTTCCAGTTCATCAAGTGGGCCGCGCCATACAGGAACACGATGCCGGTGAATGCGGGCAGCACGATAACCTCGCGCGACAGCCAAGAAGTGCGCCATTGCGCGGCGGCGCGCCAGGCACGCTCGGGGCGACCGAGGTGGAAGAATGAAGCGATCAATCCGGCCAGCAACAGCGCCAGCGCCAGCAGGCTGCCATAGCCATAGAATTGGCTATCCTGATGCGGCAACAAATTGAATAGCGCATAGGATTGTTGTGTGAACAGGGCGAGGAACAGTCCTTGGCCTGCGCCTATCAGGGTGGTGAGGATGATGACGGAAAATGCGGGTTTCATGGTGTTGGTATTTTGGAAAAACGATTAGCCGCGGATATACACGGATTAACACCGGCAAAAACAGTGGTTGCAAATATATCACCCCCCGGGATGATTCGCTTTCTCCAGGCCAGCTTCTGATTATCCGAGCTCATCCGTGTTAATCCGTGACTGAGATGTTTATTTGAAATGATTACCATGATGTCGCGTCATCCAGCGTCGGATCGGATTTTTTCGGCTTGGGCAGCTTGCCGTCCACCTTGAGCGGGTTGTCGGCGCGCTCCAGTTCGTCATGATGTATCGTGATCTGGGTCTTGCGGCGCGGCAGGTAATGGTTGGCCGGATGTGTGCCCCATTCCGGCATCAGCGCGTAGCCGCCGCTTTCGCGGATCGCCTGCGATACGATGGACTCGGGATCGTGGATGTCGCCAAACAAGCGCGCGCTGGTCGGGCAAGCCTTGACGCAGGAAGGCTTGCGGTCAGCTTCCGCCATGGAGGTGTCGTAGATGCGATCCACGCACAGCGTGCATTTTTTCATCACCTGTTCTTTTTCATCTATCTCGCGAGCGCCGTAAGGGCAGGCCCAGGTGCAGTATTTGCAGCCTATGCACTTGTCGTAATCTACCAGTACGATGCCATCTTCCTTGCGCTTGTACGATGCGCCGGTCGGGCACACCGGCACGCACGGCGGGTCTTCGCAATGCAAACAGGATTTGGGGAAATGCACGGTCTCGGTATTCGGGAACTGCCCGACTTCGAAGGTCTGCACGCGATTGAAGAATGTACCGGTCGGATCGGCACCATAGGGATTCTCGTCGCACAGCGGCCCAGCCGCGCCGGACGTGTTCCATTCTTTGCAGCTGGTCACGCAGGCATGGCAGCCGACGCAAACGTTGAGGTCAATCACAAGGGCGAGTTGGGTCATTTTTTACCGCCCTTCTTGCCGCCGAAATAGGCCAGCCAGCTTGGCGGCGCGCTCATGCCGGGATATTTTTTCATCGGTTCAAATTGCGGCGAGGTCTGCTCGGGCTCGCCGGCTTCCGCTTTGTAGATGCGCACGCGCACGTCGTACCATGCTGCTTGCCCGGTGATGGGGTCGGAGTTGGACAGGCGATGTCCGCTGGCATTGGCAGGCAACTCTTCCGAGATGACGTGATTGAGCAGGAATCCCTTCTGCGATTCGTTTGCCTGCGGCGTCAGGTTCCATGCGCCAGCGGCCTTGCCGATGGCATTCCAGGTCCACACCGTGCCCGGTTCCACGGCCTCGCTGTAGCGCGCCATGCAGCGCACCTTGCCCCATTGCGACTCGACCCACATCCAGTCGCCGTCGGCGATGCCTGCGGCCTGTGCGGTTTTGGAATTGACGTGCAGGTAGTTGTGCGTGTGAATCTGGCGCAGCCAGGCATTCTGCGAATCCCAAGAGTGGTACATCGCCATCGGGCGCTGCGTCACGGCGGCAAGCGGATATTTTTGCTTGTCGCTGGTTTGCACTTCCAGCGGTTCATAATAGAACGGCAGCGGATCGAAATATTCCTCTATGCGTTTCGCCAGGTGCGCGGGCGGTTTGCGCGTGATGCCTTTGCCTTGCGCGGCGAGGCGGAATTTTTGCAGCACCTCGGAATACAGGTGGATCAAAATCGGTTCGGCGTAGCGCGTGATGCGGTTGCGCTGTGACCATTCCAGATAACCCTTGTTCCAGTTGCGCATGAACTGGTAGGAGCGCGGCAGTCTGTAGTGATACACGCAATTATTCTTGGCGTACATCTCCCATTGTTTCGGGTTGGGTTCGCCGCGCAGAAATTTATCGCCGTCCTTGCCGCGCCAGCCCGCGAGGAAGCCGATGCCGGAGCCCGGCTCGGTTTCGTAGTTGACGATGAAGTCCGGGTAGTCGCGGAATTTGCGCGCGCCTTCCTTGGTGGTGAAGGCGGGCAGCTTCAGGCGCGAGCCGAGTTCGATCAGCACTTCCTGGAACGGCTTGCAGTCGCCGGTCGGCGGCATGATGGGGATGCGCACTGCATCCACCGGGCCGTCGAATTCCGAAATCGGGCGATCCAGCATCGACATCACGTCGTGGCGCTCGAGGTAGGTGGTGTCCGGCAAAATCAAATCCGCGAATGCGGTCATCTCGGAGTGGAAGGCATCGCACACCACCAGGAACGGTATCTTGTATCCGCCGTCTTCATTCCTGTCGTTGAGCATCTTCCGCACTTCGGAAGTGTTCATGGTCGAGTTCCACGACATGTTGGCCATGAAGATCAGCAGCGTGTCTATGGGGTAGGGATCGCCGCGCCAGGCGTTGGTGATGGCGTTGTGCATCAGGCCGTGCACCGACAGCGGGTATTCCCATGAAAAGGCTTTATCTATGCGCACCGGGCTGCCGTCGTCGTCGACGAACAAATCATCCGGGTCGGACGGCCAGCCCAGCGGCATACCGTCGAGCGGATGGTCGGGTTTGACTGCGCGCGGATCATTCGGTGTGCGCGCACAGGGCGGGATCGGGCGCGGGAACGGTGCCTTGTGGCGGAAGCCGCCGGGGCGGTCTATGGTGCCGAGCAGCGTCATCAGGATCGACAGCGCGCGTATGGTCTGGAAGCCATTCGAGTGTGCGGCCAGGCCGCGCATCGCATGGAACGACACCGGATTGCCGGTGACGGTGTCGTGTTCCTTGCCCCAGGCATCGGTCCATGCGATCGGCAATTCGATCTTCTGGTCGCGCGCGGTGATGCCCATCTCGTGCGCGAGGCGGCGTATGGTTTCCGCCGGGATGCCGGTGATCTGGCTGGCCCATTCCGGCGTGTAGTCCTTTACGCGCTCGTGCAACAGCTCGAACGCAGGCTTGACCGGCGTGCCGTCGTCCAGCTTGAACTCGCCGAACAGATAGGGATCGGCGCCTTCAGAGTGAGTGACTACGGCCTTGTTGCTATTGCGATCCCACCACAGTTTGTTTTGCGGGTCGTAGCAGCCTTCTTCCTCCGGCACTTCGGTGCGCACGAACATGCCGAACTCGTCATGCGCATCGTCGAGATTCACCAGTTGGCCGGAGTTGGTGTAGCGCACCAGAAAATCGCGGTCGTACAGGCCCAGCGCGATGATCTCGTGGATCAGCGCCAGCAGCAGCGCACCATCGGTGCCAGGGCGGATCGGCACCCATTCGTCGGCGATGGCCGAGTAACCGGTGCGTACCGGGTTGATGGAGATGAAGCGTCCGCCTTCGCGCTTGAACTTGGAAATGGCAATCTTCAGCGGGTTGGAGTGATGATCCTCCGCCGTGCCTATCATGATGAACAGTTTGGAACGTTCCAGATCCGGGCCGCCGAATTCCCAGAACGAGCCGCCTATGGTGTAGATCATGCCGGCGGCCATGTTCACCGAGCAGAAGCCGCCGTGCGCTGCATAGTTGGGCGTGCCGAACTGGCGCGCAAACATGCCGGTCAGCGCCTGCATCTGGTCGCGCCCGGTGAACAGCGCGAATTTCTTCGGGTCGGTGGAACGTATCTTTGCCAGGCGTTCGGCGAGCAGCGAGTAGGTTTCTTCCCAGCTGATTTCCTCGAATTCACCCGCGCCGCGCTCGGCTTCGGGCTTGCGCCGCAGCGGCTTGGTCAGCCGTGCCGGAGAATACTGCTTCATGATGCCGGATGATCCTTTGGCGCAGATTACGCCGCCATTCAATGGATGTTCCGGGTTGCCGTCTATGTAGCGCACCTCACCGTTGCGCAGATGCACGCGGATGCCGCAGCGACATGCACACATATAGCAAGTCGTGGTGCGGATTTCTGTGGTGGCGTCAGGTAGCGGGGAGGCTATCGGGTCGTGCAGAGGAGGCGATGACATAAGTTGCAGTTCGAAAAATCAGCTGTAAATCCGGTAAGTTTAAGGGTATGACAGTATGCGCAATAGTGTACTCGGCCGGCCATAGCCGTGATGAGGGGTGATGACATAACCCATAAGGGGTATATTTTCCACCCCATAATGGGTATCGCTCTCGATTATCATATGTACTAGTGTACAGACCTCAATCAGGGTAAGTATATAACCAAGGGGGAAGGGATGGCGTTAGTCAATCCGCACGGAGGGGGTGAACTCAATCCTTTGTTGCTTGCAGGAAAAGGGCTGGCAGCAGAACGTGAACGAGCTCGCGCGCTTCCTCAGCTCAAGGTTAGTTCGCGCGAAAAGGGCGACTTGGTCATGCTCGGCATCGGCGGTTTCACGCCGTTGCAGGGTTTCATGTCTCATGCAGATTGGCAGGGGGTATGCGATGGCATGAAGATGGCCAATGGTTTATTCTGGCCTATCCCGATCACACTTTCCACCGATTTAGCCACCGCCGATACGATCAAGACCGGAGCCGATGTCGCGTTGATTGATCCGGATGATGGTAGCGTCATCGCGACGATGACGGTCACCGAAAAATATTCCATAGACAAGGCTCATGAATGCGCGACGGTATTCGCTACCACCGATCTCGAACATCCCGGCGTGAAAATGGTGATGGGGCAGGGCGAGGTCAATTTGGCCGGGCCGGTCAAGGTGCTGACGCAGGGCGGTTTCCCGGAAAAATACGGTGCGATGTTTATGTCGCCGCGCGAGACGCGCGACTTGTTTGAAGCGATGGGCTGGAACAAGGTGGCGGCATTCCAGACGCGCAACCCGATGCACCGTTCGCATGAGTATCTCGCCAAGGTGGCCATTGAGGTGTGTGATGGGGTGCTGGTGCATTCTTTGCTTGGCAACCTCAAGCCCGGCGATATTCCCGCCGATGTTCGTTCCGATGCGATATCGGTGTTGATCGAAAAATATTTCGTAAAGAAAACGGTGGTGCAGGCCGGTTACCCACTCGACATGCGCTATGCGGGTCCGCGCGAGGCTTTGTTGCATGCGCTGTTCCGCCAGAACTATGGCTGTTCGCATTTAATTGTCGGGCGCGATCATGCCGGGGTCGGCAACTACTATGGCCCGTTCGATGCACATCATATTTTTGACAAGATACCCAAGGGCGCGCTGGAAACGCAGCCACTGAAAATAGACTGGACGTTCTGGTGTTACCAGTGCGGCGGTATGGCCTCCGCGCGCACCTGCCCGCACGGCGAAGCGGATCGCTTGCTGGTTTCCGGCACCAAGCTGCGCAAATGGTTATCCGAAGGCGCGGCAGTGCCCGCTGAATTCAGCCGCCCGGAAGTGCTGGAAATTTTGCGTGCCTATTACGCGAGTTTGGCAGAGGACGAAAAGGTTGAAGTTAAGCTCAGCGGACATTCTGGACGCTAGCCCTCTTCCCCTTGCACCCGCAGGGGGAAGGCCGTGGTTGTACAGCCGCTGAAACGGCAACAACCTCACAGGGGCTGGGGAGAGGGGAGCTCTTCATTCCCCCTCATTTTTGGCAATTTTTGCGCGAGCTGATTAAGTAAAGTAATGGTGGTAGGTTCGTAGGGTGAAGAATTTTTGTGTGGGTAGCTTTTTCTATACTCGACGGTCAACCGATTTAAGGTTAATTTTGCGTCCAAACTTTTTGAGGAGAACCTAATGTTCACGAGCAACCCCTTTGCCGAACTTTCGGCATCAATTCCAACCGCCTACATGCAGGGGTATATCGTTTTGATGATCCTGCTGGTCATGGGCGGGACGATACTTGACATGATTCATAAGAAAAGCGCGCAGTATTTTTTCGAAAATGCGAAAAAATCGCAGAAGAGCGCAAAACGCTCAGTGAGTGGTGGAGAAAAAGCATCGATTGCCGCTTCAGTGCTGATGAAGGAAGTATTAACTTCTGGCGAATTCAGTAATCCAAGACGCAGGCTTTCCCATCTGCTGACCATGTGGGGAACTATTATTTTCATTGTGACTACCGCGCTTATGATTTTTTGCTATCCCACGCCGGCAACGCCCACACCTGCCTTGCTGCCACAGCTATGGCATATCGGCGCACTGGTGCTGGCCGTTGGTGGATACTGGTTCTGGCTCTTTATCCGCGTTGACGTGTCTGCGGAAGGCCTTGCATGGTTTCGGTTCGAGCGTGCGGATTTGTTTATTCTCTCGCTTCTTGCCACCTCGACTTTCGCATTGATCTGGTCGTTTACTGGAGGTGGATTAACCCTGTTCTTTGCCTTGTTTATCCTGTCCAGCACAGTTCTATTTGGCGGCGTATATTTTTCCAAGTTCGCCCATATGTTCTTTAAACCTGCAGCGGCTTACCAGAAAAAAATTACCCGGGCCGATGGTTCTCGAGAGAATTTGCCTCCTGACTATGATTTGACGGATCCTGAAGTACAGCGGAAGTTTCCGGATATCCCGATGTATATGGGCAAGAACCCGCCAAACATGGGGCTTTGTATCAAGGCTGAAAGAGCAAAGCACTATTAACACTGACTTTCTTAATTATTTATAAGAAATAGAGGAATATATTATGCCAACCTTTGTATATATGACGCGCTGTGATGGTTGTGGAGAATGCGTTGACATCTGCCCGTCCGACATCATGCACATCGATAAAACCCTTCGACGTGCGTACAACATTGAGCCCAACATGTGCTGGGAGTGTTACTCCTGCGTAAAAGCCTGCCCGCACCAGGCGATTGATGTACGCGGTTATGCCGACTTTGCACCGCTTGGACACAGTGTTCGAGTGATCCGTGATGAAGAAAAAGGCACGATTGCTTGGCGCATCAAGTTCCGCAACGGTAAAAAAGATATGGAGCTGTTGGCGCCTATCACAACCAAACCCTGGGGCTCGGCGACACCCAAGCTCGCAGATGTGCCTGCTCCAAGCAAGGAAATGCGCGACAGTGAATTATTGTTTAACGAGCCCAAGTACATCCGCATGGATGAAGGTGGTTTGCATACACTGGAATCCAATGGCTTGACACTTAAAAAAGGGGTTTACTACTAAAATGGCATACCAAACTATCATTGAAAACGATATTGACATCCTGGTTGCAGGTGCGGGTCTTGGCGGAACCGGTGCTGCATTTGAAGCCAGATATTGGGGCCAGAACAAAAAAATTGTTATTGCAGAAAAAGCAAACATTATGCGTTCTGGTGCGGTAGCCCAAGGCCTGTATGCGATCAACTGCTACATGGGTACACGCTTTGGCGAGAACAATCCCGAAGATCACGTACGCTACGCGCGTATTGACCTGATGGGGATGGTTCGGGAAGATTTGCTGTTTGACATGGCACGCCATGTAGACTCCACTGTGCATAACTTTGAAGAGTGGGGTCTTCCCATCATGCGCGACCAGAAGAAGGGTTCGTATCTGCGTGAGGGACGTTGGCAGATCATGATTCATGGTGAATCTTATAAGCCTATCGTTGCTGAAGCGGCGAAAAAATCGGCAGACAAGGTATTCAATCGTGTCTGCATAACTCATCTGCTGATGGATGATGCCAAAGAGAACCGCGTCGCGGGTGCTGTGGGTTTCAACGTTCGCACCGGCAACTACCACGTATTCAAGTCCAAGGCTGTGATCTGCGGTGCCGGTGGTGCCTCGAACATCTTCAAACCGCGCTCAGTCGGTGAAGGTGCGGGTCGCGTCTGGTACGCACCGTGGTCGTCGGGTTCTGCCTATGGTCTGATGATCGAAGCAGGCGCGAAGATGACGCAAATGGAAAACCGTATCGTGCTGGCTCGCTTCAAAGATGGTTACGGTCCGGTCGGCGCCTACTTTCTGCATCTCAAGACCTATACCCAGAATGCCTACGGTGAAGAGTACGAGTCCAAGTGGTTCCCGGCACTTCAGGAAATGGTGGGCAAAGAATACCTGGACCCGGAGGTTTCGCACAGAACTCATAGACCCATTCCGACTTGTCTGCGTAACCACGCAATCATCTCCGAGGTTAATGCCGGTCGCGGTCCAATTCACATGGTCACCATGGAAGCCTTCCAGGATCCTCATCTGGAAGAGATCGGTTGGCACAACTTCCTCGGCATGACCGTTGGTCAGGCGGTACTGTGGGCGGCCACAGACGTCGATCCGAAATACGAAAACCCTGAACTGACCACTTCCGAGCCTTACGTCATGGGTTCGCACGCAACGGGTTGCGGTGCTTGGTGCTCGGGTCCTGAGGATGTATCACCAGAAGAATACTTCTGGGGCTATAACCGCATGACCACCGTTGAAGGTCTGTTTGGCGCGGGTGATGCCGTAGGGGGTACACCACATGCGTTCTCATCGGGATCGTTCACTGAAGGTCGTCTGGCTGCCAAGGCTGCCTGCAAATATATTGATGATGGCAAGGCAGAAGGCATCCGTGTTTCTGACAAGCAAATTGCCGACCTGAAAGAGAAGATCTACAAACCATTAGAGACATACGCTGTATATAAAAACGAAGTCGTTGCCGGGTCAGTCAATCCGAACTTCATTAATCCAAGGCAGGGTATTGATCGTTTGCAGAAGCTGATGGATGAGTACTGTGGTGGTTTTGGTGTTAACTACATGACCAACGATAAGCTCCTGAATATCGGCCTCAAGAAGCTTAAGTTGCTTGAGGAAGATATGGAGAAGATTGCGGCAAGTGATATCCACGAGCTGTTACGTGCATGGGAATTAAATCACCGTGTCCGTACTTCTGAAAGTGTGTTCCAGCATACTTTGTTCCGTAAAGAAACACGTTGGCCGGGATACTACTACCGTGGTGATGCAATGAAGCTGGACGACAAGAACTGGCACGTGCTGACCGTTTCCCGTCGCGATCCCAAGACCGGTGAGTATACGATGGAAAAAGCACCGCTTTACCACCTGGTCGGTGATGTGGAGAAAGCCGCTCCGGAAGGGCACTAAGCAAATAGTGGTTTGATTTTTCAAGCCGGGAGATATTTGCGAACAAGGACTGACATGTCAGGTGTTGGTCCTTTTTTATCTATACAAAAAGTGGATTGGCCAGAGAGTGGTTTGGCCTCGCTATAGATAAATTTATGCAACACTGTGCGGGTGAAATATATTATGAATATTCTTGAAAAAACAGACGAAGAGATTTTAGCGTTGGCCAACCCGATGTGGGCTGATCTTATCAAGTACTCCAATGAAGGAAACTACGGCGCTTTCACTCGTAATTTTTCGAGCTCTTTTATTGCGGGTGCGAATGAGGTTGAAATGGGTAAGCAGTTTGCGCGAAGCGATCTTGCAAAAAACCTGTCGGAAGATTATTCGTATCTGGGCATGATACGTCGTGGAGAATATGTCACTGTGTTATATAAAGTGATCAACAAAAAAAATAAAGGTGAATGGTTGGGCAGGCTGGTGCTGGGTTATGAAAAGGACAAGGTAAGAATATTCGGCGCTACGCTGTTCTAAGAAAACTTTTTTATTCGCAGGTCACTCCAGCCATGTCAGATACCATTGAAGACGAAAAATTCGTCGAGCTAAATTATAAAGTTATTGATAACAAAACCGGTGACATACTGGTTACTGTAGATTATCCGCTGGGCTATGTTCATGGTGTGAATGATGTCATGTCCGAAGAAGTGACCAAGGAGCTGCATGGTAAAAAAGTGGGCGATATCATCGAAGTGCCTATAGACACTGCCAAGCTATACGGCGAGAGAGATGAATCACTGGTATTTACCGATCGTATAGAAAATGTCCCGGAAGAATACCGGGAAATTGGCATGACCATCACCATGAAAAATGAAAAAGGTGAGCCCAGAAACTTTATCGTTACCCGATTCGATGACCAGACATTAACGGTCGACGGTAATAATCCCCTGTGCGGCAGAGAAGTCACGTTCATGCTGGAAGTCCTGTCTATACGCGAAGCGACCGAGGAAGAAATCGAGCTTGGCGGAGCGGTCGGTTCCGATCCTGACCTCAATGAAATACTCGACCGGGCAAAATGAAATTCTCAACGAATTACCTGCTTCACCCTCGCAATCAGGCCCTGGAACGTGCTTTGGCAAATTCTTTAGGCTGGCTGGGGGATGAGTGGGTTAAGGCGGCTGCGCCGGATACCAAGATTACCGTCGCTGATAATTTTCTTTACACGCGGGGAAATTTTGAACAGCACCGTTTCAGTTCCAATATTCTTGAGCGTGTGCGCGAGGCACTTGAGGGATCGCTGACGGAACCCCCTCCAGACATAAGCCGCGATCAGGAGCCATTGGCCTGGGCTGAGACTCAGAATAATCTCGGGAATGTTCTTGCCGCACTGGGACAGCAGCGGAGAGATGCCGCATTGTTTGAACGGGCCATTCAGTGTTTTGCTCATGCACTGGAGGAGTTCAGGCAGGAGAGTTCACCATTGGAATGGGCCGCTACGCAATATAACCTGGGAACGGCTAACCAGGCGCTTGGTCGGCTGCTTGATGCTACCAAGCCGTTAAAAATCGCGGTAGATGCCTACACCAATGCTTTGCTGGTTTGGACGCGAGATGAGTATCCAGAAGACTGGATGGTTACCATGCATCAACTGGGTGCCACTTTGCATATGTACGGAAAGCTGCTTAAAGGCAACCGTCAACTGCAAAAGTCCGTGGTTGCCTATAAAAATGCGCTTGCCGCACTCGACGCAGATAATTACGCATTAGCGTTAACCGCTACACATAATAATCGTGCTGCTGCATTGCATCATCTCGGTGAGTCGGAAGAAAATCCAGACCGCTTAAAAGAGGCGATAAACTCATATGAAAAGGCATTGACGGTCAGCATGGAGCAGCAACTTCCTATTCATCTGGCGGTACTATGCCGGGTAAATAAAACGACCGCACAGAATGTACTGGCAGAATTAACCAACGATACCGGGCTTGCACAAGAAGTGGCCGATGAGTTTGAAGTCATTATCGAATGTTTTTCACATGCCCTTCAGCCACTCTGTTTAGGGCATTGCGAGGAGCAAATGGATAAGGCAAGATCGCTGGCGCTTGCCAATAGCCAAGCCGCTGATAAGGAGGATGAAGTTTGTCGGCTGTAGTAAATGCAGAAAAAAAGCGAGATCCCAATAATCCATGCCTGTTCTGCAAAGATCCGCGTGGCGTATCACTGGAGCATGAACTTGCTTACAGTGCGCGTGATTCTTACCCGGCAAGTCCGGGGCACACCCTGGTTATCCCGCGTCGCCATGTAGCCAGCTTTTTCGACCTGACGCCGGAAGAGGTCCATGCCTGCATGGAGCTGATCACCGAGGAGCGCCTGCGACTGGACGAGGAATTCAAGCCTGATGGTTACAATATCGGCGTTAACGTTGGGCCGGCGGCCGGGCAGAGTATTTTTCATGTCCATATTCACCTCATTCCCCGCTACCAGGGTGATGTCGAGAATCCCCAAGGGGGCGTGCGCCATGTGATTCCAAAAAAGGGACATTACACGCGCTAGGTAGTATGATTTGGTCAGTTAAGTGGGAGGGGCTGGCCTGTTGAAATTCCTCCCGTGTTCAACCAGCAAGGAGATATGATCATGAGCGATGACAAGAAGCCTTATACCCGTCCCAAGGTTCCAGATGGCCACGCATTCCACGTGACGACTCGTCAGAAAGAAATTGTACCGGGACAGTTTTTTGTTGGCTATGAAACCATCTGGGAACCGCACCAGAAAGAAGTTCCATACCAAACCCCCAAGAAGCCCTGAGTCAGTCAGCTGTATGGTATCTGGAAGGTCGCACGACCAATAAAGAAAAGCACGCTTTATAGCGTGCTTTTTTAATCCGATTTAAAGCTTAAATTCGCTCAGCAAGCTGGTAGTCCACATTAATAAAAGCGCCTATCTCGGACAGAAAACGTATCGTCCTGGCACCGAATCCGAAATCGTGGATCGCTTCATTCTTATCAGTAGATAAAACCAGTACCACGCCGATTCTGGGTGACAAGTTGTGGCTTTTAATCACTTGCAGGATTTTTTCCCTGGTGGGTTCTATTTGTTTAATGATGATGTCCGTCATCTTATAAACGTCAATATTGTCCGTCATCGTTTCCGTTGATAACTCCCATGAACTGATCACGGGTTTGTCGAGGGGGCTGCGTGCGCCGGATGCATCAACCGAAGTGGGTTCGATGCCAAGCAGACGCGTGATGTCATCAGGATTGAAATGATAACCACTGAGTGTGAAATGGACGCGCGCCTTATTCGATGCCAAGTTATTACCCTCATCAATTGATTGCAAATAGGACGAGAGATTATAGCGTATAGCGAAAGGGCCAAATGCCCTGTCCCTGGCTTTACCAAGGATAGCGTGTTTGATCTTGCCCTCGAAAAACGCATTTCTTAACTGTGGGTTAATTCCAAGTTAAGGAGACGGAGAAATGATGATGGAAAAAGCTAAGAGTGCACCGCCAGCCACGCTTTTATATATTCCAAATGGTTATTTAGTGCTAACAATAAAGTATTTTACAGGCATATAGAACATCCCTAGACTGCGCTTCAACAAGCTGAGATGAATGAAATATTCATCTGGCTCATTTCTCTGAATGCAGAAAGGAAGGCAGTCCATGTTCAAGCTGATCAAGAATGGCAATGTTGTGGCGGACAAATGGAAGACGCTGATTCTCGCCGAGGGTGACCAACCCCACAATGTCCGGCTACCGGTGGGGCCGTTGCTGGTGCCGCTTTCGGTATGGCAGGCGCGCCGTGCAGAATTGATCTATCGCGAATATGAACACGGCTGGCCGCTCGGTGTGTGGCTCTCTGCCGAAGAAGATGCTGGTGCCGTCGCGCAGGATATAGACGATTTCACGGTGATCGCGGTGGAGTTCGACAAATATTCCGATGGTAAGAGCTATGCAACGGCTCGCGAACTGCGCGAACGTTACGGCTACGCGGGTGAGTTGCGGGCAATCGGTGATGTGCCGCGCGAGCAGGTGGTTTATCAGCATCAGGTCGGCTTTGATGCTTTTGCTGTGCGCGCCAACCAGAAGGCCGGTGCGGTTTTAACCGGTTTGTTCGCCATCAGCGCAGCAAGGCAGCCACAGCATACAGTGGCAATCTGAACAAACCACGGATTTCCAGAAACCGGATGACTCCGGCGGATCAGATCACAACAGACCCGTGGTCATCCTCTCCAGAATCGGCCAGCGTGGCACCAGCAGAAATATTTGCCAGTTGCCGCTCGTGATTTGATTGGGCTTGTCGCAAGGTCAGTAGGCAATCGCCGAGGCTGTTGTACACGCCATGTTCCGTGCCATATTGTTCCGTTTCGGAATAGAAGAATTGGCAGCGGAATCGCTCCGGCGCGACCTTGCACACCACAAATTGCGCGCCGCGCTCGGCCCAATAAATTGTCGGGCATAGAGTCAGCTCTTCGGAGACCGCATCAAGCCACAATTCGCTGTCGGCCAATTGCACCATCACCAGCTTGCCGTAACGCTCTAATAATATCGTCGAGACCAGCTTCTGCTCGGCATCGCTAAAATCGGGAATCGCGGTATTCATGTGATTCAGGTCTGCACCCAGGGCAAGTTTTCGCAGCGCCAGCCGTTGATGGAGTTGCGGTGGTGGTGGTCATCCAGATCGCCCTCAAAGCCGTGCAGCACGTTATACACTTCCGTCAGCCCGGCTTTTTCCAGAACCATACCCGCATCTATCGAGCGCCTGCCGGAGCGGCAGATCAGCACCACCGGGCGGTTGACGCTGGCGGCTTTTTTGACGTGGGCGACAAAGTCGGGGTTGATTTCCCAGTCCGGCCCGTCTACCCACGGGATTAACATTGAATCCGCCGGGTGGCCGACGAACATGTGTTCGATCTCGCTGCGCACGTCAACGAAAACCGCTTCCGGGTTGGCTTTCAGAAATTCGTATGCTTGCTTGGGTGTCAGGTGTTGCATGGTCATTTTTCCGATGAACTCGCTGATGCGATTATAGCGCGTTCCATGACGGCTGGATTAATGCGCGGACCGCCAGTCACGCGTTGTGGCCGTATTGTTTGGTCAGCCGGGAAATCAATTGGAAAATATTGACCGGCTTGTTGAGCAGCTCAGCTATAATTCTTGCTGGTCGTTATTGTAATAATTTTAAGCACTTGCTATTTGGTATCGCATGATGAGGAAATTTGCACGCAATGCGCTGTTGTTATCTTTTTCAGGGCTGAGTCTGATTACGGTAGCGCAGGCCGCTGACGAGGACGCTTTTCTGGGGAAAATTCTGCCTCCGCTTGAACAGTCCGTCGGTCGAGGCCATACCGCCCTTTGGACACTTTCCCAAGTGGCCACGCAATATCAGCCGCCGCAACCCACTCCCGCGATGCAGCAAGCCATACAGGCTCAGGAGGATGGTCGCTTTATAGAAGCGATGAGATTGCTGGAAAAGGCGGCCAAGGCCAATGCCAAGGACGGGCAGGCTGGACAGGATGGACAGGATGGACAGGATGGACTGGCTGGCGAAGACATCCGGGCCGAGACTAATTTGCTGCGCGCCAGTTTTTTGCTGCAAGGCGGCCAGTCCCCGCAGGCGCTGGATTTATTGACCCCGTTGCTTACCCATCCCCGCTTGGCCGCGAATGCTTATGCGCTTACCGCGATGGCGCACCTGGAACAGGGGCAGGTGAAAGAAGCGCTGGAAGCTGCGCAACACGCCCTGAACGAAAACACACAGAGTGCTAGCCTCCTGCCGCAGCTGGCGTTGTCTTATGCGTTGCAGGGCGCGGGGCAATTGGCGCAAGCGCACGGCACTCTGCACGAGTTTAATAAACGCCAGCCGCCGCAGGCCATCGCATTGGCGCGCGAGGCCGAACTCGCGCTCACGCTAGACCAGGTGTCCGCCGCCAGATCGCTGGTCGCGCAGGCGGAGACGCTGAATGCCGCACACCCTTATGTCAGCGCCGTCGGTGGACTGGTACATCTGATTGACGGCCAGGCGCAAGATGCCAAGATCGCCTTCGAGGCGGCACTGAAGCGCGACACGATGGACGCCAAGGCATTGTTGGGTCTGGGGCTGGCGGAAATCAAATTGGGCCACTTCAAGCAAGGGCTGGAAAAATTGCAGGCGGCGAAAGATGCCGATCCGTACAACGCGCTGATTCTCACCTATCTGGGGCGCGCGCAGCAGCAGGCCGGTCAGAGCGAAGCGGCGATGGAGAGCTGGCAGCGCGCCCAGCAGGCCGACCCCAAAGATCCCATGCCTTGGCTGTACCAGGCGCAGGCCGAGTTGCAAGCCAACCGTCCGCTGGAAGCCCGCGCAAGTTTGCGCGAAGCGCAAGCACGCTTGGCCAGCCGCTCGGTTTATCGCGGCAACAGCTTGCTCAAGGAAGATGCACAACTGCTGCAATCAAACCTTGCCGAGGCACAGCGCCAGCAGGGGCTGGAGGGACTCGCCTTTCATACGCTGTCCGATGGTGTCGGCGAAAAAAATTCAGCCAATTTGCGGAACCAGGCCGACGCGCTGCAAGGCCAGCGCTTCGGCGAATCGGCGCGGCGCAGCCTGCTGCTGCAAAGCATGTTCAACGACAGACCGGGCAACCTGCCGTCACAGCTTGACATTTACGGCGACGGTGCGGGGCTGACCGGCGGAGCCACCCCGCAGCATGGCGAGGTCAGCGAACTCGGCGCGCAGCAAGCCAGCTACAACAATTACGACGCGCTGTTCAGCCAGCGCACCGCATTGGCAGCCGATGCCACTGCGGGCAACCAGAACAACAAGGGAGAGCAAGTGCGCCTCGGTACAGGCAGCGACACGCTGGGCGTGAGCCTCGTGCAGCGCAGCTACAAGACCGACGGTTTCGGGCCGTTCAACAACCTCAACAACCGCCTCTGGCAGGGTACCGTGCAATGGCAGCCGTCCGATGCCACGCAGTTGTTCGTGTCGCGCCAGGCCTTCCATTCGCTGCACGGGGAAACGCGCTATCCTGCGGACCCGTTGTGGAATGGAGAATTTCACCAGATACAAGACAACAGCGCCGTCACGCGCTTGGGGCTGCGCCACAGCCTGAGCGATGACAGCGAGTTGCGCGCCGTGGTCGGCCGCCAGCAGTCCGACCAGACAGACAATTTTAATTGGATGGCCAACACGCTGCCTTACAGCACGCTACCGCCGTTTTTCGGACCCACGCTGCCATTTCCTCAACGTAATATTTATGACAGCAGCAAGGCACAAAACGGGGAGCTGCAATATCGCCGCAGCGGCGCAGACTATGCCACGCAATGGGGGGGGGTGCGTCTCGCTTGGCATGGGATACGCCATGGGGGCAGGAAACAATCATGGCGCAGCAGATATATGCGGACTGGCAGCAGGAACTGAATCCGCAATGGCAACTGGAAACGGGTTTGGCTTGGCACAAGAGCTATGTATTGTACGCAGGCTCCCACACTTACCTGCGGCGCTGGATGCCCAAGCTGGGCCTAGTGTACACGCCGGATAGCGCGACCCATGTGCGCCTCGCCGCATGGAAAGGTCTGGACAATGCCGCCGTGGGCGATGCCTCGCTGGAGCAGGCAACGCTGGCTGGCATCGCGCTGCGCCGCCCCGGTGAAAATCGCCAGCTGGTGCGTAGCGTTGCGCTGGGCGCGGATAAACAACTGGCTACCGTCTGGCTGCTGGAAGGGCAGGCGCAGCGGCGCTGGGTGGACGACCCGTCCGATGCGGGTAATGGAACACTGGTTTTGGCTCCAAAACGGGTTGATGCGTCCCGCTTGGCTTTGCACTGGCAGCCAGGTTCCGTGGAAATGACCTTGGCTTATGACGATGAACGTTTCCGTAATGATGATCTTGCTACACTCATTTCGAATTCGTTGCAGCGGCAGCGTTTGCGCTCGCAGCAATTGGGTTTGCGCTGGCAGGCCAATGAGCAATGGACGGCGAATCTGGGCTGGAGCCGTAACTGGGTTACCGCCCAGCAACAAGCAACCGATCTCAACACCTTCGCTCTCTACCTGATTGATGTCCAGGATCGGTTCAATCAGGCGGATGCCAGCCTGAGCTGGCAATTCAGCCGCATCGGTTCGGTGGAAATGAATGTGCGTAACATCGGCGGCAAAGGCTCCCGCCATACCGAGATAGACCCGCTGGTTCCGCGCTTCAGCAAAGGTCGGCTGAGCTATGCCAAGCTCAAGCTGATCTGGTGAGAATTCAAACCAAATAATTCATTAGAGATATTTTCATGGCGATCGTTATATTCGCGAAGCCTGACACCTCAGTGTGGGAGCGCAATTTATCTCGAAGAGGTTCTTGTACCCGGAGGGTGTTGCGCGATAGCTTCGCAATAGAATCGCGCAATAAATTGCGCTCCCACAAGGAGTTTTAGTTGTAATGGATTATTTGGGTTCAAACCGGATAATCCATTAGAATCAGTAACCCATGTGGGAGCGCAATTAATTGCGCGATCATTGTCATCAATCGCTCGATGAATCGAGCTCCTACAGGCCAATGAATTATTTTGGTTCAACCGGGGATGCTTCAGTTTTGTTGTTGATGTTGTTTGTTGTTGTCGGGCGGCTTGCACACAGGCTTGGCCGTAATTATTTTTTAACCACAAGGGGAATGTAATCATGAAAAACGTATTGTTGTTATTGTTAGCTTTGATTGTCGTACCGGCCTGGGCAGCAGATGCCGCGCCTGCACCCGCAGCCGCAACAACTTCCAGTACACAGGCCGCAGCGGCAGAGCAGACTGCCCCTAAAAAGGCGGACAAGAAACACCACAAGAAGAAAGCTGCCGCTGCGATAGCCTGCACCCTACCTTGTCAGTCGCAGCAGTGTCCTGCGGGCACTATGTCCGCATGCTACCAAAAATCATGCGGGCCTAAATGCTGATGTCGTTTGCGGCGTGTAGTTGACGCTGCATCTGTATAGCTGTTAAGCGGCGCGGGCATGGCAACATGCCCGCGCTGTTTTTTAAGTCCCCTGCGCTAACGGCAAACGTTAAGTCCGGCCTGGTTGCACTTCGCATTAACCTGCGCAGTTGACGCTCTTGTTGTTAAATTTCCACCCGTCAATCATCTGCATCTTGTAATATTCAACGACCTATTTGAAATGCACTCGCGCTTGCTGCGGGATGGTTTATCGGTTACGAACCATGATCGGGTGACGACATGAAATTTGTTTTGGCATTGTTTATTGTCACGTTCTTGTTGTGCGGTTCTGCCCGCGCTGCCACCGGAGACCCGCTCGATCTGCAAATTCGCTACGGGCACTTTTACTCGAGTTTCATTATCAACGAGGATGGCACCTCTGTTGGCTCGTATGAATGGTCGAAAACGGTGTTGAAACAGGCTGCGCTGGAAGAGTCCAGGCGCGCGCTGGTCAGTTACGACACTGCTACCCAACAGGCCGAAATCACTGCAGCGTACACATTGAAAGCGGATGGTAGGCGCATTGATGTCCCTAAAGACAAATACCGGATTGAGGCCGATAGTTACTACAATGTCTCTGGCTCATCATCCATTGCAGGTTGGACGACATTGAGCGTTGTCTTCCCAGATGTCGCGGTCGGCGATGCGGTCGTATTTGCTTACCAGCTCGTTGAACTGGTGCCGATGCTCCCCGTACATTATTCGGCAACGCAATATTATTACAACCAAGTCGCCTACGACGAGGTGCGCGTGCGCTTCGATTATCCGGCCTCGATGTGGGTGCAATACGGGGCTCGCGGCATGAATGAAACCGAGAATTCTGCAAAGGGTGACCGCAAGATCGTCGAGTGGCGATACGCAAACCCGCAGCCCGTCGAAACCGGACGTCAAGATTTTTCCGTGTTTGATCCCGACCATGAAGCTGGTTACGCCTTCTCCACTTTCAAGAGCTATGCTGAGATCGCTTCCGCCTACGCCGAGCGAGTTTTGCCTAAAGCGGTGATCACGGAGCGGATAAAGAAGCTGGCGAACGGAATAGTTACCGCCAAAGTGGCGGGGGATAAGAGTGACCCGAAACAGCAGGCGCGCGCGTTGTACGAATGGGTTGCCTCCAATATTTCTTCTGAAGCTTCGCCTGCCGGCATTGGCGCCGTGGTGCCGCGCGATCTGCCCTACATTCTCGACAACAGGAAGGGCGATTGCAAAGAGCACGCGGTGCTGCTTCAGGCTCTGCTCGCCGCGCGCGGCATTAAGAGCGTGCTGGCGCTGGTGAACGCTGGCGCGGCTTACCATCTGCCAAATATCCCGGTAGCCACCACCTTCGACCACGTATTGAATTACTTGCCGGCACTCGATCTCTACCTCGACTCGACTTCACAAGCCACACCGTTTGGCATGTTGCCGTTCGGCGATCAGGATAAACCGGTGCTGCTGCTTGAAGATTACCGGGAGGGTATGAAAACCCCGGTACCACCGGCAGGCAGCAACCGACAATACACAAAAAGCATCATCAGGATTGCGCCGGATGGCTCGGCTTCTGGCAGCATTGTGGTCTTGCAGCATGGTCTGGGTGCGGAGCTAGCGCGTTCTTGGGCGCGCAGCATCAGCAAAGATGGCGAAGAGGAGCTGGTCAAGAAAATGCTCAGCGAGCAAGGCATGGCCGGCAGCGGAAAATTCGAGAAAGATGTCCCGGCCACGCTGGAGGACAACTACCATTACCGGGCGAGATTTAAGGCAGAAGGTTTTGTTCAAACTCCCGGTGCCTTGAACATTGTCCTTCCGCTCGGCCTCGCCACGCCTATGCAGAGCCTGCTGCAAACTGCGATGGAAGGCGAGAAAAATGCAGACGTGGTCTGCGCCAGCATTTCGGCAGACGATGAATACGTCATTGAGTTGCCGAAAAAGGCGAGGGTGTTGTCCATCCCGGCTGACATGAATATCTCCGGCGATTACCTGAGCTATAGCGCTCGCTACCGATTGAAAAAAAACATCCTGGCCGTCAGGCGCACGCTCGATGAGCGGCCCGCCCGGCAACATCTGCCCTCCGCCGTTTTTCGCAGCAAACAAGAAGATAGCTCTGCAGGCGATGGCAAATTTGCAGCAACAGGTGCGCTACCGATAGGTGCGGATCAATCACCTTTACATGTTTTGCGGGAAATCCGGGGTTGTGTTAGATTGCCGCACGTCAGGTGTGGTTTTTCACAGAATGTTCATTAGCCAGCAGGCCACGGTTAATTGCATGGAAGAAAAAAGGGGCTGCTCGCCGTATTCAATGACGACATGCGGAACCTGTACTGTGCCGGACAAACCGTGAATGTTTTCCAACCACCTTAGGGAGAGTAAACATGAAAAAAATAGTATTGATGTTGTTAGCCTTGTTCGCCGTGTCTGCCTGGGCAGCAGATTAAGCAGCTGCACCATCTGCCCACGAACCGGCTGCGCAAGCATCGAAACAAGCCAGCACTGCTCCGGGCAACAACCTGCAATCCGCGTTGGCAACTCCGAAAGCCAGCGCATCCGCCGTGAAAACCAAGCCGGGAGCCACTTCAAGTCATCCAGAGGTAGGTACATCATGCTTAAAGCAGAACTGCCCTTCTCCTAATGGTCCTATAGGATGCTATCTCTCTAGATGCGGCGCAGCTTGTGCGGGACCCTGCTAACATTCCTTTCAATGCATCTGCAATCTACAAACCGCCAGTTCGCTGGCGGTTTTTTTATACCGCTATTTTTTCGCTGCGGCCTTGCCGACGATGTCACGCAATTTTTTCGGCTGGGTGACGTAGCCGTCGAGTCCCGCTTGCTTGATGCTTTCGCCGTAGGCGACTGTCATTAATACCGGGCTTGCGTGTCTATAGCCATCTAGGGTGTGGCTTTTATAGCCCATGTGGGGGATGTCTGTTATACTTTTTCGTAAGGTAAGTAATCGCATGAATTGGGTCGGTATACGCATACGCGAGAGGCATCTTGAATAATCTGCGTTTCAAGCAAGGTAATAATATCAGGCAACCGCTTTTCGGAAAAAAGAAGCGGGAGGCTGTTGTTGTGTCGGAAGCGGGTAAGGGCGAAGCAGAAGCTGCTTCCGGCGGCGAGTTGAGTGTGTTGCTGGACGGCTTTCTCGAAACCATCATCAAATCTGTCGGTGCCAGCGCGGGCGCTATTCGCATCATCTCTCCCGACGGGCAGGAATTGCATATTGCCGGTGCGTCTGGACTGCCGCCCGGCGTTCTGGAGTGCGAGAGCCATGTTGACCTGCATTGCGGGGTGTGCGGGCAGGTGGTGCGCGACGGCGGCATCCATAGTACGGAGGCGGTCAATTGCGCGTGGCGCACGGAGCAGCTTTTTTTCGGGGC
>Ga0315270_10000289_pt1 | contig 28719 bp, 29 predicted proteins | sample C1_bottom_MG_FD_204932 | JGI IMG/M metagenome (GOLD analysis project Ga0315270, IMG submission 204932) | Sediment microbial communities from Yellowstone Lake, YNP, Wyoming, USA - C1_bottom | ecosystem: Environmental > Aquatic > Freshwater > Lake > Sediment | place: USA: Wyoming | collected...
TTGCCTATGAGAATCGATTGCGTGCCCTTTTCGTTGGCATGTGTATCGAAACCACCGAGTGAAACCGACCAGACGCGCGTTGGAGCGCCCGCCGCAATTAGTTTCGCAACCACATCGAGTTGTTGGTTTAAATTTGAATTGCCGCCCGCGTTGCCACCGTCAATCGTTGGCAGGTCAACTGGAATCGGTGCAGGTTTTTTCAACTCAGAAGTGATCTGACTTGAAAGTGACAAGAGATCGCTCATCGATTTTGCAGCAAGAGCCTGGAGTGGGCCGTCTTCCATTGACGGCTGCGAGAGAGCTTCACATTGAGTTGCTAGCGTTCCCTTTGGCACCGACAGCCCACCCAGCGGCAAAGCTGAACCGACTCGCTTCTTGCCTGCTAGTAACGGCGGAATAACGGAACCTAGGCTGATCGCCAACATTGGATCTGGCTTAAAACCATCAAGCCAACGACCAATCCATCCAGTGGACTGGGCAGATATTGGAGAAGCGCTTTGCCAAATTGCCATCGACCTGAAGTGTGAATGGTCAGGGGTTGGGTAGCCCACACCTCTAATTACTGCGAGTTTCTTTTGATTCCATAATTGCTGCATTCCGCCCATGGATTTATTGAGTGCGAGTTGGTCATCGAGAGTCAATATGTCGCTGATGCCATAAGAAATCCCAGGCCGGTTCTGATAGTAAGCAGGATCGTTATAAGGAATTACCGTATTGAGTCCATCGTTGCCGCCATACATCGTGACCAGAACCAAGATGGGAGTACCGAGTGGCAACGGATTACTTATGGCCGCATTAGCAATATCGGCGATACTTAAACGAGTTGCGGCCGCTCCGGCTGCACCGGCTCCCACAAGTTGTAGAAACTTGCGTCGCGAAAGAGTGTCCATCAGGCGCTGACCAGATACTCAGGAGCGGTAATTGCGAGAGCGGCGAGATCAGCTGGATTCTTTGAGACTTGGAGTAGTGCCGCTCGGGTACGAGAGGTCCAGTGCGCAACGCCCAACCAATCTGCGGCACCTTGCACTCGCTCTTTTTCGGGAAGTGAAGAAATAGGAGAAAGATCTCCAAGTTTTACCAGGCTCACTGCTGTTTTGATTCGAAGATCAGCACTAGCGGTGGAAAGCCAAGCCTCATCAGCGGGCCAACCGCCGACGGAAGGCGGGTCGAAAACAACTTGAGAAAGCGAACGCAGCAAATTTAGAACGGGTATCTGTTGTGCCAATTGGCTTGGCATTAACCCCAGGGCTCGACAAACACTTACGAACCAATCAACCGGAGCTTTAACTTGAGCGTTCTTCGGATCAGCGAACCCAGGATCGTAAGCTAATGCCTGAACTCCATCAGAGATACTAAGTTTCTTCGCCAGTGCCGCCGGTATTTTTGATCGCATCGGCAATGCCTCAGTGCTTGAAATGAATCGATACCAGAGACGTTCTGCTATGAAATACGAACACTGTGGATTCGAGGTAAGCAGATCCGCGAGAGAATTAGCATCTAGCAAACCCACTTTCCCAAGCAGGCTTATTGGTAAAGAAAAGTGGTCTTTCGCTTTGAAAGTCACAATGCCGCTATTGCGATCTACTTTGTACCCAGTTAGCGCTTTGGCCGCACCTTTCACGTCATCTTCGGAGTAACTCCCGATGCCTAGTGTGAAAAGTTCCATTAGCTCTCGAGCCAAATTTTCATTTGGTGCAGAAGCGGTATTTTGCCCGCCGTCAAGCCAATAGATCACTGCGGCGTCATTAACCATTGCTTTAGTCATATCTGCAAAATTGCCAAGGGCAAAGGAATTTAGAGTTAAGTAATAATTGAACATGAGAAGTGGTGTATCGACTTTGCCAATAGCTGTCGCCCAATGACCCTGCCAGAACCAAGTTAGCCGTTCCGTAAGGCCGTGATCGGCAGCGACCATGCGATCTAAGGCCCAAAGTTGCAAGGCGTTTTGCATTACACGCTTTGAGTTCTCGTAAGCTGTGCGATCTGGTGTGCCGGAGGCGGGTGGGGGCCCAAGATCTCTGATGCTCGGCATACCTATCCCAGCAGTTCCGGCATCAACGCTTGGTGCCTTTAGCGCAGCAGACCTACTTTGTTGAAAACCAGCTCTTACTGCAGCTAAATAATCTCCAGGGCGCGGGCCGAACCCCAACCTATGTTGGAGTCTGGCAACAAGCATGCGGTCTGGTGCCATCGCCAAATTGTCGGGATCGGGAACCCGTCTTAAAGTTGGCGCGGCTTGAAACATGAACGAAGCGTAATGACTTGATTTCTGGTTAAAGGTTTGAAATTTCGATTCACAGGAAACTCGTCGAAATCTACTCTGACTTTCTCCTGCGCTCGGCGCGGAGTTCCAACGCGACTGGTATGACACTGACTATGACAATGATTCCGATCAGCGGAAGTAGGTATTGATCCACAGACCCCTTTAGTTTTTCACCAAGCACGAAGCCGATCATGATGACGGTCTCAGTCCAGATCAGGCCGCCAACTAAATTCCAGCGAAAAAAGCGTCGAGCTGGGACTTCCAGGATGCCTGCTAATGGATTGATCAAGGTTCGCACGATGGGAACAAAGCGCGCCAGGATGATTGCTTTTCCTTCACCGTATTTGGCTAGCCACTGTTCTGCCCGCAGCACTCGACTTTGGTTGAACACTCGGCTATCCGGACGTTGAAACAGTGGCCGTCCGTATTTGGCTCCCAGATGATGACCAACTTGAGCGCCAACTATTGCAGCTATCGGGGCAGAGACTAAAAGCGCTGGAAGAGATAGATGGGTTCCAACCACCGCTGTAGCGGTGCCTGAAGCTGAAACTCCAGCCACGAAAAGGAGTGAATCCCCTGGTAGCACCAGTCCAACGAGCAGGCCAGTCTCCACGAAGAGGACAAATAGGACGCCGGCCAGGCCCAAGGAGGTGACGACCGAGTTGGCACTGAGCGGATTCATAGGAGGAGCCTACGTAGAAACTGATCCCAATCGTGCCTCACCTGTGCCAGATTTCTATCCGCAGCGCTCAATGTGGGAGGATTGGGCGTAAACCTTGGGTCATAGTCGCCCCGCCCTGGTCTCCCACTTTGAGGAGTTTTGAAAGTGCCTATCGCGTCTCCAGAAATTTACAACCAGATGCTTGATCGAGCGAAGGCTGGATCCTTTGCCTACCCGGCAATCAATGTCTCGTCATCGCAGACAATTACTGCAGCGCTCCGCGGTTTCGCCGAAGCCAATTCTGACGGCATCATTCAATTCTCATGGGGTGGCGCAGAGTACGCCTCTGGCTCGACGATCAAGAAGATGGTCGACGGTGCGGTAGCGCTCGCTGAATACGCACATGTAGTCGCCAAGAACTACAACGTGAATATCGCCATTCACACTGACCACTGCCCGGCCGAAAAGTTGGACGGCTTTATGCGCCCACTCCTTGATTTAGGTGCGCAGCGCGTCAAGAGCGGACTTGCTCCGCTATTTCAGTCGCACATGTGGGACGGTTCCGCGGTTTCTCTCGAAGAGAATCTTTCCATTGCAGATGAGATGCTCACCAAATCCGTAGCAGCCCACACGATTCTTGAACTTGAAATTGGCGTTGTCGGTGGCGAAGAAGATGGTATTGAGGCAAAACACGACGCCAAGCTTTACTCGACGCCAGAAGATGCTGAGCGGACAACCAAGATTCTCGGGCTGGGCGAACGCGGGCGTTATCTTCTTGCAGCTACATTCGGAAATGTGCACGGCGTTTACAAGCCAGGCAATGTTGTTCTACAGCCAAAGATCCTCAAGGAACTTCAGGATCACGTTTCTTCGCTTCGTGGCTTGCCTGCTGGCTCGAAGCCGTTCGATTTGGTTTTTCACGGTGGTTCAGGCTCCCTGCTCTCTGAAATTCGAGAAGCTCTTGATTATGGTGTTGTGAAGATGAATATTGATACTGATACTCAGTACGCCTTCACGCGCCCGATCGCTGATCACGTCTTTAAGAATTACGACGGCGTTCTCAAAATCGATGGGGAAGTTGGAAACAAGAAGGCCTATGACCCACGTGCTTGGGGTAAGGCTGCTGAAGCCGGGATGGCTGCTCGGGTAATTAGAGGGTGCGAAGATCTGCGCTCAGCCGGCACGACACTCAACGCCTAATCCGCTATTTAACTTAAGGGGTCGAAATGCCTGCCATTGTTCTTTTAGGTGCCCAATGGGGAGATGAAGGAAAAGGTAAAGCTACCGACCTTCTGGGAGAGAGCGTCGATTATGTCGTTCGTTACCAAGGGGGAAATAACGCTGGCCACACAGTAGTAATTGGTGACCAGAAATATGCCTTGCACTTACTTCCATCAGGAATTTTGAGCCCTAACGTCGTGCCGGTGATCGGCAACGGCGTTGTGATTGACCCAGCGGTGATGTTGGAAGAAATCGAAGCTCTACGCTCGCGTGGAATCGACACTTCGAAGTTGGTGATTAGTGCAAATGCGCACTTGATTACGCCTTATCACCGAGCGATCGACAAAATTTCTGAACGTTTTCTTGGTAAGGCAAAGATTGGAACTACCGGGCGAGGCATCGGACCTGCTTATGCGGACAAGATCAACCGAATCGGTATTCGAGTTCAAGATCTTTTCGATCCAAATATTTTGCAGCAAAAAATTGAGTCAGCGCTCGGTGATAAGAATCAGGTATTGGTTAAGGTCTTTAACCGAAAAGGCATTGAAGTTGATGCTGTTGTTGAAGAGTACTTAGCTTATGCAGAGATCCTCCGGCCATTTGTTGCTGATACTTCATTGCTACTTAACAATGCTTTAGATGCTGGGAAAGTAGTGCTTCTTGAAGGTTCGCAAGGAACCCTTCTTGATGTTGATCACGGTACCTATCCGTTTGTGACTTCCAGTAACCCAACGGCTGGTGGTGCTTGCGCAGGATCTGGCATTGGCCCAACGCGAGTCACCCGGGTGATTGGAATTGTGAAGGCGTACACAACCCGAGTGGGTTCTGGACCATTCCCAACTGAATTACATGACGAAGATGGCCAGAAATTGCGCACCATTGGCCACGAATATGGGGTTACCACAGGGCGGGATCGTCGATGTGGTTGGTTTGATGCGCCGGTGGCGCGATATGCCACTCGGATCAACGGACTTACTGATTTCTTCTTGACCAAACTAGACGTGCTAACTGGTTGGAAAGAAATACCAGTCTGCGTTGCCTATGAAGTTGATGGCAAGCGAATCGAAGAGTTGCCAACAAACCAAACTGACTTCCATCACGCAAAACCAATTTATGAGAAGTTGCCAGGTTGGACCGAAGATTTGTCCAAGGCTCGCACTCTTGATGATCTACCCAAGAATGCGCGTGCCTATGTGGAGTATTTGGAGCAGATCTCTGGAGCTCGGATCAGCGCGATCGGAGTCGGACCAGGGCGTGAGGAAACAATCGCAGTAAGAGACCTAGTATCCTAAATGAGAGTCCTGGTTGGAAAGCATGTGCGGCTTGAACCGCTTACGTACGAGCACACCGACGATTTGTATAGCCACTGCGGAAATAGTGAAGAGGTATGGCGTTGGCTAGCGCCACATAATCCACTTAACCGTGATGCTATGCATCAAATAATAATGAAGGCGTTGATTGAGCGAGATGCCGGAGAACGTGAGCCTTTTGCGGTGATCTCACTTGAAACCGGAGAAGCAATTGGCTCCACCTCATTCCTTGATCAGGTTCCAGAGCATCGTCGGGTGGAAATCGGCTGGACTTTTTATGGTCGCGAGTTTTGGCGTTCAGCCGTGAACTCTGAAGCCAAATTACTCATGATGACCGAGGCATTTGAAGGACGAAACTACGATCGAGTTGCGTTGAAGACCGATGTCATGAATGAGAGATCGCAGGCAGCGATCGCAAGGCTTGGCGCCAAGGAAGAAGGCACTTTGCGTCACCTTGTTATCCGCAAGGACGGGTCTTTCAGAGACAGCGTTTTCTTCTCCGTTCTCGCAGATGAGTGGCCAGAGGTCAAATCTCGATTAGAAGCGGCACTTCGATGAAAGTGCTGCTTATTGGCTCGGGAGCTAGAGAGCACGCACTTGCCCGAGCGCTCTCACAAGATGCATCTGTCACTGCTCTTCATGCAGCTCCTGGTAATCCTGGCATTGGCGACTACGCGATGTTGCATCCTTGTGATATCGCTATTCCTGAGGAGATCGCAGATTTAGCTGAGAAACTGAAAGTTGACCTTGTGGTGATTGGCCCCGAGGCGCCACTTGTTGCGGGCGCAGCCGATTCGGTAAGAGCTCGAGGTATCGCCTGCTTTGGACCTTCGGCACTAGCTGCTCGGATTGAGGGTTCGAAAGCATTCGCCAAAGAAGTGATGGTCGCTGCCGGGGTTCCAACTGGAAGTAGCAGGACCTGTCATACATTGGGCGAAGTTGGTGCCGCCCTTGATGAATTCGGTCCACCATTTGTTGTCAAAGATGATGGGTTGGCCGCAGGCAAAGGTGTCGTCGTCACCTCGGATCGAGAGGTAGCGTTAACTCACGCAGCAGGATGTCGAACGGTCGTCGTCGAAGAGTTTCTTGACGGACCAGAGATCTCACTTTTTGGAATTTCAGATGGCGAACGAGTATTAGCTTTTGACCCAGCCCAAGATTTCAAAAGAGTTGGCGATGGAGACACCGGCGGAAATACCGGTGGTATGGGCGCTTACTCACCGCTTCCATGGGCACCGAGCGATTTGATCGAACAAGTGCGAACCAAAATCCTTCAACCAACCATCGACGAGATGCGTCGGCGCGGTACACCTTTCGTTGGACTTCTCTACGCAGGTCTTGCCCTCACCTCAACCGGTTTGAAAGTGATCGAGTTCAATGCCAGATTTGGTGATCCAGAAACGCAAGTTTTGCTCGCGCGTTTACGTACTCCACTTGGTGATGTTCTTTATAGAGCAGCAACTGGCGCTTTAGCAGCGGACGAGGTTCTTGACTTCAGCCAGGATGCGGCAGTTACTGTCGTAATCGCGGCCGCGGGCTATCCAGGAGAGGTAAGAACCGGGGACGAAATTTCTGGACTGCGTGAGGCGACCGATACCGGGGTGATTGTTTTCCAGGCAGGCACCCGATTTGAAAATGGCAAGCTAATTACTGCAGGCGGTCGAGTTCTCTCAATCACCGCTTCAGGTTCGAACTTGGCGGCGGCTCGCAAACTGGCTTATCGAGGCGTTGCAGAAATCAAACTTAGTGACGGGATCCATCGAGGCGACATCGCTTTGTTGGCAGCAGAAAATCAATTGAGTAGGGGATGATGAACAAGTGACGTCGGTACTTGCCTCTCGTTATGCATCGGTTCAGATGCGCGAGATTTGGTCTCCAGAGCGCAAAATCGTTGAAGAGCGGCGCTTATGGTTGGCGGTCTTGCGTGCCCAATCGGTCTTGGGAGTTTCAGTGCCGGAGGGAGCGATCGCGGCTTATGAAGCGGTCCTCAATCAAGTTGATGTGGACAGCATTGATGCCAGGGAGCGTTTGACGCGACACGATGTTAAAGCGCGTATTGAGGAATTCAATGCACTTGCCGGTCATCAGTCAATCCACATGGGTATGACCAGCCGAGACTTAACCGAAAACGTTGAACAACTCCAGGTTCGTTCCGCAATGCTCTTAGTACGTGATCGAACCGTGGCTCTACTTGCTCGAATAGCGTTACTGGCCAACCAATATTCTGATCAGCCGATCGCGGGCCGATCACATAACGTGCCCGCGCAAATTACGACGCTGGGAAAACGTTTTGCTAACGCCGGACAAGAAATTCTGCTTGCCTTTGAGCGGCTTGAAGGTTTAATTGATCGGTATCCGATGCGCGGGATAACCGGACCGGTCGGAACTGCTCAAGATGAGCTCGATCTGCTTGGGGGCGACGAAGCGAAATTAGAGCAGTTACAAATACTGGTCGCCAAACATCTTGGTTTTGAACGTCGGTTGATTGCAGTTGGACAGGTATATCCGCGTTCGCTCGACTATGAAGTTTTGACTACGTTAACCCAGATCGCAGCTGGTCCTTCCTCGCTTGCCACAAGTATCAGGTTGATGGCTGGTGCGGAATTGGTGACTGAAGGGTTCAAGGCTGGACAAGTTGGTTCGTCAGCGATGCCGCACAAAATGAATACTCGTTCTTGTGAGCGAGTCAATGGACTGGCTGTGGTACTTCGTGGCTATGCCTCGATGATGGCTGAAGTCGCGGGTGACCAATGGAATGAGGGAGATGTTTCCTGTTCAGTTGTTCGCAGAGTTGCGCTCAGTGAAGCGTTCTATGCCATTGATGGATTATTCGAAACGATCCTCACGGTCCTGGCCGAGTTCGGTGCTTTCCCGGCCATAATCTCCAATGAAATCAAGCGATTTTTACCGTTCTTAGCAACTACTAAAATTTTGATGGCCTGCGTTAAGGCAGGTGTCGGTAGAGAGGTTGCCCATGAATTGATTAAGGAGCATGCAGTTGCCGCCGCCTTAAGTTTGCGTGCTACTGGTGCAACTACGAATGATCTTTTGCAACGCTTGGCAGATGACCAAAGAGTGCCATTAGCTCTTGATGAATTGCAGGCGCTCATCGCAGATCCACTGGATTTCACGGGAGCGGCCAGATCTCAAGTAGTTGAGATTTCGGGATTGATTTCATCGATCCTTATGAAATACCCAGATGCAGCCAGTTATCACCCTGAGGAGATTTTGTGAGCGGTTTTGGACCAGCTGGAGCGCCAGAGGCGCCAGCAATTGAAGGCTGGACCCATGTAAGAACGGGGAAAGTAAGAGATCTCTACGAAGACGAATCTGGCCGACTTCTCATGGTGGCCTCTGACCGAATCTCGGCATTTGATTGGGTATTACCGACGGTAATTCCGGACAAAGGAAAGATCCTGACCGCCATGTCCCTTTGGTGGTTTGACCGGATCGCTCACCTGGTGCCAAATCATGTTCTTTCTACTGAAGTGCCAGCGCAGGTGGCGGGGCGGGCGATCATCGCGCGCTCGTTGGAAATGTTTCCCATCGAATGCGTGGCCCGCGGCTATCTAACCGGGTCAGGCTTAGTCGAATATCGACAGAGCGCCAGCGTTTGTGGGATTGGATTGCCTGAGGGACTCGTTGACGGTTCCAGATTGCCAGAACCAATCTTCACCCCCGCAACTAAAGCCGAGGTTGGTGAACACGACGAGAATGTCTCCTTTGAAGTAACAGCCGAGAAAATTGGTTTTGATGATGCCACCGAATTGCGGAGATTGACCCTGGCGATTTACGAAACCGCAGATGAGATCTCCAGAGCGGCTGGAATTATCTTGGCTGACACGAAATTTGAATTTGGGCGGGCCGAGGGTCAGATCTTTATTGGCGACGAGGTCCTCACCCCGGATTCCTCGCGTTTCTGGCCATTTGAAACCTGGGTGCCAGGTGGCTCTCAACCATCCTTTGACAAGCAATTTCTTAGGGATTGGCTGGCTAGCAGCGGTTGGGATCGCAATGGAGAACTACCGCCACCTGCGCTTCCAGAAGAAATCGTGGCCAAAACCCGAGAAAGATACTTAGTCGCATTCGAGCGACTTACCGGCACCACCTTTATTCAGTGAGTCCAGTGAATTCAGTGAGCGGAGCCGCCGCTCGGAGTGAGCGGAGCCGCCGCTCGGAGTGAGCGGAGCCGCCGCTCGACGAGGGTAGGGTTGGGTAGTGGCCAGAATTATCGTTGAAGTAATGCTTAAGCCCGAAATTCTCGACCCGCAGGGAGCTGCAATTGCAGCCGCGCTGCCCAGGCTTGGATTTTCAGACATCACCTCGGTTCGCCAAGGCAAACGATTTGAAATCGAATTCGAAGGCGCGGCTACTCCAGAGAAAATTGCTGAAGTAGAGCGTGCGGCCGAATTGCTGTTGGCTAATTTAGTGATTGAGAATTACACCGTGCGAGTTAATGAATGAGAATCGGGGTTGTCACCTTTCCTGGTTCTTTAGACGATCGCGACGCAGCTCGGGCGATCCGAATGGCCGGGGGCGAGGCAGTTTCGCTCTGGCATAACGATCATTCGTTAAATAATGTCGATGGCGTTGTTCTTCCCGGCGGATTCTCTTATGGCGATTATCTGCGATGCGGAGCTATCGCCCGGTTTGCGCCAATCATGAGCGAGATCGCTATTCAGGCCAAGGCGGGTATGCCGCTGCTAGGAATTTGCAACGGATTCCAAATTCTTTGCGAATCACATTTGCTCCCTGGTGCGCTTACCCGCAATAGCGATTTACATTTTCTCTGCCGCGATCAAGAACTAATCATCGAAAACAATTCGACGCTCTGGACTTCGGACTATTCGGTTGGTCAGCACATCACTATCCCGTTAAAGAACGGTGAAGGTTCATACCAATGTGATGACCAAACTCTTGCGATGCTTGAAGCTGAAGGCAGAATTGTCGCCAGGTACGCCGGTGAAAATCCAAACGGTTCGCGGAACTCCATTGCTGGGATAACCAACGAACGCGGAAACATCGTTGGGTTGATGCCTCACCCAGAACACGCGATCGAAAACTTGACTGGACCATCTGAAGATGGACTGGCCTTCTTTACGAGCATTCTCAAGAAGCTGGTTTCCTAATGACGTTAGACACCGTGCAAGCCGCGGGCATGGACCCAGATCACGAGCAGCCTTATAGCGCGTTAGGTCTTAAAGAAGATGAGTATCTGCGGATCAAGGAAATTCTTGGTCGTCGGCCAACCAGTAGCGAGTTGGCGATGTATAGCGTGATGTGGAGTGAGCACTGCTCATATAAGTCGAGCAAGGTGCACCTTCGTCAGTTTGGTGAGAAGCAGCCGAAAACAGATGCGCTACTCGTTGGCATTGGTGAAAACGCTGGAGTCGTAGACGTTGGCCAGGGCTATGCGGTGACTTTCAAAATCGAAAGCCATAACCACCCCTCGTTTGTTGAGCCTTATCAAGGCGCAGCAACTGGAGTCGGTGGCATCGTCCGCGACATTCTCACCATGGGCGCTCGCCCAGTTGCAGTGATGGACCCGCTCAGGTTTGGTGCAGCTGATGCGCCTGACACAAAGCGAGTTCTCCCTGGAGTTGTCGCCGGCATCGGCGGATATGGCAATTGCCTAGGGCTACCAAACATCGGCGGCGAGATTGTTTTTGATCCAACATATGCGGGTAATCCGCTAGTTAATGCGCTTTGTATCGGTGTTATGCGTCATGGAGATATCAAGCTCGCTAAGGCATCTGGTGTCGGCAATCTAGTTGTGCTCTTTGGCGCCAAGACTGGGGGCGATGGAATTGGTGGTGTAAGTGTTTTAGCCAGTGAATCATTCGATGCGACTCGCCCATCCAAGCGTCCAAGCGTCCAAGTCGGCGATCCTTTTGTGGAGAAAGTATTGATTGAGTGCTGTCTTGAAATCTTCGCTGAAGATTTAGTCATTGGAATTCAAGATTTAGGTGGGGCCGGACTGTCCTGTGCGACTAGTGAATTGGCATCGGCTGGAACTGGTGGCATGCACGTTGTCTTGGATCGAGTTCCACTGCGCGATGCAACGTTGGTACCTGAAGAAATTTTGATGAGTGAGTCCCAAGAGCGTATGTGCGCAGTAGTTGAACCCGTAAAGCTAGATCGGTTCCTAGAAATCTGCAGTAAATGGGATGTAACTGCCACCGTCATCGGTGAAGTAAATGATTCGACTCGTCTCACGGTCGAGTGGCAGAATCAAATAATTGTTGATGTGCCACCGCGAACTGTTGCGCACGAAGGTCCTGTCTACCAACGGCCATTCGCTGAACCTGCTGACCAGAAACAAATGCAGGCAGACGAACCAACCTCGATAGTTCGCCCCGTAACAGGGGAGCAATTACGTCAAACTCTTCTTGATTTGATTTCGAGTCCAAACTTGGCTGACAAGTCCTGGGTGACCGATCAGTACGACAAGTACGTGCAGGGAAACACGGTTCTTGCTCAACCAGAAGATTCGGGCATGATCCGAATAGATGAAGAAACCGGTCTTGGTGTTGCAGTTTCGACGGACGTCAATGCTCGGTGGTGTCGCCTTGATCCTTACGAAGGTGCCCGCCTTGCCCTAGCTGAGTCTTATCGAAATGTGGCTACGACAGGGGCTAAGCCTTTGGCCGTCACCAATTGTCTTAACTTTGGCTCACCTGAAGACCCAGCGGTGATGTGGCAATTTGAACGTGCTGTAACAGGCTTGGCAGATGCGTGCTTGGAACTTGGTCTGCCGGTAACTGGCGGCAACGTTTCGTTTTACAACCAGACTGGCGAAGTCGCAATCTTGCCGACCCCGGTAGTAGGTGTTCTGGGAGTGATTGCAGATGTTGAAAAGCGCACTCCGATGGCCTTCTCAGAATCAGGGCTTGAGCTTTATCTTCTTGGTGAAACGCGAAATGATTTTGCCGGTAGTGAGTGGGCAAACATTCATGGACATCTTGGTGGGATGCCGCCACGTGCTGATTTAGATCATGAGCGACGGTTAGCTAATGTCTTGATATCTGCTGGTGGTGAAGGGATTCTCGCTGCGGCCCATGATCTAAGCGATGGCGGTCTGGCCGTCACTCTTGCTGAAATGAGCATGAAAAAGATGGTAGGCGCCAACATTTCGATTGAGGGCGATCCATTTATCGCCCTCTTCAGTGAAACACCAGGTCGAGTCCTGGTGGCCCTGACCAAACAGAACAGTGAGAAGTTCTTGGCCCTTGCTAAAGCTGAACAAATTTCGGTAAAGCACTTGGGTACAACGGGCGGCCCAGCGCTGGTCGTAACCGATCAATTTGTAATCCCGCTAGATCTTTTGAAGACCACCCACCAGGAGACTTTTCCTGCTCTGTTCTCTGGAAGTCGCTAACCAGATGAGTCGGGATTTGAAAGTGTTGGAGCAGGTTAAACAGTCCTTGGCACAACTGGCGGCAAAAGCTCCAGGAAAAGCAATTGAAGTACGAGTGCCACCATACGCGGCCATTCAATGCGGTGAAGGCCCACGTCACACCAGAGGGACGCCGCCGAATCTGGTGGAAACAGATGCTCAAACTTGGCTAGCGATGGCAACCGGAGTCATGACTTGGAATGAGGCATTAGCCAGTGGACAGGTTCGAGCCAGCGGCGCGAGGGCGGACCTGCATCCGTACCTTCCGCTCTAAGTAGGATTCCCCCATGAGTAAGCGCGGCGACGGACTTCTTAATCACGACTTGCTCCCTGGCGAAAAAGGGCCGCAAGATGAATGTGGCGTCTTTGGGGTTTGGGCGCCAGGTGAAGAGGTTGCCAAACTTACTTTCTACGGCCTCTACGCGTTGCAGCACCGCGGGCAAGAATCTGCTGGAATTGCTGCTAGCAGTGGTGATCGGATTATTGTTTTCAAAGACATGGGGTTGGTATCCCAAGTTTTCAGTGAGAGCGATTTAGAAACACTAAAAGGCCATATTGCAATTGGACATTGTCGGTATTCGACTACGGGTTCAAGTGTTTGGGAGAACGCCCAACCCACTTTGCGGGCAACCAGTGAAGGCTCTCTGGCTTTAGCGCATAATGGAAATTTAACGAACACGGGCGATCTTGCCGAACGCGCAAGCAAAGATGGTCTAAAACTTGAGGGGGACATTACAACCGATACTGAAATCATGACTGCGTTGCTAGCCGGAAGCCCCCACCGCAGCGTTGAAGCGAGTGCGATTGAAGTTCTACCGACCTTTGAAGGCGCTTTCTCCTTGGTCTTTATGGATGAAACAACGCTTTATGCCGCGCGTGATCGTCACGGAATTCGACCTTTGGTTATTGGTCGCTTGGCACGAGGCTGGGTAATAGCAAGCGAGACTGCTGCGCTGGACATCGTTGGTGCAAGTTTCGTCCGTGAGGTTGAGCCAGGTGAATTTATTACTATTGACGAAGGTGGCTTGCGTTCAAAGAAGTGGGCCGAACCGATACCTAAGGGTTGCTTGTTCGAATACGTATATTTGGCTAGACCTGATACTTCGATTGCTGGACGTGAGATTCACGCGACCAGGGTTGCAGTCGGCGAGCGATTAGCCATTGAGTTTCCAGCCATCGCAGATATGGTAATTCCGGTTCCTGAATCTGGAACTCCAGCCGCTGTTGGGTATGCGCGTCAGTCAGGAATTCCATTTGGAATAGGGCTAGTCAAGAACTCATATGTTGGCCGAACTTTTATTGAACCAAGCCAAACCATTAGAGAGCTTGGCATCCGGTTGAAGCTCAATCCGCTTCGAGACATCGTGGCGGGGAAACGCCTTGTGGTAGTGGATGACTCGATCGTTCGCGGTAATACTCAACGGGCGATCGTGAGAATGTTGCGCGAAGCCGGCGCCTCTGAGGTACACGTGCGAATCTCAAGTCCGCCGGTCAAATGGCCTTGTTTTTATGGAATCGATTTTGCAACCCGCGCGGAATTGATTGCGAACGGATTGGAAGTCGCAGAAATCTGCCGTTCTATTGGTGCGGATTCCCTTGGCTATGTTTCACTTGAAGGATTAATTGAGGCGACAACAATCGCCAAAGATAATCTCTGTCGAGCATGTTTTGATGGCGTTTATCCAATCCCGCTGGCGGACCCTCGCTCGCAAAACAAGTTTGTGTTGGAGGAGCAGTCGTGAGCACGCCCATTTCTTATTCAAGCGCAGGTGTCGATCTTGAAGCAGGAGATCGCGCCGTCGAGTTGATGAAAGCTTCGATCAATCTTGCCCGGCGCAAAGAAATGGTTGGCGGCATTGGCGGTTTCGCTGGGCTTTTTGACGCCTCGGCGCTAAAAAATTATCGGAAGCCATTGTTAGCAACCTCAACTGACGGCGTTGGTACCAAAGTAGAGATCGCGCGTCGAATGTCCGAGTTCGGAACTATCGGCGAAGATCTTGTTGCGATGGTTGTTGATGATCTCGTCGTATGCGGCGCGGAACCTCTTTTTATGACGGATTACATTGCGATCGGCAAAGTGATTCCCGAGAAAGTCGCGACGATAGTCGCTGGGATAGCCAATGGGTGTAAAAAAGCTGGGGCTGCGCTAATCGGCGGCGAGACCGCCGAACATCCAGGGCTGCTTGACCCCGATGAATTTGATCTAGCCGGCGCGGCAACCGGAGTGGTCGAAGAAGACCAAATGTTGGGCGCCGAGAAGGTAGCAGCTGGGGACGTCGTCATTGCGATGGCCAGCAGTGGTTTGCATACCAATGGGTTTTCCCTAGTTCGAGAGATCATCAAGGTCGCTGGCTGGTCACTTGAGCGCCAGATGCCTGAGTTTGGGCGCTCGCTCGGCGAAGAATTGTTAATCCCGACCAGAATTTATGCCCTCGACGCGCTGGCCTTGGCCAGAGACGAACTCTCAATGGTCCATGCGATGGCGCACATCACCGGAGGCGGACTGGCCGCAAACCTGGCCAGAGTGATCCCTAAGGGGCTCTATGCCACCTTGGAGCGATCCAATTGGGAACTGCCACCGGTTTTCCAGGTATTGGCCAAGGCGGGCAATCTGGAGCAACTGGAGTTGGAACGGACCCTCAATGTTGGGGTCGGCATGGTCGCTGTAGTTGCTGAGGCTGGAGCAGATCGGGCTCTAAAGGTCCTGGCTGACCTCGGGCAACAGGCATTTATTCTCGGTCAAATCCAACTTCAGGAAGGTCCTGGTGGCGCCGCGTTGGTGGGTAGCTACCGAAACCGGTAATCTACGCCTTCAGAAGATTAGATCCATCCGCCTGGGGGCTTGTCTCCCAGCCACGTGTCTAGAGGGGGTCGACGCCATGGGGCGCGGCCGAGCAAAGGCTAAGCAGACGAAAGTCGCCCGCGAGTTGAAATATCACGCGCCGGAGACCGATCTTGAGCGCCTTGCGCGCGAACTTCACGGCGAGGTCGATCCCAATATCGACAACGCCGATGAAGATGACCCATATGCCGAAGGCAATTGGCGCCCTCGGGCTTGATAGCCAGTGATCCCAACTCCCTACGTTGCCTCACTGCGCATCTTTGAGCCGCTGAAGTCCTTCTCGCCATCACAGCGAGAGCGCTGGCGTCGTGATGCCATTCCGGCACTCCGACATGATGAACAGGTACTCGCTTTGCATCGGGTTCTCACTCCAGAGCGGGCCAATGGGCAACCTGATGGTGCATATTTCGTAGAGATCGATGGTGAAGTGTTCGTCTCTCCGTGGACGACTACCTCAAGATGTCTTGCTGCGCTTGAAGATTTTAAGAGTTCGATTCCAGAACAGTTGGTACCGCTTTTTGTCCCTCACGGCACGGATGAGGGTTTACGTGGGGCTCTTTCAGCAAATGAGGACTTAACCGATCCGCCACATATTCTTACTGAGACCTGGGTGGTACCACCTCGTTGGTTTGCGCTATTCACCGTCGAAGAGCGGATGCGCGGACGCGATGAAAATGGGCCATGGGTTCGAATGCGGACCAGCATGGAAAGCGCTAGGCGTCAGGCAGAGATCGCGTTGCAGACAGTTATTTCCGCCTTCGGTCCAGGCCAAGTTGTCAATGAACTTGAAGAGTTGGCCGATTGGCTTGAGTCTTTTGATGAGGGATCAATAATCGAATGTGATTATGGCGGGCTTGCCGGTTATTTAGAGCAGAGCATCAAGGCTCATGGCGGATCCAGCATTGAAGAAGACACCAGCCTGGAGGACGTTCGTTCGTCGTTGGCTGGCCTTGCTTCCGGAGATCAGATTATGGCTGGTCGGGGCTATGAAAACCTGGTTGGCCGGTGGCGAGCGGTCGCTGCCTACGAAAACGCGATGTGAAATAGCCAAAAAGTGGCAATTCTGGTGAAAAAGTCGTGGAAACCCCTTGTGGTAGCCCCCTTCGCCACCCATACTTTTCTAGTCGCAACGGACTAAACGGACATAAGGTTGGAAGGGTAGGGCAATGCAACGTCAGAATGACGCTGAACCGCTTCTAACACCAGCCGAAGTTGCAAGCATGTTCCGGGTAGATCCAAAGACCGTGACCCGTTGGGCTAAGGCCGGTAAGTTGACTTCGATTCGCACCCTTGGTGGTCATCGTCGTTACCGCGAGTCAGAAGTTCGCTCGCTGCTTAAAACGCTTCCTTAATGATTTTTCCGATTCGCCCATTTGCCCCAGTTAATATTTCCCAAGGCGACCAAGCCAAGCACTAAGAGAATTTCTAGGGCTATTGCTTGAGGTGAAGTTAGGTACTTTTCAAAGAGCGCACCCAACGAAGTGGCTTTGAGGGCATGGGCCCCAGTCACGTAGATGCTGTAACTAACCACCCGACCCACGCCGAAGGCAATTAGTAAAGGGCGTAACTTAATTTTTTCCATCAGGCCCGCCGCTTCAAACAATTGGGCTGATGACAAAGGGGAAACTAGAAAGAGCAAGAGCACTGCCGTCGATCGTCCGCGAGACTTTGTCAACGCCTCACCCGCGGCTGACATATTTGCCACATAGCGCGCGGGTAGTCGAGAGCGAAGCCGTCGGAATACCTGTGCTAGAAAGGCTCGGCCCGTCACCGCCGCCAGAACTCCGATCGGAATGAGCAGATACGGTGCTGGATGTTTGGTGAGTACGAAGAACACCAGGATGGTCCAGGTAGGTGGTGCGAATGCGGGCAGCATGTTGACCAGGAGGACCACCAGGCCGACTGCAAAATAGGCGTTCACTTGCTTGAGATTACGCGTTCGTTAGACATTTCGTCAGACATAAGGCACGGCACCAGCAGGTGGACCGACTGGTGCCGTGCTTGTCCGACTCCTAATGGAGCCAGTTATGGTAGACGCACGTATCCGTTACGAGATTTCCACATAAAATATTTCTCGAATCCGAGTTTCATTAAGTGCGCCTGCGGTCCTGGGATGAGTACTCCGTGTTTGCGCGGTGGGAGCATCTTGTCGGCCAGAATAATTACGCCATTGTTTCCGGCATCCATCACGCAGACTGCCATGATGTCGCTGAATTCCTTTTCGTGAGTAACTGGTTCACCCTTAATTTGGGAGACGATGTTACTGGCGGCCGTGTGAGCCATTACTTCAGTAGGGAATCCGGTTTTCGGGATACCAACCGGAGTTGGTGTTGTCCAAGGCACAGAAACTGCCGCAGCAATACCAACGGCGTAGATGTCGTCGTACTTATCGGTTTGGTAAGTAGGTCGAACCTTGATGTAGCCCTTTTCGTCTGCCAGTCCACTGGTCTTAGCGACATCTTGACCAAGGAATGGCGGGATGACCATCGCATACTTGAATGGGTGATCAACGCCTTCGGTTGTCCTGATGTTGCCCTTGTCGACGTATTCAATTGCGACGTTGGTGTGGGCGGTGATCTTCTCTTTCTTCAAGAACATCCCAAGCAGTGCTTCACCGTGTGGCAAACCGCCGATTCCAAAGTGGCCAAGGAATGGCTCGCTGGTTACGTAACTTAACTTGACTTGCTTTTTGATACCGGCCTTGCGCAATTGGTATGAGGTGTTGAATAGGAATTCATAAGCTGCACCAAAGCAGCCGGCACCTTGGGAGGCGGCGATAACAATGTCGCCTGGGTCTTTGAGGAACTTCTTCCAACCTTCGCCAGCTTTGACGGCGTCTTCCAGGGTGGTGATTGTGTAAGCGTTACCGTTAGGTCCAAGCCCAGGCACGATATCGAAGTTGTTTTTGTAACCGGTGGCGATGACCAGGTAATCAAAAGGCACCTCGCCGCTTGGTGTTGTTACCTTCTTGCCTTCCACGTCGATGCTCAAGGCTGGCTCGTTTATGAAGTCGATTCCGTGCTCGGTAAACGTTGGTTCCACCTTGAAGGTGATGTCTTCTGGAGTGCGTCCGCCGAAGGGTACCCAGATCAGCGAGGGGTTAAAGAGGAAGTGATCGCTTGGCGATATGACGGTGACGTCTACATCTCCCTGCAGTTCCTGTTTGACCGCTAGGGCCGCGGTGAGGCCTCCGAAGTTGCCTCCGAGTACTAGTACTTTCTTTCTCATAATTCCACCTTAAGTTGTGTCCTACTCTTGAAAGGTATACCCTGGGGGGTATCCAAGGGAAGGGTTTGGGAGTATGGAAGAGATCACAGTTTCGGGGCTCGCCGAGGCCATTGAAGCCGGAAACATTCGCCTCATCGACGTCCGAGAAGCTGATGAATATCGCGCCGGACACGTGCCTACGGCTGAGTTCATCACCATTTCCACCATCCCTCTTCGACTGGCCGATCTCCCCCGCGACCAGAAGTTTCACTTTATCTGTGAGTCCGGCGGACGTTCCTGGCAAGTTTGCTCATATTTAGAAATGCAGGGTTATCAGGTAGTCAACGTTGTTGGTGGCACTGGCGCTTGGCGTTCCAGCGGGCGCCCATTAACTCAGGGCATGGAGGCATAAGTGAAGAAGGACGAGGCAGAGTTTGCCGTAGATCATGTCATCGCTGATCAGGAAAAACTGCAGGAGATCATCAAGCGACTCAAGCGTGCCCAGGGTCAGATCGGTGGCGTGATCAAAATGATGGAAGAAGCCCGCACCTGCACCGACATTGTCACTCAGTTATCGGCAGTAAGTAAGGCTGTTGATCGTGCCGCATTTTCGGTTATCGCAACCGGACTTCGCGAGTGCATGCTATCTAGCAGTGATGATGCTCAAGCATTGACCAAGCAACTTGAACGACTATTTCTAACTATGGCGTAAGGAAAGAAATGAAAAAAGTATTGGCACTTACCTTGATTTCGGCAGTCCTTTTAGCTGGCTGTGGCTCTAGTAGCTCGACCAAGACTTTGGATGCTCAAGCATTTAGCAAAGTCGCGGCCACTGCTTCCACTTATGTACTAGATGTTCGTACGCCTGGCGAGTTCTCCGCAGGTCACTTGGTCAATGCACACAACATAGATGTGGAAGCAAGCACTTTTGGTTCCGAGATTGCCAAACTTGATAAGCATGCGACGTACGCGGTCTATTGCCGTTCAGGCCGACGTTCGGCAATCGCCACTGCGCAGATGGAAAAGGCTGGTTTTGACCACCTGTACAACTTAAATGGTGGCGTTGCTGAATGGACCGCTGCCGGCGGCACTCTGGTTACGAACTGATCTGATGTCAGCTAACGATTTCTGGGCAGAACAACTTGCCGCTTGGGCAATCCCCAGTGAGATTCTTGCGCAAGCACCTACCTCACCATGGATTCATCCGGTGGAACTTTTTCAAGTAGATCCTGCTGTTCCTGTTTCGCTGAATCGTGCATCACAAATTGCTCTTGAAGCTTTACCAGAGGGCGGCTCAGTTCTCGATGTGGGTTGCGGCGGCGGCCGTGGTGCACTGGCATTAGCTGAGCGAGCAGGTTTGTTGATTGGCGTTGATCATCAACCAGAGATGTTAAAGAAATTTGCTGAAGCCGCAGGCGCAAAAAAGCTCGAACACCAGGAGATATTGGGTGATTGGCCAGCTGTTGCAGACGAGGCTCCTATTGCTGATATCGCTATCGCCCATCATGTCATTTACAACGTCGCTGACCTTACGAGGTTCGCAGTGTCAATGAATGCCCATGCAAAGTATCGAGTGGTGCTTGAAGCGCCTCGCCATCATCCTCTTTCACACATGGCAGACCTATGGCTCCATTTTTGGGGTCTTGAACGTCCAGTTGGGCCAATTGCCGAAGATGCCATAGCAGTGATTACCGAAGCCGGCATTCCAGCCCAAATTGAATTTTTTCAAGATGGCCCAACGAAGGTAATTCCTATTGAAAAACAGGTCGAGTTCGCCCGAATTCGACTATGTCTTCCAGAATCCAAAGATGTTGAAATCCGCGAGATTTTGGAAAACCGTATTGAACAACCCAGAGAACTTTCAACGATTTGGTGGACCGTGAAGTGAGCAAGTCGATTAAGCAAACAGTTATTGTCGGCGGAGTAGCCGGTGGCATGTCCGCTGCTACTAGATTACGTCGATTGGATCCCCACGCATCCATCATCGTGCTGGAGAAAAGCTCCTATGTTTCATATGCAAACTGCGGGCTCCCTTATTACATCGGCGGAGTTATCTCAGCCAAACAAGATCTCTTATTACAGACCCCAGAGAGTTTGCACGCGCGTTTTGCATTAGACGTTCGAGTTCGCAACGAGGCCATTGCAATCGATCGGGAGCGAAAAGTCGTTACGGTGCGAGATATCGAATCTGGTTCTGAATATGAACTAAATTACGACAACTTGATTTTGAGTCCTGGTGCGCAGCCGATAGTGCCACCCTTGCCGGGTATTGATCGCGCGCTCACTTTAAGAACTGTAGAAGATGTGACGCGAATCGTAGATGCGATCTCAGCCAATCCGGAAAATGTCGTGGTAATCGGTGGTGGCTTTATTGGTGTCGAGACTGCGGAGAACCTTAGGCACCGAGGAATAAACACCACGATTGTCGAAGCGCTTGATCAAGTGCTTGCTCCGTTAGATCCTGAAATGTCGATCTCGGTTGCCGACGAATTGCGCAAACATGGAGTCAATCTACTTTTGGGCGCCAAGGTAGTGGCACTCCATGACAACGGTGTGGAATTAGCCGACGGTCGAACTATTCCAGCTGACTTGGTGATTCTGGCTATTGGTGTCAGACCAGATGTGAGCCTGGCCAAAATGGCCGGCCTTGAAATCGGTACTCGCGGTGGAATCACGACGAATCTCAACAATCAGAGCAGCGATCCAAGCATCTATGCAATTGGTGATGCAGCTGAAAAGGTTGATGCCCTAGATGGGGAAGCGACACTAGTGCCGTTAGCCAACATCGCGAATCGTCATGGTCGAGTTGTCGCCGATCACATTATGGGACGACCAATTCGCGAAGTTAAGACCATTGGAACTGCAATCGTTAAAGTCTTTGACCTAACGATTGCAACTACCGGTTGGAATGAGAAGCGATTGAAGGCGGCAGGCCGGCATTACCAGATCATTCATTCTCATCCTGGATCGCACGCCGGTTATTACCCAGGAGCCAAATCAATGGCGCTAAAACTGATTATGGATCCAGAGACTAATTTGATTCTCGGTGCTCAGGGTGTTGGGCCTGATGGTGTCGATAAGAGAATCGATGTGATCGCTACTTCAATGAGAGCTGGTCTAACTGCTCCAGAGTTAGCCGATTTGGAATTAGCTTATGCGCCGCCATTTGGTTCAGCTAAGGATCCGATCAACATGCTCGGCTATATGGCCGAGAATGTGGCAACAGGTTTGACTAAGACCCTCCAATGGCATGAAATTGACGAGCGGCTAGCCGATGGCGCCATCTTGTTGGACGTTCGCTCCAAAGGAGAATTCAGCAGAGGACATATTCCAGGCGCTCTGAATATCTCAGTGGACAATCTGCGCGAGCGACTTTCTGAAATTCCTAAAGGCGAATTGCTCATTTACTGCCAGGTGGGTCAACGTGGCCACACGGCTACGCTATTGCTGCGCGAATATGGGTTCAGTGCGACCAACCTTGACGGTGGTTACCAGACCTGGGTTCACTCGCCAGCGGGTAATACCAAGAGCTGATCAAAATGTTGCCAGTTCCGATGGCTGATAACGATTAGCAGGCGATCTCGTAATTCCGAGATCAATTTTGCTTCAATGCGAGCTGCTTGATCCTGGTCCAAATATTCAGTTGGTTCGTCGAGAATAACTATTGGCGCGCTCGAGAGCAGATTTCGAGCTAGTGATAGTCGTTGCCGTTCGCCACCAGAAAAATTGTAACCAAACTGTCCTACATGGGTGTTAAGTCCTTCGGGCATGGTTTTGACGAAGTCTGCCATCTCAACAACTTCTAAAGCATGGCAAAGCATCTCATCGCTTGCACTCTGATTTGCGATTCTTAAATTTTCGCGGATTGAAGTCGCGAACAAATGGGCTTCTTGTAATCCATAAAGTACGTTACGAGTTAGATTATCAGGCAAGATATCCGACAGTTCAAGATCATTGATCTTTAATGAGCCTTGATATGGCAATAGTCCGGCGATGGCATGGGCCAAGGTCGATTTTCCAATACCGCTTGGACCCTGAATAAGTAGAACCGAGCCAGAAGAAATTGAAAAAGAAATAGGTTCAATCCGGTTTAAGCCCTCTGGAGTCCAACTAGCCCGAACATTGTCCGCCGAGAGCCTATTGATCTGGGTAAGAACAAGTTCCTGCTTGCCCGAGGCGCAAGGGATTGGCGAAGCCTCCATTATAGATTCGATATTGACTCGAGCGCTTTTAATCCTGCCGAAGTTCGCACTTCCTCCTGGCAGCAAGGCGATACCTTCAAAAATAGCAAGTGGCAGAAGAACAATAACTGCAACATTGATCCCAGCCAGTGATCCTGATTGATAAGCGGTGATGGCAATTTGGGTACTACCTACCACGCTAATTCCGGTCAGAGCTAGTACCAATGAAGAGCCGATTCCTGCGCCTTTAGCGGTTAGTGATTCGTTAGTTAATAGCTCCAGATGAGCTTTATGGAAAGAGTCACTGGTCGTTCTTTGTTGACCGTAGGCGATTGATTCTGAAAGCGAGTCGCAAAGCGCCGTTATGTCTCCGCTAATTCGACTTTCCACCTCAAGTGAAGCGCGAGCTGCATTTCCAGCAGTTAACCAAGATATCAACGGGATTCCGATGAGTCCTATAACGGAAGTGATAAGCAAAAATGTACCGGCTTTAGGTACTAGCCAACCTGCTATGCCAATTCCACAGAACGCTGACAATAATGCTGAGATCCATGGAATAATTATTCTTAACCAAAGATCTTGCACGGTCTCAACATCATTAACAAGGCGATTCATCAATTCGCCGCGGCGGAAAATTGGCACAGATGCGGGAGCTAATGTTTCAAGGTGATTGTAAATAAGAACTCGTAACCGAGTGAGTGTTCGAAAGACTGCATCGTGACTGACTAGGCGTTCGGCATATCGCAATATTCCACGCGCCAGACCGAAGAATCTAACCGCGACTACAGCAACCTGGAGTGTGAGAATCGGCGGATGGGTTGAGGCCATGGAGATCAACCAGGCGCTAGTTGCTAATAATCCAACTGCTGCCCCCATAGACAGACCGCCGAGTATCGCGCCGATAGATAGGCGTAGAACAAATGGGCGCGATGAATCTCGGATTGTCCTCTTAGGCTTCGACATACCGAGCCTCAATCTTTACAACTTCATCGGCTATCCCAATGACATGAGCATGATGCGAGACAACGAGCACCATTGCTCCTCGCCTTGCTTCGGCAAGCACCGCGGCAATAATTTCTGATTCAGAAAGCTCGTCTAGGGAGGCTGATGGTTCATCGAGGAGCAGCAAGTCAGATCGACGAATAAGAGCTCTGGCCAGAGCAACTCGTCTAGCCTGCCCAACTGAAATATCACTTGCGCCCTCACCTATTACGGTTTCGAGTCCGTTGGGAAACGTGGTTACCGGTAGACCGACAGTTGATAAGGCAGTGCAAATTTCATCATCGCTAGCATCAGCACGACCCATTGATATTAGATCTCGGATAGTCCCTCGATTAAAGCGTGGATGCTGCGGCACCCAAGCAATATGTGAGCGATAGGAATCGAGTTCTATCTGTTCAAAAGGGAAACCGTTAATTCGGTATCCTTTTATGTCGTGGCTGATAAAACCAAGTAACAGAGAAATCAATGTTGATTTACCTGCCCCTGATGGCCCAGTAACTACGAATATTTTTCCAGTTTGAAGAGTTAATTGCGGGATCTGAACCGACGTCCCGCGATCCCCCACTCTGACAGTGCATGAGTCAATCGTTATCTCATCAATGTTGCCAATTACCATAGTTCCATTGGGCGTTGGAGTGGCCTCCAGTACCTCAAAGATTTGTTTGGCCGCTTCAATTCCATCCGCTGCTGCATGAAAGTGGGTACCGACCATTCGAAGTGGCCAATAGACCTCCGGTGCGAGGATCAAGATGAGCAGTCCAGTACGCAGGTCCAGAGAATCGCTCACTAGTCGTAGGCCGATAGAGACAGCCATGAGGGCTACTGAAAGAGATGCAATAATTTCAAGCGCGAGGGAAGACAGAAAAGATACCCGTAGCACTTCCATCGTGTTTCGGCGATAATCTTCACCGACTGTTTCTAAGTTTGCTTCTTGCTTCTTTGATCTTCCAAATACTTTCAGAGTGGTTATGCCTGAAACTAAATCTAGGAAGTAGCCACTCAAGATTCCAAGTGATCGCCACTTCTTTTCGGTAGCAGCGCCAGTGTAAGAACCAATTAGAGCGCCGAGTATTGGGATGAGCGGGACTGTCCCGATAACGATTAGTCCGGAAGTCGTATCAAGATAAAAAATATACGCGCCGATAATCGTTGGCACCGTGATTGCAATTAATAGTTGAGGGAGAAAACGTGCAAAATACGCCTCCAAAGCGTTGATGCCTCGGGTGGTCAACATGGATATTTGGGCAGAACCAAGGCGATTGACTATTTGAGCATCATCTAAAACCCGATCAACAAGACTGATTCGTAATTGTGCGCGAATTCGGCTACCCGCTCGGCTGACAACTTGTTCGCCAACGTAAACCAAAGTTGCACGTAAGGTGAAAATGATGGATAGATCTATAAGTAAAGTGGAGGCCAGGGGAGTAGTAGCCCGGCTATTGAATATATAGACAATCAAGCTGGCGATTAACCCGGCCTGGAGCATGGACAAAGCGGCGGTGGCCAAGGCAAGCGATAGAGCCATAAGAAAATATCCGCGGCTGCTCCTGGAATAGCGGAACAGCCGCGGATCAAAAAACTTCACAAGTTTATTGTGTCAAGAATTCCATCTTCAGCACTGGGAATTTGATCAGCACTAATGCGTTTGCGGAAGACCCAGTAAGTCCAACTTTGATATACGAGCACGATCGGAGTCATAACAGCTGCCACAATCGTCATGATTCGAAGCGTGTAATGGGTACTTGAAGCATTAGTAATCGTCAGGGTTGCATCAGGGCTCAAGCTGCTTGGCATCACATTTGGATAGAGAGTGGCAAACAGTGTGATGACGGCAAAGGCTAGGGCGATCGCAGAGAAAAGGAAGGACCATCCTTCGCGACCACGGTAGTTGAAGGCCAGCGCGGTCACCCAGGCCACAGCCACCACCGTTGCCAGTATCCAAACAAGTGGTTTGTCGTTGTAGGCAGAGGCCGTCCAAATGAGGAAAGCTACTGTCACTACTGCTGCGGCCAAGCCCAACTTCATGACTAATGCATTAGCGCGATCGCGGATCGTGCCACTGGTTTTAAGTGCCAGGAAAATCGCACCATGTGTGGCAAATACCGAGAAGGTAACCAGTCCACCCAAAATCGCATATGGGTTCAGCAAGTTGAAGAATCCACCTGAATAGTGAACAACTCCTTGGACGTCACGTACTAGGGGAACACCTTTAACAATATTGGCGAAGGCAACACCCCAAAGTAGGGCTGGAATGCTGCTGGAGATGGTGATTGCCAGATCCCAACGTGAGCGCCACTGCGGACGTCCATATTTGCTCCGGTATTCAAGAGAGACACCACGAACGATCAAACCGATCAAGATTAAAAACAATGGGAGATAGAAGCCGCTAAAAAGGGTTGCATACCATTCAGGGAATGCCGCAAAGGTGGCACCTCCAGCTACTAGCAACCAGACTTCGTTGCCGTCCCATACCGGACCCAGAGTAGTCAGTACGGCACGTCGCTCGGCCTGAGTCTTTGATACGACGTGAAGCAGGATCCCAACTCCAAAGTCGAATCCTTCGAGAACGAAATAGCCCACCCAAAGTACTGCGATGAGCACGAACCATAGAGTTTGAAGTGACATGGTTGATAGCTCCTTAGTAGGCAATCGTTAGGGCGCGATTTGCATCGCCACCCAATTCGTTATCGGAAGATGATGCTTTGTCATCGGGTGCTGGCCCGACTTTGATGGTTCGAAGAATTAACCCGAATTCAATTACCGCTAAGACGCCGTAGAGAAGCGTGAAGCCAATCATGGTGATAGCCACATTTCCTGCTGACACACTTGGACTCACTCCATCAGCCGTTTTGATCAGGCCGAACACCGCCCAAGGTTGACGTCCTGTTTCTGTGAAAATCCAACCAAGGGAATTAGCCAGTAGGGGTAGGAACGGCAATGAGATCATCGCCGGCAAGAACCAGCGACCTGTTGGAAGGCCACCTTTACGCATTCGCCAAAGGGCAACTATGGCGAAGAGAAGACCAAGTCCGCCGAAACCGATCATTAACCGAAATGACCAATAAGCCATTGGGATGTTGGGCGTGTAATTGCCAGGTCCGTACTCGACTTTGTACTTAGCTTCAAGGTCGTTCACTCCTTGAACTACCCCATTGGTGTCTCCGGTAGAAAGAAGTGAGAGCATCGATGGCAGATCAATTGAAAATACCGGCCGTGAACCATCAAGGGTGCCAATGGTTAGTAGCGAGAAAGGAGCTCCTGATTGGGTCGTGTAGAGGGCTTCAGCGGCTGCCATTTTCATCGGCTGTTGGGTTGTCATAACTCTGGAACTGATATCGCCGGAGATGAACACCAGTAAGAAAGCAACAATCATTGTTACTAGACCCAACTTTGCAGCTGGCCTGGCCATTTCAACATCGCGATTTTTGATCAAAAGAAAGGCCGCTACGCCAGCGACGAACGCGCCACCAGTGAAGAAAGCCGCAGGAATTGTGTGAGCAAAGGTCGCTAACGCAGTATTTTGCGTTAGTACTTTCATTATGTCTGTGAGTTCCGCGCGACCAAGGGTCGGGTTCATTCGATAGCCAACCGGATGTTGCATCCAAGCATTCGCGGCCAGAATGAAGTACGCGGAAAGAACTGTTCCAGTAGCTGCAATCCAGATGGAGGCAAGGTGCAATTTCTTCGGTAGACGATCCCAACCGAAGATCCAAATGCCAAGGAAAGTGCTTTCCAAGAAGAAAGCAAGCAGCCCCTCCATCGCTAGCGGGGCACCAAAAATATCTCCGACGAAACGACTGTAAGAGGACCAGTTCATTCCGAACTGAAATTCTTGAACAATTCCGGTGGCTACTCCAATAGCGAAGTTGATAAGAAAGAGTTTGCCAAAGAATTTGGTGGCTCGTAGGTAGTGAGATTTTCCGGTCCGGTACCAAGCCGTCTGCATGCCAGCGACCAAGAAGCTCATTCCTATTGTGATCGGTACAAACAGGAAGTGGTAAACGGTGACTATTGCGAATTGCCACCTGGCTAGATCAAGCGCGCCCATGGGCTTTCTCCCTAGAAGTTGCTTTGTTCAGTGCACGTATACCTTTCCACTATGTCGTGCATAAAGGAATGACATATGCGCATTTTTCGAGCGATCGATTGGTGGCTTTAGTCACTCTGCGTCAGTAGCGGGTAATCTATGACCATGACTGAAAAGCCGAAAGATAGTGACGAATCCCAGATTGACCCGGGGCAACCAGTCGATGATGCACGTGCCAAGTTTCTGGCGGCTCTGGCTAAAAAGCAGGGCAATCCCCAAGGTGGGGTTAGCACCGCCAATGGCGGAAAGGGTGGCGCTAAAACCAGTAGTGGGGCGCACACCTCACGAATGTTTCAGCGCAAATCCGGCTCAAGTTAACTAGCGCAAGGCTCCTGGGGCATCGACGGGTACGACTGGATTAATTGGTTGAATCGGTGAGAGTCGTTGATAAGCCTCACTCTGTGGTGGTCGTTGGTCGCGATCATCAAGATTTGGCCAGAGCGAACAAGCACGTTCAGCCTGAGCGGTAATCGTCAAAGATGGGTTCACGCCGAGGTTGGCCGTGAGAGTTGAGCCATCGAGTATGTGCAGGGTCGGATAGTTCCAAAC
>Ga0315270_10000290_pt1 | contig 28676 bp, 23 predicted proteins | sample C1_bottom_MG_FD_204932 | JGI IMG/M metagenome (GOLD analysis project Ga0315270, IMG submission 204932) | Sediment microbial communities from Yellowstone Lake, YNP, Wyoming, USA - C1_bottom | ecosystem: Environmental > Aquatic > Freshwater > Lake > Sediment | place: USA: Wyoming | collected...
CCGAGTCCGTCGCCCGCGAAGCGGAGATCCGCGCGCCCGCCGACGGCGTCATCCTCCACCGCATGGCCGAGCCCGGCCTTCTCCTCGGAGCGGGCCAGCCCGCCGTGACGATGGCGTTCCTCGACCGCCTCTACGTGCGCACGTTCATCCCCGAGACGCAGCTCGGCCGCGTCCGCATCGGGAGCGCCGCCGAGGTCAGCGTCGACGCGTGGAAGGGCCGGACGTTCCCGGCGAAGGTCACGGAGATCTCTCCGGACGCCGAGTTCACGCCGAAGCCGGTCGACACGTCGCGCGAGCGCGTGAACACGGTCTACGCCGCGAAGGTGGACCTCGACGCGGGCTGGAATGCGCCGCTCGTCCCCGGGCAGCCCGCCGACGTGCGCGTGAAGACCGCCGAGAGCGCCCCGAAGTGATTCGCGCCGAGAAGCTCGTCCGGAGCTTCGGGGCCCGCCCGGCCCTCCGCGGGATCGACCTCTCGATCGCGCGCGGCGAGATGTTCGCGCTCATCGGGCCCGACGGCGCGGGCAAGACCACGTTCTTCCGGATCGTGGCGGGTCTCCTCGAGCCGACGTCGGGCCGCGCCGTCCGCGACGACGTCCCGTTCGGCCTCGTCCCGCAGCGCTTCTCGCTGTACGAGGACCTCACCGTCGACGAGAACCTCGCGCTGCGCGCCCGGCTCTACTCCGTGCCGCCCGCCGAGGCCGCCGCGCGCGCGCGGGACCTCCTCGCCCGCGTCGGCCTCGACCGCTTCGGTGGGCGCCTCGCGGGGGCGCTCTCGGGCGGCATGAAGCAGAAGCTCGCGCTCGTCGCGGCGCTGCTCACGCGCCCGGCGCTCCTCCTCCTCGACGAGCCGACGACGGGCGTCGACCCCGTCTCACGCCGCGAGTTCTGGCACGTCCTGAACGCGCTCCACCACGAGGGGCTGACGATCGTCGTCTCGACGCCCTACATGGACGAGGCCGAATACGCGAGCCGGCTCGCGTTCCTCGACGAGGGGCGCATCGTGGCCACGGGCACGCGCGACGAGATCCTCGCGGCGTGTCCCGCCGACGCCAGCCGCCCCCAGGGGCCGACGCTGGACGACGCCTTCGTCTTCTTCAGCGACCCCACACCGCCCCCTCCCCTCCCCTCTTCACCTGCTAAGAAGTCTTTCTCTTCTCCCTCTTCGGACGTTCTCCTCCGCTGCGACAACCTCACCCGGAAGTTCGGGACGTTTACCGCCGTCGACCGCGTGTCGCTCGCGATCCCGCGCGGGAAGGTGTTCGGCTTCCTCGGCCCGAACGGCTCGGGCAAATCCACGACGATCCGCATGCTCACAGGGCTCCTCCAGCCGACGTCGGGCACGGCGACGGCTTTCGGCGGCCTCGACGTCACCAAGAACACCGAGCAGTGGAAGAAGCGCCTCGGCTACATGAGCCAGAAGTTCTCGCTCTACCTCGACCTCACGGTGCAGGAGAACCTCGCGTTCTTCGGCTCCATCTATGGGCTTTCACGCGATCGCCAATCCGTGCGTATACGGGAGCTTTCCCGGCGCCTCCGCTTCGAATCGATCCTCGGCGAGCTGACGGAAAACCTCTCGACGGGCCAGCGGCAGCGCGTCGCGCTCGCCGCGGCGCTCCTCCACGAGCCCGAGCTCCTGTTCCTCGACGAGCCGACCGGCGGCGTCGACCCGAAGGGCCGGCGCGTGTTCTGGGACCTGATCTACGAGCTCGCGGCGACGCGCGGGATGACGGTGCTCGTCACGACGCATTACATGGACGAGGCCGAGCAGTGCGACGGGCTCGCCTTCATCCTCGACGGCAGGATCATCGCGTCGGGCAGCCCGGCGGAGCTGAAGGCGTCCCTCGACGGCCGCCTTCTCGAGGTGCCGCTTCGGTCCGAGCCGTTCGCGGCTCTCGCGTCCGTGCAGAGCGACGCGAGCCTCGAGGACGCCTACCTCTTCGGTCTGCGCCTGAGAGCCGTGGCGCGCGAGGGCGGCGCCGAGGCCGCCGGGCGACTCCTCTCCCGTTACGGGAGGCCGGCCGCCGCCGCGCCGTCCCTCGAAGACGTGTTCGTGTCGCTGGCCCGGAGCGCGGCGCGGCCGGAAGCCGCGGTAGCGGCCTGACGGAGGAACGATGCAGCGCCTTCTCGCCCTCGTCCGCAAGGAGTTCCTCCAACTCCGCCGGGACACGATCACGCTGCGCATGATCGTGATGGTGCCGATCCTCCAGACGATGATCTTCGGCTACGCGATCAACTACGACGTCAAGCACCTGAAGACTGTCGTCCTCGACGAGGACCGGTCCTACGACAGCCGCGAGCTCGTGGCCAAGATGACGGCGAGCGAGTATTTCGACGTCGTGAAGTACGTCGGCTCCGAGGCCGCGTTGCGCCACGAGATCGACGCGGGCCACGCCTCCGTCGGCCTCGTGATCGACGCCGACTTCGGGAAGGACCGGCGCCGCGGCGCGTCCGCGAAGGCCCTCCTCGTCGTGAACGCCTCGGACACGACGACCGCGAGCCAGGCCATGGCGATCGCGGGCGGGATCTCGAACCAGATGTCCGTCCGGACGCTCGCGGCAAGGGCCGGCTGGAAGGAGTCCGGGCCGCCCGTCGACCTGCGCGTGAGGCCCTGGTACAACCCGGACCTCCGCACGGCCACGTTCATCATCCCGGGCCTCATCGCGATCCTGCTCACGTTCACGCTCATCCAGTTCACGGCGATGGCGATCGTGCGCGAGAGGGAGCGCGGGACTCTCGAGCAGCTGCAGGTGACGCCCGTGACGCGCGTCGAGCTCATCCTCGGGAAGATCGCGCCGTTCGTCGTGATCGGCGTCTTCCAGCTCACGCTCATCATCGTCCTGATGCGCTTCCTCTTCCAGGTGCCGATCGCCGGGAGCGTATTCGAGCTCTACCTCGTCGGGCTCATGTTCATCGCGGCCGTCCTCGGGCTCGGGATGCTGCTCTCGACGATCGCGAAGACGCAGATGCAGGCGATGCAGATGTCGTTCTTCTTCCTGCTGCCGTTCGTCTTCCTGTCGGGCTACGTCTTCCCGATCGACGGCATGCCGAAGTTCTTCCAGTACGTCACGTACGCGATCCCGGCGAAGTACTTCATCCAGGTCGTCCGCGGCATCGTCCTGCGCGGCGCGGGCCTGACGGAGCTGTGGGAGCCCGTCGCTTGGCTGACGTTCTACACGCTCGCGATCATCGGCCTCGCCGTCTCGCGCTTCCACAAGACGACGGCGTAGGAGCTCTCACACATGACGGAACGAAAACAATCTCGACTGGGCCCGTCACAACCTGCTGTGCTGGAGCTATTTACCACTCGCCTCGTCGTCTTTGCTTTCAATGACTGAAAACAACGAAGCCGATCCCTCGCTTTCAGGAAGCCGATGCCGAAGAAGACGCCGCATCTCATCGACCGACTCCGGGTTCTCCTGAATTCCGAACACGCGGTCTCGGCCCTTGCTCTTGCTGGCATCCTCTATGCCGAGGACGAGAAGACCACCTTCCGTATTCGCAAGCGCGACAATCGTCTCCAGCTTCCGGTCGATCTTTCCGACTCTCTTGAAGTCGAATCGAGCGTGCTCCTCGCGCCTTCCTGCCAATGATCGTAGCGGGTTCCAGCGAGTCTCCTTCTCGGATTCGGACATTCGTTCATCGCAATGATAAGCGGACGTTCCGCTGAAAATGGAGGATCATCGAAGCTGATATGGCTACCCCTGAGAACGCATCTCGACCCAAGCCCCTCCTCCGGGGCGTCCTCCACGAGGTCGCCGCGTTCGTGGCCGCCGTCGCGGGGGCGATCCTCTTCTTCCGCGCCTCAGGGGCGCGCGCCCGCGCGGGAGCGCTCGTCTACGTGTTTTCCCTCGTCACCCTGCTGTCCGTCAGCGCGGCGTACCACCGCCGGAACTGGCCGGAGAAGGCCCGCGCGATCTGGCGCCGGCTGGACCACTCCGCGATCTTTCTTCTGATCGCGGGGACGTACACGCCCTTGAGCTTCCTCCTCGGCAGCCGCCTCGGATGGATCTTCCTCGGCATCGTCTGGGGAGGGGCTCTCCTCGGAATCGTGATGTCCATCGCGTGGGTGAAGGCGCCGAAGGCGCTCGTCGCCGTCGTCTGCGTCCTCCTCGGCTGGGCCGCCGTTCCGCTCCTGCCGGCGCTGAAGGCCGCGCTCGGGACCGGCGCCGTCGTGCTCCTCGCCGCGGGCGGCGTCGTCTACAGCCTCGGCGCGGTCGTCTACGCGATCAAGCGGCCCGACCCGTTCCCGCAGGTATTCGGCTACCACGAGATCTTCCACGCGCTCGTGATCGCGGCGGCCGCCTGCCACTTCGCGGTCGTCGCGCGGGCGGTCGTGGCGTTGTCGGCCTGAACGGGGCTGCCCGACGACTCAGGGCCGCTTCGGCGTCCCGCGCGCGATCCGCTCGTCGAGGTCCCGCCAGGCGTCGTCCTTTTTCACCGAACCCTGAGCGAGGTACGCCCAGTGGCCCGCGAACGCGCCACGCGCCGGGAGCGCCTTTTCGGCCTTCTTCACGTCGCCCTCGCCCGGCGCCGGAGAGGCCTGCGGCCCGAGCGCGGCGAACGCGTCGTCGAAGAGGCGCGCCCCCTCCGCGTGTTTGTTCTTCTGCCTCGAGGCGAGGTAGCCCAGGAAGTACAGGGCCTGGAAGGAGCGCGGATTCGTGACGAGGACCTTCCGAAACGTCCGCTCGGCGCCTGCGGCGTCCCCTGTGGCCAGGGCGACCTCGGCAGAGCGCACGACCCAGCCCGTTTCCGCCATGTAGATCCCGCCGGCGCTCTCGTAGTTCTTTCGCGCCGCGGCGAGGTCCTGCAGCGGTCCGGAGGCGGGGTCCGCGAGGAGATCGCCGAGCGCACCGTGTCCCCGCTGGCTCCGCGGCTGGATCTTCAGGAGCGCTTCGAACTCGGCCTTCGCCGCCACCCGGTCGCCCCGCTCGAGGAGCAGGTTCCCGAGCGCGTACCGGCAGTCCTCGTGCCGCGGGTCGATCTCGAGCGCCTTCTCGTACGCCGCGATCGACGCGGCGAAGTCGCCCTTCGCGAACGCGGCCCGTGCCGCGTTGTAGGCGTCCCAGAACGCGAGCGTTTTCGCCCGGTTGTCCGGCAGCGCGCGCGGCGCCGCCTCCCCCTCGATGACGAGGTACGCCCGGTCGCCCGCGAGGTCGCGGAACGTCGCCGTCGCGCCCGAGGGCCAGCGGATGGTGACGACGTCGGCCTTCGTCGCAGAGCCAAGGCCGAAGATCGCCTCGGGGGCGTTCTGCGAGAGGTACGACGAGCCCGCGCCAATTTCGCGGACTTGCCGCCTGCCGTTCGTCTCGAGGACGAGCTTCGTCCCGAAGGCGGAGCGGTTCGACTTCCGGCCCTCGCACCGGATCGCGATCCGATGGTTCGGCGGGCCTCCCTCGGCCTTGAGGAGGACGAGCTTGCCTCCATTCACGACGACGGCGATCTCCTCCCTCAGGTCTCCGTCCACGTCGGCGATCGCGAGCCCGCGCCCGACGCGGGGCGCCGTCAGGTCGGGGCCCGAGAGCGGCGCCACGTCGACGAAGCCTTTCTCGCCGAGGTTTCGGAAGAGGCGCATCGGCATCGGCACGAGCTTCCGCGTGCCTGCGGGCTCCTCGAACGTGGAGCCGTTCGCGACGACGAGGTCGGGCAGCCCGTCGCCGTCCACGTCGAGGAACGCCGTCCCCCACGCAATGTCGTCCGTCGAGACCTGCCCGAGGCCGGTGCGCTCGGCGGCGTCCTCGAAGTCGAGCGTCCGGCTCTTCCCGCCGCCGAGCTTGTTCAGGTAGAGGGCGTTCGCCTCGGCGATCCAGTGCGTCACGAAAAGGTCGAGCGCCCCATCTCCGTTCGCGTCGCCGACCGCGATCCCCATCGCGCCCCGGTAGTCGGCCACGTGCGCCTCGTGCCCCCGATCCGAGAAGAGGCCGTTCCCCTCGTTGACAAAGAGCGCGCCCTCGGAGACGTCGTTCGCCACGTAGATGTCGGGCTTCCCGTCGTCGTTCAGGTCGGCAAACGTGGCCGAGAGGCTCCGCCCCTCGGCGTTCGCGATCCCCGCCTCGAGGGCCATCTCCCGGAAACGCCCCTTCCCCTCGTTGTGGAAATAGAGGTTCGCGATCGGCGGGTACGAGGAGGGGTTGATCGTGTAAGGGCTCGTCGCATGCCCGAACTTCGAGGCTTTCCCGGCGTCCTTCGGGTCGAACCGGTAGTCGACGTACCCGCAGACGTAAAGGTCGAGGAGGCCGTCGCCGTCCGCGTCGCCCCAGACCGCACCGGTGAAGAAGCCCTTGAACTTCCCGACGCCGGAGGACTTCGTGGCCTCCTCGAACGTGCCGTCGCCGCGGTTGTGGAACAGGCGGACGCCGCCGTACCCCGTCACGACGAGGTCCGGGAAACCGTCGTTATCGTAGTCGCCCCACGCGGCGCCCATGTACGTTCCCTTGAGGTCTGAGAGCCCCGCCTCTTCCGTCACGTCCGTGAACGTGCCGCCGTCGTTCCGGTAGAGGCGGCAGCCGCCGCGGGCCGCGCGGAGATCTGCCGGCGTCATCGTCAGCGGCCCGATCGTGTCGACGACGAAGAGGTCCCAGTCGCCGTCGCCGTCGTAGTCGCCGAAGGCGCAGCCCGAGCCCATGTCCTCGGGCAGCTGCGTCGAGCGCGGCCCCGCGGAAAAGTGCGAGAAGTCGATCCCGCGGCTCGAGGCCACGTCCTTGAAGACGACGCCCCAGCCGGCGCCCGAGGCGTCCTTCTTGAGGACGTCCGTGACGCCCTCGACGGCCCCCCCCGGCGTGTAGGGCGCCTCGTCTCCCTTCCGCGTGAACCAGACGATCGCGCACGCCCCGAGGGCCGCCAGCCCCGCGGCCATCAGGACGCGCCGATGCGTCCAGCGCCTCAGGACGGGCGGCGGCGGCACGTCAGTCGACGATCTCGACGGTCGTCCGCGCCTGAGCGAGATCGGTGATCGGCGCCGAGAGACCCTTGCCCGGAAACAGGAAGTCGACGAGGTACTGGTCCAGCTTCCGGTAGTGGAGCGTCGCGAGGATGTCGAGCTTCCCGCGCGGCGGCGCCGGAACGGTCACGTCGCGCGAGGGCTTCGACACCGCCGGCGTGCCCGGGCACCCGAACGCGTACTCGGCGGCGTCGGAGAAGCCCGGGAAGAGGCTGCGGCGGTACCTCACGCCGACCATCTCCCAGAGATTGTGCCGGTCGATGAGGTTCCCGTACCGGTCCACCGGCTCGGCCTTGAAGAGGAAGGTGCCGGGCGGAATCATCTTCTTCTCGTCCGGTTTGCCCGACGCAAACACGACCTTGCCGGTTTCGTCCTTCACCTCGACCTCGACCCACGACTGGATCAGGTCGAGCGGCCCGGTCGGATAGTCGTGCCCGACCTTGTTCGACGTGATCACGACGCGCAGTTTCAGGGGCTCGCCCCGGCGCGCCTTCGCAGGGACGTCGAGGTCGAGCGAGACGACGGCGCCCTTCGCCCACTTGTTCGCGATCTCCGGGATCTCGACTTCGCCCTTGAGCCACTTCTTCACGAGGTCGACCTGCTGCTCGCCGCCCTCGAGCTTCAGGAGAGTGGGCATGTACTGGTTCGCGCCGAGGAAGCGGTGGCTCCGGTGCTTGCCGTCCGTCGCGGTGCGGTTGTAGTCGGCGGTGTCGCCGGAGGCGGGCTCGGGACCGTCGAGGAGCGGCATGTGGCACTCGCGGCACTCGACCGTCGTCTTCGCGTCCTTCGGGTGGTTCCACTTGCTCTTCCGCCAGTTGTCGTACTGGTTCTGGAGCTGGACCCAGCCGAAGTTGTTGACCTCCTGGTCGACGAACTGCTTGTGGCAGGCGGCGCAGTACTCCGGCGTCTTGAAGAGGCGCTTCTCGAGGGACTCCGTGTGGTGGCTCGGATAGCTCCGGATCAGGAAGTACGACGCGAGCTTGAGCGGCGCGCTCTTCGCGTTCTCGAAGAGGTAGCGCCTCGGGGGCTTCACGGTGTAGTTCGCGTTGCCCTGCACGTCGGTCTTCGAAACGGCGTGGCAGGAGAGGCAGGAGACGCCTTCCTGGAAGCCGAGGTCTTCCGTGAGCCTTTCCTTGAACACGACCTTGGCGCCCGAGAAGAGCGAGATCGGGTCGTGGCACCCGCCGCAGTAGCGCGTGGACTCCGGCCCGTTCTGCTTGCCCATCTCCTCCTGGACCCTCTGGAACGCCGGGTCGAGCGCCGACCAGCGGTGAGCCGAGACCGACCACTCCGCGTAGATCGCGGGGTGGCAGCCCGCGACGCCGCAGGACGCCGACCCCGCGAGCGCCTCGGGCGCGAGCGGGCCGTTCGACTCGGTCCGCGCGAGGCTCGGGGCGAACGGACGGTCCTGTCCGTACGGCATCCGGTAGTCCTTCGGGAAACGCCCAACCGTCTTCGGGCCGTCGTACAGGAGGCTCGCCGGGAAGGCGAGAAGGAGCGCCACGGCCGGCACGCCGAGCAGCGCCACGACGTAGCCGCGGCGCGCGGCGGAAAAGGCCTCCTGAGGCACGCCCTCGGCCGGGGCCCGCTTCCTGAGCGGCCAGAGGTGCGCAAAGAGGAGGACGAGGAGCGCGATCGACGGGACAAGGTGGAGCGTCCGCGCGTAGGGCGGAACCCGGTCCGAGAAGAGGGCGAGATACGCCACCCAGAGGCCCGTCGCCTCCGCGAGCAGGACCGCGCCGAGCCCGCAGTAGCCGAGCACTTTCGAGGGCGTCAGCGCGTCGGCACGGTACTCGAGGAAGTGGCGCCAGAGGTAGACCCCGACCGGGACGAGCGACAGGAAGCCCGCCAGCGTGTGGAGGAGGACCGTCCACTCGAGGACCGGCGAGAAGCGGATGAGCCGAAGCGGCAGGCCGCTCACGACGAGGTAGACGAGGCTCCCGGCTGCGATCCTGGACAGGAGGCCGGCCCAGCCGGCTGTCCGTGTGGCCCGGCCCGTCGCGGAACTATTCATCGAGTTCACCTCAATGGATGACGTGTCGCACGAAGACTTCCCGGTTGGGGTTGTGAGGGCGACTATCTTGGAACAGACAGCTCGATCACCTGATCCAAATGCATCATTGAGGAAGGGACGGCGGCCGCGGACCTGACGCCGCGCCTTCACGCACCCGGCGATCCCGAGTCAGGGCGTAAACGAGTTCGCGACGAGCGGCTTCACGTTCGCCTGGGGCACGTGGCACGCCGTGCAGACGAACCGGCTCCCCGCGATCTCGGCGCGCTTGACCGTCGGAGCGTTCCTCAGGTCGACGTAGTGGCTCGCCGGAATCGGAACGGGGCCTCCGGGCTCGGCCTTGTCCACGGCGTGGCATGTCAAGCAGCCGTTGTCCGCTCGGGTGATCGGGAGAAGGCCGTCGACCGTGTGCGGAATGAGGGGCGGCGCGGAGGCGAACGGGCGTGGCAGCACCTTGCCGTCTCCGGGGTCCTTCGTGACGTAGTCGAAAGGCTTCGGGGCGGGGACTCCCGTCACGGCCGACTTCTGGAGGCCGAGGCTCGCATCCGGAACGCCGGAGACAGGGATTTTCTTTGAAGGTGAAGGGGTCGATGCGCACGCGAGGAGGGCGCCGGCGAGGACGGCGGCGAGGACGGCGGTCGCGACCTTTGAGACCTTCACGGCGCACTTCTTGAAGTCGATCTCCTTCGAGATCGGGCACGTCGCGTCGAGGGTGACCTTGTTGATGAGGATCGACTCGTCGAACCACGGAACGTAGACGAGGCCGCGCGGCATCTTGTAGCGGCCCGCGGTCTCGACGGCCACCTGGATCTTCCCGCGGCGGGACTCGATCCACGCGACATCGTTGCGCTTGAGGCCGCGCGAGGCGGCGTCCTTCTCGTGGATGTAGAGGAGCGCGGAAGGCATCGCCGCGTTCAGCTCCGGGACGCGCCGCGTCATCGTGCCCGAGTGCCAGTGCTCGAGGACGCGGCCCGTGCAGAGCCACAGGTCGTAAACGGCGTCGGGGACCTCGGCCGGCGCCGCGTACGGCCGGAAGAAGATCTTGGCCTTGCCCGCGAGAGACACCTTCTCGGGACCGCCCGGTTTTTCCAGATCGCCCTTCGGAAGCGCCTTCATGGCCTTGCCGTAGAAGTCGAAGCCCGAGCCCTTCTTCGCGTACGGGTCGTAGGTCTCGTTGAAGCGCCACGGCGTCTCCTTGCCGTCGACGACGGGCCACCGCAGGCCGCGCACGTCGTCCGCCAGGTACCGATCGAACGGCGCGAGGTCGTGCCCGTGCCCGCGCCCGAACCCCGCGTACTCCTCGAAGAGCGCCTTCTCCGGGAACCACGCGGCGCCGAGCTGCGCGGCGGTCGCATTCGCGTGCCCCTTCGCGACCGGATCCGGCCAGAGGAACTTCTTGCTCGCGGCCGTCGCGAAGAGGACGTCGTAGAGCGTGCTGTCGGGCGTGTAGCCCATCTTCGCCGCGTCTTCGAGCACGGACGGGAGCCTGCCGTCGGTGAAGCCTTCCGCCTTCAAGCCCGGCAGCGGCTGCTCGCCCCAGACTTCCCTGAGCTTGAAGCGCTTGGAGAACTCGAGGATCTGCCAGACGTCGGTCTTCGCGTCGCCCGGCGCGGGGACCTGCTGCCGCCAGAGCTGAGTGCGGCGCTCGGAGTTTCCGTAGCCACCCCACTTCTCGAAGATCATCGCGCTCGGCAGGATCAGGTCCGAGACCTTCGCGCTGATTCCCGGGTAAGCGTCCGAGACGACGATGAACGTCCCGGGCTGGCGCGCGGCGGCGAGCCAGTGGTTGTTGTTCGCGGTGGACTGGAACGGGTTCGTGACCTGGATCCAGAGCCACTTGAGCTTGCCGTCCTCGAGGTCCCGCATCATCTCCGTGATGTGACTGCCGATCTTCGGGTTGATCGTCTTCGCCGGGAGCTTCCAGTGCTCCTCGGCGTGGGCGCGGTGCTCGGGGTTGTCCACGGTCATGTCGGCAGGCAGGCGGTGCGAGAACGTGCCGACCTCGCGCGCCGTGCCGCACGCGGAGGGCTGGCCCGTGAGCGAGAAGGCGCCCGAGCCCGGCTTCGCCTGCTTGCCCGTGAGGAGGTGGGCCATGTACGCCTGTTCGTTGACCCACGTTCCGCGCGTGTGCTGGTTGAAGCCCATCGTCCAGAACGAAACGACCTTCCTCTTCGGGTCGGCGTAGACGTCGGCCAGCGCCTTGAGCTTCCGCGCGTGCTCCTCCAGCGGCTCCTCGGAGTTTCCCTTCGTGAGCGCGGCGACGAAGTCGAGCGTGTAGGGCTCGACGGCTTTCTTGAAGTCGCCTTCGGAGATGAGCCAGTGGAGGCCCGCCTTCGCGGCGTCCTTCTGCGGCCGCGTGTGCGTCACGGCCGGGTCGAGGCCGCGCCCGATCGCTTCCTCCTTCGTGAGGACGACGGTGCGCTCGCGGTCCCGCGTGTCCTTCTCGGAGGCCGTCGCGTGGTCCTCGCCCGGGCGCATTCCGAACCCGATGTCGACCGTCCCGGCCGCGAAGACGCAGTACTTCTCGACGAACTCCCGGTCGACGGCGCCGCGGACGACGATTTCGCGCGCGATGTAGTTCCAGATCGCGAGGTCCGTGTTCGGCTTGAAGAGGATCTCGGTGTCCGAGCCCGCCGACGTCGGCGTCGTGTACGTCGTGAGGTTGAGGATTCGGTACTCCGGGCGCGCGAGGCGCGTGTCGACGATGCGCGACCAGAGGATCGGGTGCATTTCGGCCATGTTCGCGCCCCAGGTCACGACGGCATCGGTCTTCTCGATGTCGTCGTAGCAGCCCGAGGGCTCGTCGATGCCGAACGTCTGCATGAAGCCGGCGACGGCCGAGGCCATGCAGTGGCGCGCGTTCGGGTCGAGGTTGTTGCTGCGCCAGCCGGCCTTCACGAGCTTCGCGGCCGCGTAGCCCTCCATGATCGTGTACTGGCCGGAGCCCATCACGCCGACGCCGCTCGGGCCGAGATCCGCGTGGACCCTCCTGAACTGCGCTTCCATCTCCTGGAACGCGCGCTCCCAGCTCACCGGGAAGAAGTCGCCGTTCTTGTCGAACTTGCCGTCCTTCATCCGGAGGAGCGGCTTCACGAGCCGGTCCTCGCCGTAGAGGATCTTCGCGTTGGCGTAGCCCTTCACGCACAGGAGGCCGCGGTTCACGGGCGCGTCCGGGTCTCCCTTCACGGCGACGACGCGTTCGGATTTTGTGCCGACGAGAATTCCGCAGCCGGTCCCGCAGAAGCGGCAGACGCTCCTGTCCCAGGCCACGCCGTCGCCCGCGGGCGCTTTCTCGCCGGCCGCGACCGCCTCTTCCGCAACCGGGATTCCCGCGGCGGCGGCCGCGGCGAGAGCGGCGCTGCGCTTGAGGAGCTCCCGGCGAGTCTGGCTCTGGTTCATGTTCCCTCCGCGTCTTCCTCGAGATCCCCGAAGTAGTGACAGACGAGCTCGGCCGACAGGAGGCCGGGCAGCGCCTGGATGCGCCGGAGGCCGGCTTCCTGTTCGTCCGTCGTCTGCGATTCCTGCGTCAGGACGATGCGGCCTTGGTCGGCGTCCGTGAACTGGACCTCGACGCCGGGCAACGCCGCGAGCCACTGCACACACCCTGCCACGCCGGAAGGCGCGACCCGCACGACGATGCTCGACACGTTCAAGGCGTGCGCGATCTTAGTCCCGGAAGGAGGGCCCCCGTATGACGATTGTCATGGGCGGGATCCCGGCGGAGGCCCTACATTCGGGGTGTGCCCGTGAAGTCGAGCCGGGGCTTTGCCGTCCTTCCGGTCCCCCTGACGCTCGCCGCGGCCGCTGCCGGCCTCGCGATCGGGGTTGGCGCGTACGCCTTCTGGTACGCGAAGGGATCGTCCTACATGGGGAACGACCCCGCCACGTGCGCGAACTGCCACGTCATGAGCGCGCACTACGCCGGCTGGCAGGCGGCGCCGCACCACCAGGTCGCCACCTGCAACGACTGCCACACGCCGGCCGGCCCGGTCTCGAAGTACATGGTCAAGGCGCTCAACGGCTGGCACCACTCGTGGGCGTTCACGATGGGCGGCTTCCCGGACGTCATCCGGGCCCGGCCCGAGAGCTCGGCGGTCGTCGAAGCCAACTGCCGCCGCTGCCACTCCGACCTCGTCGACTCGATGTCCCACGGTGGCGACGTCACGTGCGTCCGCTGCCATGCCTCGGTCGGCCACCAGCGCTGACACGCGACACCACCCGAGAAGGAGCACCTCATGTCCGCAGAGAACGCCGAGCCCGGGAAGAAGAAGAGCGGGCTCCTCATCGCCCTCGTCGCGGGCGCCTTCGCCCTCGGAGCTCTGGGCGCCGCCGCCCTGCTCGTCAACATCGCCGAGAAGAAGCAGGAGGCGAAGAACTCCACCGTCAGGCTCGCCGAGGTGACGGAGAACGACGTCGACCCGGCCAAGTGGGGCACGAACTGGCCGCGCGAATACGATGGGTACAAGCGCACGTCCGATCCGTCCCACACGAAGTACGGCGGGGGCACGGGCGGAGCCGAGGGCGTCGTCCCGCCCCAGAAGGCGGCGCGCGACCCGTGGCTGACGCGCATCTTCGCGGGGTACCTCTTCGCGGTGGACTACCGGGACCGCCGCGGCCACGCCTTCATGCTCTTCGACCAGGAGAACACGAAACGCAACGTGCAGGCCGAGGGCAAGCAGTCGGGCAACTGCATGCACTGCCACGCCTCGATCATGCCGCTCTACCGGAAGCTCGGGAAGGACGCGGCCCCGCAGGCGAGCGAAGCCGAGCAGCTCCAGAAGGGCCTCGAGGCCGTCGGCGCGCTCAGTTACTGGGACGCCCACAAGCAGCTCGAGCAGCTCACGGGCGGCAAGGCCCACCCCGTGTCCTGCGTCGACTGCCACGACCCGAAGTCGATGGAGCTGCGCGTCACGCGCCCGGCCTTCGTCGCCGGCATCCAGAAGCTCGCGGCGTCGAAGGCTGCCGTCGGGCACCTCCCGAGCATCGAGCGCTGGCGCACCGGCGACCGCGCCCGGGCGTACGACCCGAACGTGGACGCGACCCGCCAGGAGAAGCGCTCGTACGTCTGCGCCCAATGTCACGTCGAGTACTTCTGCGGCAAGGGCACGACGATCTTCTTCCCGTGGGCCGAAGGCCTCAAGGTCGAGGACATGGAGAAGCAGTACAACTCCATCGAGGTCAAGGGCGCGCGCTTCAAGGACTGGACGCACGCCGAGACCGGCATGGAAGTCATCAAGGCGCAGCACCCCGAGTTCGAGATGTGGAGCCAGGGCATCCACGCCCGCAGCGGCGTGGCGTGCGCCGACTGCCACATGTCCTACCGCCGCGACGGCGCCCAGAAGATCTCCGAGCACTGGGTGAGGAGCCCCCTCCTGTCGGCAAACCGCTCGTGCGCCACGTGCCACCCGTACAGCGACGAGGAGCTCAAGAGCCGGGTCGAAGCCATCCAGGACCGCCACTTCGCCCTCATGACGCGCGCGGGCCAGGCAGCCGTGGCCATGATCGACGCGATCGTCGCCGTCCGGAAGCCGTACGACAACCAGAACCGCCCCGCGGCCGCCGCGAAGGCGAAGGAGACGCTCGAGAAGAACGCGGACTTCGCGAAGCTCGGAAAGGAAGACCAGGACAAGAAGCTGGCCGCCGAGACGAAGGCCAACCTGCTGGCCGCGTGGCGGGCGGTCGTGGACAAGGACCCGGCCATCAAGGAGCTGGGCGAGCTGCAGCGCGCCGCGCAGTGGCGCCTCGACATGGTGGCCGCCGAGAACTCGATGGGCTTTCACGCTCCGCAGGAGATGGCCCGCATCCTCGGGGAGTCGATCGACATGTCCCGCCAGGCCCAGGTCAAGGCCGGCGAGGTCCTGCACGGCAAGGCGGTGAAGACGGCATCCCGTTAGGGCGCCGCCGCCCTGATTCATCTGCTCCATGCGCGGACGGCCGCGAGGACCCACCTTCCCAACGGAAGCAGGCGCGCCGAGCGCGCCGCCAAGGAGGGTCCATGCGCGTACAGGACGTGATGACCCCGCACGTGAGGACGATCAGCGCCGCCGAGTCCGCGGAAACCGCCTACGCCAGCATGAAGGCGCTGAACGTCCACCATCTCGTCGTGCGTGACGACGAAGCCGCTCTCGTCGGCATCGTGTCGTCCCACGACCTCGGGGCTGCAAAAGAGGACGGCTTCCGCCGAAACCACCGCGTGGCCGAGGTCATGTCGACGAACGTCGTCACCGCCGACCCGGAAATGTCCATCCGCCAGGCCGCGAACCTCATGCGCGGCCGCAGCATCGGCTGCCTCCCGGTCGTCCAGCCCGGGCGCACGCCGCGCCTCGTCGGCATCATCACGACGTCCGACCTCCTCGAGGTGCTCGGCCACGGCTTCGACCGCCCGACCCACCCCGAGCGCAGGGTCCTGAAGGCCCGCGCGCCTCGCACCGAGCCCAAGATCAAGCGGATGCATTGAGGTTCCGGCCGCCGGGCGGCCGAACGCTGAGAAAGCGAACACCCGCCGGACGGGGCGTCCCCGTCCGGCTGCTTCATTGACGCGGAGGCGGCGTCCCGGTAAATCGGACGGCGTGAAGAAGCCTGCCGTCCGTTTCGCCCTCGCCCTCCTCATCACGCTCCTTTCCGCCGTCTGGCAGCGCCGCTCCGGGCCGACGTACCCGGTGAGCGGGCGCATCGCCGTCGGCGGAACTTCGATCGACCTGAAGCTCACGCGCACGCACGGCGGGCCGGGCGACCAGCCCGTCCGCGTCGCGGCTCCGGATGCCGCGCTAACGGGTGCGGTCGCATTCCGGCGGTATCCGACGAACGACGACTGGACGGTCCTCCCGATGGCACGCGCGGGCGCCGATCTCGTGGCTGCGCTCCCCCATCAGCCGCCCGCGGGCAAGCTCGAGTACCAGGTGCGGCTCGCGAAGGGCGGCGAGACGGCACTCTTCCCGCCCCGCCCCGCAATCACGCGCTTCAAGGGCGACGTGTCCACGGTCATCCTCGTCCCGCACGTCCTCTGCATGTTCCTCGGGATGCTCTTCTCCACGGCCGCGGGACTCGCGGCTCTCGCGGGCGCGCCGACCCGCCGCCTCGCGTGGATCACGTTCGGGCTCATCGCCGTCGGCGGCTTCATCCTCGGGCCGATCGTGCAGAAGGCCGCGTTCGATGCGTACTGGACGGGCGTGCCGTTCGGCTGGGACCTCACGGACAACAAGACGCTCATCGCCGGCCTCTTCTGGGCCGGGGTCCTCCTCGTCCAGCGCCCCGGGCGCTCCGCCCGCATAGAGGTCCTCGCCGCCGCCGTCACGACCCTCCTCGTCTTCGCGATCCCGCACTCCACGTGGGGATCGGAGATCAAGTGGGAGGCCGTGCAGAAGGCGCCCTGAGGAGCTTTACCCCAGGAACAGCCGGTACGCCGGGTTCTTCGTCTCGTCCTGGTGGCGGTAGCCGAGCTCCGAGAGGAAGCGGCGGAACTTCGCGTCGTCCTTCTTGGGCACCTGGATGCCCGCGAGGACGCGGCCGTAGTCCGCTCCGTGGTTGCGGTAGTGGAAGAGGCTGATGTTCCAGTCGCTCCGGAGGTGGTCGAGGAAGTTCAGGAGCGCGCCCGGCCGTTCGGGGAACTCGAACCGGAAGAGGCGCTCGTCGCGCGCCGCCGGCGCGCGCCCCCCGACAAGGTGCCGCACGTGGAGCTTCGCCATCTCGTTCTCGGTCAGGTCGAGGACCGGAAGGCTCCGCTTCCTCAGCGCGCCGATGAGCGACGTCGTCTGGCGCGGGTTCTCGACCTCGACGCCGACGAAGACGTGCGCGTCCTTCGCGTCCGCGTACCGGTAGTTGAACTCCGTGATGCTCCGCCGCCCGACGACCGCGCAGAACTCGCGGAAGGAGCCAGGCCGCTCGGGGATCGTGACCGCGAGAATCGCCTCGCGCTTCTCGCCGAGCTGCGCGCGCTCGGCGACGAAGCGCAGCCGGTCGAAGTTCATGTTCGCCCCGCATGCGACGGCGACGAGGGTCCTGCCCTTCGTCGTCCGCTTCTCCGCCCACGCCTTGAGCCCTGCGACCGCGAGCGCGCCCGCGGGCTCGAGGATCGAGCGCGTGTCCTCGAACACGTCCTTGATCGCCGCGCAGATCGCGTCGGTGTCGACGCGCACGACCTCATCGAGGAGGTCGCGGCAGAGGCGGAAGGTCTCCTTGCCCACCTGCTTCACGGCGACGCCGTCCGCAAACAGGCCCACGCGCTCGAGGCGCACGCGGCGGCCGGCGCGCAGCGACCGCCACATCGCGTCCGAGTCCACCGGCTCGACGCCGACGATCTTCGTCTTCGGGCTGATCCGCTTCACGTACGCCGCGACTCCCGCCGCGAGCCCGCCGCCGCCGATCGCGACGAAGATCGCGTCGACGCCGCCCGGATGCTGGCGGAGGATCTCCATGCCGATCGTGCCCTGCCCCGCGATGACGTCGGGGTCGTCGTACGGGTGGACGAACGTGCGCTTCTGGTCCCTGGCGATGCGGCGCGCCTCCGCGTAGGCCTCGTCGTACGAGTCGCCCGTCAGGACGACGCGCGCGCCGCGGCTCCTCACGGCGTCCACCTTGATGCGCGGCGTCGTGACGGGCATGACGATCGTCGCGGAGCACCCGAGGCGCCTGGCGGCGAGCGCGACGCCCTGCGCGTGGTTGCCGGCCGAGGCCGCGATCACGCCGCGGCGGAGCGCGGCGGGAGAGAGTTTCGCCATCCGGTTGTATGCGCCGCGTAGCTTGAACGAGTGGACGGGCTGCAGGTCCTCGCGCTTGAGGAGGACCGTGTGGCCCGTGCGGCGCGAGAGGAGCGGCGCGGCGTCGAGCGGCGTCTCCACCGCCACGTCGTAGACCCGCGCGGAGAGGATCCGCTCGAGGTACTCCTCTCCCGTCTTCGCGCGTTTCACGGACGGACCCGCCGCGTCAGCGGCGCCGGCCGCGGACGAGCCGGACCGGAGCGGGATAGCGCCGCACGTCGCGCACGTTGCGCACCGGCGTGCACCACTCCTTCGAGCGCGCGTGCGCGCCGCGCACGGTCGCGTGGTACGCCTTCTGGAGCGCGAGCGTGACGGGGCCCGCGGCGCCCGAGCCGATCGTGCGGAAGTCGATCTCGCGCAGGGCGACGACCTCGGCCGCAGTCCCGCAGACGAAGACCTCGTCCGCCATGTAGAGCTGGTCGCGCGCGATCGTCTGCTCGACGACCTCGTAGCCAAGCTCTTTCGCGAGGGTCAAGAGCGTGTCGCGCGTGATTCCCTCGAGGATCGGGGCGGACGGCGTCGTGACGATGCGCCCGTCTTTCACGACGAAGAGGTTCGCGCCCGTGCACTCGGCAACGTAGCCGCTCGGGTCGAGCATGATCGCCTCCTCGAACCCGAGCCGCACGGACTCGGTCTTCGCGAGGAAGCTGTTCACGTAGTTGCCGCTGATCTTCGCCTTCGTCATGGAGACGTTCGGGTGGTGGCGCGTGTAGGACGACACGTTCGCGCGCACGCCCCGCTCGAGTGCGGCCTCGCCGAGGTAGTTCTTCCACTCCCAGGCCGCGATCCCGATCGCGGGCCGGCCGCCGTCGAGGTTCAGGTTCCAGCCGCCGGCGTCGAGCCAGATCATCGGACGGATGTAGCACTCCGAGAATCCGTTCTTCGCGACGGTCCCCTTCGTGGCCTCGATCAGCTCCTCCTCGGAGAACGGCAGCGTGTCGAAGCCGAGAGCCTTCGCGGAGAGGCGCAGGCGGCGGATGTGCTCGGGCAGGCGGAACACGGCCGGGCCGGACTTCGTCTGGTAGCAGCGGATGCCCTCGAAGACGCCGATCCCGTAGTGGAGGCCGGGCGTGAGGAAGTGCAGCGTCGCGTCCTCGTAGCGGACGAAGTCGCCGTCTTTCCAGATCCATTTCGATTCCATTCCCATCACACCCTCACTGCGGCGCGCCGCAGGCCGCCTCGCGGCCCGGCGCCGTTTCCATCGTCGTCGTCGCGGCCGCCACCTCGTCGGCGATCGCCCGCGTCATGTCGCGTGTCCCGAGCGCGCGCGTGCCCTTCAGAGCAAGGTCCGCCGTGCGCGCACCCTTTTCGAGCGCGGCCTCGATCGCCCGGTGCACGGCGGCGGCCTCCTCGTGCAGGCCCAGCCCGTCGCCGAGCAGCATCGCGGCGGTCGCGATCGCGCCGATCGGGTTCGCGAGGTCGCGCCCCGCGATCTGCGGCGCCGAGCCGTGCACGGGCTCGAAGAGGCCCGGCCCGTCGCCGAGGCTCGCGGACGGCAGGAGCCCGAGCGAGCCCACGAGCGCACCGCATTCGTCCGAGAGGATGTCCCCGAAGAGGTTCTCCGTCACGAGGACGTCGAAAGCCGACGGGAAGAGGACGAGGCTCATCGCGCACGAATCCACGAGCTGGTGCTCGAGCGTCACGTCCGGATGGCGCTTCGCGACCTCCGTCGTGACGGCACGCCAGAGGCGCGACGTCTCGAGGACGTTCGACTTGTCGACCGACGTGACCTTGTTCCGGCGCGTCGCCGCGAGGCGGAACGCCATCTCGGCGATGCGCTCGATCTCGGGCCGCGTGTACGGCAGCGTGTTGACCGCGGTGCCCGCCACAAGGTCGATCGAGCGCGGCGTCCCGAAGTAGAGGCCGCCGGTCAGCTCGCGCACGACGACGAGGTCGAGGCCTCGCGCCACCTCGGGCTTGAGCGGGCCCGCGTCCGCGAGCGCCCTGTAGAGACGCGCGGGGCGGATGTTCGCGTAGACGCCGAGGGACTTGCGCAGATGGAGGAGGCCGTACTCGGGCCGTTGGTCGTACGGCGCGAGGTCGTACGCGGGGTCGCCCACCGCGCCCATGAGGACGGCGTCGGCGTCACGGCACGCGGCAAGCGTGTCCTCCGGCAGCGGCGTCCCCTTCTCGCGCAGGGCGCGCGCTCCCAGGAGCCACTCCGAGAAGACGAACGTGTGCCCGAAGCGCGCCTCGACCGCCTTCAGGACGGCGACAGCTCCCGCCGTCACCTCCGGGCCGATGCCGTCGCCGGGCAGGACTGCGATGCGCGCGCGCTTCCCCACTCAGACTCCGTAGCCGTAGCCGGCTTCCTCGGCGGCCGGGACGTCCTCGGCCCGGAGAGCCGCGACGGCCGGCCGCGCGCCGCTCGGCGCGTGGTGAACCGGATGCGCCGGGCGCGCCGCGGGCACGCGCTTCATCGCGGACCAGAGCGAGACGAGATCCCGGTCGTGAACCACTTTCTGCCGATCCGCCAGCGCGATCATGCGCCTGTAAAGGTCGTCGAGCTCGTGGCGGGCCGGGACGATGCCGAGCGCCTCGCAACGCGCCTTCAGCGCGTGCCGCCCGGAGTGCTTGCCGAGGACCATCGTCGTCTTCGGGACGCCGACGTCCTCGGGCCGCATGATCTCGTACGTGCGCCGGTCCTTGAGGATGCCGTCCTGGTGGATGCCGGCCTCGTGCGCGAACGCGTTGCGGCCGACGATCGCCTTGTTCGCCTGGACGGCTTCGCCCGTGAGCTCCGTGAGGAGCTGGCTTGCCGAGTAGATCTGGCCCGGGACGATCCCCGTCGCGAACGGCAGCTTGTCGGGCCGCACGCGGAGCGTCATGACGATCTCCTCGAGGGACGCGTTGCCCGCCCGCTCGCCGACGCCGTTCACGGTGCATTCGATCTGGCGGCAGCCCGCCTCGATCGCCGCGAGGCTGTTCGCGACGGCGAGGCCGAGGTCGTTGTGGCAGTGCGCGGAGAAGACGACGCGCTCCGCGCCGGGGACGCGCGCGCGGATGGCCGTGAAGAACTTGTAGATCTCGTCCGGCGTCGAGTAGCCGACGGTGTCCGGCAGGTTCACGGTCGTCGCGCCGGCCTGGATCACGGCCGTCACGACCGCGACGAGATAGTCGACGTCGCTGCGCGTCGCGTCCTCGGCCGAGAACTCCACGTCGTCGACGTGCCGGCGCGCGCGGGCGACCGCCCGGGCCGCGGCCTCGAGGGCCTGGCCGCGCGACATGTGGAGCTTGTGCGAAAGGTGGAGATCCGACGTGGCGATGAAGGTGTGGAGACGCGGCCGCGCGCAGCCGTCGAGCGCCTCGAGCGCGCGGTCCACGTCGGCGTCCACGGCGCGAGCGAGCGCGGCCACCACGGGCCGACGGACGGCCTTCGCGACGGCGCGGACGCCCGAGAAGTCGTCCTCCGAGGCGATCGGGAACCCGGCTTCGAGGATGTCGACGCCCAGCTCGTCGAGCTTCACGGCGAGGCGCACCTTTTCCGCCTCGCGCATCGAGAAGCCGGGCGCCTGCTCGCCGTCCCGGAGCGTCGTGTCGAAGATCGCGATGCGCGGCCGAACGTCGCCCTCCGCGTGCATGGTCAGGCCACCTTCCCGATGACGACCGGATGCAGGAACGGCATCTTCTCGCGCAGCTCGGCCCCGACCGTCTCGAGGAGCTGCGTCCGCTCCTTCTCGCGCGTCGCCTCAAAGTTCGGGCGGCCCGCGCGGTTCTCGGCGATCCAGTTCTCGGCGTAGACGCCCTCCTGGATTTCCTCGAGGATCTTCTTCATCTCCTTGCGCGTCGCGTCCGTCACGATGCGCGGGCCGGCGGTGTAGTCGCCGTGCTCGGCCGTGTCGCTGATCGAGTAGCGCATGTAGTTCAGGCCGCCGCGGTACATGAGGTCGACGATGAGCTTCAGCTCGTGGAGGCACTCGAAGTACGCGACCTCGGGCTGATAGCCCGCGTCGACGAGCGTCTGGAACGCGGCCTTCACGAGGGCGGACGTGCCGCCGCAGAGGACGGCCTGCTCGCCGAAGAGGTCGGTCTCCGTCTCCTCGGCGAACGTCGTCTCGAGGACGCCCGCGCGCGTCGTCCCGAGCGCTTTCGCGTAGGCGAGCGCGTCCTCGCGCGCGTGGCCGCTCGCGTTCTGCTCGACGGCGAGGAGCGCCGGCGTGCCCGCGCCCTCCACGTACAGCTCGCGGACGCGGTGGCCGGGCGACTTCGGCGCGATCATCGACACGTCCACGTCGGGCGGCGGGACGATCTGGCCGAAGCGGATGTTGAACCCGTGCCCGAACATGACGGTCTTGCCCGCTTTCATGTGCGGAGCGATCGCCTCGTCCCAGAGCTGCTTCTGGCCCGTGTCCGGCGTGAGGATCATGACGATGTCCGCGCGCTTCACGGCCTCGTCGACCGGCAGGACGGTGAGGCCCTCGGCGCGGGCCTTCGCGGCGGACTTCGACGTCGCGTGGAGGCCCACGACGACCGAAACGCCGCTGTCGCGGAGGTTCAGGGCGTGCGCGTGCCCCTGGCTGCCGTAACCGATGATCGCGACCGTCCGGCCCTTGAGGCGGGAGATGTCGGCGTCCTTGTCGTACCAGATCGTGGCCATGAAATAGTTCCTCGTCGAGTTGATGGTTCGGTTTGCGTCAGGCAGTCTTTTCTTCGAGTGTGAATTCGGATTGCGCAAACGCGGGCGTCCCGGTCATCCGGACGACTTCCGTCACGTCCTCGAGGCGCATGAACTGGCGTTCGACGAGGCTCGAGCGCTCCTCGTCCGCCTCGATGACGATGTCGATGCGGGCGGGGCCGCCGCCCACGCCCCCTTCAAAGGAAAAACTGCGAATCGCAATGCGCTGGCGCCGCAGGATCGTCTCGAGTCGCGCCATCAGCCCGGGAGCATCTTTCGCCTTGATTCCGAAGGTGTGCTGCTGCATGACGATCCTCCTCAGCTCTTCTTCTTCCGCGGGTCCGAGACCACCATCGTGTCGATGGACTGGCCTGCGGGCCACATGGGGTAACAGTTCTCGTTGCCGTCCGTCCGCACGTGGACGAGCGCGGGGCGGTCGTTCACGGCGAGCGCGGCCTCGTAAGCCGGGACGAGCTCCTCGGGGCGGTTCACGCGGAACGCCGCGGCGCCGAACGCCTCGGCGAGCTTCGCGAAGTCGGGGTTCTTCAGCTCCACCGCGAAGAAGCGGCGCTCGTAGAAGAGGTCCTGCCACTGGCGGACCATTCCGAGGTTCTGGTTGTCGAGGACGATGACCTTGATCGGGAGGTTCTCCTCGACGGCCGTCGCCATCGCCTGCATCGTCTGCTGGAAGCTGCCGTCGCCATTCAGGTTGATCACGAGGCGGTCCGGCATCCCGCACTGCGCGCCGATGGCCGCGGGCAGGCCGAAACCCATCGTGCCGAGGCCGCCGGACGTGATGAACGCGTTCGGCTCGTCGCACTTCCAGAACTGCGCGGCCCACATCTGGTGCTGCCCGACGTCGGTCGTCACGATCGGCCGCCGGTCCCGGGTCATCTTCCAGAGCGTCTCGATCGCGAACTGCGGGAGGATGACGTCGCCTGACTGCTCGTAGTGGAGCGGCGCCTCGGCCTTCCACGCCGCGATCCGGTCGTGCCAGCCGTTCGTGTGCGGCGCGCCGACGAGCGGGAGCAGCTGCCTGAGCACGGTCTTCGCGTCACCGTGCAGCGGGTAGTCGGCCTTGCGGATCTTCCCGATCTCGACGGGGTCGATGTCGAGGTGGACGATCTTCGCGTGCGGCGCGAACGTCGCGAGCTTGCCCGTGATGCGGTCGTCGAAACGCGCGCCGAGCGCGATGATGAGGTCGCTCTCGTGCATCGCCCAGTTCGCGTACGCCGTGCCGTGCATTCCGAGCATCCCGAGGGAGAGCGGGTCCGTTTCGGGGAACGCGCCCTTGCCCATGAGCGTCGTCGTCACCGGGATGCGCGTCTTGTGCGCGAGGCGCCGCACTTCGGCGGACGCGCCCGACGAGATCACGCCGCCGCCCACGTAGAGGACCGGGCGGCGCGCGTTCGAGATCGCGAAGGCCGCGCGGCGGAGCGACACGGCGTCCGCGCGCCTCTGAACGTCGACGACGTTTGAACCCTCGCAATCCGTGCTTTCGGAAGAAGCCTCGCCCTGCAGGACGTCGCGCGGCACGTCCACGAGGACGGGCCCCGGGCGCCCCATGGCGGCGATGCGGAACGCGTAACGGACCGTCGCGGCGACGTCCTCCGGCTCGAGGACAAGCCAGTTGTGCTTCGTGATCCCCTGCGTCATCCCGACGATGTCGGCTTCCTGAAAGCCGTCGCGGCCGAGAAGAGACGTCGCGACCTGCGCCGTGAGGGCGACGACGGGTGTGGAATCGAGCATCGCGTCCGTCAGGCCCGTGACGAGGTTCGTCGCGCCCGGGCCGGACGTCGCGAGGCACACGCCGGGGCGGCCCGTCGCGCGCGCAAAACCCTGCGCGGCGTGCGCGGCGCCCTGCTCGTGCCGCATGAGGAGGTGCCGGATCGGCGAGCCGTGGAGCGCGTCGTACAGCGGCAGCGCGGCCCCGCCCGGATGCCCGAAGATGTGCGTCACGCCCAGCGCGACGAGCTCGTCGGCCATCGCGCGCGCGGCGGTCGTGCGGGCCTTCGGCTGAGCCTGATGAGCCCTGGCTTGGGCGGTCATGCGGTCCTCCCCGCGGGAACCGCCGTCGCCGGCTCGGACGCCTCGACTCCCGCGAACGTCCCAGTAACGGCTCCGTCGGAGGCCGACGAGACGAGGCGGGCGTACTTCGCGAGGACGCCGCCCGTCGCGCGCGGCGCGGGCGCGCGGTACGCGCGGCGGCGGGCCGCCATGTCGGCCTCGCCGATCTGGACGTCGAGGCGGCGGGCGACGACGTCCAGCGTCACGGGATCGCCGTCCCTCACGTAGGCGATCGGACCGCCGGACGCGGCCTCGGGCGAGACGTGACCCACCATGAAGCCGTGCGTCGCGCCGGAGAAGCGGCCGTCCGTCACGAGCGCGACGGACTCGCCGAGACCCTGCCCCACGAGCGCCGCCGTCACGGCGAGCATCTCGGGCATTCCGGGCGCGCCCTTCGGCCCCTCGTTGCGGATCACGACGACGTCGCCGGCCACGATCCCGCGCGCCTGGACAGCGGCGAAAGCCGCGATTTCCCCATCGAACACTCGTGCCGGACCCGTGTGGCGCAGCCGCTCGTGTCCCGCGAGCTTCACGACGGCGCCCTCGGGCGCGAGCGTGCCGCGCAGGATCGCGAGCCCGCCGTGCGGCTTGAGCGCCTTCGACACCGGGCGGACGACTTCCTGCCCGGGCGTCTCGACGGCGTCCTGAGCCTCCTCGAAGAGCGTGCGTCCCGAGACGGTCCTCGCGTTCTTCAGGAGGCCGGCTTCCACGAGGCGCCGCGCGACAAGGCGCGAGCCGCCCGCGCGGGCGAGGTCGGGCGCTGTGAAGCGGCCGCCCGGTTTGAGGTCGACGAAGAGCGGCGTCCGCGCCGAGATCGAATCGAAGTCGTCGAGGACGAGCGGCACGCCCGCCTCCCGCGCGATTGCGAGGAGGTGCAGGACCGCGTTCGTCGAGCCGCCGGTCGCGGCGACGGCCGCGATCGCGTTCTCGAACGCCGCGCGCGTCAGGATCTTCGACGGCGTCAGGCCGTCCTTCAGGCGCTCCATCACGAGGCGGCCCACGGCGCGGGCGACGCCCGCCTTCGCGGGGTCGGTCGCCGGGACGTCGTTCGCGCCCATCGGCGAGAGGCCGAGGAACGTCAGCGCCGTCGCCATCGTGTTCGCCGTGAACTGGCCGCCGCACGCGCCCGCCCCGGGGCACGCGCCCGCCTCGACGCCGCAGAGCTTCTCGTCGGAGATCTTTCCGGCCGCGTGCGCGCCGACGGCCTCGAAGACGTCCTGGATCGTGACGTCCGTGCCGGCGACCCTGCCCGCCTCGATCGAGCCGCCGTAGAGGGCGACCGACGGAAGGTCCAGCCGCGCGAGCGCCATCGCGGCGCCCGGGATCGTCTTGTCGCAGCCGCAGAGGGCGACGACGGCGTCGAGCGCGTGGCCCGAGACGGCCAGTTCGATGGAGTCCGCGATGACCTCGCGCGACACGAGCGACGCGCGCATGCCGTCCGTCCCCATGGAGATGCCGTCGGAGATCGCGATGGTCCCGAACTCGAACGGTGTGCCGCCGGCCTCGCGGATGCCGGCCTTGACCTCCTCGGCGAGCGCGCGAAGAGTGAAGTTGCAGGGGCCCAGGTCCGTCCACGGGTGCACGACGGCGACGAGCGGCCGCTCAAGGTCGGCAAGGGTCAGGCCCGTCGCGCGCAGCATCGCGCGCGCGGGAGCCCGCGCAGGGCCTTTCTTGATCGCGTCGCTCTTCACGTTTCCCCTGGCCTCCATCCCAAAAGTCCGGACCCAAAAAAAAAGCCCCGCGGTTGCGGGGCGTTTGGCTGTTGGTTTCTAAGGTCCCCGTCAGCCCGCCCCGTTCCCCTCCGTAAGGACGAGAGGAATCTCCCCGATAAGGAGGACGACGACGGAGACGGCGCCGAGGTTCGAATTCACGAGGCGCATTGCACTCTTTCCGAGGCAAGTCGTCAACTTCATATTACTTTTGATATTATTAGTGCTGCTTATGGATATAGCCGCCCTGCGGGTGTTCCTGATGGTGGCCGAGGAGCGGGGCTTCTCGAAGGCAGCTGTTCGCCTGTTCCGGACGCAGTCCGCCGTCAGCCAGGCCGTCCGGCGGCTCGAGGACGAGCTGAGGGCCGACCTCTTCGACCGGACGACACACGACGTTCGGCTGACCGAGGCCGGCAAGACGCTCCTCGGCTATGCCGAGCGCGTCCTCGCCGTGGCCGGCGAGGCCGAACGGGCAGTGCGCGACCTCAAGGACGTCAAGCGCGGGCGCGTCGTGATCGGCGCGAACGAGGCGGGTCTCGAGGTCGTGATCCCGCTCATCGGCCGCTTCCGCGAGACGCACCCGGGCGTCGAGTTCGAGGTGAAGCGCTCGCCCTCGCGCCTCCTCGGGGCCGAGGTCCTCGCGGTCGCGCTCGACTTCGGCGTCGTCGCGTTCGTGCCGCCGGACGAGGGCCTGAAGACCGTAGTCCTCGCCTCCGACGAGCTCGTCGTCCTCTCGCTCCCGTCGCACCCGTTCGCGAAGAAGCAGCGCGTCACGCTGGAGGAGTTCGGCCGCGAAACCGTCATCGCGCACAGCGACCCCTCGCCCGCCCGCGAGCGCGTGCTCCGCACGTACTCCGAGCGCGGCGTCGCGCTGAACATCAAGGTCTCGCTCCCGAGCCTCGACGGCGTCAAGCGCGCGGTCGAGCGCGGGATGGGCGTCGCCCTCCTCCCCCGCCGCACGGCTCTCTCCGAGATCGAGTCCGGCCGCCTCGCGGCGACGACGCTGCCGGAGCTGCGCCGACCGCGCGACCTCCGCCTCGTCTACCGCGCCGCCGGGAACTTCGGCCCGGCGGCCCACGCGTTCCTGGAGATGGTCAAGGCCGCGCGCTCCTGACGTTCTTCCCCCGGGGAAGAAACCACAAGAACCTGAAAAATTCCTGAGGATTTTCCGGCCGATGGAACCCATGTTTGCAGCATGAATCAGCTGCATCCAAGGAGGTAGACGATGATTCGGAAATTCGTAGTTCTCGCGACCCTTTGCTTCGCCATCGGCGGCTGGGCGGCCGCTGACGACCGCCACGAGGGCCGGACCGTCACGATCATGACTCAGAACATGGACGACGGGACGGACCTGACGTACATCATCGGCGTCCTGACGAACCAGTTCCCCGCGACCGTGGGGCAGGCCGTCGACCTCACCTTCGCAGAGCTCAACGCGAGCGACTTCGAGGGGCGGGCCGCCTTGCTTGCCGCCAAGATCTCCGAGAAGAAACCGGTACTGGTCGCCCTGCAGGAAGCCGTCCTCTGGCGGATAGGACCGAGCCCCGACACAGCCACCACCGTCCTTTACGACAACCTGGCAATTCTGCTCGCGGCGCTGAAGAAGGCCGGCGCCCCATACACAGTGGTCGCCACGAACTCCCTGACCGACCTCGCCCTACCCGGGGACCAGATCGGGGGCGCGCTGCGCTTCACCGACAGAAATGCCATCCTCGTCCGATCCGACCTGCACCGTCCCGATTTCTACCTCACGAACGTCCATTCGCAGACCTTCGACGCGATGTTTCCCTTCGCCGGTATGTCGATTCCGGCAGGCTGGATCTCGGTCGACGTCCACATGGGGCACGAGCAGTTCCGGTTCGTCACGACACACCTTCAGACGCCCATCCAAGGCATCAAGGAAGCGACCAAGGTGCAGCTCGCACAGGCCAAGGAGCTGATCCACGAGCTGCGCGACGTGAAAATTCCCGTTGTGATCTGCGGCGACTTCAACTCCGATGCGAACCACGGCGGCTTCGTGGACGACACCAAGGCGGTTGATCACTTCCCGAGGGCCGGCTACACGGAGGCATGGCCTGCGACTCACAGCATCGGCGACCCCGGCCTGACGTGGCCGTACTACCTCGAGGACCAGTTCCCCGCGCCGCCCTTCTTCGCTCCGGCTACTCCTCTCGAGCGCATCGACCTTTTCTTCTCGCGAGACATGAAGGCCGTCAGTTCGGACCTCGTCCTAGCCCCCGCGGTGGGCATGCCCCCCTTCGCCTCCGACCACGCCGGCGTGATCGCGACCTTCAAGCCGTAGGCGGAAATCCGGCCACGTAAGGCAGGCGTCTCGCAAGCTCCTCGACCGCTTCGAAGCGGTCGAGGAGCATCGACGTTCCGTCCCAGTGCCCGGAGAGGAACGCCTGGCGCGCGTTTTCCGGCATCGCGACCTCGAACGCCGCCTCTCCCGCCGCGAGCGTTCTCGTCTCGAGATCGAGCGCGAGCATCCGCGCGGGGTCCCGCGCCACCAGCTTCTGCAGCGCCGCCATCGCCTCGTGCGGCAGCGTCACGCACGGCAGGCCGATCGCGACGGAGT
>Ga0315270_10000291_pt1 | contig 28326 bp, 31 predicted proteins | sample C1_bottom_MG_FD_204932 | JGI IMG/M metagenome (GOLD analysis project Ga0315270, IMG submission 204932) | Sediment microbial communities from Yellowstone Lake, YNP, Wyoming, USA - C1_bottom | ecosystem: Environmental > Aquatic > Freshwater > Lake > Sediment | place: USA: Wyoming | collected...
GCGGCATCCGCTGCGAAAAGGCCACCTCCTTCATGCTCGATGCGGGGTTCCGCGAGGTGTATCACCTGCAGGGCGGCATTCTGAAATATCTGGAACAGGTGCCGCGTGAACAGGGCTTGTGGGAGGGCGCGTGTTTCGTGTTCGACGAGCGCGTGGCGCTGGACTACGGACTTGGCGAAAACAGGCACACTGCAGAGTAATCACTATTATTCCATCTCGCCCGTTCCAGTAATAACCCGCAATAATCCGGGTCAGAGACGATCAATTCCCAAATATTTCGAAAGATTTGCAATCTGAGCCGGGTTTTCCACGCTTGCGTGGCGGGCGGTCAAACATCAGCGAAAGTGGCCTGATCTCAGCGTTCTGTTTGCTGCCAAGCGGCACTATTGGCCTGACGTATTGCAAGTTTCATTAGCCTGACAGTGATTATTCTCGTATGTATTTCAATAAGTTAAAAATAATAACGGAAATTCACATTAACGGCACGGGGTTTGCAACCTAAATAACACGGAGCTGCATCCAGAAGTGGCTAAAAAAATATCAAGGGAACGCTATGGTGCATGAATTGAATCTCTGGTTGACCTGCGGCGGCCTGGGTCTTGGCCTGCTGTTCGGGATTGCCGTGCAACGCTCGCGGTTTTGCACGCTTGCGGCGGCCAGCAACTGGGTGCTGATGCGCGACTTGCGACAGGTGCATGGCTATCTGGCCGCGGTGGCCGTGGCGGTGGCGGGCACCGCGCTGCTCGAATTCACGGAGCTGGTGCCAGTGGCCGCGTCCACTTTTCGCGACGCACGCGTTGATTGGCTGGGCGCACTCGCCGGCGGTACGGTGTTTGGTGTCGGTATGGTGCTGGCCGGCGGATGCGCGGGCCGGTTGCTGGTACGCGGAGCCGAAGGCAGCGGCGGTGCGCTGCTTGCACTCGGTGCCGTGGCGCTCGGCGCTGCGACCAGTGTTTATGGCGTACTCGCACCACTGCGTTTCGCGCTCGTGGATGCAACGGCCGTTACGCTCGCCACCGGCGATTCCTCGTTGACGGCATTGATTGGGTTGCCCTCGTGGGTTGTGCCGGTGGCCTTGGTGTCCGGCTGTGTGTTGGCCATCGCACCCGCCATACGACGTAACGAGAGCCCCGGGTTGATCATCGCAGGCGCCGTGATCGGCGCGCTGGTGGTATCCGGCTGGTTCCTGACCGGATATCTGGCACAAGATGAGTTTGATATGACACCGCTTCGACCCATGTCGCTCTCGTTTGCCACGCCGTTGGCGCAAGTGCTGGCTTCAGCGGAAAACGGTCTGGTGATGGGCAATGGGTTCGGTCTCGCGCTTGTGGCGGGCGTGCTCGGCGGTGCTTTCGTCAGCGCCTCAATGAGCGGCACGCTACGCTGGACACTACCGGCAAGCCGGGAGATCGTGCGCATCGCCCTGGGTGGCGGTCTCATGGGGATCGGTGCAGTGTTCGCCGGCGGCTGCAACATCGGTCAGGGTCTGACCGGTTTGTCCACGTGTTCCATTTTCGCGCTGCTGGCCATCGCCGGCACAGTGCTCGGCCTGCGTCTCGGGCTTGTGTGGCTGATGCATGTCAATGCGATACAACCCGACCGTCGGTCTTACGGTCGTCGCCCATCACGCATCATGGACGAAGCCGGATAAGCAGCAGAAAAATCCGGGTCGTAATGAAACGGCGCTTACTTCAATAAACGGGGTTAGAGTCGACGCCTGAAGTCATTGACATTGACCCCAGCGACCCATGACCTGAATATTGGCTCTGATTCCATATTTATCAGTAAAAATGAGCCGTGAAACTCATAACCAAGAAACAGGTCGTTGTCCGGATTGCCATCATTGTTTCGTTGGCAGAATTGCTGATTATGCTGTCGTTACGGGCAATTCCTTATGATGTGGGGATCTATCCTGAAGCCGTTCTTGATACTGCACTATTGACGTTATTAACCATCCCCGCGATCTACCTCTGGATTATCAAGCCATTTGTTGATGCCCGGGACGAGGCGCTTGCACAAATCAGCCATTTGGCTCTTACTGATCCGGTAACGCATCTGGCGAATCGACGTCTCATATTCGAGCATCTGCAAAAGATACTGACCGGCACCGCCAGGCATCATGACCATGGGGCGGTGTTGTTGATTGATCTGGACGGTTTCAAACTTGTCAACGACAACTATGGGCATGAGGCGGGAGATGCGGTACTCGTTGAAGTCGCCAAACGCCTACAAGCCAATATCCGATCGGAAGATGTTGTCGGTCGCCTGGGTGGCGATGAGTTTATTGTGTTGCTTCAACGTCTCGGTGGCGATGAACGAATTGCGCGAGACAGGGCATTGCAGTTTGCGGAAAAACTGATTGATATGATCAATGCACCGTTTGACTTCAAGGGCAAGACGTTGCATGTGGGGGCCAGCGTTGGAATACGTATGCTGGGAAACGTGGAGTTGATTGTCGAGGACGCCATCAGCGGGGCCGATAACGCCATGTATCGTGCCAAGCAAGCCGGAAGAGGTTGCGCCGTCTTTTTCGAATGATGAAACAGCAGAATTGTGGAAAATGATACGAACCCAGTTTGGCACTACTCGCCTTGATTATCTTGTTTCTGCAATCAGGCAGGTGACGCTGGCGGCCGTGATGCTGTCTCTGGCGACGACGGCCGCGGCAGTCATCAACACCGGCACCGATGCGGAGGCCGAGTTGCCATACTGGGAGGTTGTCGAGCACGGCGTTTCGATGCGCCTGGTGCAGCGCCTGCCCGATCAGACGCGCGGTTTCTTCCAGGCGCGCGGGTTCTCGATCGCCGACTCGGAGCTGATCGCGCAAAGCTGCGTGTTTCAGACCGTGTTCAAGAATGTCGCACCGCCTTCGGACCCGGACGTGATCGAGTACAACCTGGACGAGTGGGTTGTGCATGTCGCCGGCGCGCGGCGCAAGATGAAAATCCGCGAAGACTGGCAAACGGAATGGACCGCGCGCCGTGCACCGAAGGCCGCGCAACTGGCCTTTGAATGGGGCCTCATCCCCACCCGCCAGGCCTACCGTTCGGGTGATTACAACTGGGGTTTGTCGATATTCAACCTCGCGCCCGGCACACCCTTTGATCTCGACGTCGTCTGGCGCCAGAGCGGCGAACGCCGCAGCGCGCGTCTGAAAGGCGTGGTGTGCGCCCCGGACATCCACGTGTCGCCAGCTGCGCCATGAAGACGCCGCTGCGCCCATTCCTGCACGGCATGCTGCTCGCGTCGTGGTTGGTGCTGGGCGCGGCGCAGGCTGCCGGATACGATGCGACGCAAACCTTGCCGCCACTGCCGAAACCATTCGCCGCCCCGGATTTCACGCTGCGCGGCGAAGACGGAAAAACCTATCGGCTGTCGGATTTTCGCGGCAAAGTTGTCGTGCTCAACTTCTGGGCGACGTGGTGCCCACCATGCCGTTACGAAATGCCCTCGATGGAACGCGCGCACCAGAAAGTGCAGGGCGAGAACATCGTGCTGCTGGCCATCGATGTGGGGGAAAGCGAGGAGCGGGTCTTTGAATTTACCGGGCAATACCCGGTCACCTTCCCGCTATTGCTGGATACCGATGGTGCAATCATCAAGAAATATCCGGTGATTGGCTTGCCCACGACCTTTGTGATCAACCCGCGCGGCATCGTCATACACCGTGCTGTCGGTGGTCGCGAATGGGACAATGAACAATTGCTCGCGCAACTGCGCAAGCTGCTGAAGCCATAAACGCCAACCCGGAATGTCGTGACAACGTGGAGCGCTCTCCAGGAGCAGCGGCCAGGACAACGCTTGGACGCTGCACCGCCTGCGTCCAGAATAAAAATGGGACCACTCTGGTCCCATTCTCGCTGCTCCATTTCACTGTTCGGCTAACGGCTCCAGGCGGCGCGCAACAGATCGCCCTCGTCCGTGTAACGCGTGTTGAGCTCACCGTGGTAGGCGTGGCGCAGCGCCTCACCAATGCCGTGCGTCAGGTGCGAACCGGTCAAGGTCACCACGGTCCGGTCGGCTTCATCTTTGATCTCGATGATGCGCTCGAGCGCATGTTCGGCGCGCGCCTTGGTCTCGGTGTGATGCACCAGGCTCAGGATCTCGTCGCGGTGCTCGGCGAAGAACGGCCCGCTCAGCGTGAGCTCTCCGGCCGGAACCCGGTCGCGGATTCGCTCGCATGCCGGGCAGCGGTGCTGTTCCGCGCCCGGGACGGCCGTGCCCCACTGCCAGTGGCCGTCATGAAAAATCGCGTTGCATTCAGGGCAGGTGGTCGGTTCCTTCCACTTGCCGCGGCTGCGGTACGGATCGTTGACGCGCTCCGCATCCATGCGGTCGCGGCGCGGTTGGTGGGTGAAGTCACTGTGACTTTTCCGGCCGGTCATGGCGTTCCTCCTGCTCTATGGATTGTTTGTGCTCATCCTAAAGTAAGCAGGGCCCACGCAGCCTTGATCGGGATCAAAACGCCAGTGGAATTCCGGAATAACTGTATCCGTAGACTGGTTGCAGGTGGAACGCTGTCGCAGGTGAGGGTGGTCGGAACATGCCTTATGGCGGGAGAATGGCGCCCCGCACGCCGATCGCAACCTGCATTCCAGCGGGTTTTGGGGATCAAAAATAATTACCCGATGGCAGGCATTGTTGCCCTGTACAATGCCTGCGAGCGTTAACCAACCAGGATCCTGCCGATTATGACCAGAATATTGACCCTGTTTTTCGTTGCGCTGATCGGCCTCGGGCTGACGGCCCAGAACGCGGAAGCCAAGCGCCTGGGCGGCGGCAGCAGCATTGGCAAACAATCCACGTCACCCCAGAAGCAGGCGCAGCCGCCTGCCCAGGCGCCTGCTCCCGCAGCTCCGGCGCCGTCCGGGGCCAGCCGATGGCTCGGACCGCTCGCCGGTCTCGCGGCCGGTGGCCTGCTCGCCTCGATGTTTATGGGTGAAGGTGCCGGTGGTGCGTTCGGCAGCATGCTGATGATTCTGGCGCTGGTCGCCGGAGCATTTTTCATTTTCCGCATGTTCCGTCGTCCGGTGCCGCAGCCGCTGCAATACGCCGGCACCGCGGAGAAAACCATGGTCGATATGCCGGTCAGCGGCGCTGCTGCGGCCACGGCCACCCGCAACACCCGACCGCTGTGGTTCGATGAGGCTGCCTTCTTGCGTGAAGCCAAGAAACATTTCATTCGTCTGCAGGATGCCAATGACCGCGGCGATCTCAACGACATCCGCGAATTTGTTACCCCGGAGATGTACGCTGAAATCAGCCTGCAGATTCAGGAGCGTGCTGGCAAGCCGAACAAGACCGAGGTGGTCACCCTCAATGCCGACATCGCCGATGTGATGACCGACGGCGATCTGGTAATTGCCAGCGTGCACTTCTCCGGCCTGCTTCGCGAAGAGGTCAATGTGCCGGCTGGGCCGTTCACCGAAATCTGGCATATCCAGAAGTCCGAGTCGCAACCCAATGCCGCCTGGTTGATTGCCGGTATCCAGCAAACCTGAGAGCAAGTCTCGGAACGGGGCGGAGGCGGGTGAGCGAAACTCACGTGCCTCCGCCTTTTTTTGTGTCCGGCGGGACGGCTACACTGAACACATGATGATCATGATTTCGCGCCGTACTCTCTCGATGACCAGCGCTCAGCACCTTGTAGAGGGCAGGGTGAGCACGGCGTCATGGGTGAGGTACTGACACGCCATGCGACAGCATTTCGTGCGCGTGACCGGATTAGCCGTGGTTGTTTTCTTCGGCCTTGTCGGCATGGAAGTCATTTTGATGGCCGTCTTCGCCGGCAGCGGCCCGAACAGTGTGTCGGTTCCCTTGGTGGAAAATTTTTCCCTGCTCTCCACGCTGTGGCGCTCGAACCCCGCGGCCGCGCTACCGCTGATTTCCCAGACACCGGTTTTTGTAATCGCGCATCAGGAGTACGCCGCCAGCATTCAGGCCTGGGGGCTGTATTTTTTTCCGTTCACGTTCGTTGTCCATCTGGTTATTGCCGTTGTCGCGGCACTACTGCTGCGCCGGCTGTTGAGCCACCCACGGGATTTTCTGTGGCTGATAGCGGGCGGCGTGGCGCTCGCGTTTGCCGTGACCTACACGCGTTTCGCAACCTGTTGCACGGGCGGCCCGCGCTGGGCCCTTGACGTCGGGCTCTACGCACTTGCCTTTGATCCGATACGGTCTCTGCTCGATTGGCCGGCGATCTATACGCGCATGGAAGCGTTCCTTCCTTATTTGCAGTTTGCCACCGGACTGGCGGGCATTGTGTGCATGTTGGTGGCGGCGTTGAAACAAATACGGCCGAATGGCGGGCACTGATCACCCCATCCGTTACGTGGACACAAATTCCGCGCGTTTAAGTCATAATATGGCCACACCATCCAGCGGTCCTGCCCACCGGTTATGCCGAAACAGAACTACAGCGTTCCGTTGATGCTCCTGGCCCTGTATGGGTTGGTGTTCACTGTGTGCGCGGTTTCACCCTATGACCGGGCAGTGTGGTGGGCGGAGAATATTCCGGTGATGGTGATTGTGTTGCTGCTGGTGTTAATGACGCGCGGCTACCGGTTTTCCAACACCAGTTATGTGTTGATGACATTCTTTATCGTACTTCACACCATAGGCGGCCATTACACGTTTGAGCGGGTACCGTTCGATGTGATATCACAGTTATTCGATTTCGAGCGCAATCACTACGACCGCGTGGCGCATTTCTCGGTGGGCCTGTATGCCTACCCGATCGCCGAGTTGCTGATGGTCAGGCGTCTTGTGCACACCCGCTGGATTGTCGCCCTGTTTCCGGTTTTTGCCATTACCGCTGTGGCCGGTGTTTACGAAATAGTCGAGTGGCAATATGCACTGAACTCAGGCCCGGCGGCCGGCATCGCCGTGCTCGGCTCGCAAGGTGATGTCTGGGATGCGCAAAAGGATATTCTTTCCGACACGCTGGGCGCGTTACTGGTGATGGTGCTGTTCTTTATCCAGCATCGGGACGAATTGAAAACCCTGCGTGCCGGGCGAGCGCGTGCATTGAGTCAGGGTGACTTGCAGCGAAAAGGAGCGCGGCACAATGGAAACCAGTGACGTATTGATTATCGGCGGTGGCCCGGCCGGGGCCAGTTGCGCCTGGCGACTGATGCAGCAGGGCATCGATACGCGTCTGCTGGATGCGCAACCCTTCCCGCGGCTCAAGCTGTGCGCGGGCTGGATCACGCCGGATGTCGTCGCGGATATCCAGCTGGACCCGGCCAGCTATCCGCACCGCCTCAATTCCTTCAGTCAGTTCAAGGTGCATCTCTTCGGACTGAATTACAAATTGGCCAGTGTGCAGCACTCGATTCGCCGTTATGAGTTTGATGACTGGCTGCTGAAGCGTTCCGGTGTGCCGGTGAGCCTGCACAACGTGCGCGAGATTCGCCGCGACGGCGACTACTACATCATCGATGAAAAATATCGCGCCAAGTACCTGGTGGGCGCCGGTGGCACCAAGTGTCCGGTGTATCGCACGCTGTTCCGCGACACCAACGCGCGCGCCAAGGAATTGCAAACCGTGACCCTGGAACAGGAATTCGCCTATGCGTATACCGATCCGGACTGTCACCTCTGGTTTTTCAGCAAGCGGCTGCCGGGTTACGCCTGGTATGTGCCCAAGGCGGATGGTTATCTGAATGTGGGTATCGGCGGCATGGCGCAAACGCTCAAGAACCGGGGCGACGATATCTGGCGCCACTGGGAGCATTTTGTGAAGCAGTTAGCGCACGCCGGCCTGGTGCGGGACGTGCAACTGGAGCCGAAAGGCTACAGCTATTTCCTGCGCAAGGACGTGAACACCGTGCGCATCGACAATGCCTTCATCGTCGGCGACTCCATCGGCCTGGGGACACGCGACATGTGCGAAGGCATCGGCCCGGCGATACGCAGTGGTCTGATGGCGGCGGATGCGATCGGCAAGGGCACGGCCTACTCGATCGATGCCATCGGGCACTACTCGATCGACAAGCGCTGGGTACACCGCACGCTCGAATACTTCATGCTTGGCTGAGCAGGCTATTCGTAGTAAGCCGGTGCGTGCCGGATGCCGGAATTCTGTTCCAGGTCATGCTGGATCCAGAGCGTTGCATTGTTCGCTTTGAGAAATTCCTCGACTTCCTGCATGGTCTTGAGGGAACGTTCCTTGTCGAAGTTGAATCCGGGCACGCGCTTGTGAGTCCAGTTGTCGGTGAAATGTACCAAGTCTCCGGAGAGCAGGATATTGCCGGTTTTCGGGAGCTTGATGTACAGGGCCTGGTGACCGGGCGTGTGGCCGAGCGTGCGTTTGATGATGACGGTACCGTCACCGAAAACATCGTGATCAGCTTTCAGCTTTCGTACCGGGTTCGAGCGCAGCGACGCATACAGCGCGGGATCGAAGCCGAACTTGCCGGCATCGGGACCGAAGGCAGCATCATATTCTTCCTCCTGGATCAGGAGCGTGGCGCGCGGGAACAGCCCGACATTACCGGCATGGTCGCCGTGCATGTGCGAGATGCCGAGATACCCGACTGTCTCCGGCCCCTGGCCGATTTCCAGCAGCTGCGCAGCCAGTGTTTTGGTTACCCGCATGGTGAAGATGTTGTAAACCGTTTTGCCTTCCGGTACCTGCACCAGCCCATCTGGCAGTCCGGTATCCCACAGTAAGCTGCCATTCGGATGGACGACGAGGTAGCAGGAATCGGTCAGCATCTTGCGCTCGTCCTTGCCGATGCCCGGATGGAAGACCGAAACATCCAGCACTTCGATCGAACCGCAATTCATGGCATACAAGCGCAGCGCTTGCGCCGGGACCGGTTTCTCGGTAACGCAGGCAGTGAGAGCAACCATAACACTGATGGCCAGGAACAAATGACCCAAGTTGCTGCGGTTTCTCATAGGTAGCCCCATTCTTATTTTCATGTCGAAGGTATGGCAATGTCCGGGCACGACGTGTCGCCTAACATAGAACCTGGAGACAACTCTTGCAATCACTGCTCCGGGTCGGGCCTGTCCATGCGTGGACGGTAGGAAAATCGCTGGCCTGACGCAAACCGGAGGCATCGCAGAGCCATTGTTTTTTGCGTCCAGCAGCGGGAAGTGCGTACCGTCATGGACAGTTCCTTGCGACTTCGATAGCGTTCCTGGGATGCTAAACAACCCAGCTTTGCAAACTGTGTCGGGTAACTACTGGAGCCGGACACCCGCGCAACTTCTGAGCGAGCTTCAGACGACGGCGCAAGGTCTGGCTGCCGCGGAAGCGGAGACGCGGCTGCGGCAATATGGCCGCAACATCTTGCGCGATGAACGTGACCGGGCTTGGTGGCACCTGTGGTTCAGCCAGTTTCGCAACCCGCTTGTACTGATTCTGCTGTTCGCGGCAGCGATCTCGCTGGTGGTGCAGGACTGGCTGGACGCGGTCATCATCCTGGTCATTGTGTTCGGCAGTGCTCTGCTCGGATTCGTGCAGGAGCATCGCGCTTCCAATGCCGTCCGGCAGCTGCGCGCACGCGTGGCGGTTCAGGCCACGGTCTGGCGGGATGCAGCGCCGCTGCGCATCCCGATCGCACAGGTTGTGCCGGGCGATATCGTGCTGCTGGCGGCCGGCAGCCTGATACCCGGCGATGGCGTGGTGCTCGAGGCCAAGGATTGTTTTGTGAGCCAGGCACTGTTGACCGGTGAGAGCTTGCCGGTCGAGAAGCAGGCAGACCCGAGTGCGGCCGGGGCGGCCCTGAGCGCGCGGACCAATTGCATCTATATGGGAACGTCGGTGCGCAGCGGCACGGCGCGCGCGCTGATCGTCCGCACCGGGCGCCAGACGGCGATCGGCGATATCGCGCACAAGCTGGCGCAACGGCCACCGGAAACCGATTTCGAACGCGGCCTGAGGCAGTTCGGCTATCTGCTCACGCAGGTGGCCATGGTGATGGTGCTCGCGGTATTTACCATTCACGTGTTCTTCGACCGGCCGACCATCGAGTCGCTGTTGTTTGCCGTTGCGCTGGCGGTCGGGCTTTCGCCGGAATTGTTGCCGGCGATTCTCACCATCACGCTGGCGCATGGCGCCCGCCAGATGGCGACGCGCGGCGTGATCGTGCGCCATCTCGGCGCCATCGAGAGCCTGGGCAGCATGGACGTGCTCTGTGCCGACAAGACCGGAACGCTGACCGTGGGCGAGGTGCGCGTGGAACGCGCCATCGATCCGGCGGGTCGCGATTCTGAAGACGTGCTGCGCGCCGCGCTGCTGAATGCGCATTTTCAAACCGGCCTGGCGAACCCGCTGGACGCGGCCATCCTGGAGGCCGGCCGGGCGCGTGGCATCGATCTGGCGGGTTGGGAAAAGCTGGATGAGATTCCCTACGACTTCACGCGCAAGCGTCTGAGTGTGGTGGTGCATGCGCCGGCGGATGACGGCAGATCGCGCCTGATCGTCAAGGGTGCGGTGCGTGAGGTGCTGGCCGTGTGCACGGCAGTGGAGCGTGATGGGGTTCCGGAACCGCTTACGCACGCGCGCCGCCAGGAACTGGAGGCGCAGTTCCGTTCGTTCAGCGAGCAGGGCTACCGGGTGCTGGCGATCGCGCACCGCGAGTTTGCCGGGCACCTCACCTTCACCCGCGCTGATGAGACCGGGCTGGTATTTGCCGGATTCCTGCTGTGTATGGATCCACCCGATCCGGAAGCGGCGCAGCTGTTGCAGGAGCTGGCGCAGCTCGGTGTGCAGGTCAAGATCATTACCGGCGACAACCGCTATATCGCGGGGCATGTGGCGCAGTCTGTTGGCCTGGATGGCGGAAAGCTGTTGACCGGCGAGGCCATCGACGCCATGCGCGATGAGGCCTTGTGGCATGCCGTGCACGCGACGCGCGTGTTCGCCGAGGTGGATCCGGGACAGAAGGAGCGGATCATCCGCGCGTTGCGCCACACCGGGCACGTGGTTGGTTTTCTGGGCGATGGCATCAACGACGCCCCGGCCTTGCAGGCGGCGGATGTCGGCATCTCGGTGGAGCATGCCGTGGACGTGGCCAAGGAGGCGGCGGATATCGTGCTGGCATCGCACGACATGGAAGTGCTGCGCACCGGCATTCTCGAAGGGCGGCGCACCTTTGCCAACACGATCAAATATATTTTTATTACCACCAGCGCCAACTTCGGCAACATGATCAGCATGGCGTTTGCTTCGCTGTTCCTGCCGTTTCTGCCGCTGCTGGCCAAGCAGATCCTGCTCAACAATTTCCTGTCCGACATTCCGTCGGTGTTCATCGCCCGTGACCGGGTGGACCCGGTGTGGATGCGCAAGCCCTATCACTGGGACATCGCCGCCATCCGGCGGTTTATGCTGGTCTTTGGACTCACGAGTTCGATATTTGACCTGCTGACCTTTGGCGTATTGTTGGCGCTGGTGAGTGGCGATGTGACGCTGTTCCGCACCGGCTGGTTCATGGAATCGCTGCTCACCGAACTGCTCGTGCTGCTCGTGCTGCGCACGTACAAGCCGTTCTGGCGCAGTCGGCCGGGGCGGGGACTTTGGCTGGCCACCGTGGCGATGATCGGCATAACCCTGCTTCTGCCCTATTTGCCGTTTGCCGGCCTGTTCGATTTTGAACCCTTGCCGGGCGCTATCCTTGCCGCGGTGATTCTGATCAGTGTGCTGTACGTCGCCGTGACGGAATTGGTAAAGCGGTGCATCTATCGCATGTAGAAGAATGCCATCCCAACCGTTGTGATAGCGTCAGGTCGCCGCCGGATGAAAATTCCCTTCATTATCATTGCGTCTGCGGGATTAAAGCAAAAGCGCTTGTCCGGAACCGAACTCCATGGCCTTCCCGGTGAGCGGGTCATGGAACATTATCTGATTGGCCAGCAGTTGGAGGGGCCGAGTGAAATCATCGTCTTGCTCCGGAAGCAGATCCGGATAAAGCCGGTCGTTGATGATCTGGAAGCCGAGACTGCTCATGTGCAGTCGCAGCTGATGGGTTTTGCCGGTGACGGGCCTCAGATGGAAATACCCCCGGTTCCCGCTCTCCTTCAGGAGTTGGATGTGTGACTCGGAATTGGCGGCGCCGGTTACAGATCGCATGCGGAAACGCGGTTCTCCCCGCGCAATCCGGTTTTGTACGACCCAGAGCTCCTGTTGCGGAGGCTGAGCGACTTCGGCAATGGCATGATAGGTCTTGGTGATTTTCCCTTGCATGAAAAGATCATGGTAAAGCCCGCGGGTTTTTTTATTCGCCGAGAGCATGACAATCCCCGCGGTCTCGCGGTCGATGCGGTGCAAAGGCACGAGGTCGGCTATTCCCGTGCGTGCGCGCAGGCGGTTCAGCAGGCATTCATTCACAAATCGGCCGCCCGGGATGACAGGTAGGAAATGCGGCTTGTCGGCAACCAGAATTTCGTCGTCCTGGAACAGAATGGTTTCCGGAAAAGGGATGACCGGTTCATTCTCGACTTCCCGGAAATAGAATAAACGTTTTGCCGGGACATAGGGCGTGTCCGCGGCAATCGGGCTGGCGTTGTCGTCCAGCACTTTTTCGTCGCGAATGCGTTGTGCCCAGGTGTCCCGGGAAATCCCGGGGAATGCCTTGATCAGAAATTCCAGTATCGACGGGTACGGTTTCACCGCTTCCGGCAGGGTCACGACGGATGGAGTTTTGGCAATACCCATGAGAAATACCTTGAACAGGAACCTGGGCGACCGCTGAAAAGGATCAGGCGGCCGACGAAATGGTATCGGAGCTGGTGTGATAAATCACCCTGGCCCGTTTAAGATGGTACCGTCGTCGGTGGCATGTGTGCCACCACCGGAATCAAGGAGACCTACACGTGAACAAAACCGTTTCGCTGATCGTGCTGGCGTGGCTGACCGCCGGGCTGGCAGCCTGCCATTCGCATATCGAGCTTCAGTACACTCCGGAACAATACGCCAAGCTCCGTGGCATCGAACTCCTGACGACGCCGCCGACACGACCCTATGAACTGGTTGCCAACGTCGAGGGCTCCGGTGGCCGGTTCACCACAAAAGACACCATGATTAACGTCATGATCGACGAGGCGCAAAAGGTCGGCGCGCGCGCCTTGATCCCGATAGATTTTGACGCGGGCCGCAACGCGGCCAAGGGTTTGGATCTGTTCGTCTACACCGAGAACAGCCGCACCTTCACCAAGGGCCGTGCCATCCGCTGGACGGGCAACTGACAGCGGTTGTTTCGCTCAGGCTGGTTATGGCTGCGTTTTCCAGCCGCAGCCTCCGCATCATACCGACGGCAATGTCACGATGTATTTTGAAACTGTAAAGACCCGACAGGCTTATCTCGGCACGCCGATCGATCATCCGATCCGGTTGATCGACAACCCGGATGACGAGGGGTTCGACGAAGACTGAGCCGCGGCCCGGATTGTTGGCCGGACGCCGCGGATGACCCGCGCGACAAATCCGGCGATACTGTCGCTTTACTCTAGGGAATCAGAACGTCACGGCATGGACGACCCGTCCCGGCACATACTGCACAGCGTCTTCGGCTACGAACAGTTCCGCGGCCCGCAGCAAGAAGTGATTGCCACGCTGGTGCGTGGCGACGATGCGCTGGTGCTCATGCCCACCGGCGGTGGCAAGTCGCTGTGTTTCCAGATCCCGGCCATGGTCCGCGCCGGCACCGGCATCGTGGTCTCGCCGCTGATTGCACTCATGCAGGACCAGGTGGCGGCGCTCAAGCAGGCCGGGGTGCGCGCCGCGTTTCTCAACTCGACACTCGACGCCGGGCAGGCGCGAGCCATCGAAGCGCAACTGCTGCGCGGCGAGCTCGACCTTCTGTATGTCGCCCCCGAACGCCTGATGCTCGACCGCACCCTCGATCTGCTCAGCCGTGCGAAATTGGCGCTGTTCGCTATCGACGAGGCGCATTGCGTTTCGCAATGGGGCCACGACTTCCGGCCCGAGTACATGCAGATTTCTGTATTGCACGAACGCTTCCCAGACATCCCGCGTATCGCGCTGACCGCCACCGCTGATGAGCCTACGCGCCGCGAGATTATTGCGCGTCTGGGCCTGGGCAATGCGCGCGTGTTCGTCAGCAGTTTCGACCGCCCCAATATCCGTTATCGCATTGCACAGGGCGGTGGCAGTGCACGCGAGCAGTTGTTGCATTTCCTGCGCACCGAACACGCTGGCGACGCCGGTATTGTTTACTGCCTGTCGCGCAAGCGCGTGGAGGAGATTGCCAACTATCTCGCCGCCCAGGGGCTCGATGCGCTGCCCTATCATGCCGGCCTCGCCAATGAGGTGCGCGCCGCCAACCAGTCGCGCTTTCTCAACGAGGAGGGGGTGATCATTGTCGCGACCATCGCTTTCGGCATGGGTATCGACAAGCCGAATGTGCGTTTCGTTGCGCACATGAACCTGCCGAAGAGTATCGAGGCCTACTACCAGGAAACCGGTCGCGCCGGCCGCGACGGCCTGCCGGCCAATGCCTGGATGATATATGGCCTGCAGGATGTCATCACCCTGCGCCAAATGCTGGAAAGCTCGGAATCCGACGACGCGCGCAAGCGCGTCGAGCGCCACAAGCTCGATGCCATGCTTGGCCTGTGCGAGATCACGACTTGTCGCCGTCAGGCACTGCTTGCCTATTTTGATGATCCGATGCCGGAGCCCTGCGGCAACTGCGATACCTGCCTCGAACCTCCGCAAACTTGGGATGCCACCGAGCCCGCACAGAAAGCCCTGTCCTGTGTGCACCGCACCGGGCAGCGATTTGGCGTGAACTATCTGGTCGATGTTCTCCTGGGTAAGGCCGATGAGCGCATCCAGCGTTTCGGCCACGACCAGCTCAGTACCTTCGGCATCGGCAAGGATTTAAGCCAGCAGGAGTGGCGCGGTATTTTCCGCCAGCTGATTGCCCGCGGGCTTTTGGCCGTTGACCTCGAAGGCCATGGCGCATTGAAACTCACCGACGCCTGCCGTTCGGTGCTGCGCGCCGAAGAGCGCCTGATGTTGCGGCGCGAAATAAAATCCGGGAAGAAAACCAGGAAAGCCGCTACGCGCGTGCGCAGCGCTTTCACGGGAGAAACCGATTCTGCCCTGTGGGAGGCCTTGCGCGTGCGTCGCCTGAAACTTGCCAAGGCACAGGGCGTGCCGCCCTATGTGGTTTTTCACGACGCCACGCTCGCGGCGATGGCCGAGCGCCGTCCACAGTCACTCAGTGAGTTCTCCGAGATCTCCGGCGTCGGCGAACGCAAACTCGCGGCCTATGGCGCGGAGTTTCTCGAGGTTATTCTGGAGCACGCCGGTTAAGCGAAGCGTGGGTCAGGCAGGGCTGCCAGGGAACCGCAGTTGTATCTCAAGGCCACCCAGCGGGCCTGCTTGCAGTGCCAGCGTGCCGTGGTACAGAGCGACCGTGTCCTGCACCATGGCGAGCCCCAGTCCATGTCCTGGAGTCGTTTCATCGGCTCGCGCACCACGTAGCAGGACGCGGGCCTTCATGTCATCAGGAATTCCCGGGCCGTCATCCGCTACCGTGATGGCGAGCCAAGCTTGCATGGTTTCCCTGGATTGCGTTATTTGAGCTGCGACCAGTACCTGCTGGCGACACCATTTGAAGGCGTTATCCAGCAGGTTGCCGAGCAGTTCGGTGAGGTCACCGGCGTCGCCGTGGAAGGTGGCGGCCGCATCGATGTCGAGTGTCACGCGCACGCCTTTGTCGACGTACACCTTGGCGAGCGCCGAGACAATCTGTTCGGCAACGGGCCGGATCACGACCGGTGCAGCGAGCCGCGTGCGCCCTGAAGCGGCGGCGCGTTGCAGCTGGTATTCGACGAGCTGTGTGATGCCGGTCAGCTGCTCGCGCGCAATGGCGCGCAACGACGCTTCATTTTTTTCGCCATCGACCGCCCCGCGCAGTATGGCGAGAGGGGTCTTGAGACTGTGCGCAAGGTTGCCGAGCGAATCGCGGTAGCGTTGCAGATGACTGTCCGCGCTGGTCAGCAGCCCATTCAGGTTGTCCGTCAGATTGCGCAATTCGCGCGGGTAGTGACCGCTAAGACGGCGTGCGATGCCGGTTTCGATGGCGCGTACATCGTCAGCCACGCGCCGCAGCGGCGCCAGGCTCCAGCGCAGAATCAAACCCTGCACCAGCAGTAACAGGATGGCGGCACCGGCCAGCCAGCCCCACAGGCTCTGCCGGAAGTGGCCGACTTCGGCATTGAAGCTCACGAGGCTCTCGCCGACCCGATAGGTGTAACGCTGGCCGCTGATTGCATTCGCTTCCCAGCTGACGGTAAAGGCGAGGCTCAGTAACGGCAGGTCGTGCTCGACTTCAATTTTTGCGAACTCGCGCTCCCCGACCGCCGGGGTCCTGGAAAAGGGAATGGTCAGGCCGAGCAGCGATTTCGAGCGCCAGACCGGTTTGCCGCTGCTGTCCACGACTTCTGCATACAGACCGGAGCCGATCAGGGAAAAGCGCGGATCCGGCAACTCGGCGGGCAGATGCAGCCGCGCGTGCGCGTCGAGATCGGAAGCTGCGATCAATGCATGCACATGTCCCTGCAGGCGGTCACGCAGCGCGGTGTCGGCACTGGCGCGAAAGGCCCGGTCCAGCACCAGGCCAGTGACGCCGAGGAAAGCGGCCAGCACCACGCTGCTCGCCAGCAGCAGGCGTGTATTGAGCGAGAGTGTCACGCTTCGCCGCACTCCAGGGCGAAACGGTAGCCACGTCCGCGCAGTGTCTCGATCGGCTGGTAGCGGTTGTCCGGGTCAAGCTTGCGGCGCAGACGGCCAATGAACACCTCGATCACATTGCTGTCGCGGTCAAAATCCTGATCGTAGACGTGTTCGGTAAGTTCGGTTTTGGATATCACCTTGCCGCGGTTGAGCATGAGATATTCCAGCACCTTGAATTCATGACCGGTCAGTTCCAGGGCGCTCCTGTCGACCTGTACCGTGCGGGTCGTGGTGTCGAGGGTGATGGGCCCACAGTGCAACACCGGCTTGGCCACGCCGGCCGCGCGGCGCAGCAGCGCGTTGATCCGTGCATGCAACTCTTCGGCCTGGAACGGCTTGGTGAGGTAGTCGTCGGCGCCGGCATTCAGGCCTTCCACCTTGTCCTGCCAGCGTCCGCGTGCCGTGAGAATTAGCACCGGGAACGTGCGCCCGGCCGCGCGCCAGCGGCGGATGACTTCGATGCCGGAAAGCTTTGGCAGGCCGAGGTCGACCACGGCCAGGTCAACGGGATTCTCGCGTCCGAGATAGAAGCCGTCTTCGCCGTCGGCCGCCGCATCCACGGCATACCCGGCTTTGCGCAACTGCGCTTCGAGTTGCGCGCGCAGACTGGCCTCGTCTTCCACTACCAGGATACGCACGGTGCGTGCTGTCTCAGCGGCCTTGGGGTTGCGCGTCGATGGTGACGATGCGTACCTGTCCGGATGGCGTCAGTACCTTGATGCGGTGCACGGCGCGGCCACCCTGATTGACGGTGTCCGCCGACAGCACGCGCCCACCCGTTTCACGCTGTACCTGTTGCACCGCCTGATTCAGGCTCATGCCTGAATTGCCGCCGCGCTGCGCCATGACATGGCGCCCGTCTCCGGCCAGCGCCGGTGTGTTGGCCAGCGCCAGTGGCAGAATGGCCAGCACCATCACGATCAGCAGTTTCCACAATATCATCACAGTACCTGGCCGATATCGGCGGTTGTGCGTCGCCGTTGGGGGAACTGCCCCAACGGCGGCTTGCCATGGACGGTCCAAGCATAACCAAGGTCGTCGTCAGCAACCAGCGAACCGGCATCATACGGCTGCACACTCAGCGCAATACGATATGCCCCTTGTGCTGCTTGGGCACGACGAATACCGGGAATGGCGGCAGGGGCGGAACCGGCAGGAGGACTTGTGCGCGGTAACCGTCCCAGTCATGGCCTTCATCACCATCGTAATGGCGGTAAGAGCTCTGCTGATAGTGATGATTATCGTGATGGCAGTACTGATTGTGACGGTGCTCATGCCCCCAGTGGTGGCCACGATGCTCGTGCTCCCTGCTGTGGGTCGGGCGCTGCGATTCGTGACGGTCTTGGCGGTCGTGATCCCGTTCTGATGCAAATGCCGCCGGGGCCAGGGGCAGCGCGGCGATCAGCAGTGCGATACTGGCAATTTTCATGTTATTCATGGCTCGTCTCCTTACCGGTTGGTCGGTCCGGCTTGCGCCGGGTTTGCCGTTATTGGCAAACAAAGATTAGCCATGGGTTCCTGAACCCCCGCTGAACGCGGGCGGCCTTGCCGGAAGAACAGAAAAACAGGGAGTTAGAGAGGGAAAATGCCGAAGGGGGCGCGAAGCCGCCCTTCGGCGGGACTGTTTGCAGGCCGTTCCGGATGTGCTTCAGCCCATATGGATGTGGTTTGGCCCTTTGGCGGCAGCGATCTGGCAGGCATTTTCCGCCGCTTTCAGGGCCTTGTCAGCGTTGTCGGTTTGCGGCCGGATCAGGACAATGCCGATGTTGGCGCCGACTTGCAGCGGTTTGCCATCTCCCTTCAGTTGCACGCTCTGGATCGACCGCAGCAGAGACTCGGCCACCTTGTGAGCATCCTGGGTAGCGCAATTCGGCATGAGCAGCACAAAGTGCATGGCGTGCAACCGGGCAACAGTGATCGTGGGCGGCACCCAGCTGCGCAACCCGTTGGAAATCAGCTTGAGCAACTTGTCGTTTTCCTTGCTGCCGGTGACACCCTGCAGGCCGAGCAGGTGCAGGTAGAACAAACCATGCTGGTGGGCATTCTCCTTGGCGTCAGCCACCATGCGCTCAAGCAGTGGTCCGACCGCGCGATTATTGTAGAAGCCGGTCGCGGCATCGTGTGATACCAGCCACGACAGCCGCATGATTTCTTGCGTGCGCGAGTAATCGCTGAACACGAACCAGGTCGCGACGAACAGGCCGGCCCCGAGCACGGTCATGATCCATAGCAGTGTCTGACGTGTTTGCGACTCCACGATCGCACCGACCTTGGCAAGCGGTATTTCAACCTGGATCGCGCCCATCAGCTGGTGTAGTTTCCACTGTTTCTGTATCGGCACGTTGCTCGCGCGCCGGCGCTCGATGATCTCGGTCGATTGTTCCAGGCCATTGTGGCAGGCCACGCAGTTCTCCGCTGCTGCCGGGTCGGCGCGCAGATAAAGAAGTGTCTTCACGTCATCGACGGTATCGAAGCGCCAGACTGCCTGCCAGGCGATTGGGCCTTTTGGGTCGGTCTGGTCCTGGCTTTCGAGTTGTGCCCACGCCCATTTCTGAAAGTCGGTGAAAAGGCCCTGAGTCGGTTCGAGATTCCATTTGCTGATCGGCTTGTAGCGGTATAAGTCGTCGCTGGCCGCACTTGCTTCACGTCCCACCAGTTTCAGAAACTGGGCAGGTATCGGCACGTACCCTTTGTTGTCCTCCGAATTCATGTGCGGGCCCGTGCCATCTTTTGCGAGCTTGCCGGCGATCTGCGAGGCATATACGGAGCGGCTCGCCGCGGCCTGGCGCGCAACAATCTCCGCCACGTTCACCGCCTGGAATTCAACGATCTTGTGCTGGGCATCCTGCACGACATAATAGGTAATGCCGCCAATCAGCAGCAGCATGAAGGGAACCAGGAACAGCAGGCGTTTGGGCGGGCGGATGGGCTCAACGCTGTTTTGACTATTGGCCATGTGCTCTGCTTGTGTGTGCCTGTGGAGAGTGATTGTGGATTGTCTGGGTTGACTGTCTTCAGTACAGGACGCTTATTCGCTAAGGGATATTCCCATGGATATTCACGATATTGTGCATGATACAGAGAAATGGCGCTGACAACCGCTTCTTGCGCGCCGGCGGTTCATTAGAAAACGGTTCTGAACATGGCCATCGGGGAATTGGCCGGTCCCTGATGGGGTATTTCAGATCCGCAGCGGATGTGAAACTATTAAGCCATGCTTGGATTCGCAATACGTTTGCTCATTGGTGCGCTCGGCTTGTGGCTGGCCTCGGAGCTGGTGCCCGGTATCGTAATTCAGGGCGCGTGGACGCTGATCGGTGCGGCGCTGCTGCTCGGGATTGTCAACGCCGTGGTGCGGCCACTGCTCGTCATCCTCACTCTGCCCATTACTGTTCTGACACTCGGACTGTTCCTGCTGGTCATCAACGCGACTACGCTCGGGCTGGTGGCCTGGATGCTCGACAGTTTTACAATTGCCGGTTTCTGGCCAGCGTTGCTCGGGGCTGTCGTGGTGAGCGTCACCGGCTGGCTGGCCTCGTACTTCATCGGCCCGCGTGGACGGGTCGAGGTCATTGTCGTGCGCCACCGGCGTTAACGGAATTTCGTTTCGTCGCCTAAGATACGAGTTTGACCATGTAGCCGTAGCAGCTTGACCCAAGTTCTTTGCGTAAAGATACCGTGTCGAGCACCCGTCCCCCAACAGAACCTGTCGTATCCCCCGTGGTAAAACCGCGTACGACACGTCGCTGGTGGCGGTACGCTGTCGAGGCGGCAGTGGTGCTGGTTCTGATTCTGGGCGTGCGCGCCTGGCAACAGCGTGACATGGTCAGTGGTCCGGCCCCGGCGCTGGCCGGACATCTGCTCGACGGTAAACCGGTGGCGTTGGCGGCATATGCCGGACGGCCGGTGCTGGTGCATTTCTGGGCTACGTGGTGTCCGGTCTGTCGCGTCGAACAGGGCAGCATCGATGCACTGGCGCGCGATGCCGCGGTCGTCACCATTGCAATGCAAAGCGGCGATCGCGATGCAGTCGTGCAGTACCTGCACAAAGAAGCACTGAGTTTCCCTGTGCTCAACGATCCGGATGGCGCGATCGCGACGCGGTGGGGTGTGCGTGCCGTGCCCGCGAGCTTCATCGTCGATAGCGCCGGCCAGATTCGCTATGTGGAAGTCGGTTACACCACGGGTGCCGGCCTGCGTCTGCGCTTGTGGCTGGCCGGTTTGTAGCGGGGCACTGAATGCAAATCTGGGTCGATGCCGACGCCTGCCCCAAGGTCATCAAGGATATTTTGTTCCGGGCCGCGGAGCGCCTGGCCGTGCCGGTGATTCTGGTTGCCAACAAGCCGTTACACACGCCGCCTTCGCCGCATATTCGCAGCATGGTGGTATCGGCCGGTTTCGACATGGCCGATAACCGCATCGTCGAATTGGTACAGCCGGACGATCTGGTTATTACCGCGGATATTCCGCTGGCGGCCGCCGTGATCGCGCGCGGCGCGCAGGCGCTCAACCCGCGCGGCGAACTCTATAGCCGCGAGAATATCCGTGAACGTCTGAACATGCGTGATTTCATGGACCAGTTACGCAGCACCGGTGTGCAAACCGGCGGGCCGTCCATGCTCAGCCACAGCGACCGGCAGGCATTCGCCAACCAACTGGATCGATTTCTGAATAAACTTGCCAGAAGGCCATGAACGTCAGCGCGCCCCTTTCATTGTTTGCGCCGGGCGCAGCGTCAGAATTTTTCGCGTTCGCGGGCTAGCACATCCGCCGCGAGCGGAATAAACCCGTCGTTCTCGACAACGGCTTGGCCGGGCTGCGAGTAGGCCAGCTTCAGGTATTCCTGCAGCGTGCCGGGCAGTAGTTTTCCGGGCGGCTTGTTCACATATATGTACAGATAGCGCGCCAGCAGGTATTTGCCATTGGCGACATTCTCGTCCGTTGGCAGGATGTAAGGCTCGCCTTCCTTCAGCGCAATGGGCAGTTGCCGCACGCCGGAGGCGGCGTGACCGATGCCGGAGTAGGTCATGCTATATTTATTGTTGGCGACGGCAAGCTGGGTGTCCACGGCCGTGCCACGTGTTTGGATGCTAGGTTTGTACTGCCCCTGGCACAGCACGCGCTCCTGAAATAGTTCGCGTGTGCCGGAAGTTTTATCGCGCCCATACAGAACGATCTCCTTGTCGGCCCATTCACCGGTAGGGACGAGCTGGCGCCAGGACGTGATGTCGTGGTTGTACCCGCATTTACGGGTGCTGGAAAAGATGGCATCGATCTGCGCCAGTGTCAGCCCCTGGATCGGGTTACTTTTGTGCACATACACCGCCACGGCATCCAGCGCGACGCGCAGCTCGGTCGGCTTGTAACCGAATTTATTCTCAAAGGCGGCGATTTCCTTGTCCTTCATGTGCCGACTCATAAAGCCGACATCGGCACTTCCATCCAGAAGCGCAAGTGGCGCGCTGGATGAGCCCGCCATGCTCATGTGGTAGCGGATGTTCGGATGCAAGCGCTTGAACTCAACGCCCCAGCCGGCGGCAATATAGGCCTGGGTTCCGGAGCCGGCCACGGTCAAGGAGTTGTCTGCACCCGTTGCGCCGTTTCGGGAGAGCGGCAGTTCCTTCTCGGCAGGCAGCGCCGTCGCCGGCAGGATCAGTGGCACGACCAGCGCAATTACGGCGAATGTTTTTTTCCAGACGGGCATAGCGAGTTTTCTCCCTGGGCTGCTTGTTATAGTCCTGTTACAGGTAGACGTATCAACTATCGGTAATCATTCCGCGCACGCGTTACCGTAGGTCATGAACTGGCGACCGGTTATCGGGAAGCAGCTTGTTTTCAAGGGTCACGGGTATTCGCGATGGATGCCCTGACCAAAGGTTCGCGCAGACGCGCAAACTGGCGCGGTGCGATGTACTGCAATACCTCCTTCCCCCTGCTGTCGAGCGCCAGATCCAGTCCCTTGTCCGGATAAAGAAAGTGTTCGACCCGTGCATCAATGCGAATGCGCTCACCCGGAACCCCAAAGCGTCCAAGGACAGTCTGTTCGTCGATGCTGGTGGCGGGAATGAAGGTGATGCCGGCGATTGGTGCACGCCAGGCGAGATCCAGATCATCGGGATGCAGGATATATTTCCGGGTACTGCTGTCCATATACTCGGAATTGATGGCGCGCTGCCGCAACTGCGCCACGATTTCCCGGCGCACGTCAGCAACCAGGATTATTTTTCCCATGATTACACCGGCGGTCACGCTGCTCAAGTACGCCTCCAGCGCGCCCGGTTCTCCCGGCGCCGCAACCACGGCGATTTCCATGTCCCTGCCGAAGCGCTGGCGCGCTTCGGCAAGAGTGCTGCGCGCCAGCGTAAGTTCAAATACCCTGGAACCGCCTTCGGGGAGGACTTCAATTTGCCACGGCAGTCCCGCAACCGGTTGTGCCACGGGTTTCTCGCCGGGGAGAAAGGGCATGCGCAACACCAGGATGACGACAATCAGAAGCAGGAATGCAAGCGCGGTTTTCACGGGTTTCTGAGCCGATCGTGTGACGAATCAATCGCGGTACATGCTAACATGCGGGAAGACTCGATTCCGTCATCGGGGCAGAGAATATCCATGACGAGGTCTATAATGGGAGTGCGTGGAGAGACCCGGAAAGCACGGTAATCCGGATTGCTTGTCTGGAAGAATTGAAAGGGCATTGGCCATGAAGAATCAGCATCCTGTTTCAGATTACTGGTCGCCGGCGTTCGCCTGCGTGTGTACGGCCGTGCTGTTTGTTTCAGCCTTGCCTCCGGCATTCGCCGGGGAACAGAGCATGAAAGACGTTGCCAGGCGCGCTGGCCACGTGGTCGGTGCGGTTGTGCATGATATTGGTCACGGCGCAAAAAAGGCCGGGAAGGCCATCGGCGGCGCTGCCAAGGAAGCTGGCAAGGAATTCCGGAATGCTGTGAAAGGCGAGCAACACTGAGCGTCTGCTTTGTCCGCAAGCTGTAACGGGCGGATCTCAGTTGCACCCAGCAGAAGCCCAGCTTCGTTCTTCCTGACACCCATATCCATACGCGAGGCGAGTATGAGCAAGGGCACAAAGATTCAGACCGCAGAGGAGTCGGCGCCCGTCTGCGGGGTCGGAGGAGAAGGCGGTCTGAAGTGTGCCGTCGTCTCGTGGATGGCGCCGCTGGTTGCGGTGATGGTGCTGGTGATCGGAATGCGCTACCCGGTGATCAGCGCGTTCAACATAATTTTTGTCGCCTTCGGCATCACGGCATTGGCGCGCTCCGTCGCGCACATGCGTGCGTATGGCAGCTGCGGCCTCGGTGGGCATGTGGCGGTAGGCGTAGTGCTGAATCTGATCATCGCGGCGCTGGTCGCGGTCTACATTTTCACCGGTCTCGATCCCATTCATATTCGCCCCTGATCTGTCGGGCTGGCAGGTTTATGTGGGCATTAGCCACTTCACAGTGACCAGGCCGGTCATCAGTGACCACAAGTGGCGTCCCTGTCGCCATTCTCACCAACAGTCGCACCCTAACTCTTTGATTTATTAATGCCTGCAAATTGGCACGGTGTGTGCATTTACCGAGGCTTCAAGAGGCAACCGTGCCGGGAGACATCGTTGCCTTCAAGTTGGCGAGGGATTAGCCTTTGTCTCCCGATATCTGTCAGTTAAGAGAACAAGGTCATCACATGAAGAAGCTAGTAACACTGTTCGGAATCATTTTGTTGTTTACCTCGATCGGCGCACGCGCCGACGACGACGCCTTCCCGCATCGGGCCAAGTTCAAGCATGTTTCGATCATGACGCCCGAGGCGCTGCACAGGGATCTGGATAAGGTTATTCTGGTTGACGTGCGCTCGCGTTACGAATTCCAGACCCTGCATATCAAGGGTGCGCAGCACATCGCACTCAGCAAGGAAAAGCTGCCGGCCGCGGCCAAGGAGCTGCGTGCGAATTCATCCAACCCGATTGTTTTCTACTGCAACGGCAACAGCTGCAGGAAGTCGTATGAGGCGGCCGATCTCGCGATCAACGCAGGCGTGACCAACGTCCATGCCTATGATGCCGGCCTTGACACCTGGACCAGGCAGTACCCGGACCAGAGCGTGCTGCTTGGCAAGAGCCCGATGAATCCCGCGGACCTCATCAGCAGCGCCGAATTCAAGAAACACATTATCAGTGCCGAGGTGTTCGAAGCGCGTCTGGAAAAGGGCGCCGTGGTGCTGGATGTCCGTGACCTGCGCCAGCGCGACGTGGTGCTGTTCCCGATGCGTGAACTGCGCGCCCCGCTCGACGATTCGAAGAAGATCGCCGATGCCGTGGCCGAGGCCAAGAAAACCAAAAAGCCCCTGCTGGTGTATGACAAGGTCGGACATCAGACCCGCTGGTTCCAGTATTATCTGGAGCAGCAGGGCGTGAAGGAATACTACTTTCTCCAAGGTGGTTCCGAAGGCTACTACGAAGCCAAGTTCGGGAAGCCGAATTTCAAGGTTCCGGAGCAAGGCTAGACAGCGAACAGGAGCGGGCAAGATCAACGGGCCGCCTAACAGGCGGCCCGTTTTTTATCCTGCCGAGTAAACCGCAGTATCGTTTAGCGCTGTTTCAAACCCAGCGGATCATCCGGATCGATGTTCTGCTGGAATGGCAGCCGGCGGTCGTGGTTGGTAATCTGATAAACCTTGCCCACCCAATTGTCGATCACCGCCTCGGCGGTGTCGTGCCAGGTGTTGTCGAGGCTGGCGCCGATCAACGACTCCGGAAATTCCGGCACGACATTTCCCTGTGCATGGGCGGCCAATACCCGCTCGCGGTGTTCATCGAGAATGGCTCGCGCCCTGAGGCTGAAGTAGTTGTCGAGCAGCGGCGGATAGTCTGGGCATTCGCCTTTTGAAAAGCGCGCCACCTCGCGCTTGTACTCTTTGAGCAGGCTTACCGTGTCGTACTCCGGGTGTCCCTGGAAGAACACGATGCGAAAACCGTCCGCGCTGGTGGCGAGGTGCACGCCCGCGGTTTCACTTTCCACCAGGATGCGCAGCCCGGCCTGCTCGAATTGCGCGCGCGCGACATCGTTGAAGCGCGAATGCGGCACATCGAAACGCGTGTTGACGTCCGCTACCAGTGGATGACGCCGGTCCACCACGCGATGCGGGAACACGCCCCAGCGCTTGAAGCCGAGGTGCTTGCGTTTCTGCGCGTAGCGGAATTGCAGCACCGCATGGGTGGCGAGGCACGAGCAGATGGTGGACGTGACATTGGCGTATGCCCAGTCAATCACCTGGATCAGCGGCTCCCAGAATGGTTCCTTCGCGAGGTCCGGCTGGGTAACGTTAGCGCCGCTGATAATGAGCGCATCCAGTCCCAGCGCCTTGATCTGGTCGAAGCTCTCGTAATATTTCTCCACATGCGCCCGGCCATCCGTCCCGCGCTTCAGCGCATCCAGTGTGAACGGGTGCATGTAGAACTGCGCGATCTGGTTGCTTTCCCCGATCAGGCGGAAGAACTGGCGCTCGGTCGCGGCCAGCGCCGCGTCCGGCATCATGTTGAGCAGGCCGATGTGCAGCTCGCGGATGTCCTGTTGCAGGGCGGCATCGCCGGGCACAACCAGCTCGCCCTCGTGGCGCAGGCGTTCGAAGGTGGGCAGGGCGGAGTTGGCGACGAGTGGCATGACGAGCAGGTTCCCCGTTGTGGCGCGCGCTAGGCTTGACGTTCCAGCACACGCTCCACCACGCGCAGGAAGCTCGCCTCATCGCGCACTTCCTTGAGCTCATCGGTGCTAAGCGTGTAGCCGAACTGGTCAACAATGGCCTGGTAGCGCGGTATGCGCGAGTAGAACAGGCGCGGGAACATCCAGCGCACAAAGTCGTCCGGATTGATTTCCGCGACGAATCCGTGACCTTTGTCGCGCAAGTAGATCGCGAGCTGTTCGTCGAGGAAGGCCTCGCGGTAATAGAGCGGTTTCGGATCATCTTCGGCGCGCTTGATGAGATCCTGCTCGTCTTTCTCGTTTGCCTTGATATAAAGCACGAGTGTGTGGTCGGCCAACACCTTGATGGTCTCCGGGTCGTCAAGCTCGCACAGTGAGCCGCCGGCGTCATTCACGAAGTGCCGGTAGCCGTAGATCTCTTTGCTCTTGCGAATGAACTCTGGCACGTCCTTCATGGATGCAATCTCGGCATCGCGATGCAACGCCTGGCGGTGTTTGAATTCCTTGAGGCCGAGACCGCCCTGTTCCGGGTTGCCTAGTTTGCCGAGGAAGCTCGACACCGGCTGCAGGTTATCCACGGTGATGTTGTTGCGGATGTAGATCGAGTCGGTGCGCAGCAGGTCGTGCAGAAACGGAATCTGCATGGCCTGCTGCTTGATGTTGTCCAGGATCGCTTCGTCCAGATAGCGCGTGCCGATGCGGTAGTCGCCCGAATAGTGGAACCAGTGGCGCTTGCGCAGCCGCAGCGCGAGCCGCGTCTTGCCCACCCCGGACATGCCGAGCAGGGTGATGCATTTGTTGTCCCAGGCCTTGAAGTCTTTTGCGCTCAGCTTCACGATGGCATCCGGCAGGTGGTTTCCGATCTATTGTATGACATCTTTCTGCAAAGCGGTTGTGCCGGGCCGGCACAAAACCTGCGACAAGGAGGGGGGAGAGAATGACCATGAGCTGCATCTTTTGCCGGATTGCCCGGGGCGAGATCCCGGCCAACGTGGTGCTCGACGAGCCGGAGCTGCTCGCGTTTCGCGACATCAACCCGGTGGCGCCTACCCATGTACTGGTAATCCCGAAGCGCCATATCGCGTCGCTGGCCGACATCACCGCTGCCGAGGCCGGGATCATCGGCAAGCTGTTCCTGGCGGCGCGCGAAATCGCGGCGCGTGACGGTGCCCTGACCAGCGGTTTCCGCACCGTGTTCAACAGCGGTCCTGACGCCGGCCAGACCGTATTCCACCTGCACCTGCATGTGCTCGCCGGGCGCGGCATGAGCTGGCCGCCGGGCTGAGCCCTGGTTTGTCGCCTTGCAGTTGTTTCACCGACGATTTCGCGGTGCTTACCGATCCGGTTCACAGGCCCTGGCGGCGCGCTGAACGGCACGCTGTCTGTGATAAACTGCCGGCCTCCCGCCCACGAACATGCATGCTGCCATGAACACCATCATCCCCATCAAGTCCGCTGGCAAGGTGAAGATCACGCCGGAGAACAAGTGCAGCTTCTGCCAGGGCTCGACCTGCTGCACCTATCTGACCCACCAGATCGATACGCCGCGTTCCATGGAAGATTTCGACATGCTGCTCTGGCAGGTATCGCACGCCAATACCCAGGCGTACAAGGATTCGGATGGCTGGTTCCTGCTGGTCAATAACCGCTGCCTGCATCTGCACGACGACGGGCGTTGCGGCATTTACGAAACGCGCCCGCAGATCTGCCGTGATCACTCGAACGACGAGTGCGAGTTCGACGGTCCGTGTGGCGAAGGCGACTTCGATCTGTTCTTTCCGGACTACACGTCGTTGCTTAAATTTTGCCGCAAGAAGTTCAAGAGCTGGGACGGACGACTCAAGCCAATGAAGGCCGAAAAGATAAAATCTGCGCGGAAATAATTAAGTACCGGTGGACTCGGCACGCGTTCTC
>Ga0315270_10000294_pt1 | contig 28167 bp, 23 predicted proteins | sample C1_bottom_MG_FD_204932 | JGI IMG/M metagenome (GOLD analysis project Ga0315270, IMG submission 204932) | Sediment microbial communities from Yellowstone Lake, YNP, Wyoming, USA - C1_bottom | ecosystem: Environmental > Aquatic > Freshwater > Lake > Sediment | place: USA: Wyoming | collected...
GGCTGCCTTGGATGATTTTCTAGGCAATGTAGAACCCCCGCAATGGATGAGCCTCTGGCTGCTTGGAGGCGTCAATGACCTCATCAAGGCGAAGACCAGCCAAGGTGCTTCGAACATCAAAGGGGCGAGCATCGAACTCGGCCTGGGGAACCCCTCCCGATGGCAAAAGCGCCCGGACGCGAATGGAGAGGGCGGAGTCAGATACCCCGGCTACTACCTTGGTGGGGTGAATTTCACGCTTCTGGATTCGGATCCCCTGGTGGTGGAGAGCCAGGATGCGGCCACCGGGACGACCCAGGTCTCTTCTCAGAAAACCTATGCATCAAAATCCAATTTCGAGGCTCACTTCCGCCTGATGAAGTGGATGGACCCTTCCACCCAGGAGATGGCCTGGGGGCTGATCGTCGCGGGGGCGCGCGTCATCAGCGGTACGAACCATGTACGCACGACCACGACCGGGGGAAGCACCACGGTGGAGCAGCTCGATCTCCCTATCAACATCCAATACACGACCTGGAAGGCCGCGCTTCGATATGAATTCACCTATGGATCCGGTTACGTCTATCAGGGCACCTTCGCAGAGGCCGGCTATTTCCGGGATCCCGGCTTCATCGAGAAGCCGGATCGCATGTTGTTTCGCGGGCACTGGTCCATAAATATTCTTGGCGGCGACCCCAAGAAATCAGGAAGGTTTTTTGTCGAAGGCCAATACCTGACCGGACGGGGCGCGCAGGATCGTGCTTCGGTGATGATCGGCTATCAAGCCAACTTGGCCGATGTCCGGAAGGCCATGGGGTTCTGAGCACCGGCCCCAGGCCGTGGGCGCGTGGACCTCAGGTCTGGAGGTACTCAGTCGGAGTGAGCACGGACACGGAATCCCGCACCTCCAGTGGGAAATGGGCCCCGTTCCCCGCCACCAGCACGGCTCCCGTGGCCTTCGCCAGGGCCAGGAACACGAGGTCGTCGGGATCGGGGCCAGGTAGGGGCCAGGGGACGGGTTCCGGTTCGTGGAACGCCACCTGGAGCAGGCGTGGGAACCAGGCTGGGGGCAACCCCTTGGGTCTGAACCGGGGGCGGTTCAGCACCTCATGGTATTCGGCCACGATGGAGGGGCAGACATGGATCGGTGTTTGCCGCAGCAGCACCTGCTCGACAATGCGTGCGAGGTCGCTGCCGGGTTTCAAGGCGGCCGAGACGAGGATGTTGGTATCGAGGACGACGGCCCGGCTCATGCCGTGCGCTTCCGCCGCTTGAGGGTCTTCCGGGCGTCCCGGATCTCCGCGTCGATCTCCTCGGGGCGAAGCTGGTCCAAACCGGACTCTGCCGCCTGGGCCTGGTCCAGGCGCAAGGCCATCACGGCGGCGAAGCCTTCGGCCAGATCAAGGATGGTCGTCCGGTTCTCGGGGGACAGGGGCATCAGGAGGAACTCCTGATCCCGCCCGGACAGGAGCCAGGGCTCATCCGGAGCCATCTCCCCAAAGGCTTTCGCACCTTCGCGCTGGAAATCCCGGAGTGGAATGGTCTTCATGGTGTCTCCACCTCGGATTTAATTGTCGCCGTTTTGGCGACATACGCAAGTCCGATTCGCTGCCGGAGCTAGCAGTCTCAAAGGATTCCGACAGAGGTTTATTACCTCGTAATACAATGCCGACATCCCCCCAACCTTGAGGTGTACCGATGCCCGGACGAACCCTCCTGCTTTCCCGCATGGCTTTTGTTCTGGCCCTTTGCGGCACAGCGCAGGCCCAGACGAAACTGCTCCGCTTCCCGGATATCCACGGGGACAAGGTGGCCTTCACCTACGGAGGCGACCTATGGACCGCCGCCAGCACCGGCGGCAGCGCCACGCGGCTGACGGCGCATCCCGGCCTGGAGCTGTTCGCGAAGTTCAGCCCCGACGGCAAGTGGATCGCCTTCACGGGCCAGTACGACGGCGACGAGCAGGTCTACGTCATCCCCAGCGGTGGCGGCATCCCGCGCCAGCTCACCTACGATCCCGCGGCGGGCCCGCTGCCGCCCCGGGGCGGCTACGACCACCAGGTGGTGGGCTGGACGCCGGACGGCTCCAGCGTGCTGTTCCGCGCGGGCAGCGACGCCGACGGCGTGCTGAGCCGCACAGCCCTTTACACCGTGAGCCTGAAGGGCGGGCTGCCGGCGAAGCTGCCCATGCCCACGGCGGGGCCCGGCTCCTTCTCGCCCGATGGCAAGCGCATCGCCTACGCGCCCATGTTCCGCGATTTCCGCCACTGGAAGCGCTACCAGGGCGGCTGGGCGCAGGATCTCTACGTCTTCGATCTGGCCACGAAGGCGCAGAAGAAGATCGCCGCCAGTCCGCGCACTGAGCGCGATCCCATGTGGATCGGCGACAAGGTGTACTTCGCCTCGGACCGCGACGGCAAGCTGAACCTCTACGCGGTGGATCCCGGCACGGACGCCGTGAAGCAGCTCACTTTCCAGAAGACCTGGGATGTGCGCTGGCCCTCCAGCGACCACCAGTCCCGCATCGTCTACGAGCTGAACGGCGAGCTGCGCGTGATGAACACGCAGGACGGCAGCGACCAGGGGCTCGCCATCACCGTGCCCACGGATGGTGGCGCCTCGCGGCCGTCGCGCATCAGCGTCGAGAAGAATATTGAAAGTTTTGCCCTGTCGCCCAAGGGTGAGCGGGCCCTCTTCGTGGCCCGGGGCGACGTGTTCACGGTGCCCATCGAGAAGGGCCCCGCGCGCAACCTCACGAACAGCTCCGGCGCCCACGATCGGCACGCCCGCTGGTCGCCGGACGGCAAGAAGATCGCGTTCATCTCGGACCTGTCCGGCGAGGATCAGGTCTACCTCGTGGCTCAGGACGGCAAAGGGAAGGCCGAAGCGCTGACCTCGGGCCTGGTGGGGCAGCTGAATGCGCCGCTCTGGGCGCCCGGCGGCAAGCACCTGGCCTTCACGGACAAGGACGGCGTCGTCTACGTCCTCGGTGTGTCCGACCGCAAGCTGGTCAAGGCGGCCAAGGATCTCTTCGCCCGGGTGGGTGATCTGGCCTGGTCGCCGGACGGCCAGTTCCTGGCCTTCTCCCTGGCGAACCTGAACGGCACCCACAGCCTCCAGGTCTGGAGCCAGGCGGACCAGCAGCTCCATCGGATGACGGGCGACCTGTTCCCCGTGACGGATCCTGCCTGGGATCCCGAGGGCAGGTACCTCTATGCCCTCAGCCGTCGCGACTACGCGCCGCAGATCAGCAACCTGGAATTCGACTACGCGGGCAATCGCAACACGGACGTGGTGGCCTACGCCCTGCGGAAGGACGTGCCCCATCCCTTTCCGCCGGAAAGCGACGAAGTGGGCGCCGCGCCTGAGAAGAAGGAAGACAGCAGCGAGAAGAAGGACGACGGCAAAAAGGCCGACAAGCCGGCGGAGGCGAAGGTCCCCGTGGCCGTGCGCATCGATTTCGACGGCTTCGAGCAGCGCGGTGTGCGCGTGCCCGTGCCCGCGGACAACCTGGGCGGCCTGGAGGCGGTGAAGGGCTATCTGCTCTACAGCAAGTCCGCGCCCTATGTGTACGGCGAGGCCAATGGCCGCCGCGCCGGGGGCGGCAGCCTCTGGATCTTCGATCTGAAGAAGCGGCAGGAAAGCGAACTGCTGCCGGACTCCCAGGGCTGGGTCCTCAGCCAGGACGGGACGAAAGTCTTGGCCCGGGCCGGGCAGGGGCCTGCGGCTTCGTACCAGCTGGTGGACGTGAAGCCGAAAGGCGCCGAGAAGAAGACCGTCTCCACGAAGGAGCTCTACGTGGATCGCGTGCCCGCCGAGGAATGGGGCGAGGTCTACGACGAGACCTGGCGGCGCTTCCGCGACTTCTTCTACGTGAAGAACATGCACGGCTACGACTGGAAGGCCCTGCGCGAGCAGTACCGGCCCTGGCTGCAGCACGTGACACACCGTTCGGACCTCACCTACGTGCTGACCGAGCTCATCTCCGAATTGAACATCGGCCATACCTACACGGAGGGCGGCGACCAGTTCCTGCCTGAGCGTGCCAAGGTGGGCCTGCCCGGCGCCCGCATCGAACTGGATGCCACCGCGGGCCGCTACCGGCTGGCCCACATCTACCGGGGCCACAACGAGGAACCCAAGTACCGCAGCCCGCTGACGGAGGTGGGTGTGGATGCCCGCGAGGGCGACTACATCCTCGCCATCGATGGCGTGGAGCTGAAGGCGGACGACAGTCCCTACCGCCTGCTGCGCAACAAGACCTTTTCGGTGACGCTCACGCTGAATGGCAAGCCCACGTTCGAGGGCGCCCGCCAGGTCAGCTACCAGCCCATCCAGAGTGAGGGCAGCCTGCGCTACCTCGACTTCGTGCTGCGCTCGAAGGAGACCGTGGACAAGCTCAGCGGCGGGAAGGTGGGCTACCTCCACATCCCCGACATGGGGGCGCCCGGCCTGTACGAGTTCATCAAGTGGTACTACCCGCAGATCCGCAAGGAGGGCCTGGTCGTGGATGTCCGCGCCAACGGTGGCGGCAACATCAGCCAGATGATCATCGAGCGCCTCAACCGGAAGCTGCTGGGCACCCGGTTCGGCTTTGGCAGCGACGAACCGACCACCTATCCGTCCACCGTATTCCACGGTCCCATGGTGGCGCTCACCAGCGAGACGAGCGCCAGCGACGGCGACATCTTCCCCTACCATTTCCGGTTCGCGGGCCTCGGCCCCCTCATCGGCAAGCGCACCTGGGGCGGCGTCGTGGGCGGTGGCAACACGCCGCTGATCGACGGCGGCAGCGTCTTCGTCCCGCGCTCGGGAACCAACGCGCCCACGGGCGAATGGATCATCGAAGGCGAAGGTGTCACGCCTGACATCGACGTGGAGAACGATCCCGTATCGATGCTCGCGGGCCACGATCGCCAGCTGGAACGGGGCGTGCAGGAGGTTATGAAGCGCATGGCCGAGAAGCCCATGCACCTGCCCAAGCGGCCGGCGGATCCAGTGAAGACGAAGTAGGCAGTTTTGCTTAGGCCGGAAATGTCCCGGTGTGTTGTTGTGACATCGAGGGTCGGAGCGCCGGTCGCTCCGGCCCTCGTCACGTCCTGGTTTTTCCACTTGGTGCGAGCGCGATCCCTGATAAGGTTCTGAGCAATTGATCCGGAGGTAGGTTATGTTGCTCGGCGTCCTCGCAGCCACGCTGCCACTCATTGTTCTGCTCATCGGCATTCCGCTGATGATGAAGCCCGCGGCGAAGGTGGCGCCGGTGGCGTGGGCGGTGACGGTACTCACGGCGATCTTCGTGTTCCATTTCCCGACGAAGGTGACCTTGCTGGCGGCCCTCCAGGGCGGCCTCACGGGCCTCTTCCCCATCATGTACATTCCGTTCGGCGCGCTGGTGGTCTACAACGTGCTGAAGGTGACGGGCTGGATGGACAAGATGCAGGGCGCCATGGCAAACCTCACCGTGGACCGCCGCGCACAGGCCCTGCTTATCGCCTTCGGCTTCGGTGCCTTCCTGGAAGGCATCTGCGGCTTCGGCGCCCCCGTGGCCATTCCCGCCAGCATCCTCATCGGCCTGGGCTACAACCCCATGATGGCGGCGCTGGTGTGCCTCGTGGCCAACACGGGCCCCGTGCCCTTCGGCTCCCTGGCCATTCCCACCGTCACGCTCGCCAAGACCACGGGCCTGGACGTGATGAAGCTCTCCCAGATGACGGGCCGCTTCATGGCGCCCCTGGCGCTGATCATGGCCTTCGCCACGGTCTACGCCATGTCCAAGTCCAAGGGCCTGAAGGGCGCCTTGGGCACCATCCTGGTGGCGGGCCTCAGCTTCTCGATCACCGAGTTCCTGGTCTCCAACTTCATCGGCGCGGACCTCACCTCCGTGCTGGCGGGCCTCGCGTGCCTCGTGGCCGTGGCCATCTACCTCAAGCTCCAGAAGCACGCCCAACCTTGGCTCTTCGAAGGCGACGCCCCGGCCGACGACACGCCCAAGGAGTTCCACTTCAAGGAGCTGTTCCTCTCCTGGCTGCCCTACCTGCTGCTGGCCGTGCTCGTCATCGCCGTGAACCTGCCCAAGACCAAGCCCCTCTTCAGTGGTGCCGCCGCGGGCTGGAACTGGGCCGTGATCAAGGTGCAGATCTCGGATCCGAATCCTGGCAAGTTCTACGCGTTCACCTGGCTGCAGAGCCCCGGCACCATCATGCTCATCGCCGGCCTCATCGCCTTCCCCTTCATGGGCATCAAGTACTCGGTGATGGGCGAGCAGTTCGGCAAGACCTTCAAGCAGATGATCCCCTCCTTCATAGCCGTGGCCTGCATCCTCTCCATCGCCTCGGTCATGAACCTGGCCCTGCCCATCATCGATCCCAAGACCAAGCTGGCCTTCGCCGGGGACCTGGCCACCAAGCAGATCTCCATGGTGGCGACCATGGCCAACGGCATCGTCGCCCTGGTGAGCAAGCAGATCTATCCGATGCTGAGCCCGCTCTTCGGCACCATCGGCGTGTTCCTCACGGGCAGCAACACCTCCGCCAACGCCCTCTTCGGCAATCTGCAGAAGCTTACGGCGCAGGGCATGGGCCTGTCCGACATCCTCATGGCCTCGGCCGGCAGCGCGGGTGCCTCCGCGGGCAAGATGATCTCGCCTCAGAGCATCGTCATCGCCGCCACCGCCGTGGGCCTGGCCGGGAAGGAAGGCCTCATCATGCGGCAGACCATCAAGTACACGATCCCCTACGTGATCCTGCTGGGCCTGATGACCTTCGGCTTCGCGTTCCTGTTCCCGGGACTCGTCCCCTGATTTAGGTTTCAAGAATGAAAGATCACCACGAAGACTCGAAGACACGAAGAAAAGCGGAAGAAAAGCATCTTCGTGTCTTCGAGTCTTCGTGGTGAATCAGTTGTCTTTTCCTGAGGAATGACTCCCATGCGCATCATCGTGGCTCCGGATTCCTTCAAGGGCAGCGTGTCGGCCCTGGGTGTGGCGGAGGCCATGGAACGCGGCATCCATGCCGTGTTTCCGGCTGCGGAAGTCATCAAGGTGCCCATCGCCGATGGTGGTGAGGGCACGGTCGAAGCTCTGGTGGCCGCCACGGCCGGGCGCCTCATGCACACGGGCGTGCGCGGTCCCCTGGGTGAGCCCGTGCGCGCCCACTGGGGCATTTCCGGTGATGGCTCCACGGCCTTCCTGGAGATGGCCTCGGCCTCGGGCCTGCCCCTAGTGCCCAAGGACCGTCGCGATCCCCGCATCACCAGCACCTTCGGAACGGGCGAGCTGATGAAAGCCGCCCTCGACGCCGGCTTGCGCAAGCTCGTCATCGGCATCGGCGGCAGCGCCACCAACGATGGCGGTACGGGCATGGCCCGGGCTCTGGGTGTGCGCTTCCTCGATGCCGGGGGCCGCGACCTGCCGGAAGGTGGTGCCGCCCTGGCCCGCCTGGCCCGCATCGATCTGTCGGGCCTGGATCCCCGACTGACCCAGGCCAGCGTCCTCGTGGCCTGCGACGTGGACAACCCATTGTGCGGACCCCGCGGCGCTTCGGCTGTCTACGGCCCCCAGAAGGGCGCCACGCCGGAGATGGTGGCGGAACTCGATGCGGCCCTGGGCGTCTTCGCCGAGGTCGCCAAGGCCGCCACGGGGCGCGATATGGCCCTGCTGCCCGGTGCCGGCGCCGCCGGCGGTCTGGGTGCCGGTCTGCTCTTCTTCACGCCAGCGAGCCTGCGGCCCGGCGTCGCCATCGTCTTGGAGACCACGGGCTTCGAGGCCCTGGTGCAGGGCGTGGATCTCGTCATCACCGGTGAGGGCCGCACGGATTTCCAGACGGCCATGGGGAAGGCGCCCGTGGGCGTGGCGACGGTGGCCAAGCGCCACGGCGTGCCCGTGATCTGCATCGCCGGCGGGCTGGGTGATGGCGCGGACGATGTGCTGGCTCATGGCATCGACGCCCTCGCGACCACCGTGCCCCAGCCCATGACCCTGGAAGACTGCATGGGCCAGGGCGCCGCCCTCGTGGAAGCCGCCGCCGCCCGCGCCTGTCGCCTCATGAAGGTGGGGATGTCCCTGCGCGGCTGATTGTCGGTAGCGCCACACGATTGGGGAAATGCGCCTTCGCGCATTCGGGACACATGCCGTGGGTGAAGGACGCGTCTGTGTGCTCGGCCAGGTACTGCTCGACCTGGGTCCATAGACCCGCATCGTCCCGGATCCTCTTGCACCAGCTGCAGATGGGTAGGAGGCCCTGGAGGGTCCGGATCTCGGCCAGGCTCTGCTCCAGCTGTGCGTTCGTCGTGGTGAGCCGCTTCCGCTCGCGATCGTAGGCCGCCAACACCACCCGCAGAACAAGGACGCAGGCGAAGGTGCTCACGACGAAGCTCGTCATGAGATCCCACTGGCGGTCGCTGGTATGGGAGTACGGAACGACGAGTTTCGGGAATGCCTGTTCCAGCCATAGCAGCACCAGTCCGTTCGCCAGGAAGGCTGTCATGAGGAGCCATCGGGTGCGGCCCCGGAAGAAGATGTTCAGGACCATGACGCCCGAGAACAGGAACATGCCGATGCTTCCATGGGAACCCGCGTTCATGAACCAGCTGAAGTTGAGCAGCAGAGCCAAGAGCCCACAGAAGGTCTTCATCGCATGTACGCCGAGCAGGGAGGCCCGGTACAGGGCGTACGAGAGCAGGCCGAAGACCAGCACCGCGAGGTTGAGGCTGGCGGGAAGGCTCTGCAGCCAGTTTGCCGGGAGGACGACAAACAGGGACAGGCACGCAGCCACCAGGCAGACCTTCCGGAATAGGCGAATTTCCATGACGATGTCCTCGCCCCCGGAGATCGGCGACGGCCAGAGCCAGCTCAGCCTGCGGGTCATGGGAATGCCTTCGGGAAAGACGACACCAATCGGACTGTGGGGTTTGATATCCAACAGAGTGATCCGCTAGATAGAAGCGTATCGGCCACAGTGATGCGGCACATGATTCTGGCCCCATCCTCTGGCCTGGTTTCGCCGATGAAGGGCTGCGGCCGATTCTAGGCCCTGGCTCGGCTGCGAAAAAAAGCTTTCTGGCACACACCGGGCACACGCCATGGGTGACAGGCATCTCTATGCCGTCCAGGTCCGATTAGGCGCCGGTGTGGGCAGCCATAGGCTGGTTCAAGGCGCAATCCATCGAGGTGATCTCCGGCACGAACCCACAGCCAATCTCTGGTCAGGCTTTCAGTTCCACCGCGAAGGCGTCCAGGGCCCGGTAGTAGGGATCGATGCTGGGGATGTAGTGGCGCTCGCCGGCGGCGTGGGGACCGATGCCAGTCTGGCCCCACACCACGCCCTGGCCCCTGGGGGCGAAGCGGGCGGAGGTGCCGGCACCCTTGCGGCCGATGCGCACGTCGCCACCGGCGGCTTTGATGCCCGCTAGCAGCGCCTTGAGGTAGGGGTTCTCCGGATCGCAGGCCACGCCGGGTTCCCACGCCGAGGGCACCAGTTCCAGCTCGCGCTCCGCGGCCAGGGCCTCGATGTCGGCGCGCAGGCCTGAGATGTCGTCCTGGGGGATGGGGCGGATCTCCACGCCGAGGGAGCCACGGTCCGGCGTGATGTTGTAGACGCCGGGCGTGCCCACCTGGATGTAGGCGAAGCGGGCCAGGGACTGCCAGCCGTCCGCCGCCTTCAGGGTGAGGCGCTTGGCGAACAGCTCTCGCAGGGCTTCGCGGGCGCCCAGGAGGCGCTCGGTGAGGTCGCTGCCGCCCGCCGCCAGGCCGCTGTGGCCACGGGTGCCCTTGGCCACCAGTTCGAAGCGCAGCACGCCGCGGTTTTGGGTGCAAACCTCACCCCAGAGCTCGGTGCCCTTTTCGCCGGTGCGTTCGCCCGCCACGAAGAAGGCCGGTTCGTAGCCCGATTCTTCCTTGAGCTGCTTCAGCACATGGGGCGTGCCCATGGGTTCCAGTTCGCCGTTCTCCTCATTGCCGAGCATGAGCAGGCTCACGGGCGGGTAGGGCGCGCCCTTCTTGAGGGTGTCCTTCATCCACACGAGATAGGTGGAGAGCACGGTCTTCATGTCCGCGGCACCGCGGCCCCAGAGGTAGTCGCCCTCGATCTTCGGCTCGAACTGGCTGTCGTCGGGCTCAGGCTCCACCACGTCGAAGTGGCCGCAGAGCATGGCCGGGGCCTTCTCGCCACCGGGGAAGTGGGCCAGCACGGCCGGGAAGGTGGCCTGGTCGAAATAGCGCACGGGCACGCCGTGGTTGCGGAGGTAGTCGTAGATGAAGGTGGCGGCCCGATGGATCTGAGGCATGCGCTCCTCGGGGCAGGCCGTCACGCTGGGGATGCGGATCAGTCGCTGGGACACGGACAGGACTTCTGCGGTCTTGTTCGCGAAGCCGGATTCCACCAGGGTCTCGGGGCGGGGGCGAAAGCGCACAGGGGCCCTGGGATCGAGATGCACCTCATCCCGGGCGTGCTCCACGAAGTCCTGGAGCTTGTCCTTCTCCGTGCCGAGGTCCGCCAAGTGGGCAGTGACAGTCTCGACCTCGTCGCGCACCTGGAGCTTCCGCGCCTCGGCCAGCTCGACGAGCAGGGCGGGTGGCACGATGTCCGATGTGCCGAGCTTGGCTTTCAGGCGCTGGCGGATCTTTTCGGCGGTGCTGGGGGCGCCCTTGACCATGTCGCGGAGCGGCTGGAGGTCCTCCCAGAAGCCGAGGGCCTCGGCCATGGGCCGCAGCTGGTTGAGCGTCCAGTCCAGGAAGGCACGCATGGCCACGGGCTTGGCGGTGAGGGGATCCTCGATGGTGGCGCTCAGCCCTTCCTTGGCAGCCAGTTCCTCGTTGCGCCGGGCCCGCGTGATGTCTTCGGCGTCGTAGCGGAAGCCCCGGGCGAAATCAGGATCCGCGTAGAAGCGCAGCAGCAGCAGGTGCTTGAGGGTGAGATTCGCCACATCGAGGGCGAGCTCGTGGCCGGGGTCGTCCGTGCGCACCTCCACGCGGGCCATGGGCAGGTCGATGCGGGCGAAGAGGTTCTGCCGCTCGATCTGCGCGGCCATGTCCTCCACGTTCCGGGTCTCGCCGGCGGCGAAGAGGCCCCGGGCGTAGATGTCGTGCAGCTGGTCGCTCGTCACCTGGATGAGGCGCTCCACGGGCTCCGCCTGGGAGCGGGCGCGCACGGGAATCCAGTTGTTGTTGCCGAAGCGCACACCGCGCCGCACCAGATCGTAGGACAGGCGCAGATAGTCCGAATGGCTGCGATTCAGATCCGGTACGTCCAGGGCGGGTGGGTTCGGGAAGGTGAGGTTGCGGACGGATTCGTAGGGCGTGAGCCGGACGACGGGCATGCCGCCCTCTTCCGAGGCCTGGAGGGGCGTGCTGGCGCTGGTGGCGATGAAGAGCGAGGCGAAGGCCCGCATGAGCCGCGTGCCTGTGATGTAGACCTGGTTCTTGTAGTCGTCCAAATGGTGGTCGCCACGCTGGGAGGCGGGCAGGTGCATGAAATCCCAGGCCAGCATGGGCTCGGGCAGGCTCAGGTTGGAGTGGGTGCCCGCGGTGGCCAGCTCGGTGCCGTACATCTCGACGCAGCGCTGGAGGTAGCGCCGCTTGGCCAGGTGCCACGACATGGGCACGCAGTCGGGCCCAATTTCGGGCAACACGAGCAGGTTGCCGTGCCAGTAGTGGAGGGGCTCGCCGAAGGCCCGCCCCGCTTTGGCCAGGGCATTGATGAGGGCGGCCTCCAGCAGACGGCCTTCGTACACCGCGCCCTTGGGCGTGTGGTAGGGCCGTGTAACCCACTCGATCATCCAGTGGAAGACCTCGAGTTGGTGGTACTCCTCCGTCCAGGGCGACAGCACCTTCGTTCGCAGGTGATCCACGAAGGACATGCGGTCCGGCCCCGTGCCGACGGTGAGGAGGGGGCGGAACTGCGGATCCACCAGGTTCCACTCCAGCTCCAGCCCGCAGAGGCCGCCCGTGGGACGGGTCTCCAGCGCCGTCTGGCGCGCGAGTTGGAACTTCTCGACAAAGGCGTTCAAGTCGAACACGGGTGCTCCGGATCAATCAGCTAGAGAAAAACTGAATCTTTTCAGCTCTGAAGGGACTTGAGCGCTGCCACCAGCCGCTCGGCGGCGCCCTGGGTGCGTTCGACGGGGGTGGCGTAGGAGAAGCGGATCCACTCGGCGCCGTAGGGGCTGAAGAAGGCGCCTGGTACTACGGCCACGCCGTGGTTCTCGGCCAGGTGCTGGCCCATGGGCTCGGAATCGGCCCAACCCTTGGCTTTGAGCACGTCCGCCACCTTGATGAAGGCGTAGTAGCCCTGGCCGATGATGTGGGTGAGCTTCTGCTCCTTCAGGAAGCCGCGCAGCCAGGCGCGGCTGGTGCGGGTGGGGCCCGCGATGGGTGCGCTGGCGACCGCGAAACCCTTTTCATAGGCGGCCATGGCCACGGCCAGGCTGAAGAAGGAGGGGATCACGGTGTGCGAGGCCTGGGCCACGATGACCTTGACCACCTCCGCGTCCGCCAGCAGGTGGCAGTTGCGGATGTTGGAGGCGCCGAGGCTCTTGGTGAGGCCATCCAGCACCATCAGGCGCTTGCGCAGGGCGGGCTCGAAGGCGCGCAGCAGCACGTTCACATCGTAGGGCTCGCCATCACCCACCGCGTGGTACATCCAGTCGAAGAGGACGAAGGCCACACCGGCTTCCAGGGCGGTGCGGGCCAGGGTGATCTGGCGCTCCAGCGTGAGCGTCTGGCCCGTGGGGTTGTCGGGGCTGGTGATGACGAGGCCCGCGACCTTGCGGTTCGACTTCGCGGCTTCCGTGACGCAGGCGCGGATGCCGTCTTCGGAATAGGCCCAGCCTTCCTCCGCCCGACCCGGGGCCCACATCACGTTGGCGCCGATGCCGTACGGCCCCCAGTTGTAGCTGATCCAGGGCACGCGGCTGACCACGACCACATCGCCCTGGCGGCCATGGCCCAGGGCCAGCATGGCCTGGTAGGCCTTCTGCAGACCATCGCGGCCGCCCTGGGTGCCGACGACATTGGCCGTGCCCCAGCCCGTGTCCGGCGCGAGCTTCCAGTACTGTTCTGCCACGGCCTTGCGGTAGGCCTCGGTGCCGAAGGGCATGTCGTAGGCGGTGCCGTGCTGCTTCTGCAGCTCGAAGGCCCGGTCCAGCAGCGCTTCGGGCACGCCGGGGAGCGAGGCCCCGCCATCGCCCTGGCTGGCGTCGAAGACCGGCAGGCCCGGCTGCTTCTCCTGGAACACCTTTAGCGATTTGTTGATGAGGAACATGCGGGAGGCGGGAATCGGCGCCAGCCGTTTCAGGTGGTCGCTCACCGGAACGAGATTGGCCTCAGGCACGGCGAAGGCGGGCGTTTCAGGGGAGAGCAGGGCAGCCATGGATCCTCCCGATACGAAAATGTCGCCCCCTGCGGCAACCCGGGGGCGACAAGCATTGGTTAAGATTACCAGTCCAGGTCATGGGCTCAAAGTTATAGAATGTTATATATCAATAATTGATACTTATGATTTGATGCCGAGATCGAGGTGTTTGAAGGGGCGGGCGGAAGGCCCGGCGTAGTCCTCCACGCACTGTCCATGTCCCAGGAGGAGGTAGCGGTAGCTGAGCAGGCCTTCGAGTCCCACGGGGCCGCGGGCATGAATGCGTCCCGTGCTGATGCCGACCTCGGCGCCGAACCCGTACCGGTAGCCGTCGGCGAAGCGCGTGGAGGCGTTGTGGAAGACACCTGCCGCATCGACCTCAGCCAGGAAGCGGGCGGCGGCCGCGTGGTCCTCCGTGACGATGGCTTCCGTGTGGCCGCTGCCATGGGCGCGGATGTGGGCCAGGGCCCCGTCGAGACCCTCCACCACTTTCAAGGCCAGGATGGGGGTGCCGTACTCAGCATCCCAGTCCGCCTCCGTGGCCGTTCCGAGCGTGGGCACGAGGGCCAGGCAGGCGGGGCAGCCGCGCAGTTCCACGCCCCGGGGGACCAGATCCGCCACCAGGGCCGGCAGCAGGCGGGCCGCGGCCCGGCGGTGGATGAGGACGGTTTCCACCGCGTTGCAGGCCGCCGGATATTGTAGTTTCGCGTCCCGCACCAGGGTCACGGCCATGGCGGTATCCGCGGCCTCATCGAGGTACATGTGGCAGATCCCGTCGGCATGCCCCAGGACGGGGATGCGGGTGGATGCCTGGAGGCTCTGCACCAGCTCCCTGGAACCGCGGGGGATCACGAGGTCCACCAGATCTGGGCGTTGCAGCAGGACCGCGACGGCTGCCCGATCAGGCAGGCCCTGGACCGCGGCTTCCGGCAGCCCGGTTTCCGCCAGCGCCTGCCGGACCACGGCCAGGAGCGCGGCGTTCGAGTGGCGGGCCTCGCTGCCGCCTTTGAGCAGCACTGCGTTGCCGCTCTTGAGAGCCAGGGCGCTGATCTGGATCAGGGCGTCCGGCCGTGCTTCGAACACGACGCAAAGCACGCCCAGGGGGCAGGTTACACGGGTGAGTTCGAGGCCGTCATCCAGCAGCCGGCGCAGCTGGACCCGGTGAAGGGGATCGGGCAGGGCCGCCACGGCGCGGACCCCCTCGGCCATGGCGGCCAGCTTGGGAGCATCCAGGTGGAGGCGCTGGAGGGTGGCGGCGGGGAGGGTGTCCCCGGCCGCGCGGATATCTTCGGCATTCGCCGCGAGGAGGGTAGCCTCCTGGCTTTCCAGCAGAGCAGCCAATCGGAGGAGGACCGCCGAACGAACTTCGGAAGACGTGGTCGCCAGGCGCCGCGACGCGTTACGGGAGGCCTGCGCCATGGCCTGAACCTGGAGGGGACTCAAGGCTGATTCGCTCATGGCTGGGCTCCTTTGGAAGTGGCCAGGAAGAGGGTTCCCACGGGTTCGCCCGCGAGGATCTGGTCAAGCACGCCAACGGTGAGGCCCGAGGCCAGCACCACGGGCACTCCGGCTCGGGCGGCGGCCCGGGCCGCTTCGACCTTGCTGACCATGCCGCCCCGGCCGCGGCCCGAGGTACCTTCGAGCTTGACCTGGAGTTCGGCCCCGAAGGGGATCTCCGCCAGGGGGCTGGCGTCGGCGTGCAGTCCGGGATTCCGGGTGTGCAGGGCCGTCACATCCGAGAGGAGGACGAGGAGATCAGCCTCCAGATGCGCGGCCACCAGGGCCGACAGGTGATCGTTGTCGCTGAAGATGGGTCTGCGGCCCGGAGAAGGGCGTTCCAGCTCCAGGGTGGAGACGGTGTCGTTCTCGTTGAGCACGGGGATCGCGCCCAGTTCCAGCAGGGTGTCCAGGGTGCGTCGGAGGTTGGCGAGGCGGAGGGGATCGGCGAAGTCGTCCTCGGTGAGCAGCACCTGGGCCGCGCACAGGCCCATGCGGGCGAAGCCCTCCTGGTAGATGGACATGAGCTGGCCCTGCCCGGCCGCCGCGCAAGCCTGCTTCTGCGACAGGCCTTCGGGCTTGATGCCGAGCTGCCGGGCCCCGAGGCCCACGGCGCCCGATGACACCAGCACGGGTTGTGCCCCACGGCGACGGAGGGTGGCCACGGTTTCCATCAGGCCGTACAGGCGGCTCAGGGCCGGCCTGCCTTCGGCATCCAGCACCACCTGCGTGCCGAGCTTGATGACGATCCGCTTCGCGGTGGACAGGCCGGTCCGATGGGCGTGCGCTGGGTTGGTCTTGGAACTGGGAGTCATGGGAACCCGCATAAAGAAAAACCCCCGGGTCGGTGTGCGACCCGGGGGTGGATGTGAGCAGAACGTCGTGAAGACTGGCTCAATCCCCTCCTGCCGGCACACCGGAGGTGGGCTGGCTAGGGCGAGGGTTGACGGTCGCGACAAGAATCATGATGAAACCAGTGTGTCGGAACAGGGCGGGGGGTGCAATCGGGAATGGCGCATCAAACCGCCGCCTGCTTCAGCGCCTCCCAGAGCGCCTCGACATGCCGCCTCTCAGTGGCCTCGGCGCCGATGCTCACGCGAAGCATCTGCCTCCCCTTGAGCAGGGAGGGCGTGAGGTAGGCCTTGCCCCCTTCGTTGATGCGGCGGGCGATCTCCAGGTTGTGGGCGGCGATGGCGGCTTCGTCGAGGCCGGGCTTGAGGTGGCGGAGGCACACGGTCTGGAGGGGCACGGGGGCCAGGCGCTCCCAGTCCGGGGCGGCACCCACCTGGTCCTTGAGCCACTGGGCGTTGTCCAGGTCGCGGCGGATGCGGGCCTGGAGCCCCTCCACGCCGACATCCATGAGGTAGAACCAGAGCTTGAGCGCCCGGAAGCGGCGGCCCAGCTGGATGTGCCAGTCGCGGAAGTTGCTCACCTGGCCGTCCTGGGCCGTGCGCAGATAGCTGGGGTTGGTGCTCATGACGCGGATGAGGTGCTGGGGGTCGCGCACGTAGTAGGCGCTGAGGTCGAAGCCCACGCCCATCCACTTGTGGGGGTTGAACACCAAGCTGTCGGCCCGCTCGATGCCCTCCCACATCCAGCGGCACTCGGGCAGCACCATGGCCGTGCCCGCCAGGGCCGCATCCACGTGGAGCCACATCCCGTGCTGTTCCGCCAGATCCGCTAGGGCGGGCAGGGGATCCAGGGCCGTGGTGCCCGTGGTGCCGATGGCGGCCACCAGGGCGCAGGGGCGCAGGCCGATCTCGATGTCTTTTTCGATGGCGGCCTGGAGCAGGTCCAGCCGGATGGCGTGGTTCTCATCCGTGGGGATGAGGCGCAGGAAGCTGCGGCCGAAGCCCGCCAGCAGGGCGGCCTTTTCGATGGAACTGTGGGCCTGGTCCGTGGCGTAGACCACCAGGGGCGCCTCGCCGCTCTGGAGGCCTTCGGTGTTCTGCGCGTAGTCCGACACCTTCTCCCGGGCACAGAGCAGGGCCGTGAACGTGGCCGTGCTGGCGGTGTCATGGATGACGCCGGTGAAGGTCGTGCTCAGGCCCACCATCTGGCGCAGCCAGTCCATGACCACTTCTTCGACTTCGGTGGCGGCGGGGCTGGTCTGCCAGCTCATGCCCTGGGCGCCCAGGCCCGAGGCGGCCAGGTCGCCGAGGATCGAGCTGTAGCTGGTGTTGCTGGGGAAGTAGGCGAAGAAGGATGGATGGTTCCAGTGGGTGATGCCCGGCAGCACGTCCCGCTCCAGGGCTGCCAGGGCCTGGGCCACGCGGCCCCCGTGCAGGGGCGGGTGGTCCGGGAAGGCCGCCCGGATCTCGCCGGGCTGCACCCGGCTCATGACGGGGAGGCGTTCGAGGTTCTCGCGGTAGTCCGCGATCCAATCCACGAGCTGGTAACCGAGGCGGCGGAATTCTTGGGCGTCCATGCCATCCATTTTGGCCGGATCCAGGTCGGCATGTGCCTGAGATATCGCGAAAAGCACGGGGTCTGTTTTCAAAGTGGGGTGTGGCTGCAAGGCTCAAGCCGGGCTGCGGCCTTGCAATAGGTTATGGCAAGATCAGATGCAGCATTCGTGAACTGTTTTTGGCCGCGCCGGAATTCGCATCAGCGCTCGAGGTGTCGATGTTCAAATCAAGCCGCATTCTCCTGAGTCTCATCTGGTGTGCCTCGCAAGTGACGGCGATCTCTGCGGCCCCGGCCTCCGCCTCTCGGAATGCGAGCACTGCCGATCTCGCGCGCTGGAAGCGCGCCGCCCAGCGCGTCACCATCCTGCGCGACACCTGGGGCATCCCGCATGTATTCGGGAAGCGCGATGCCGACGCTGTGTTCGGCCTCCTGTACGCGCAGGCGGAAGACGATTTCAACCGCGTTGAACTGAACTACATCAACGCGATGGGCCGGCTGGCGGAAGTCGAGGGCGAGGGCGAGATCTACCGCGACCTCCGCATGAAGCTGTTCATTACGCCCAAGGCCATGAAGGCTGGCTACGCGGCCAGCCCCGTCTGGCTGAAGAAGCTGATGGCCGGCTTTGCCGATGGCTTGAATTACTACCTGCACGCGCATCCCGAGGTCAAACCGAAGCTGATCACGCACTTTGAGCCATGGATGGCCCTGGCCTTCAGCGAGGGGAGCATCGGCGGCGACATCGAGTCGATCAACCTCAAGGGGCTCGAGAAGATGTACGGCCCCCGGGCGCAGGTGGCCATGGCCAGCGCCTCCAGCGGCTTCGATCCAGAACCACGCGGCTCCAACGGCTTTGCCATCGCACCGAAACTCAGCGCCTCCGGCCACCCACTTCTGCTGATCAATCCCCATACGTCCTTCTATTTCCGGCCCGAAGTGCACATCGTCAGCGAAGAAGGCTTGAATGCCTACGGCGCCGTCACCTGGGGCCAGTTCTTCGTCTATCAGGGATTCAACGAGCGGGCCGGATGGATGCACACATCCGGTGGCGCCGACGTGATCGACGAGTACCTCGAAACGATCGTCGAGAAAGACGGGAAATTCTTCTACAAGTACGAGCACGGAGAACGCCCGGTGAAGGCCGTGCCGATCACCTTGCCGTATAAGACGGCAACTGGAATGGGCTCGAAGACCGTGACGGCCTACTTCACCCGTCATGGCCCGGTCGTGCGCGAGGCGGATGGCAAGTGGGTCGCCGTGAGGCTGATGCAGGAGCCGCTGAAAGCGCTGATGCAGTCGTACGGCCGTACCAAGGCCAGGAATTACGCGGAGTTCCGCAAGACGATGGAGCTGCGCACCAATTCCTCGAACAATACCGTGTACGCCGACGGTGACGGCAACATCGCCTACTTCCACGGAAATTTCGTCCCGGTACGCGACCCCCGGTTTGACTGGACTCAGCCGGTGGATGGGAGCATATCCGCCACTGAATGGAAGGGGCTGCACCCGATCAAGGAGACCATCACCCTGTTGAACCCAGCGAACGGCTGGATCCAGAACACCAACAACTGGCCATTCTCGGCTGCGGGCGCCAATAGCCCGAGGCAATCGGATTACCCCGCCTACATGTGGGCGAACCCTGAGAATGCGCGTGGCCTGCACGCGGTGAGGGTGCTGCGGAATCAGAAGGCGATGACCCTCGACAGCCTGATCGCGGCCGCCTACGACACCTATCTGACCGGCTTCGACCCGCTGCTGCCGACGCTGATAAAGGCCTACGATGACCTGCCGGCCACCGATCCGCTCAAGGCTGCACTTGCCCCACACATCGGCGCCCTGCGTGGCTGGGACCAGCGCTATTCGCTGACCTCCGTTCCGACGTCGTTGGCGATCTACTGGGCCCAGGACATGGTCGCGCATTCGGCCGCCGCCGCGCGCGGCAAGGGTGTGCCGGTGCTGGATTTCATCGCGGACAACCTCACCCCGCAGGAGCGCCTACAGTCACTTGCACGGGCAAGCGCCAAACTGGAAGCCGACTTCGGCACCTGGCAGACGCCATGGGGAGACATCAATCGCTTCCAGCGGCTCAGTGGCGAGGTGGTGCAGGCGTACGATGACAACAAGCCCAGCTGGCCGGTCCCGTTCCCCTCGGCCACCTGGGGGTCGCTGGCCGCCTTCGGCGCCTCATCCGCACAACACACCAGGCGCATTTATGGCGACCGCGGCAACAGCTTTGTCGCCGTCGTCGAATTCGGCCCGCGCATCCGCGCCAAGAGCATCCTCGCTGGCGGCCAGAGCGGTCACCCGGCCTCGCCCCATTTCAATGACCAGGCGGAGAGGTACAGCAAAGGCGAATTCAAGGATGTCCTGTTCTACAAGTCCGACATCGAAAAGCATCTGGAGCGCAGGTACCATCCTGGCGCCGGGAAGTAGACAATCCCCAACGGTGGGAAATCTTGCCGGATTCAGCTTGGGTTCAAGGTGACGACCGTCTTGGATTGCCCGTGTTCGCCGCCGCCGGAGCCGCTGCTTTCCTGGGTGTGATGGATGACCACCAGGCGGTTGCCGATCCGCGTGAAGGTGAAAGCATTCAGCTGTTGCTGCTCGAAACTGATGACGAACAGGGCGCGACCCTTCATCCGAGTCATGGTTTCAGCGGCCAAGGGCATGCCATCGGGGCCGATCCATACTTTCGCGGAAGCTTCTATTTCCTTGATGTATTTCTGATCCTGCTTGGACATTTTTGGGATGAGCTTGAGACGGAGAAGCTTCGCTGGTTTCCCTTGCCAGGCTTCATCCTTCTCCTCCACGAGCTGGCCCTGCTCCAGCGTTTGCAACAGTTCCTCAGCCCCATTGAGATAGTCGCTGACCTCGATGGCCTTCAGGCCTTCAATGGCCCGCCGCGTGGTGGCTTTTTTTTCTGGATCCTTGGCCCGGGCTTTGGACTCCTGCATGGCTGTCTGGATGAGGGTGCGTTTCCAGGACATTTGCAGGCCCTGGGGTCCATCCTCCACGAAGGTGGTCGCCTTTCCCTCAGTGATGACGGGCTTCTTCTCGTCCCCCTGCTTGCTCCAGAACTGGTAGTCCACGCTGGCTTTGATGGGATCCTGGCCGTTCAAGCGGGCGAGGGTGCTCTTGAGATCAGACAGGGCGTCAGCCTGCAGGAGACCACTGACGAGGAAAAGGGCCAACAGGCGAAGGTTCATGGGAACTCCGGGTTCGTCAGGGATGCGCCGGGCGGCATCGGAGGTTCCTGCGTCGAATTACGCGATGGCCTTGGGAGGGCCGAGAAACCGGAGGATCGGATCATGGTTGTGAAATTGAATCCGGTTCATATCGCAGCAAGTCTCCGGGCTGGCAGTCCAGCTCGCGGCAGAGGGCTTCGAGAGTGGAAAAACGGATGGCTTTGGCCTTGCCTGTCTTCAGGATGGATAGATTCGGAAGCGTCAAATCCACACGCTCCGCCAAATCCCCCAGCCTCATCTTGCGCTGGGCGAGCACCACGTCGAGGGTCACGATGATGGGCATGGGGGGCCTGCTCAGATGACTAGTTTCTGCTCGGCCTTCAGTCGGCAGCCTTCTTCCAGCACGTAGGCAACCAGCAGTACCACCCCGCCGAAGAAAAGGCCGTCCAGCGAAGAGCTGGCTGCATGCTTCCATGGGTGGATGACCTGGGTGGTGAGGACCTTGGTAACTGCTGCCAGGCCCCAGAACATCAGGAGCCCGAGGGGGGCCGTGGCCACCTGGATCCAGCCCAGGAATCGTACCAGCCGGATGCTTTCCAGGGAGAAGGCGGCGCTATCCTCGAATTGATGCAGCAGCCGGACCAAGGCTCCCAGCGACAGAACGGCCGTCGTGAAGCTGGTGGCGATCAGGGCCCAGACCAAGGTTCTGAGCATCCAGCCCACATGGCTCGCGTTGAATCGGAGCCCATCCACATCCAGCAGCCGCAGCAGGTGATTGGCGATGTCCAGAGCGAACCCGTCCAGAAAGACCATGCCCGGTGAGAAGACCAGCAGGAGAAGGCACGACCAGAAGACCACCGAGGCATAACGACGCAAGATACGGCTGAGGCGCTGGGTTCGGTTCATGGGGATCCTCTCTGAGAGAGAATCTAGACGAATTGGATTGAATTTCAATATAAAATTATTGATAAATAATAAATTTTGATCGATCAACGATGCCTGGTGATTCCAGAAAGCCGTGCTCAATGGGCTTGCTACTTTTAATTGGAATCATAAAATGATTTCAAAAGGTGATTTCATGTTCAGCACCACGCTCCGCCTTGACGACGACCTGGGGCGCTTCCTGCGGGAGGCGGCGGAGGCCCATGCCGTGAGCGTGAACGGCTGGCTGGTGGAGCTGCTGCGGCGCGAGCAGGCGGCGGCGGCCCGGCGCAAGCTGGCGGCGGACTGGGCGGCCTACGGGAAGGATGACGAAGCCCAGTCGGTGGCCTACGCCTTCGAGGCCCAAGCCGAGGTGACGGCAGAACCGCGGCGGCGCAGCTACCGCGCGAGGAAGCCGAAATGAGTGGCGACCTGCCACGGTGCAGCCGGGGTGAGATCTGGCTGCTGGACTGGAACCCGCGGCGGGGTTCGGAGCAGGGCGGCTTCCGCCCCGGCCTCATCATCCAATCCGATCTCGGCAACCATGCGGACGGCGCCCGCACCACGATCGTCGTACCCCTGACCACCCAGGAACGGGCCTACGCCTTCTACGTGTCCATCCCCCGGGGAAAGGAGAACGGGCTTCCCGCCCATTCCTGGGCCAATGCCACCCAGGTCTTCACGGTCGACAAGGCACGGTTGGCCAAGCGCCTCGGAAGGGCCACGCCCGACCAGATGAGGGCTCTAGCCGTGGCCCTCGCGGGCGTTCTCGATCTGGGGCACCCCTGAGGTCGATGGTGGCGCGGGGAGCGGCCCCTCATCCCTTCAGGCGGAACCGCCAGGCGCAGTAGGCGCCCTCGGGGGCGTCCGGCGGGCAGTGGCGGCAGCTCACTTCGATGCGCGGATCCACGGTGTGGGCGAAGGCGTTGAATTCCACTTCCCCCACCGGGCGGCAGGGAAAGTCCGGCAGCCCTTTCCGGCGGCGGGTCTCCTGCACGCGGCAGCGGTCCATGACGAAGGTCAGCTCGTCCCGGTTCTCGGACCATTCGGCATGCTGCTCATTGATAAAGGCGTACATGCGGAGGTCCAGGGCCTTGCCGAGGGCCTCCAGCCCGCCGCCGGCAGGCACGGCGAAGGTCTCCATGATCCGCTTGGCCTCGGCCTGGGCGAAGCGCTTCCAGGACATGGCATCCAGCTCGATGGCCGCTTCCATGCCGTCACGCTCTTCGGCGGCCAGGAACCAGCAGCCGTCGTGGGCCAGCCAGTTCTTGGCGAACATCTCGAGGGCCCGGAGCAGGTCCTCGCGGCTCATGGATTCGTAGGGATTCATGGTGGGGTTCCTCCTTAAATTAGGGGGCAGTGCAGGGATCAGGCGAGCCGTTCTTCTTCCGCCAGTAGCGCGCCAGGCCGTAGACGCTCATGAAGGCGGGATCGGCGATCTCGTAGTCCTGGATGGCCTGGTCGTCCAGCCCATACCCCGCCAGCAATCCGTTCAGGAAGGTCTGGAAGTGGGGAACCATGGCCTCCTCGCTGGTACCCGCCGCGACCTGCTGGCGCACCCACTCAGCGATGCGGTGGATGTTCTCCTCCAGCGAATCGAAATGGGCCAAGCCATCGTGCTTGATGCCGAAGTGGGTCGGGTAGATGTGGGATGGCCTGGCCGCCCGCATGCGATGGATGGAGTCCTGCCAGGCCTCCAGGTCGATGTCCGGGGGCGGGAAGGGCGGAATGGTGGGGCCATGTCCGATGCGGATGCCGCCCACGTCCCCGGTGAAGAGGCCGTCGTCCAGGCGGTAGGTGATGTGGTGGATGGCGTGGCCCGGCGTGTGGATGGCCTGGAGGGGTGTATCGCCGATGCGCGCCGTCTCACCGTCCTCCATGGCGACGATGCGGTCCGCGGCGATGGGCTCGAGCCGGCCCCACAGGCGGTCCATGGCGTCGCCGTAGATGCGCCGGGCCGAGTCCAGCAGCTTGGACGGATCCTGGAGGTGCCGCGCCCCTTTGGGGTGGACGTAGATCTTCGCGCCGTGCCTGGCGAGCCGCCAGGCGGCGCCGCCGTGATCCAGGTGGATGTGGGTGATGAAGACGTGCCGGATGTCTTCCAGCGCGAAGCCCTGAGCCTCCACGGCCTCGCGGAGGTGGTCGTAGAGGGACTCCGGTCCCGTTTCCACGAGGACGGGCCCCTCAGATGTGCGGACGAGGAACGCCCCCACGGTGCCTTCCACCTGGAACTTCAGGTCCAGCAGCGTCACCGGCCCTTGCGTCTCAGCCTTGGTCATCTCGTACTCCGGGGATCTTCCACCCATGGTCGTGCACCGGAGGGCCCATGTCATCCAGGGGCGCTTTTGGCTTTCCGCCAGAGGGCTGTTTAATAATCCTGTTTGGTTATGTTAGAATATTTATATCAGGAACCTGAAGGTTCTGCCACAAGGAGCAGTGCATGGAGATGGTCATCGACTTTCCCGGCGGCGCGAAGGTGGACGCGCACTTCGGCCCCTACACCGTCAGGACGGACCAGCCCGTCCAGGGCGGTGGCGAAGGCTCGGCCCCCACGCCCTTCGCCCTGTTCCAGGCCTCCCTCGCCACCTGCGCCGGCATTTACGTGCTGAACTTCTGCCGACAGCGGGACCTGCCGACCGAGGGCATCCGGCTGGTCCAGCGCACCATCCCAAACCCTGACACGAACATGGTGGGTCGGGTGGAACTGGAGATCCTGGTGCCGCCCGCGTTTCCGGAGAAGTACCACGAGGCCCTCGTGCGCACCGCCAGCCAATGCACCGTGAAGAAGCACGTCGAGCATCCCCCGACCTTCACCGTGAAGACTGTCGTTGCGGGCTGACCTCCGCTACTCGTAGCGGAGAGCTTCGATCGGGTCCTGCTTCGCTGCCTTCAACGCTGGCCACAGCCCGAAGATCAGCCCCACGGCAGTGCTGACGCCGAAGCCCAGGACGATGCTCCACACGGGCGCCGCGGCGGGGAACTCGAAGACCAGGCGCACCAGCATGGCGATGCCCAGGCCCACGGCGATGCCGATGGCACCGCCCACGCCCGTGAGGCTGATGGCCTCCACCAGGAACTGCATGGCGATGTCCTTGCGGGTGGCGCCCAGGGCCTTGCGGATGCCGATCTCGCGGGTGCGTTCCGTCACGCTCACCAGCATGATGTTCATGACGCCCACGCCCCCCACCAGCAGGGCGATGGCGGCGATGAGGACCATGGCCCCCGCGATGCCGCCCGTGATCTGCTGGAAGGTCTTGAGCTGGGCCTCGCTGGTGAAGATGGCGAAGTCGTTGGGCTGGCTCGCCTTCAGGCCACGCCGGGCCCGCAGGATGGCCACTTCCTGGTCCATCATGTCGTACATGCGCTTCGGGTCCTTGGGGATGGTGGCGATGTGGATGGTGTCGCCGCCGCCGTTCTTCACCTGAGGGAACATCTCGTCGAAGGTGCTGATGGGGATGATCAGGATGTTGTCGGCGTCGCCGCCGAGGAAGCTGCCCTTCTTCTCCAGCAGGCCGATGACGCTGAAGGCTGTGCCGTTCACCAGGACGGTACGTCCGATGGGATCCTTCTTGCCGAACAAGGCCCCGGCGGTCTGGGGCCCAAGCACACAGGTGCGGGCGGTGTGCGCCACGTCCGCGTCCACGAAGAACCGCCCGTCCTGGATGAAGGAATTGTTGGAGGGGGCGTAGTCGGGATTCGTGCCCACGAAGGTGGGGTTGTTCCCCTCCTGGCCTTCGGGGGTCTTGACGGTGAGGTTCGCGGCATCGTTGCCGAAGAGGTAGCGCTCCTGGGATACGGCCGCGGCCAGGGTGGCCGTCTGCTTGAGGGCTTCGGCATCCTGGATGGTGAGGTCGCGCCGGCGCTTCTGGTCTTCGGGAAGGCGCCCGCCGCCGAAGCGGGGCTCGTACTTCTGGAACTGGACTAGGGTGGTGCCGAAGCTGGAGAAGCTGTCCGTCACGGCATCGTTGAAGCCCGATACGAAACTCACCATGGCGATGACCGTGGCCACGCCGGCCACGATGCCCAGCAGGGTCAGGAAGCTTCTCAACTTCTGGGCCACCATCGCGCGTATGGCGAACCGCACGTTCTCGCTTCCGATGCCCCTGAATCCGGCGTTCCGCCTGGTCATGATCACTCCGCCCGGATCGCGTCGATGATGACGAGGTTGGAGGCCCGGTAGGCCGGCAGGAAGCCGGCCGCCAGACCCACGAGGGTGCTGAGGAGGATTCCGGTGAGGACGATGCCCGGCGTGATCTGGGCCGGGAAATCCGCCAGGGCCCGGATGGTGAAGGCGCCGGCGGAACCCACCAGCACGCCGATGACGCCGCCCGCGGCGGAAAGCAGGGCGGCCTCGAGGAGGAACTGGTGCCGGATGTCGCGCTTCCTAGCTCCGAGGGCCATGCGGACGCCGATCTCCTGGGTGCGCTCGACCACGCTCACCAGCATGATGTTCATGATCACGATGCCGCCCACGCCGAGGCTCACGCTGGAGATGAGCATGAGGAGGATGAAGGCCGCGCTGCTGATGGTCTTCCAGAGCTCCTGGAGGCTTTCCTGCGTGAGCATGCCGAAGGGGTCGGGGTTGCGGAAGCTGGTGTGCCGCATGGCCCGGAAGAGGGCCCGCACCTCGTCCATGGAGGCGTCCAGGCCCTCCACGCCGTTCCTGGCCTTGATCTGGAGTTCCAGGGTCTCGTTCGAGGCCATGAAGTTCTTCCGGTAGACCTGCAGCGGGATGTAGACGCGTCCGTCCTGGTTGAACCCAATGCTGCGCCCCTGCTTGGGCATGAGGCCGATGACGCGGAAGGGGAGGCCGCGGATCAGGAGGGTCCGGCCCAGGGGATCCAGGTGTGGGAAGAGCTCCTCACGGGTATCGGCCCCGATGATGGCGACGTTCGTGGCCGCCTCGTTCTCACTCTCCGTGAAGAACCGTCCCCCCTCGAATTCCAGGTTGAAGAGATCCGCGAAGTTGGGTGTGATCCCGATCACGGCGATGCTGTCCAGATGGCGGGTCCCGTTGTTCACGGGCATGGAATTGCCGGCGCCCGCGGAGATCTGGGTGGCCTCCTTGAGGATGCCGCTGGAGAGCCGCTGGTACTCCTGCCAGGTGATCGGCGGGCGCTTGAGGGCGTCGATGAACTCCTTCCGGCTGCGGATGATCCCGAACTTCTGGACGATGTACACGTCCGGGGCCAGGACGATGATCTTTTCCTTCACGTAGGTGTTCAGGCCGGAGATCACGCCCACCACGGCGACGATGGTGGCCACGCCGATGATCACGCCCAGCAGCGTGAGGAAGCTGCGCAAGGTGTGGGCCCGGATGGCCCTCAGGGCAGCGCGGAGGAGTTCGAGGGGAGTCATGGGGGTCCTGCCTCAGGCCTTGGTGTCGGCCTTGGCCTCGTCCTTCTTCTTCGCCTTCTCGACCCGGACGGCCTCGCCGCCCTTGAGATCGCGCAGGGCGCGGTTGGGGCCGGTGATGAGGGTCTCGCCGCCCTTGAGGCCGGAGAGCACCTCCACGGAGAGGTCGCCCATGAGGCCGGTCTTCACAGCCGTGAACTTGGCCTTGCCAGCCTCCATCAGGAACACGCCCTCTTCCTCGCGGGGCGCGCCGGGCTTCCGGGTCTCACCCTTCTTGAGCTTGATCTCGCGCATCACCAGGGCCTGGAAGGGGATGGCCATGGCCTGGTCGCGGCTGCCGGTGAAGATGTCCGCCTGGGCCGAGAGGCCGGGCTTGATGGTGAGGGGAGGATCCTTGATCCAGACCTTCACCTTGAACTTGGTGGCTTCGTTGACGGTGAGCTTGAGGATGGGACTGCCACCCACCTCCGTCACCTGGCCCTGGAACGTCTGGTTGGGATAGGCGTCGATGCGGACCTGGGCCTCCTGACCCTGCTTCACGCTGGGAATGGAGGCCTCGTCCACCTCCATCTCCGCCTCGACTTTACTCATATCGGACACGGTGAGCAGCACGGTGCCGGCCTGGTTCTGGATGCCGGGCACGGCCGTCTCGCCCAGTTCGATCCGGCGTGCCGTCACCACACCGTCCATGGGCGCGGCGATGGTGGAGAAACCCAGACCCACATGGGACTGGCTTACGTTGGCCTTGGCCTGGTCCGTGCGCCGGCGGGCCGTTTCCTCGGCGGCCTGGGCAGTGTCGAAAGTCGTCTTCGCCCGCTCGAAATCGGCGGCGGAGATGATGCCCGCGGTGCGATTGGCCTTGGCCCGTTCAAAGTCAGAACGGGCCTGCGTGAGGTTGGCCGTGGCGGAGATCAGGTCGGACTGGGCCGCGTGCAGACTGGCCTGCATGGCCTCAGTGTTGGCGCGGGCGCTGCGGGGATCGATTTCCATGAGGAACTGGCCTTTGCGGACCCGGTCCCCTTCCTTGACCGCCAGGCGTGTAACCTGGCCCATGATGCTGGCCGAGATGTCCGCCTTGGTGACAGCCTGGATCTTGCCGTTGGCGCTCACCTTGGCTTGGAGGTTCTCCCGGCCCACGGTGGCCACCTGCACGGCCATGCCCTTGTCCTGCATGCCGGCAACGCTCAGCCCGCCGATCAGGACGACCGCCAATCCTCCACCGAGGATCCACATCTGCTTCCGCTTCATGTCAAAGGCCTCCCTAACGGGCTGAACGCATCTCAATCTTCGCTCAGGCAGCCCATGGGTTTAGTGATTTTGGATGACGAGAATGGAATCGATTTCTATTGACTTGATATCACTAGTGTCCGGTTAACTCCGTGCCCACCCTTTGGAAGTAAAAGCACAGATTGACTTTAGAGGCGATTTTGGTTGGTGTCGATTTGAACAGCCGTTTGCGCTCTCCCCGAGAATCGGGT
>Ga0315270_10000296_pt1 | contig 28160 bp, 29 predicted proteins | sample C1_bottom_MG_FD_204932 | JGI IMG/M metagenome (GOLD analysis project Ga0315270, IMG submission 204932) | Sediment microbial communities from Yellowstone Lake, YNP, Wyoming, USA - C1_bottom | ecosystem: Environmental > Aquatic > Freshwater > Lake > Sediment | place: USA: Wyoming | collected...
ATGCAGTTACGCCAGAAGATGTGCGCGGCGTTGCTTCCAATGTCCTAGGCAAGCGCCCTACGCTCGCAGTTATCGGGCCCTTTAAGGGCAAGGCGGCTTCCAAGTTTCAAGAGGCGGTGTCGTAATGGCCATCAAGGTTGGTGTGCTTGGTGCCAAAGGTCGTGTTGGTAGCGAAGTGGTCAACACGGTGACTGGCGCGAGCGATTTGGAATTGGTTGCCAGCTTAGACGTCGGCGATTCGTTGTCAGCGTTGGTGAATAACGGCGCTGAAGTAGTTGTGGATTTCACTCATCCTGAGTCGGTTATGGCAAACCTTGAATTTACGATTTCTAATGGTATTCACTCAGTCGTTGGTACCACTGGATTCGATGATGCTCGGCTGGCACAGGTGCAACTTTGGCTTAAGCAGAATCCATCGGTGGGAGTTTTGATTGCTCCCAACTTCGCGATTGGTGCTGTGCTAATGATGAAGTTCGCTGAGCAGGCAGCCAAGTATTTTGAATCTGTTGAAATTGTTGAACTACACCACCCCAATAAAGCTGATGCCCCAAGTGGTACCGCACAACGCACCGCGGAATTGATTGGGCAAGCCCGTAAGGCTGCAAACCTGGCTGAACAACCTGACGCTACGAGTGTGTCTTTGCCTGGCGCGCGCGGTGCAGTTGTTAATGGCATTCCAGTGCATTCGGTTCGATTGCGGGGGCTGGTGTCCCACCAAGAGGTTCTCTTTGGTGACATTGGTGAGACTTTCACTTTGCGTCACGACTCGTTCAGCGTTGCTGGCTTTATGCCTGGAGTGCTTACTGGAGTTAGAACGATCAGTTCACGCCCTGGTCTTACTATCGGGCTTGACCGGTTTTTGGACCTTTAGGTCGAAGATGGACAATTCCAAGGAAGAGAATTCAAGAGGCGATTGCCTGTTCTGCCGAATTGCGGACGGGGAAATTCCGGCTGACGTAGTGGCTTCAAATGAGTTCGCTATTGCTTTTCGCGATATAGCGCCAACCGCGCCAACTCACGTATTAGTTATCCCTAGAGTTCATTATTCAAACGCCGCTGAAGTGGCCAAACAGGCCCCGCAGCTTCTTGCCGAGATGGTCCTGCTGGCTGATGAAGTCGGTCAATTGGATGGTCTTGAGGGGTATCGGCTGGTCTTCAATACCGGCGCACTGGCAGGCCAGACCATTTTCCACGCTCACTTACACCTGGTTGGCGGCCGACCCCTTCAATGGCCAGCCGGTTAGAATCAATCCAATGGAAGAAGCAACGTCTCTGATCACGATTCCGGCAAGTGTGCCGCCCGTGTCGCTTCTTGGCGTCAACGATTCGTTGATCAAACAGATAGAAAAAGTATTCTCAGGCGTCCAATTCCATGTGCGCGGAAATGAAATCTCGCTGCGCGGAGATGTCGTGGAAGTTGCCATGGTTGAGCGCTTGCTCTCTGAACTCGTCCTGATTATCAGAAGTGGACAACCGCTTTCGCCAGAGTCAATTGATCGAAGTATTTCCATGTTGCGCAATGAACCAACTCATCGCCCAGCCGAAGTATTGTCACTTAATATTCTTTCTAATCGAGGCCGAACGATCCGGCCCAAGACGCTAAATCAAAAGCATTACGTGGACGCGATCGATAAACACACGATCGTGTTTGGCATCGGCCCAGCTGGAACTGGAAAGACCTATTTGGCAATGGCTAAAGCTGTTCAAGCGCTTCAAACCAAGCAGGTAAGTCGAATAATTTTGACTCGTCCTGCGGTAGAAGCAGGGGAACACCTCGGATTCTTGCCAGGGACTTTGTACGAAAAGATCGATCCATACTTGAGACCGCTATATGACGCGCTGCACGACATGATTGACCCAGATGCAATTCCGAAATTGATGCAGTCCGGAACAATCGAGGTTGCCCCACTTGCCTACATGAGAGGCCGAACGCTTAATGATGCGTTCATAATTTTGGATGAAGCTCAGAACACCACTCCAGAGCAGATGAAGATGTTCCTTACCCGTCTTGGCTTTGGTTCCAAGATTGTGATTACTGGTGACATCACTCAAGTGGACTTGCCTGGCCATGCCCAATCAGGCTTACGAATTGTTAGGGAAATCCTTGAAGGTGTAGATGATGTGGCATTCCCTACGTTGTCTTCTTCTGATGTGGTTCGACCCCGACTAGTTGCCGACATCGTTGAAGCATATGGACGCTGGGATGCGGCAACTTCGAATTTAGTTAGACCAAGTCGGGGAAAACCTTGAACTTAGATATCTCGAATGAGTCCAGCATCGAAGTTGATGAGCAGGGGCTGAGTTCGCTGAGTAGTTTTGTTCTTGAAGATCTGCATGTTCATCCCGAGGCCGAACTCTCTGTTCTGATCACCGGAGAAGAACGAATGAGCGAATTGCATGTTGAATGGATGGACCTAGAGGGCCCAACTGACGTCCTTTCATTTCCGATGGATGAAGTTCGGCCTAATAGTTTTACCGGTGCGATAGATGAACAGGCTCCCGTCTTGGGAGATCTGGTCTTATGTCCAACGGTCGCGCAAGCTCAAGCTAAAGCAGCCGGACATTCGACTCAGGAAGAGTTGGAATTGTTGACGGCCCACGGGATCTTGCATTTGCTTGGCTTTGATCATGCTGAACCAGAAGAAGAGCGTGAGATGTTTTCTCTTCAGTCGGATCTGTTAACAAGGTGGCGATCAACCAGATGAGCCTGATGACACTGTTCATGGCGATCTTCTTAGTCGCTTTCGCTGGCGCCCTGGCTGGGACCGAGAGCGCGATCACTTCGATTTCGCGACTCAGGGTTGATGAAATGATCGCAAGCGAACGGAGAGGGGCCAAGCGCGTCCGAAAGGTTTTGGCCGATTCACCTCGATATTTGAATGTAATTCTCTTTGTTCGCAAAGGGTGTGAGTTAACTGCCACGGTTTTGGTGGCAGTTTTATTGCTAGATCGTAATGAGCGTCAAGGAATAGCCCTGCTGCAAACGGTGGCAATCATGTTGGTTGTTTCTTATGTAGTCGTCGGGGTTGGCCCTCGTACTATGGGCAAGCAGCGTCCCGAATCTTGGGTAAGAGCGGGAGCTTTGCTCGCAGTAGTTCTGGCCACAATTCTTGGCCCGCTTACTCAAATTTTGATCACCATAGGTAATGCTTTAACGCCAGGAAAAGGATTTCCTTCCGGTCCATTCTCGTCAGAAGAAGAACTTCGTGACTTAGTAGATCAAGCCATGGAACGCGGATTGGTTGAGGAAGAACAGCACGAAATGATCCACTCGGTATTTGAACTTGGTGACACGATTGCTCGTGAGCTAATGGTTCCCCGTACCGAAATGGTCTGGGTGGAAAAGGGTAAGACTCTTCGGCAGACGCTCTCTCTGGCTTTACGCTCGGGGTTTTCAAGAGTGCCGGTTACCGGAGAGAACTTAGATGACATCATTGGTATTGCTTATATAAAAGACGTTGCGAAGCGAATTCACGATCATCATGATGCTGAGTCGACGGAGAAAGTCGAGCAGTGGATGCGTCCGGCAACCTTTGTTCCAGAGAGCAAAGCCGCTGACGAATTACTTCGTGAAATGCAGGCCAAACAGATTCACCTTGCGATAGTTGTGGACGAGTACGGTGGTACTGCAGGGCTGATCACCATCGAGGATATTCTTGAGGAGATTGTCGGCGAGATCGCTGATGAGTTTGACGATGAGGACGCAGCGTTTGAGTGGTTATCTCCTAATCGAGCGCGTGCCTTAGCTCGAATCAATATTGAGGACCTGGCCTCCGAGTTGGACATTGAATTTGATGAAGCTGACTTGGACGACGTTGACACGGTTGGCGGTCTCTTGGCAAAACACTTGGGACGAGTGCCGATTCCAGGTAGTGAAATTGAGTTACACGGTTTCAGATTTGTGGCCGAACGTCCCATCGGAAGGCGTCGTCGTATCAGTTCAGTTTTGATCGAACGTGTTGAAGAGAGCGAAGACGATGATTGAAATTAGCGGCCTGAGCGGTGAAGACCAAAAACTGTTCACCCTTGCTCGCACCCTAAAGGTTCGAAACAACGTGGAGCAAAGTGCGGCAGTTCGAGATCTTTCTGGCCGCACCTATACGGCGACATTAGTTGCCCTTGAATCTTTTAATCTTGATGCCCTTCAATCAGTGATGGCTGCGGCGATTTCAAGTGGAGCAATTGGGCTTGAGGCCGGAGTTGTGGTTGGTAATGAACCAAGTTCAACTGCTCTGTTGGCATTTCATGAGTTCACCGGAGCGGTGCCGATTTGGCACGTAGATGAGATTGGGCGAGTAAACGTTGTTAATTGAGATCTGGTCATCAAGGGATACGACTTTTAAATCAGATACAAGCTCATGAGTGCAGCGCGCTCTGGGTTCGTTTGCTTGGTCGGTCGCCCGAACTCTGGCAAATCAACGCTAACTAACGCGCTAGCGGGTGAGAAGGTTGCAATTACTTCCACCAAACCTCAGACAACACGTCACACCATTAGGGCGATTATCGAACGAGGCGAGTCACAGTTAGTTCTAGTAGACACTCCTGGGATTCACCGTCCTCGCACACTGCTTGGTCAACGGCTCAATGAAGCGGTGCGCGATGCGTATTCTTCGGTGGACGTTATTGCGATGTGTTTACCAGCCGATGAAAGGTGTGGGGCAGGAGACTCCTTCATTGCCAAGGAACTTGCCGATGCTGGATCGGTCAAGAGGGTGGCAATCATTACCAAAAGCGATCTCGGCAATAGAGCGCAGATGCCAGAACGTTTGATTGAGGTCATGAAATTGGCAACCGATCACGGTTTCGTCTGGGACGAGATAATTCCGGTTAGCGCCAAGTCTGGTGATCAAACCGAGTTACTGGTTTCGCTACTCATTAACTTGGTACCTGAAGGCGGAGCGCTTTATCCAACTGGTCAGGTAACAGATGAACCAGAAGATGTGATGATCGCTGAATTGATCCGTGAAGCAGCCCTTGAAGGAGTGCGCGATGAAATGCCGCACTCTATTGCCGTTGTGGTCGAAGAGGTCAATAGGAAATCTGATTCAAAATTGATAAATATTCAAGCCTTTCTCTACGTGGAACGGCCTAGTCAGAAATCCATCATTATCGGCACCGGCGGAGCCAGGCTGAAAGAGATTGGAACTGATGCTAGGCGGGAAATTGAGCGTTATTTGGGTGCTCCCGTCTATCTAGATTTACGCGTGAAAGTAGCTAAAGAGTGGCAGCGTGACCCAAAGGCCCTTGATCGTCTGGGCTTTTAACCCAAGCCAGATAATCTTCTCTACGTGAAGAAGGCTCATAAGGGCAGAATCGAAAGCGGCCGTGCCACCATGGCACGGATGGGTTTCGCTGACCCGGAGCGAGCGGCTGAACTTCTTCTCGATCTTGATGAACAGATTCCCGATCTACTCCTAACGCTGTCGCATACTGCGGATGCCGATCAGGCACTGCTTTATCTTTCTCGTCTCGTCGAAGCAGATAAAACTGTGGCATTTCGAGTTGGAAGTGATTCACGCCTGGCGGACCGATTATTCGCAATTCTTGGTGCTAGTAGCGCTTTAGGCGATCATCTGGTGCGGCGACCTCGCGATCTTGATCTACTTGCTGGGGAGTTGATGCCCAGCCAGTCATCACTCATTGAACTTATTTCGAACGAACCAACGGCTGATCGAAACACGGCTTTGAATTCATTACGGTTGAATTACCGGCGGCAACTGCTTCAAATCGCCGCGCAAGATTTGAGTGGCGAATGGGGGATGGAAGTCACTGCTGCTGCCCTTTCAGATTTAGCTACTGATGCCCTAAACGCTGGGTTGGTAATTGCCCGTCGCGAAGTTGCTCGGGCCGAAGAGGTAAGACTTGGTGTCATTGCAATGGGGAAGTGTGGAGCGCGCGAACTGAATTACATCTCTGATGTGGATGTGATTTTTGCCGCCGAGCCAGTTGATGAAGCGATGCCATCAGATGAGATGTTAAAAATCGCTACTGCGTTAGCTAGCGGCATGATGAGTGCGTGCAGTGAACTGACATCAGAGGGCGCACTTTGGGAAGTCGATGCAGGGCTACGGCCTGAAGGAAAGAACGGGCCGCTAGTACGCACCTTGGCCAGCCATTTTGCTTATTACGAAAAGTGGGCGAAAGCATGGGAGTTTCAGGCACTTTTGAAAGCAAGACCGGCTGCTGGAGATCTTGAAATAGGAGAACTGTTTGTCGAGACTTTATCGCCACGCATTTGGGGGGTTGGAGATCGACCGGGCTTTGTAGATGAAGTTCAAGTTATGCGTAAAAAAGTGGAAGATCACATTCCCGCTAAAGAGGCTGCGCGAAATCTAAAATTGGGGGTCGGTGGTTTACGCGATGTCGAATTTGCTGTGCAGCTACTCCAGTTAGTCCATGGCAAATCTGATGAGACGCTCAGAGTGCAAAGTACGCTCGCGGCGCTGCGAGCTCTGGCCGATGGTGGTTACATCGGACGTGAAGACGGGGCCGCGTTAAGTGAGGCCTATGGTTGGCTTAGAACGCTGGAACATCGAATTCAAGTGCAGAAAATGCAACGCACGCATTTGGTACCTGAGGCTGAAACTGATCTGCGACGTATTGGCCGATCGATGGACTACTCCATTGACTCGGCCGTCGAACTTAAAGACCAATGGCGTGAGCGAGCAGCGCTAGTCCGACGAATCCACGAAAAGCTTTTCTACCGTCCGCTACTTCAAGCAGTGGCTCGGTTGGCTCCTGATGAGCAACGACTTACTCCAGAGGCGGCACAGCGGCGTCTTTCGGCACTTGGCTACGTTGACCCGGTTGGCGCACTGAAGCATCTTGAATCGCTGACCTCGGGCCTATCTCGGCGGGCTGCCATCCAACGCCAACTCTTGCCTGCGATGTTGGGTTGGTTTGCTGAAGGGCCCGATCCTGATTCTGGTTTGTTTGGTTTCCGCCAACTCTCTGAAGCCTTAGGTGATACCTCTTGGTATTTGCGAACGCTTAGAGATAGCGGGACGGCTGCTCAAAGATTGGCGCTTGTTCTATCCTCATCTCGATTCGCCTCCGAATTGTTATTGAGAGCTCCAGAAGCCGCCGCGCTATTAGAGGAAGATGCTGATCTGGCGCCACGTGGAATCGAAGCGCTCACTTTGGAGGCCTTGACTGTTGCAAGACGTCAGAGCGACCCAACCCGTGCGATCGAAGCGGTAAGAGCGGTGCGTAGACGCGAGCTATTCCGTACTGCAGTTGGCGACTTAGTCGGTGTCTTAAGCGTTGCCGATGTTGGGCACGCCCTCTCTGATGTGGCTGCCGCAACTTTAGAAGCTGCACTTGATGCAGCAATTCGTTCTTATGAGTCCAGCAGCGGGAAGTCCATTCCGACTCGGATCGCGATAATCGCAATGGGACGTCTTGGTGGCGGCGAAATGAGTTATCCAAGCGATGCAGATGTCTTGTTTGTACACGAGCCATTACCTGATGCAAACGAGGAATCGGCCACAACTGCGGCGCACGCCATCGCAGGCGAAGTACGCAGACTCTGTTCGCTGCCAAGTCCTGAACCACCATTGATGGTTGATGCCGACCTTAGACCCGAAGGTAAACAAGGTCCGTTGGTACGAACCCTTGCTTCTTATTCGGCTTACTACGCTCAGTGGGGAGAACTGTGGGAGCGGCAAGCGTTGTTGAGAGCAACTCCAATTGCCGGAGATCACGATTTGGGCGAACGGTTCATCGCGCTGATTGATTTCTACCGGTATTCAACTCAAGGCTTAGATAACGCGCAGGTGCGAGAGATTCGTCGAATCAAGGCACGAGTGGAATCTGAACGTCTTCCTCGCGGTGCGGATAAGACCAGACACCTCAAACTTGGACCTGGCGGATTATCTGATGCCGAGTGGGTGGCTCAATTGGTTCAACTTCGGTTTGGTGGCAGTCAAGCCCGACTGCGAACTACCTCGACGCTTGAGGTCTTGCAACGAGCTACCGCACTTAAGTTGATTCCACTTGCTGATGCAGCAACATTGAGCGATTCCTGGCGGCTAGCCACCCAGATTCGAAATGCAATCATGCTGGTAAAGAGCCGACCATCTGATGAGATTCCACGTGATGCGCGCGATCTCTTGGCGGTTGCCCAGGTGCTTGGCTATGAATCAGGTGGGGCGTTGTTAGACACTTGGCAGCGTCAGAGTAGGCGCGCAAGATCGGCCTTCGAGCGATTGTTCTTCGACGACTCAAACTGATTTGCTAGATTTTTTGACTGGTTGCCTGATGATTGTTCGTAGTTTGCTGCTTTCTGTCTTACGTGGATCACTCAAATAGATCTCATGATGTTTCCCATTTAAAGCAAAACCTGCGTTGGGCAGATATTCTCGGTGAAGTTTGTTTAATACTGGCGCTTCATCAGCGAATGAACCGATGTGCATTATTTGGACAGATTTTCCTTCCTTCAGAGCTTCAATTCGTATCTTGCTTAACTTTGAGTTGGTCTTCTTTTCACTCACAACTTGAATTGACTTTTTGACCATGATCTTATCGATCCAAGTTGGCACCATGATCATCATGGTCCACTTCCACTCATTCTTGCGGGCTTGGGTAAAGGCGGACATGTCATCTGCCCACCACAAACCTTCAAGCGGTGGCACAACATAGTCCTTGCCCAGATCTTTCTTGCTAGTAAATTTAAGAGAGTATGCGACCGAGTAAAGAGCTTCCAGCGAATTTTGGTAGTCAAGAGAAGTATTTGGATCTCCTTGACCATCAATCATCAGATAACGCAAAGCCGGAACCGTGACCATCGTGAAGTCATTAGATGAAGGCTTGTACAGATAATCCAATTCGTCCTTGAAATCCATCTTCTCCACAGCAAGGCCGCCTCTCTTGAAGAGATCGAAATAAAAAGTCTAGCCGTGGGTAGTTAAAATGGCGCTCCGGAAGAACCAGTGACCAGCCTTGTAGTAGAGTCCTTGAACATTCAACTAGGGAGTGAGGACGAGTGGCTTTGGGAACTGTAGTGATGCCTTCGCTCTACCTTTCCCATGGCGCTCCGCCACTGGTTGAAGACGAAATCTGGCCCGATGAATTGCGAAAGTGGAGCGCTGGATTGCCTCAGCCATCCGCCATTTTGGTCGTCAGCGCACATTGGGAATCCGCTCCCTTGACGATTGGCGCAATTGAAACTGGAGTACCGCTTCATTACGACTTTTATGGTTTTCCGCAACGGTATTACCAGGTGCAGTATCACTCACCTGGAGCATCAGAGTTGGCTAAGAAAGTTGCGGCCCTCATGCCCGACAATGAACCAATCGCTCATCAACCAGATCGCGGATTAGACCATGGCGCCTATGTGCCATTAACCGTTATGTATCCGGATGCGAATATCCCGGTCTTGCAGATTTCCATGCCCACGCTTGACCCCACTCGTTTACTTGAACTGGGCAAACGGTTAGCGCCGTTGCGCGAAGAAGGGGTTTTAATCATGGGCTCAGGGTTTCTAACCCATGGGCTTCCTTATATTTCATTTGGTAGCCCACATGGTGAAGCACCTAGTTGGTCTTCAGAGTTTGATCTATGGGCCACTGAAGCCTTAGCGCGCGGAGATATTGATTCTCTTATAGATTTCAAACATCGGGCGCCAGGGATGCCATATGCGCACCCATCTACGGAACACTTTGCCCCGCTTTTCGTAGCGCTGGGAGCTTCGTCTCAAATTGATCAGCGGCCAACTACGAAAGTGGATGGCTATTGGTATGGGTTAGCGAAACGTTCCTATGAACTTGGGTAGTCAACGCGGTATGGCGATCATGGTTCAAGGTTGCACAAGTGATGCAGGCAAAAGCCTGATCTCAACTGCCTTGTGCCGATATCTGTCTAACCAGGGAATCAGAGTTGCCCCATTCAAAGCGCAGAACATGTCCAACAATTCGCGCGTGGTGGCGGGCGGTGAAATTGGCACCGCTCAATGGCTGCAGGCAAAGGCAGCAAGAGTAGAACCCACAGTTCAAATGAATCCAGTACTTCTCAAGCCACAATCAGACACAAAGAGCCAATTCATTCTCCATGGCAAGTTCGATAAAGAGTTTACGGAAATGCCATGGAAGAGTCGGTCAGCTAAAGTTTGGCCACAAATCCAAGCCTCACTTGATTACCTGTTGGACAACTATGAAGTCGTAGTCATCGAGGGAGCTGGAAGCCCCGCGGAGACCAATCTGTTTGATTCGGACTTTGTGAATATGCGAGTGGCGCAGGCTGCTCACGCAAAGGTGCTATTAGTAGTTGACATCGACCGAGGTGGCGCTTTCGCTCATCTGTATGGCACATATCAGTTACTTCCGCCGAAGTGGCAGCAACTCATCACTGGATTTTTATTGAATAAGTTTCGAGGCGATCCAGAATTATTGCATCCGGCTCCCCAAGATCTTGAGTCATTAACTGGAGTACCCACTGTTGGGGTGGTTCCCAAGTTTGCTCATGATCTTCCGAACGAAGAGGGACCTTCAATCCATATCGCGACACGGGCTGAGACTGGCAGGAAGGTGCAGATTGTCTGCGGGCCCTATTCGTCGAATTTGGATGAATTCGCGCTGCTTCAGCAAAGTGCCCGAGTATCTTGGATACGCCAGGCCAATGAATTTGATTCACCGGATCTATTGATTCTGCCGGGGTCCAAGAATTCAGTTGCGGACCTTGCCTGGATGCGCAGTATTGGGATCGATTCTGAGATTAAGAAACTGGCAGAACAAGGAGTTCCGATCCTTGGGATTTGTGGGGGAATGCAAATTCTTGGGAACGAAATAGTTGATGAAGAGGGGATTGAATCGCCAATTCCGGTACCAGGCTTAGGGCTGCTCAACTTGAAGACCAATTTTGCTGCTGATAAAGAAGTGCGGAAAACAACAATCAAATTTCCTCACATGGCGGCCCCTTGGCAGTGGCTTTCCGAGACTGAAGTAGATGGATATGAAATTCATTTCGGCGAATCCACCAGCGACACGTTGAAACCAGTGCTCGAAAATGGTCTTGCGTATGCAGAAGGAAATATTCTTGGCACTTATGTTCATGGCTTATTTGAAAATGACCTTTTACTGAAACGGTTATCGCCAGATTCGTCTTTCAACCTAGATAGCACTTTGGATCTAGTTAGTGAGCAAGTTATCAAGAATATAAATCCAGTCTGGCTCGAAGAATTCATCCCATTGTTGAAAGGACGACGACAGAATGACCCAACCGCCGCAGGAATATAGAGAACCTGCCGAGAAGAAACACGCTAAATCCTTGGTCGTGGTAAACACTGGTGATGGCAGAGGCAAGTCATCATCTGCTTGGGGGATCATGCTTCGCGCCCTCGGCCGTGGTTGGAAAGTCGGCGTTGTCCAGTACATGAAATCTGGCAATTGGAAAGTCGGCGAAGAGGCAATAGGTATCCAGCTTGGTGTTGATTGGTGGCATATTGGTGCCGGGTTTTCTTGGGAGTCCAAGGATCTATCTAAAGATGAGGCCATTGCAAAGGAAGCTTGGGCACATTCCAAAGCCATTATCGAAGGTGGCGCCTACGAGTTGGTGATTCTGGACGAGATCACCTACCCAATTAATTGGAATTGGATTAGCGGAGCAGAGGTCGCTGAAACGATCAGGAACCGTCCATCCCAGGTAAATGTAGTTCTAACGGGGCGAAGTGCTTCTCAAGAATTAATCGACGTAGCCGACACGGTTAGTAGCGTCGAAAATGTTAAGCATGCCTTCGAAAGTGGCATCATGGCCAAACGCGGAATTGATTACTAAAAGTTCCTCGTAAGCAGTTGATTGATTGCATGCGGAAGCTCTGACATGTGACCGATTAGGGTGACGCCTTCTCCTGTTAGTCGCTCTTTTGGCGTGACTCCTGCCGCGTAGGCAATTACCTTCATGCCAGCAGAAAGCGCAGCTTCAACGCCAGATGGACTGTCTTCGACGACGACGCAATTCGCAGGGTGATGACCAAGCTTGGATGCAGCATGTAAGAAGAGGTCTGGCGCGGGTTTGGCCCGTGGTACATCTGAGGCGCTGAAGATACGGCCATCGAACCGATCAAATAACCCAGTCAGCCCAAGCGTGAAATGCATTGTTTCGTGACGGCCATTGGAAGCAATGCAATTGGCCATCGATATTGCATCGAGTGCTTCAACAATTCCATCAACTGGCAGCAAGCCTTGGATGCAGGCCTCTCGATAGAGATGAGCATGGGAGGACTCCCAATCTTTTGGCAACGCGTGCCCAAGGTGGGTTTCAACCACACCCACAAAGTGCTCGTGTGACTTGCCAACAAAGCGTTCGATGATTTCGTCTCGTTCGAGGTGCCAACCAAATTCGGCCAGAATTCGTTGATCTACTTCGATGTAGATGGCTTCACTCTCAATAAGCACACCATCGCAGTCAAAGATGATTAATGGCTCATTCGAATTATCGCCAAAACCACCCGTCATCTTGCGCTCACCCCTCGCTGCTTGAACTGCCCACCTTAGCGTCGAGATTAACCGCACAGAGGGATTCGCCGATTAGTCGTTTTCTTAGGGCATAGCCCAGCAGCAAGATTGACGCGCCAGCCAGATAAGGCTGGACAGGTGCAAAATATTGGAGGGCTCCTGAATAACCAAGCGCGATCAAAGCAATCTTGTTACAAACTGGACATCCCACAGCGAAAAAAGCAAGAAAACCGCCAACGCCACCGATTTTTAGCGAGGTGCCTTCAGCCAAACTATTTTTGGTTTTGACGTAGCTGGCAATAAGGAGCCCGCTCAGAACCGAGGAGATGATTAAGACGTTCAGCGACCAACTGGTGACGGCGACAGCACGGCCAAAGACCGGATTGGGGATTACGTCAGTTGGTAGCCCGATAAAGGCAAAGGTGACCAGCGCGCTACCGATCGCGGTCAGCCAGCGTTTAGCTGGCCAGGTCAACAAAGTGGTCAAACAATCGGGCATGAGTTTCCTTTTCGATCGAACGCCTATTTATACCGTGTATTAGTATCGCAAGGTGAAATGGCCGGAATCATTGCGGGTCATGGCTATGACGGAATTAATTGCTACCGAGATTGCAATTTGGGCTTATCCGGATGCTTGGAGTGTTTACAACCTGACTACTGAAAACGCTCTTTTCTCTAGCGCGGCAGGCTATTTTGCCGTCGTCGGGTCCAATGGAACACTTGTTGGGTTCGCCTGTTCCGGTTTAGAAGCCAGAGTTCCTGGACTCGCTGAAAAATCAGACACGTTGGATATTGGTTTTGGGATGAATCCAGTATTTGTTGGACAAGGACACGGGATGGAATTTGCCTCAGTGATCATGGACTATTTCCAAAAAAGTACGAGCAGGAATTTCTTCAGATGCGTAGTGCAAAGGTGGAATGAACGAAGCCTTCGAACTCTTAAGAGTCTAAAGTTCGACGAAAATGGCATTCATGCGGTTGCTCGAAATGGGAAGACCGTTGATTACACAATCTTGTCTAGGACAGTGGAACCTAACCTTTGACTTGGACGCTTTGTCGCATACCAAGAACCGATGAGAACCAAGGGGAAACCGATAATCGTGCCAATGGTGACGGGCTCGCTTAGGAAAATGATTCCAAGGGTTACCGCTACGGCTGGATTGATGTAGGTAACCAAGGTAATTCTTACTGCACCCATTCGTTCTAGAAGTATGAAGAAGACCAAGAACGCTAGCGCGGTGCATATGACTCCAAGGACGACCACGCTAGAGATGGCTTTGATAGAGGGCGTGTACGAGGGCCAGGTGTAGATCCCTGGGATCAGGTAGATCACTGCGACGATTGCTACAGACAATGCGATGACACCAAAGGTGGATACATGAGCTAATTTTCGGGCGGCCATCGCCGGTGCTGCGGCATAACCAAAGGAGACGACGATCAATTGAAGGATTGATCGAAGGTCAGCATGGCCGTCATTGATATCAAGCCAGACCAATCCGATCACACCGGCAAAGCCAATGCCAAGTCCGACCAGCCTGGTGGAATGCCAGGCGCTGCGATCGCCCAGGAAAGCTCCAATCAGGGTTCCCATCAACGGAGTGGTGGCAATCATGAGAGCGCCAAGTCCTGAGGAAATACGCGTCTCAGCATCGTTAAGCATTAGCCAAGGGCCTGCCATCTCGACGAGTGCGAAGATCAGAACCCAGGGGAATGCCTTGATCGCTAGACGCATCTCGCCACGCGCTACAGCGATCGGCACCATGATCAGGGCTGCGATTGCTGTACGTAGCAAAACGATAGTGGCAGGCGAAAAATCGACCAGTGCCAATTTGATGAATAGGTACGGGATTCCCCAGATGACGCAGAGCAATCCAAAAAGGGTGTAGTCGCGTCTAGTCACTAGGAGAACTTACCTGATCGCAAGGACGTGCTGATAAACCTCAATCGTGGCTTTGGCAACCTGCGCCCAACCGAACTCAGCGACGACTCGTTCGCGTCCAGCTTGGCCATATTGGTTGGCCAGATCTGCATCGCTAGCCAATTTATTGATAGCGCTGGCTAGGCCTGCTTCAAAATCTGAGTCTTTATCGCTGTAACGGACCAACTCGCCAGTGACTTCGTGAGCTACTACTTCTGGGATTCCACCGACGGCTGAGGCGACAACAGCGGTGGCGCAAGCCATCGCTTCAAGATTTACGATGCCAAGTGGCTCATAGATTGAGGGACAGACAAAGACCCGGGCCGCAGTGAGTAGGGCGGTGAGTTTAGAAGTGGGAAGCATCTGTCGAATCCAAATGATGTTGGTTCGTTCCAATTGCAATCTGGTAACTAACTGTTCTACCTCGGCTCCGATTGCCTCCTCGTCAGCGGCACCGGCAGCTAGCACCAGCCCCATACCAGGATCCACGGCTTGCCAAGCCCTGAGTAAATGGGCTAGCCCTTTCTGCCTGGTGATCCGCCCAACGAAAAGCGCAAAAGGTTGATCGGCTGAAATTCCAAATTCGCTTAGAACACTGGCATCATGATTTGGTTGAAACAAATCAGTATCGACACCATTTCGGACAGTAAAGACTTTCCGCTGATCAAGTTGGGGATAGGCATCCAAAAGATCGGTTCGCATTCCATCGCTAACGGCGATTATTGCGTTCGCGTTTTCATAGGCAGTTGATTCGGCCCATGAAGAGATCCGGTAGCCACCACCGAGTTGCTCGGCCTTCCATGGCCTTCGTGGCTCTAGCGAGTGGGCAGTGATCACATGCGGTCGATCGTGTAGGAGCGAGCCAAGATGCCCAGCCAGGTTTGTGTACCAAGTGTGCGAATGGAAAAGATCAGCGTTGAGCGAACCGGCCATAGCCAGGTCAGTGGCGATGGCTGCAATTGCCGGATTGGCGTCGGCAAACCCGGCTGGCGTGGCCTGAGCAATTGCGTCCTGGCGTGGCTCACCAAAGCAGTGAACTTCTAGATCGACGCCTTCACTCGTTAGTGCCTTGGCCAGCTGGGTGACATGGACTCCTGCGCCGCCGTAGATGGCTGGGGGCCACTCTTTGGTCAATAGTGCAACTCGCATAACGCGACGCTATCTCAGGAAGTTGTCAATCCCTAGGCAGCGGAGGTCTTTTGCCTCTAACGTCAGGTCATGGCTCGAAATCCGGATGTCTTAAGCATTGTCCTCGCTGGTGGCGAAGGTAAGCGACTGATGCCTTTGACCGCAGATCGCGCCAAGCCAGCGGTGCCATTTGGAGGCTCCTACCGACTGGTGGATTTTGTCCTTTCCAATCTGGTCAATGCGGGTTTCACCAAGATTGCCGTCCTTACCCAATACAAATCTCACTCCCTTGATCGGCACATCACCACTACCTGGCGCCTATCTACGTTGATTGGGAACTTCATTACCCCGGTGCCTGCTCAACAACGCCTTGGACCGCGTTGGTATACCGGCAGTGCTGATGCCATTTTGCAGAATTTCAATCTCATTCAAGATGAGAACCCGGCCCATATTCTGGTTTTCGGTGCAGACCACGTTTATCGGATGGATCCTTCGCAAATGTTGGATCAACATCTTTCAACTCGTGCCGGGGTGACCGTCGCAGCTATCAGAGTTCCACGAGCTACTGCCAGCGAATTTGGCGTTATCGAACTTGCCGAAGATGGGGTCACCATCAAGGGTTTTCTAGAAAAGCCGAGCGATCCGCCTGGTATTCCTGGCGACCCTGATCACGCTTTTGTTTCTATGGGCAACTACCTATTTGAAAGAAGCGTGATGGAAGACGCGCTACAGCGCGATTCAGAAGATTCAAATTCTCGCCACGATCTTGGGGCAAACATCATTCCGATGTTAACCCAGGCTGGTCTAGCAAAAGCTTATGATTTCTCCTCCAATGTGGTGCCGGGGGAGACCGAGCGCGACAAAGGCTACTGGCGTGATGTGGGAACTCTCGATGCCTACTATGACTCACATATGGATCTAGTTTCTATCCATCCAATCTTTAATCTCTATAACCGGGATTGGCCGTTGCTGACTAACCCTCCATCACTGCCACCAGCCAAATTCAGTCAAGGAGGCATCGCCCAAGATTCCATCGTTGGCGCGGGGTCAATCATCGTTGGTGCGCATTTAGCACGCACAGTTACCTCATATGACGTGATGGTCAATCAAGGCTCATTTGTTGAAGGAAGTGTCCTAATGCCGTCGGTAAGAATTGGCATGAATGCGGTTGTGCGAAAGGCAATTCTCGATAAGAATGTAATTGTCGAAGACGGTGCTCAAATTGGGGTGGATCTTGAGCGCGATCGTGCACGCTTTACCGTTTCAGATGGCGGAATTGTTGTTGTCGGTAAAGGTGTACGAGTAACGCGATAGTGGTGCGATACTAGTTCTGTGACTCTCTCTGGGATGATCCAAACTAAGAAACATGAAGTACCCCTGCGCTGGGCGGCGTTGAAGATTGAACTCAAGATTTATCGTTTAGCAAGACGACGTAAGGCGTTGAGAAAAAGATTACCTCCGGAAATCTTGATTGGCGCCGTTAATTACTGCGGACAAGCGACAACGTGGAGTCAAGCACTTCGCGCTAGTGGAATTGAAGCCAGATCGCTTCGAATTGCAGCAGCAGAAGATCCTGGATGGTATTCAACTGATTTAAAAGTTGAACGCGAACAATGGCGGATGCCATCTAGTCGCGTGTCACTGGCCAAAAAGGTTGTTGTTGGATTTGACGGTGTCGTTCTTGAATCGCTCCATCCAATTTTTGCCTTACGTGCTGCTCGTGATTTTTCAGCTCATCAGGGTCAAGAAGATTTGAAGTTGCTTTCAAGATGTGGAGTGAAGGTCGCCCTGATTTTTCATGGAAGCGATATTAGAGATCCACAAGCCCATGCGCATCGAGAGGAATTTTCGCCATATCGAAATCCCTCTGATCCACAAATTCTGCGTAGGTTAAAAGTTTCAGCAGACAATGCGCGTGCGATTGCTCTCAAGTTAGGCAAAGAGGGTTATCCGCTCTTGGTAACAACGCCGGATCTACTGCTTGATCTGCCATCCGCCACCTGGATCCCGATAGCAATTGATTTTGACACCTTTGCAAATGCCGGCAAGGCAAACCCAGCCTTCTTGGGGAGTGGGCCATTGCGAGTTCTATACCAACCGAGTAGGAGTTGGCTGAAATCTCACGAATTAATAGAGCCGGTTCTTCATAATTTGGAACACGAGGGAGTTATAACTCTCGTTCCGCATGAACCCATTGAGCACTCGAAAATGGCTGAACGGATCGCTTCAGCAGACGTCGTAATTGATCGCTTTGATGGAATCCCTGGTGTTCTGGCGGTTGAAGCACTTGCTTGCGGTCGAGCAGTTCTTGCAAATGTGGCGCCCTGGGCTCACGTCCGAGCAGAGGCGATTGCGCCGGTGCACCACACGACTCCCGCGACTTTGGGGGCGGTTCTTCACGCATTGGCTAAGGATCGAACGAGTTTGCAGAATGCGGTGGAGCAGAATAGGCAGTTCGTACGAACTTGGCATGATGGACGGGTAAGCGCCGAACGAATCAAAGCTGCTTTATATATTTAGTTAGCAGAACTTTTCCTACGTTTATTTCGACGTAGCGAATAAACGTAAAGTCCGCCGATAAAGGCAGCAAGAAGTAGATAGAAAATGTTGACTAAAGCGCCGTCGCCATCCTGACGCCCTTCGCCCTGTTCGATCCCGCTCCCGCCCTCGCCGGTGGCGTCAATTTCAGGTTTGGTGGTGGTGGAAAGTCCTGGAATCTTTACCGCGAAACCGGTACTTACCTCGACTGGATGTCCGTCATCACTGACTATTCGATAGTTGACTAAGTAATGGCCGTTGAGAGTTATTGGGCCCAACTTCACTGACAATTCAGCAGCTGTGACTCGTGCACTGCCGACGTCGACTCGAGTCCCATCAGGTGCAGTGACTGTTATGCCATAACCGATGGGTGAAACATTTTCATCAAAGGTGAGAACTATTTCACTCGGTGCAGTGGTGACTACGGAGTCGATGGCTGGCGTCATTGAAACTAGAGTGCCGTGCGCGCTAACCGGACCTATTGAAAGGGTTATTGCTGCCAGAGCGAGAAGGGTAGTGCCGATGAATTTTTTGAACTTTGACATTCGTGACATCAGCCGCATCAACAATCCTTAATAGAGCCTTAGTAAAGCGAAGTCTTACGCCGCATCCGCATAACTAGGAAGGCAGTACCTGCGCCCACCAGAACTGCTAGCCCTAAGGCAATCAAACCGCTTTCATCGGTTAGGAAGTTCTCCTGCTTTTCTACGTTAAATCCAGCTGGCGCGTCATCTCCGACATTTGGCTTCTTTTCTGATTCGCCATTCTGGCTGGCTTCAGCGCTTGGAGCAGGAGTCGAAGAAGTCGTTGATCCAGGTGTGACCGCTGGGCCGGTCTGGCTAGCCAGGGCCGGTGAAGCTAGGCCAGAGAGAAGCAGAAGTGAGGCGATGATCGATGAAGTTTTCCTCAATTGTGAGGTGCTGCGGGAATTCATACTCAGATCGTGCCACATCATCCAGCAAGCCAGGCACCGAGATAGAGCGCGCTAAGGGCGCTCAACCCACTTACCGCGCCCCAAATGGCAAGAGCTGGAGTGCTCTTGGCCTTGCTGTGCAGGTAAGCGGAGACTCCAGAAAGAGTTACCACGGCCATCTTGAGACCGAGCACGGTGTTGTAGTTAGCGCTGGAGCCGGCTGGGGTGCTGGCCACGTTCCAGATTCCGGTCAAAACCAGAAGTCCAAAGGCTGGCCAGGCCACCTTGTTGAAGGCTCTTGCGGCCTTTTTCGGCAGGGTTGGATCCATAGCCTTTAGTACCGGCACTAGCGCAGCTAACGTCAACTGGCCGCCCACCCAGACGGTGGCGCCAAGAACATGGAGAAAAATTCGGAGGCTTTCTATTGCAGATGCGAGCATGGGAACACCCTATTCTGCCCATGTGCCAAAGGTTCAACTTTCGACTCTTTTTTTCAATGTTCGTCGTTCCGATGGCCTGAGTGCTTTTGGGGTTCGACAGGGCAGATTCACTGACCCGGATGGCCAATTCGATCAGGAAGTGAACCTGGCAGGCGCCTTTGTTATGCCCTCATTCGGAGATGGCCATACCCATCCACTATTTGCCGGGCGAGAACTCGGGGGGCCAGAGGTAACCGGACTTACCGACCTACCTGCGATTTTGGCGGCCGTTCAAAGTTTCGCCAAGGCTAATCCTGACAAAGAGTGGATCGTTGGTGGAACTTATGATCGAACTCTTGGATCCAAAGGCAGTTTTCAAAGCTCCTGGCTTGATGCTGCAGTGCCAGATCGTCCGGTGGTTCTACATGCCAGCGATCACCACACGCTTTGGGTTAATGGCGAGGCAATGCGTCGAGCCGGAATTAGTAAATCAACACCAGATTGCGCCACCGGGATTATCGAACGCTCAAGTGATGGTGAACCTAGCGGCACCTTCCGAGAATGGGATGCCACCAATTTGATTCTCAGCAAAATCCCTGGGCTCTCGCTATCTGATGAGATCGATTCACTGGCCCGAGCAGCTGACCAACTTGCCTCCGTCGGGGTGACCTGGTGGCAGGAGGCTTGGATCGATCGAGGGATGACCGAGATCTATCTAGCCACAAGTAAGGCCGGAAAACTCAATCAGGATGTTGATCTGGCCTTTAGGGCTGACCCAAATTCCTGGCGTGAGGACTTCGAATACTTCATCTCAATGCGACAAGAAGTCGACGCCTACCAAGGCGAAAATGAATTGACCGCCCGAACCATAAAGTTCTTTACTGATGGGGTTATCGAAGGTGGTACTGCTCTTTTGTTAGAGGCTTATCTTGATGAGCCAGATTCGCACGGGATGCCGGTTTGGACCCGTGAGGAACTCTTCAACGCTACGATCGCTGCAGATCTTGCTGGCTTCCAACTTCATTTGCATGCCATCGGAGATGGCGGAGTACGGTTAGCTCTTGACGCGATTGAGAACGTCAAGAGTGTTAACCCGGATAAACCTCGTCGACCAGTAATCGCGCATGTTCAACTGGTAGCAGAAGATGATCTTTATCGTTTTGCTGAATTAGGAGTGATCGCTAATTTCACACCGGTTTGGACCTGTCTTGATCCTGAGCAAGATGTTTTATGTACGCCTCGAATTGGGCAGCAGCGATCCGATCAGCAGTATCGGATGAAATCGTTGCTAACTAGCGGTGCTCGGATTTCGTTTGGCAGCGATTGGCCGGTTTCGACTCCTGCGCCTTTCAAAGGTCTGCCGACTTCGGTTCATCGCCGTAGTACTAGTGGGCAGCCAGCTAATGGTTGGCTGATGCACGAAGCTCTAAACCTTGACCAAGCCATCAAGGCCTACACCTCAGGTGTTGCGTATCAAGGGTTTGCCGAGCATAGGTGGGGCGATCTTAAGCAGGGGATGGACGCTAACTTCTTGGTTTTGGACCAAGACCCAAGGCAATTGCCGATTGATCAGGTGGCTGAACTTCAAATTCAAGCTACTTACCTTCGGGGCCAGCCCATTTTTCAGCGTCGATAGAACGCTCTGTCGGATTCTGCCAATAGAGTCTGCGACATGATGGAAATTCTGATTGCGCTCGTATCGCTTGCTATCGGTGTTGGGGTTACTGCGCTCCGTTTTGCGCCTCGCCTGGCTACTCTCGCTGCGGAGAAGGCCGCCCTTGAAGCGCGCCTGCAGGATAAAGAAGCCTCGGTAGGTGAGCAGACCGAGGTCATGCGCACACTGGCTCATCAGGCAGTGCAGAGCGCTCGCGAAGAATTGAATCAGGATTCACTTGCCCAAAAGGATGCGGTCGGAACTCTGCTAAACCCGGTTAAAGAGGAACTTGAGAAGTTAAGGAAATTCGTCGACGAGAAGAACACTGCAGTTGGCCAAGAGTATTCATCGCTTAAGACGGTTACCGAGGCCTTGGAACTGTCCACAAAATCGTTGAACACCACTTTGTCTTCAAACCGTCATGCAGGCAGTTGGGGTGAATTGACGCTTCATAACATTGTTGATTATGCGGGAATGCTCGAGCATGTTGATTTTGAAGAGCAAGAATCATTTTCGGATGATGATTCATTAAAGCGTCCCGACATGGTGATCAAACTTGCCGGCGGTGGTCAGATAGCTGTTGACTCGAAAGCCTCGCTGGTGGCTTATCGACGAGCAGCTGAGGAGAGCGACCAGGCGGCTAAGGAACGCCACTTGGTTGACCATGCGAAAGCAGTTAAAGCGCACATCTCTCGGCTAGCTTCTAAGAAGTATTCAGACATGCTTGGTCAAAGCCCTGATTATGTTGTGATGTTTGTTCCTGGCGAGCACTTCGTAACCGATGCTTTAGCGACCGACGGAGAACTTCTCGATTATGCCTACCGAAACAAGGTCGTTTTGGCTACTCCTTCAACATTGTTGGTGGTTTTGAAATCTGCTGCCTATACCTGGCGAGAGGTTGATCAAGCCGAAAATGCCAAGAAGATTGGTGCTGCAGGTGCTGAGCTTTATAAGCGCTTGAGCGTGTCTTTCGAGCATCTTGCTCGTGCCGGAAAGAATCTCAATGCCGCAGTTGATAATTTTAATAAGTTTGGTAATTCAGTAACTGCTCGAGTACGTCCGCAGGCATTGAGTTTGAAAAAGTACACAGGGGCCCTCGATGACCTCGAATATCCAGCGCCAATTGATGGAGTCGTTGCGCCATTGGCATTGGTTGAGATTGTCGACGAAGTCGATTACATCGACGTTGATGAGGATCTGATCTAAGCAGGCCGAAGAACCACAATGAAAGTCGCGATGAATTGCGATAGAAAAGCGGCGGCCGTGAAGGCATGGAAAAGTTCATGGAACCCAAACCAAGTAGCAGAGAAATTTGGTCGCTTGAGCGCGTAAATGATTCCGCCCGCTGAATAGAGCAAGCCACCAAGTGCGATCAAGATGAACACAACCACTCCGCCGGTTCGCCAGAACTCTGGCAAAAAGATGACCGCGACCCAGCCAAGGGCTAAATAGATCGGTACATAAAGCCAGCGGGGCGCGCCTAGCCAGAAGAGACGAAACAGGGCAGCCAAGATCGCGCCGGTCCAAACCGTTACCAAAAGGATGATTCCTGAATCATGCGGCAGTAATAACACCGCGAAGGGTGTGTAACTACCGGCAATTAGCAGCGCGATATTTGCATGATCTATTCGCCTAAGAAGTGCCTTGACTCGGGGGTTCCATTTCCCACGGTGGTAAAGAGCGCTGACGCTAAAAAGCACCACGGCGGTGATTGTGTATACGGAAGCCGTGATCCGTCCGCTGAAACTTGCGGCCGTTGCGATCATGAAGACTCCGCCGACGAAGGCTATCGGCGACATTATTAGGTGGAGAGCGCCGCGTAACTTAGGCACATCTGGTTTTTCCAACTCGGACACCCAATGAGCGTACGCGCTGGTATCAGGTTTGGGTAGTTAAGACCCGAGCCTGGATTCTTTGATCAGGCCAGTTTCGTGATTTTGAAACTCAACTCTGGGGAATCATCGATCGCATTAATCGCTACTGTCGAGCCATCGCTTATTTGGCCTTTAAGAATTTCGCGAGCTAATTCATCGCCGATTGCAGATTGAATTAAACGACGAAGCGGCCTTGCCCCATAAAGCGGATCAATTCCATGGCGCACTAACCAATCAATAGCTTCGTCACTAACCTGAATTCCAATTCGTCGATCGCTTAACCGGTTTTCGAGTTTCGCCAATTGGATTTTAACTATCTTAGCTAGGTCGCTAGTGCCTAGGGATTTGAATATGACTATCTCGTCGAGACGGTTTATAAATTCTGGCTTAAAGGAAGATCGAACGATCTCCATAACTTTGGAACGACCTTGTTCAGGTGACAACGAGTCATCAACCAAATAGGCAGAACCAAGATTCGAGGTTAGAACCAGAATTGTGTTTCTAAAATCGACAGTCCGTCCTTGCCCGTCAGTAAGGCGACCGTCATCAAGGACTTGAAGCAGGATGTCGAAAACCTCAGGGTGGGCCTTTTCAACTTCGTCAAGGAGAATGACCGAATACGGTCTGCGGCGCACCGCTTCGGTTAATTGGCCGCCTTCTTCATAGCCCACATATCCTGGAGGAGCGCCAACTAGACGAGCGACCGAGTGTTTCTCGCTGTATTCGCTCATGTCGATACGAACCATTGCGTGTTCGTCATCGAATAGGAATGCGGCCAAGGTTTTTGCTAATTCGGTTTTGCCTACTCCCGTTGGTCCAAGAAATAGGAAGGTTCCAGTGGGTTGATCTGGATCACTAACTCCGGCCCGGGCTCTCCGAACTGCATCGCTGACAACCCTAACTGCATCGTCTTGTCCGACAACGGATTTGGCTAACTCATCTTCCATTCGGAGAAGTTTCTCTGCTTGTCCTTCCAGCAATCTTCCGGCCGGAATACCTGTCCAAGCACTAATCACTTCAGCGATGTCCTGCGGACTAACTTCTTCTTTTACCATCGCTTCCCGTACTTGAGATGAAGCAGAAAGTTCATCAAGAGCTCGCTCTAATGCAGGAAGTTCGCCATAAAGAAGGCGGGAAGCCCCTTCAAAGTCGCCTTCCCGCTGTTTGCGTTCGGCCAACCCCCTAGCAGCATCGATTTTCTCTTTAATGCCACCGATGCGGTCAAGATCTGATTTTTCACTTTCCCACCGATCACGCAGTGCCTTCAATTCGCTTTCTTTCAACGCAAGATCGCTTCGAAGTCGGGCAAGTCTTTCGGTGGAAGCTGCATCAGTTTCCCTAGCTATCGCGAACTCTTCCATTCGCATCCGATCAACACTTCTCTTGAGTTGATCTATTTCTACTGGGGATGAATCGATTTCCATCCGAAGTCGTGAAGCAGCTTCATCAATCAGGTCGATTGCCTTGTCCGGAAGGAAACGTGAGGTTATATAGCGGTCAGAAAGTTGGGCAGCGGCTACCAAAGCACTATCCGCGATAGCCACCTTGTGATGGGCCTCGTATTTCTCTTTTAATCCGCGCAAGATTCCGATGGTGTCTTCGACATTAGGTTCACCCACCAAGACTTGTTGGAAGCGTCGTTCAAGAGCTGCATCTTTTTCAATCCGTTGCCGAAATTCATCAAGAGTGGTTGCGCCAATCAGACGCAACTCACCTCTGGCTAACATCGGTTTGAGCATATTTCCGGCATCCATGGACCCTTCGCCGACCGCACCCGCACCAACCACCATGTGCAGCTCATCGATAAAGGTGATGATTTCTCCTTCGCTTTCTTGGATCTGTTTCAAAACTGACTTGAGGCGCTCTTCAAACTCTCCTCGATATTTTGCACCGGCGAGAATGGCGCCAAGATCTAGCGAGATGAGTCGCTTGTTCCGCAATGAATCAGGCACATCGCCAGCGACGATTCGCTGGGCAAGACCCTCAACAACGGCAGTTTTTCCAACCCCTGGCTCGCCGATCAGTACGGGGTTGTTCTTTGTGCGTCGGGCTAGAACTTGAATCACCCGGCGAATCTCGGTGTCTCGCCCGATTACTGGGTCCAACTTGCCTTCGCGTGCCCGTTCGGTCAGATCATTGCCATAGATTTCGAGCGATGTTGGTTCTTCTTGCTCGGCTGCCATGGTTACCCCTTGTTGCTGGTCGAAGATCTAAGTCTTAACTAGAGCGTACGACTATCCGATCTCAGTGTCACGACGATTGAAGGCCAAGATGCCTAGCCCAATGAGTGCGAAACTGATCGCCGTAAGTACCGCGTTTTGGCTCCAACGTGGATCAGCGGCCGGCGCGAAGGCCATATGGTGAAGTATCGAGGTGTCTAAAAACCAATGATTAAGCCTTAACGAGGGTCCGACTAACTCAAGTAGGAAACCCCACGCCAATAAGGTTTGACCGATGACCGTGGTTGCTCTTGGCGCGAAACCGAATACCGCGATGGTCGAACCAAAAACCAACAGCGCGGTGGGAACCATGTTGATCCCAGCCAGCAACGCATCACCAATTGAGAGCGTTCCACTTCCAAGACTTGATCCGGCAAAGGCACCTAATCCGGCACAGGTGGCCGTCAGCACGATAGAGCCAATACTTACCGTGATTCGAGTCAGCAAGGTATGAGTTCTTGAAATTGGGGCAACTAACAGGTGATCCAGGTAGCCCTCGGTTTCCTGCTCTCGTAAGGCAGAAGCCTGGCTGACTGAGGCGAACATGAGCCCGGAAGTGAGCATCATGAAGATCACTCCAAAGAAAAGTTCGCTTGCTTTCGAGATGCCAAGTCCGGCGAAAGTATTTTGAATACCGGATGAGCTGCCGAATGCAGTCGTGGCACCATGCGCGACTAATCCGAAAGCGAAAGACATGAAAAAGAAACCGGCCATCCAGCCAGCGATATTGGTTCGTTGTAAATTGAGCCACAGGCTGATCGGCCCTTGGATTTTCATCCCATCTCGCTCGATCATTCTTTCTGGAATCAAACTTGCGGCTAGATCTCGCTCGCTGCTCAAATGCACGGTTAACAGTGTGAGCAATAGCGTGACTATAAAAGTCAGGGCAAGTCCTATCCAACGAGTATGTGTCAGCGGTGCGCTTTCGGTGATCCAGCCCAAAGGCGATAGCCAATGCAGCCAGGCCAAATCTGGTGAGGCGTCCGCAACCGCACGAAGCAGAAATGACAGGGCAAGAAACAGTCCCGCTCCAGATGCAGCCAGCCGTCTCGTGCTTGCAAACTGAGAAGTGAGTGCACCAATACTGGTGAAGAAGAATGCTGAAGCGATCAGAGTTGCCGCAAAGAACAGGCCGGCAGAGATGCTGAAATCGTGGGTTAAGAGTGAAGTTATGGTGATTACTACGGCAGATACTAGGAAGGTAATCAGAAGCGAAGCGTAGAGACCACGAATTGTGGCCAGGGTCGCGTTACGTCTAGTAATCGGAGCTGCTATCAATATTTCCCAACGTCCTGAGTCTTCTTCGCCTCGCAATGCGCGTGTGGCCGAGAGCAGCGACCAGATGGCCAGGATCAGGGGGACGACACCGACTGTTCTAAAGGCAGTGAAACCAGCGACAGTATCAAGTGCGTGTGCCGGTCCGAAAACTGCTGCAATTCCAGCATCATGAGAAAAAGATTCGGAGAGTCTGAGTCGATCCGGATAATTCGGATATGCAGCGCGGTAACCGTAAACGCTTGTCAGTACTACGACTCCGCTCATCCAGCCGAGTGCAATAGCGACTTTCTTCCGTTGCGCTATTACATGCCTTGTGATTACTCGGCTAGCCACCATAGTGAGAGAGGAATATTTCTTCTAAAGATGGCTCGTGGCTAATTACTTTGACTACATCTTGGTTGGCTAGCAGGGCAAGGAGGGCAGTCGGGGCTCCTACTACTTCGCAAGTTAGGCGCTTGCCCTCAATCAAGATTCGCTTTACGTTTTCTAGACCGCTTAAATCTGGCGGAGTGGATGCGAAAGTTATTTGGTAAGTAAGCGCAGACAGATGTCGCATTTGCTCGAGTGTCCCAGTTTCAATCAGCTCCCCTGAACGAAGTAGTGCAAGTCGATCACATAGAACTTCCACCTCACTAAGTGTGTGTGAAGATAGAAATACCGTCTGCCCTCGTTCTTTAGCCTCAAGCACCGCACTTCTAAATACTTCCTGCATGAGTGGATCTAGTCCACTGGTGGGTTCATCTAGAAGTAAAACTTCAGAGCGTGACGATATACCAGCAATCAAAAGAAGTTTCTGACGATTTCCCTTTGAATAAGCACGCACTTTCTTGCCTTGATCTAATTGGAACTGTTCAATGAGTTTGTCTCGATAGTTCAGATCGATTTCGCCGTGCAGTGAACCGAGCAAGTCCAAGGTTTGTTTGCCGGTAAGAGATCCCCACAAATTCGCTTCGCCAGGTACATACGCCAGTCGTTTATGGATTTCCACTGAATTGTCTCTGGTGTCAAGCCCAAATATCTCGGCTCGTCCGCTAGTTGGTTGGACAAGCCCTAGCAACAGTCGGATGGTGGTCGTTTTACCAGCGCCGTTTGGTCCCAGAAAACCGAAGACTTCACCGGCATGAATGTCAAGGTTCAACTCGTGGACTGCGTCTTTATCACCGTAACGCTTTGTTAATTCATAGGTCGCGATAATCGACATGCCTAAATGATAGGCAGGGGATAGTCTTGAAGCCATGACGACTAGCAAGAAATCGGCAAAAGTTCCTGTCGCGAACGCTAATCACCCAAATGTGGTGCGCAATCTTGATGCGATTAAATACGATGCTGTGAAAATTGCTCTTCTCAAAGTCTTACCAAAGAAAGCGCCTGGTTTGACGCAGACTCAACTCCGTGCTGAGACTGCTTATCACTTGCCTGAGCATCTTTTTCCAAATGGCGAGAAGTCGGCCTGGTGGATCAAGAGTGTGCAACTAGATCTAGAAGCTAAGGGTGTGATTGCTCGAGAACTGGATGTACACCCGTTGCGTTGGCACAAGGCCTAACTTTTTTCCGTCGAGCGGCGGCTTGCCTCACCTCCAGCGGCGGCTCCGCTCACCTCGAGCGGCGGCTTCGCTCACCCCCAGCGGCGACTTCGCTCACCTCCAGCGGCGGGGTTGCTCACTTGAGTGCTGCAACCGCTAGGGCAACATCCTCTTCATCGTTGTAAAGGTGAAACGAGGCTCGTACTTTTCCGGCTCGAATGGCGGTTCTAACACCTGCTGCGCGTAG
>Ga0315270_10000297_pt1 | contig 28087 bp, 35 predicted proteins | sample C1_bottom_MG_FD_204932 | JGI IMG/M metagenome (GOLD analysis project Ga0315270, IMG submission 204932) | Sediment microbial communities from Yellowstone Lake, YNP, Wyoming, USA - C1_bottom | ecosystem: Environmental > Aquatic > Freshwater > Lake > Sediment | place: USA: Wyoming | collected...
AGGCGGATTGCCTCACCACTCAACATGGGGAACAGATTCTCTCAGTCAACCAACGACACGCTTAAAATCAACCTCAGGCGCAGGATCGGAGCGCCCCTACCGCGAAGCGGTTTAGTCCCTTGGCACAAACTCGCCGTTCGTCCCAGGCAACTCTCCCTATTCCAACGCTGATCAGCGCAATTAACGAAAAAGTTTTTCGCAGGTGCACTTCGCACTCAATTCCGCCCCGGCTATCTTTGTCGCAAACCCTACAAACGTTGTGTTTGTCCGTTTCACATTTTTTCCTCGCCGCAGCACATAAAAATATCTGATTGATTCGTATCGCCAAAGATTGCCCTGCGTGTGGTGGCACAGTTGTTGCTGACTATGACGGCGAGAGGGCAACGAAATGCGCGACGAACAATACAGCAACATGGTGACGATCAACGATACGACGCTGCGCGATGGCGAGCAGACGGCGGGGGTGGCGTTCACTGCCGACGAGAAGATCGCCATCGCGCATGCGCTGGCGGCGGCGGGCGTATCCGAGCTGGAAGTGGGTGTGCCGGTGATGGGCGAGGCGGAATGCGAGGTCATCAACGCCATCGCCGCGCAGCAATTGAATGCGGGGCTGATGGTGTGGGGGCGTATGCACGAGAGCGACCTGGCGGCCATCGCGCGCTGCCAGGTGGACTGGGTCAATCTGTCTATCCCGGTGTCCGATATCCACATCGAACACAAGCTGGGCAAGAGCAGGGACTGGGTGCTGCGCACGGTGCGCGAGTGCGTGCGCAAGGCGGCGGACATGGGCTATTACGTGTGCGTCGGCGGCGAGGATGCTTCGCGGACGGACATAGATTTTGTGCGCCGTGTGGCCGAGGCGGCGCAGGAAAGCGGCGCGCTGCGCTTCCGCTTCGCCGATACCGTGGGGCTGCTCGATCCCTTCATCACTTTCAGCCGCATAGATTTATTGAGCAAGACCGTGGATATGCAGATCGAAATCCACGCGCACGACGATTTCGGTATGGCCACGGCAAACTCGCTGGCGGCAGTGCGCGCGGGCGCTTCGCATGTAAACACCACGGTGAACGGCCTGGGCGAGCGCGCCGGGAATGCGCCGTTGGAAGAGGTGGTGATGGCGCTGCGCCACATTCAGGACATCGAGACCGGGGTGGACATGCATGCCTATCAGGAGTTGTCGCGCATGGTGGCGATGGCTTCCGGGCGCGAGGTGGCGGTGAACAAGAGCATCGTCGGTTCGGCGGTGTTCACCCATGAGGCGGGAATTCATGTGGATGGCCTGCTGAAAAATCCGCTCAACTATGAGCCGTTCGATCCAGCCGAAGTGGGCATGGCGCACCGCATGGTGCTGGGCAAGCATTCCGGCACCAGCGCGGTGATCAGGGCTTATGCCGACATCGGCATCGCTTTGTCCAGAGCAGAAGCGGAGGTAGTGTTATCCAAGGTGCGCGAATTTGCCCACCACACCAAGCATTCGCCAGAGCAGGATGACTTGCAGCAGATTTATTTTGAGACCGTGCCGTATTCGGCCAGCCATTCGTAAAGGAGATGACGGCATGAGCGAAATTATAAATACATTGGGCACGCTCTCTTCGGCGGAAGAGTTCCTGAATTTCCTGGAAGTGGAATACGACCAGCGCGTGGTGAACGTCAACCGCCTGCACATACTCAAGCGCTTCAACCAGTACCTGGCGCGTCATGCGTTCAAGGGCGGCAGCGAGGTGGAGACCAGGGCGGAATACAAGGCGTTGCTGGAACAGGCTTACAGCGATTTTGTGAAATCGGATGCGGTGACCGAGAAAGTATTCAAGGTGTTTCAGGATGCGACGGGTGTGAAGACGTTCAGCGTGGACAGCTTGCGCGCATCGCTGCCGGGAAGAAATGCGTAGGACAGTGATCCGTAACACTCCCTCCCACTTGAGGGGGAGGGCTGGGGAGAGGGTGAAATTAGTGTGCCCCTCTCCCCAACCCCTCTCCCCGACGGGGCGAGGGAATGGTTGGAAAGATTGAAGGAGAAACGAGATGATCCATATTGTGGTGTGTATCAAGCAGGTGCCGGACTCGGCGCAGATACGCGTGCATCCGGTGACCAACACCATCATGCGCCAGGGCGTGCCGGCCATCATTAACCCCTATGACCTGTATGCGCTGGAAGAGGCGCTGCGCATCAAGGACAAATTCGGCGGCTTCGTCACGGTGATTACGATGGGCCCGCCGCAGGCAGAGAACGCGCTGCGCAAGGCGCTGTCGTTCGGTGCGGATGATGCGATTCTGGTGACGGACCGCGCCTTTGCCGGCGCCGACACGCTGGCGACTTCGTTCGCGCTGGCTTCCGCCATCAGGCAGATCGAGAAGGGCATGCCGGTGGACCTGGTGTTCTGCGGCAAGCAGACCATAGACGGCGATACCGCGCAGGTCGGCCCCGGCATCGCCAAGCGCCTGAACCTGGAGCTGTTGACCTACATTTCCAGCATCGTCAGCGTAAATACGGAAAAGAAAGAGATCGTGGTGCAGCGCCGTTCCGAAGGCGGTGTGCAGGTTCTTAAGACGCGTCTGCCCTCTCTCGTCACCATGCTGGAAGGGAGCAACGAAATGCGTTTCGCCACCATGCCCAACATGATCCGCGCGGCGCGCACCACCGTTAAACGCTGGGATCGCGTCGCCGCCGGCATCGAGGACATCAGCAAGATCGGCCTCAAGGGTTCGCCCACCGTGGTGAGCAAGGTATTCGCGCCCAGCCCGAAGACGGTGAAGGCGGAAATCATCCAGACCAATAGCGGCGAGGCTGACGAAATGGCCGCCACACTGCTGATGAAGATGTTTACCAAGTTTCCGCATGTGCGCGAACAGCTCGAAAAAAGTGCAGCTTGATTGAGGACGAGACCATGAGCGAAGAAACCAAAAAACCGGCGGGCAAAAAGAAATTCGAGCTGGATCCAAGGCTCGCCGAATATCGCGGTATCTGGGTGTTCATCGAGCACGAGCGCGGCACGGTGCACACCGTGTCGTGGGAGCTGCTGGGCGAGGCGCGCAAGCTGGCGGACAAGCTGGGCGTGCAGGTCGCCGGAGTGGTGATGGGCGCGCCGGGCGAAGACACGCGCAGGTTCTGCCAGGAGGCTTTTTATCACGGCGCGGATCACTGCTACCTGATGGAAGACCTGTTGCTCAAGGATTACCGCAACCAGCCTTACACCAAGGGCATGACCGATCTGGTTAATGCCTACAAGCCGGAAATATTGTTGCTGGGCGCAACTACGCTGGGGCGTGATCTGGCCGGCAGCGTGGCGACCACTTTGCTGACCGGGCTGACAGCGGACTGCACTGAGCTGAACATAGACGTGGAGATACGCAGCTTGCTGGCAACGCGCCCCACCTTCGGCGGCAGTCTGCTGTGTACCATCCAGACGCTCAACTACCGCCCGCAGATGGCCACAATCAGGCCGCGCGTGATGGCGATGCCGAAGCGCGATACCTCGCGCAGCGGCGGCATCACCGAGCACAAGCTCTCGATGATAGAGACCGACATTATCACCAAGGTGCTGGAGTTCATTCCCGACGAGAACACCAACAAGGTCAACCTCGAATATGCCGACATCATCGTGTCCGGCGGCAAGGGACTCAAGAAACAGGAGAACTTCCAGCTGATCTGGGATTTGGCCAAGGTGCTCGGCGCGGAAATCGGTGCCACGCGCCCGGTGGTGCAGTCCGGCTGGGTGGAGGCGGTGCGTCAGGTCGGGCAGACCGGCAAGACGGTGCGCCCCAAGCTGTACATCGCGGTGGGCATCTCCGGCGCGATCCAGCATCGCGTCGGCATGGATGCCTCGGACGTGATCATCGCCATCAACTCCGACCCGAACGCGCCGATTTTCGATTTTGCCACCTACGGCATCGTCGGCAATGCGATGACTATCCTGCCTGCGCTGACCGAGGCTTTCCGCAAAGAACTTTCCGCCCGCAACGCCGAGGCGGTGGCCGCATAGGAGAACACCATGGAAAAATTTGACGCCATCGTAGTGGGTGCCGGGCCTTCCGGTAATGCGGCGGCCTATACCCTGGCCAAGGCAGGGCTCAGCGTGATCCAGATTGAGCGGGGCGAATATCCCGGCTCCAAGAACGTGCAGGGCGCGATCCTGTATTCGGATGCGCTGGAAAAAATCATTCCCGAGTTCCGCGACGAGGCACCGCTGGAGCGCCACATCATCGAACAGCGCATGTGGGTGCTGGACGACGATTCCTACATCGGCACCAACTACCGTTCCGATGCCTTCAACAAGGCGCCGTACAACCGCTACACCATCCTGCGCGCGCAATTCGACAAATGGTTCTCGGAGAAAGTGTCGCAGGCGGGTGCGCTGGTGATCTGCGAGACCACGGTGACCGACCTGATCATGGACGGCAACCGCGTGGTCGGCGTGCGCACCGATCGCGAAAACGGCGATCTGTTCGCCGATGTTGTGATCCTCGCCGATGGCGTGAATTCGCTGCTGGCAAAAAAGGCCGGTTTCCATCCCGAGCTCAATCCCGGCGACGTGGCGCTGGCGGTTAAAGAAATCCTGTTCCTGCCGCAGGAGACGCTGGAGTCGCGCTTCAACGTGAAAGAAGGCGAGGGCGTGGTGATCGAGATGATAGGCAAAATCACCCAGGGCATGATGGGCACCGGCTTCCTCTACACCAACAACGAATCCATCACCATCGGCGTCGGCTGCATGCTGTCCGACTTCAAGGAAACTCGCATGTCGCCGTATCTGCTGCTGGAGAAGATGAAGGCGCACCCGGCGATTGCGCCGATGATCGAGGGCGGCGAGATGAAGGAATACACCGCGCACCTTATTCCCGAGGGCGGACTCAAAGCGATGCCGCAAATCTATGGCGACGGCTGGATGATCGTCGGCGATTCCGGCATGTTCGTGAATGCGGTGCATCGCGAGGGTTCCAACTTGGCGATGACCACCGGGCGGCTGGCTGCCGAGACTGTCATCAGCCTGAAGGCGGCGGGCAAGGAAATGACCAGTCCCAATCTGTCTGTCTATCGGGCGAAACTGGACGACAGCTTTGTGATGAAGGACCTGATCAAGTACAAAGATATGCCGGGCGTGTTCCACGCCAACCGCCAGTTCTTCACCACCTATCCCGAGCTGGTCAACAAGGCCGCGCACACCATGCTCACTGTGGACGGCGTGGACAAGAAAACCAAGGAACGCGAAATTTTCAAAAGCTTCACCCGCAGCCGTTCGCTGGCCGGCCTGGTGGGGGATGCATACAAGATGTGGAGGGCTTTGAGATGAACGTCAATGTAGAAGAAAAATTATTCCAGAATCGTTACAAGGTGGATCACGGCCGCCCGCACATCAACATCATTGATCCGGTGGTCTGCACTTCCGAATGCAAGACCCAGCAATGCACCAGCGTCTGCCCGGCGAATTGCTACAAGGCCGAGGGTAACGGCAGCATATCGCTGATTACCGACGGCTGCCTGGAGTGCGGCACCTGCCGCATCATCTGCGACGATTTCAAGAACGTGGCCTGGGAGTATCCGCGCGGCGGCTACGGCATCCTGTTCAAATTCGGATAAAGGAATGTAAATGGCAAAACCTATCAAACATGTTTTCGTCTGCACCCAAATGCGTCCACCCGGACACCCGCGCGGCTCCTGTGGCGCGAATGGCAGTGTGGCGGTATTTCAGGAATTCCAGCAGCAGTTCGAGCAGCGCGGACTGTGGGGACGTTATGCAATTACCAGCAGCGGCTGTATCGGGCCGTGCGGCAGTGGCCCCAGTGTGCTGGTGTACCCGGAAGGCGTGATGTATGGCGCGGTAAAAAAGGAAGATGTCGCCGCGATTATCGAAGAGCATTTGCTTGGTGACAAGCCAGTGGAAAGATTGAAAGTGCCTGCTGAAATTTGGGGCTGATAACTAAATTAACCTAAGGGAAATACCATGAGCACCTCTGTAATCTCCGCACTCGACCAACAAAAACGTTTGCTATCTCCCGTCTACAAAGGCGTGCTAAAAAAAGCTGACGAGGGATTCCGCGGCGAAATCGCGCTTAAGTTTGCGGCCAAGCTTGCCGACGAAGCGCGTCCGCCGGAAATTGCCGCAACCCAGACTATGTTCGCGGCGACTGGCGGCAAGTTTGATTTCATCGCCTGCGAGCTGGATTCGCTGGCCTACATGGAAGACCTGCGCAAAGTGTTGGGCGACTCCCTGAAGCCGGATGGACAGTATTTCGTGTTCGCGGGAAACGTGGATATTTCCAAGAAGTTCGGTATCACGCTGGATGGCATTCCGTTTAACGTGCTGCCGCTGGACGAAGCGACCGTGTACAACGAGTTGCTCGATCTGATCGGCCTGGAACGCAACGACCTGAAGAAACTGGACACTGCAGCCAAGCTGGACAAGATTACCGAGGCGGCGGTGAAGTTCAGGGGCAAGTTTCCCGTCATCAGCTTCGAGCAGGGCGTAAAGGAAATGGGGCCAATCCGCATTCCTGAAAATCGTCCGGTATAAAGATGGATTCGCTTACTTCACTCCGTCCGCTGTTCGGCGGTGAAGCCCCGGCAGAGATTTCAGCACTGCTGGAGTGCGCGATGCAATGTCATGCCGACACGCGGCTTGCCGAAACCTTGCTGTGGCAGGCTCATCGGCAAGCCCCCGATGCATTGCCGGTATATTTCTCGATGTACAAGTTTTACTTCTATAAGCGCGACTTGGATAACGCCGAGTTGGCTGCGGGCATGGGGCTGGGGGCGGCAGCCAGGGTGGGCGGTTTTGCCGCCGATTGGCGTGTTTTGCAGCCAGGATCCACCGACTGGTCGGACTATGCCAGCCCCGCGCATTTCTATCTGTTCACCCTGAAGGCATTGGCCTTCATCCGCTTGCGTCGCGGTGCTGCCGACGAGGCGTCAGGCATCCTCGCCAAATTGGCCGAACTCGACCCGCGCGACTCGGTAGGTGCGTCTGTCATTCGTGCCATAGCTGAGGGAGCTGCTGATGGAACAACTTGAACAACGCAAAGCGGCCGTGGCTGAGCAGGGCCGTGCGCTGCTGCTTGCACTACGCAATAAAGTTGCCGTATTCAACTTGCCCGGCGATCTGGTCGCTATACCGGAATTCGATGCGGCACAGTTCACGCTGGAGCATGACCAATACAACGGCCAGCAAACGCTGATGGCTTCTTTCTATCCATCGCCGCATTATCGCGCCGGTGTGCTGCTGTTCCATTCGGATGGCAGTTGTTTTGCTGAATACCATGTGATGCAGGTGTACCCCGCCAAGCCACATTTGTTTATCGAGTCAGTGGAAGCCTGGATACGTGATGGCGAGATCAAGACCGATACGCGCCTGGCTTTGATGCCGAAGTGATGCGTTGTAGCAAACCTTACAAACACCCTATCCCCGGCAAGCGGTCAATTTCCTGCTATCACTAACCAGATGATTGCTTGTGTTTTCTGTTTTTGGCATGGGACTTGCTGATATTGCCTTGCGTTATATAACGAACTATATGACGCATCCAGGCAGCGGGAGAGAACGTATCCCGCTGCGAAGAGGACAAGGCAAGTTAAATCTGATAAAGGAAGATCACATGCTCCAGACAAATTATTCCGGCAAGTTGGGGATTGCCTGCGCGCTGCTCGTTGCATCCGCTGCGTATGCCGATAGCGAAACCGCCCCATCGGCGGACAATTACCGGGTGTCCGGGAATCTCCGGCTTTATTCGTTTAGCCGGAACTACGTCAACAGCACTCTGACCGATTTGCGCTTAACTTCGCTGGGCGGCAAGCTGAAGATTGAGACCGCCAGCCAGGAAGGATTCGGCGGGGCTTTGGCCGGGTACTTCGCCCAGGACATCGGGCTGAACAACCACGATCAGAACAATAAAACCATCAACCCGCTGCTGATGGGCACGGGTTACGGCATCTATGTTCCCGGCGAAGCTTACCTGCAATACAAGACTCCGGCTTTTCTCGGGAGGGTGGGCAACCAGAGCATAGATAATTCATGGATCAATCCCAGCGACAGCTTCATGATCCCCAATCTGTATCGTGGTGGCGTCGCGTCATACAGCCCATTTGCAGGCATGCAGGTAGAAGGGGAGCGCATCCTGCGCTTCAAAAATCGCACTTCAGTCGGTTTTGACAATAACAACCTGTTTGCCCTGCCTTACGACAACCCATTTTTCACAGGGAGCGACAACGGAGCGGCGGTTATTGGCATGACGTATAAAAGCGATGGCCCCAGCGCCAAGGCGTGGTTATACCGCTTTTATGATTTCGCCCAGATGGCCTATGTGCAAGGGGGGGTACAAGTTGGCGATGGATGGAATCTCCCCTTTCGCGGATTTCCAGTTCATGCGTGAAACAGGGGATGGTGCCCAACTGTTGGGGGCGGTGGATAGCAAGGCATATGGCGCAAAGATGGGGATCGCTTTGCCCGGCAAGATGGGGAGCGTCTATTTCGCCTATAACAAGGTACCTACCCAATTCGCGGCGGGGATTTCCAATGGCAATCTGTTGTCGCCCTATACGCAGGTCTACAACACCGATCCGCTGTACACAACCGTGATGAACTATGGACTCGTCTCGGCGCGCGCAGCAGGCCACGCCTGGCAGGTCGGCTCGAACCTGAAGCTGCTCGACGAAAAACTGGATGCGGTCGTTTCCTTCTCGCGCTACATGACCGAACCGTATGTCGAGGACGTCAATGCCTTCATGCTGGATATTTCCTATCACCTGAGCGGAACTCCCAATGGCCTGACAATACGTGATCGCCTCGGATATGAGCATGGCAAGAAGACCTGGGGCAGTTCCTACGTGGATAACCGCATCATGCTTCAGTACGCATTTTAGGGAATGACCACACGGGAGAATTGCCATGACGATGTCGCTCAAGCTCTACGGAGATATATGGCTGGGACAAGATGAATCTTCAGCGCTGGGAGATATACGCATTTCCCTTCTGGAGGAAATCGACAAGTCAGGTTCCATAACCCAAGCCGCAAAGGTGATTGGCGTCAGCTACAAAACAGCGTGGGATGCCGTGGACGCCATGAAAAACCTGTTCGGCGAGCCGCTGGTGGAGAGCCTGAGCGGCGGCAGCCACGGGGGCGGAACGCGGCTGACCGAGGAGGGGCGCAAGCTTATTAAATCCTACCGGCTGATTCAGCATGAGCATGAACGTTTTCTGGCCAGCTTGAGCGACGGCATGGATGACTTTCAGAGCTACTATCAATTAATAAGGAGACTTTCGATGAAAAGCAGCGCACGCAACCAATTCTTCGGCAAGGTCACGCGCATCCGGGGCGGGCCGATCAACTCGGAAGTAGAAATCGCCTTGAACGGCGAAGCCCGGATAGTCGCCGTCATTACCCATGAGAGCCAAGAAAATCTTGGTCTCAAACAGGGCAGCGAAGTATGGGCATTGGTCAAAGCTTCGTGGGTGATACTCAGCACCGATGACAGCGGCATCAAGCTCAGCGTGCGCAATCGTTTATCCGGGACAGTGTCGCGTTTAACCAAGGACTCGGTGAACAGCGATGTGGTGCTGACACTGGCGGGAGGCAACACGGTGAGCGCCATCGTGACCAACGACAGCGTCGAGCAGATGGGCCTGCAGGTGGGGGCGCAAGCCTGCGCCCTGTTCAAGGCTTCCAGCGTCATTCTGGGCGTCGCCGCCTGATGCAGCCATTTGAAAGCATATAAATGAAAAACATGATGAAATGGCTGAAGCTGTCTTGGGGTGCGCTGGTGCTGTCTTGCAGCGCTCTGGCGCATTCGGCGCAGCTCACCGTCGCGGTGGCGGCGAACGTGAAATATACCTTCGATGATCTCGCGGTCGAATTCAAGAAAGAAACTGGCATTGAGGTGCAGGGCGTATTCGGCTCCTCGGGCAAGATTGCCGCGCAAGTGAAGAGCGGTGCGCCATACGATGTGTTCCTCTCGGCGGACACCGAGTCTCCTGAAATTCTGTACAAAGATGGACTGGCCGTGACCAAGCCCAAGGCCTGTGCCTATGGCGTGCTGGTGTTGTGGACGATGAAAGATTTGGACTTGAGCAAAGGCCTGCCGTTGTTGACTGATGTAAAAGTACAAAAGATCGCGATTGCCAACCGCAGGCTTGCGCCTTATGGGCGAGCGGCCATCCAGACTTTGGAGAGCGCCAAGCTGAATGCCGCAATCGAATCTAAGCTGGTTTATGGCGAGAGCATTGCGCAAGCTATGCAGTTCGTGGATTCTGGCGCGGCGGACATCGGTTTCATTGCCAAGTCTCTGGTCGTTGCGCCGGAGATGGCAGGGAAGGGCAAGTGGGTGGAAGTGCCCAAGGGCAGTTACGAACCGATCGCGCAGGCTGTGGTTGTGCTCAAGCATGGTGCTGAGACGCAATCCGAAAGCGCACGCAAGTTTGTGGACTTCCTGTTTACACCCAAGGCGCGCGCCATCTTCGAGAAGTACGGCTACCTCCTGCCATGAACCGTTTGCTCGGCACCATCACCGCCATCGAATCCAACGACCATCTGTCGCTGGTAGACGTGCTTGCCGGGCAGGACACTTTTACCGCCATGCTGCTGGAGACGCCCAGGAGCGCGCCGCACCTGAAGGTGGGCAATGCCGTGGAAGTGCTGTTCAAGGAGACCGAGGTATCGCTGGCAAAGAATCTTTCCGGCCAGCTCAGCCTGCGCAACCGTGTGCGCTGCACTGTGCGCGAGATACGGCGCGGCGACATCCTGTGCGAAGTGGTGCTGGACCGTAGCGGACAGACGCTGACCAGCATCATTACCACCCGCGCAGTGAAGCGGCTCGAACTGCAAGAGGGCGACGAGGTTGAAGCGCTGGTGAAGGCGAACGAAGTGTCGTTGATGGAGATGCGCGATGAGCTATGACTGGCAACCGCTGCTGCTCACCTTCAAGCTGGCCGCTGTCACTACGCTCATCCTGTGCCTGATCGGCATCCCCTTCGCTTGGTGGCTGGCGCAAACAAAATTACGCTTTAAGCCCGTGCTGGAAGCGCTGGTCAGTATGCCACTGGTACTCCCGCCTTCGGTGCTGGGTTTCTATTTGTTGCTGGCGTTCAGTCCTACGCACTGGTTCGGCGGCTGGGTCGAGCACATCGCCGGATTGAAGCTGGCCTTCAGTTTTCATGGGTTGGTGCTAGCCTCGGTACTCTTCAGCTTTCCCTTCCTTGTGCATCCGGTTCAATCCGGCTTCCAGAACCTTGCGCCCAGTTTGAGCGAAGCTGCCTACACCTTAGGCAAGAGCCGCTGGCAGACTTTCCTGAACGTGCTGCTGCCCAACGTCAAACCGCAGCTGTTGGCCGGAGTGGTACTTTCTTTTGCCCACACCATAGGCGAATTCGGCGTGGTGCTAATGATAGGCGGCAATATTCCGGGCGAAACCCGCGTCGCTTCCATCGCCATCTACGACGAAGTGGAGGCGATGAATTACGGCGCGGCGAATTTCTATGCGCTGGTGCTGTTCGGCGTGTGCTTCAGCATCCTGCTCGCGGTATATTTGGTGAACAAGAAACTGGTGAGGAGTGAGTGGTGAGAGGAAAAATCCCCCGCCCGTTGGGCACCCCCCTTTATCAAAGGGGGGCTAGGGGGGATTTTAGCCCAACGCAAAAATGATCGAACTCGATATTCGGAAAAAGCTGCTGGGCACGCTGGGTGAATTTACACTCGACGTGAAACTGCACATCGAGCAAGGCGAATTCGTCACTCTGTTCGGCGAATCCGGCGCGGGCAAAACCACGCTGCTGCGCTGCTTGGCCGGGCTGGCCGATCCGGACGCGGGCTACATCCGTGTGCATGGCGCAACTTGGTTTGAACGACAGGGGTTCGACCGGCAGATCAAACTGCCCGTGCAGCAACGCCGCGTCGGCTACATGTTCCAGGACTACGCACTGTTCCCCAACATGAGCGTGCGCGGCAATCTTGAATTCGCGTTACGCAAGGGAGCAAACCGCCGACGCGTAGCCGAGCTGATCGAACTGATGGCGCTGGGCGAGCTGCAACACCGCAAGCCCAATAGCCTCTCCGGCGGCCAGCAACAGCGCGTGGCGCTGGCGCGCGCACTTGCCGCCGAACCGCAACTGCTGCTGCTGGATGAACCGTTCTCCGCACTCGACCACGCAACCAAGTTGCGCCTGCAGGACGAAGTGCTGTGTATGCAGCGCCACTACGGCCTGACCACCATCATGGTCAGCCATGACGTGAGCGAAGTGTACAGACTCTCCAAGCGTGTACTGATTCTTGAACAAGGCAACATCGTGCGTGCAGGCTCACCTGCCGAAGTGTTCGGGGCAGGGCAGGCCGGCGGCAAGTTCAGCTTCGCCGGCGAAGTCCTCGCCATCGAGGCTGCGGACGTGGTGTTTGCCGTCACGCTGCTGGTCGGCAACCAGATCGTGCGCGTGATCGCCAGCGCGGACGAAGCACAACGCCTCAAGCCAGGCGACCGCGTGATGCTCATGTCCAAGGCGTTCAACCCGGTGCTGGTGGGATGCTGACTACGAGTTTTCGTTAGCCACAAAGGAAATAAAGGGTAACCACCTCGTTTACTGCTCTGTTACGGCCATTATGTTAGGCTAAGGCAATTCGTTGCCGCCAAAGGATGCTTGCAGTTGCGTCACCAATTTAAGCACGCATGGATTTCCCTGTTGCTGGTCGTAGCCGCTACAGTGACAGGCTTTGTTGTCGCCAGATTCGGCACGACAGGCATTGTCATGCTGTACCTTCTGGCGGTAATGGCCGCCTCCTACTTCCTGGGATTTTTTGCAGCCATTCTGGCGGCCATTGGTTCGTTTCTGGCGATCAACTATTTCTTCATCGAGCCACGTTACACCTTCGAAGTGGCGAATGCGGAATCGTGGGCAGCGTTGCTGGGGTTTCTCGCAGTTTCTGTTGTGGTCGCTTCTCTGGTGATGCGTCTGCAAGACCAGACATTCCAGGCGCAACGGGCTAAGCAGCGCGCGGAATTTGCGCGCCTGATATCGGAACAGTTGGCCGACCTGCACGACGAAGATTCCGTATTCATTGCAGGATGCCGGTTGATCCACCAGACAACGGGGCTGCCTGCCGGAATTGCCATACCTGACATGTCCGGCGGGCAGTTCACGTTGGCCCACCAGTGCCCGGAGGGGTCGGTGGGAATTGATCATCGTGCGGCAAAATGGTGCTGCCAAAATGCCAAAGTAATCGGCCCCGGCAGCGACAACTGGCCTGAAATTGGCAAATGGATTATTCCGTTTGAACGCCTGCCCGGCGTATTTCCTGTCTTGGTGGTGATGAAGGGCGATACTTCCACTGATGACGACGAGATTGGTTACCTGCGCGATATGCTTGACCAGATTTTAACTGCCTATCAGCGCGTACGTAACGAACGGCGTGCCAAAGATGCCGAAAGGCATGCCCAGGAGGAGGCTATCCAGAATGCGCTGCTGGCTTCCGTTTCGCACGATATGCGCACTCCCCTGACAGCTATTCTGGGGGCAACGACCACTCTTCTCGGACAGCGCGCAGTATTGGGCGATAGCGAGCAGGTCAGGCTGCTGGAATCGGTCAGGGCCGAAGCGCAGCATTTGGCGAATACCACGGAAAATATTCTTTCGCTATCCAGGCTGGAATCAAACATTGGTCGTGATATAGAACTGGACTGGCAATCCTTGGAGGAAATAGTAGGCGCAGTATTGCAGCGTTATCGCAACCGCAATTTGCCATATGAGCTTCGCTCCGATGTGCCCCAGGACGTTCCGCTGATCAAGGCAGATGCGGCGCTGCTATCGCAAGCGCTGGGTAACCTTGTTGATAATGCCATGGCTGCCCATGGCGGCACCGAACCGGTGTGGGTTGGCGTTGAGAAGTGTGGCGAACAAATTGCGCTTTGCGTAAAGGATCGCGGCAAGGGATTCCCGGAAGGCTTTCGTATCGAACATATCCGAAAATTTCACCGGATGGGTATGCACGGCAAAGGCATGGGGCTTGGGCTGTCTATAGTGCATGCCATTGCAAAATTACACGGGGCGGACTTGCGAATCATCCACCGCGAGGGGGGCGGCACAGCAGTTGAATTGATTTTTGCGGAAAATCAAACCGGAGGCGGCTTTGAGTGAACAACCGCGCATTCTTGTTGTTGAAGACGACCGGGAAATCAGTCGGTTTATTTCATCCAGCTTGAGTGCCGCAGGCTATTCGCCGAGTTTGACAGCCGACCTTGCACAGGCCCGCAAGGCATTTCAGGAAAAGCGACCAGATATGGTCATTCTCGATCTTGGCCTGCCGGACGGGGATGGCAAGTTATGGATCACCGAGTTGCGTCAGCGCTCCGATGTGCCGGTGCTGGTTTTGTCTGCTCGCCAGTCGGAACAGGAAAAAGTCGCCTGCCTCGACTGCGGAGCAGACGATTATCTTGCCAAGCCATTCGGCGTGGACGAAATGTTGGCGCGCGTGAGGGTTGCCTTGCGCCGTACTGCCATGATGATCCTGCGTGATCGCGTATACGAGGTTGATGGGTTGCGCATTGATCTGGCGGCTGGCACGGTCGAACTGGATGGCAAGCCAGTGAAGTTATCACCGATCGAGTACAAGTTGTTGATGACATTGGCGCAGTATCCAGGTAGGGTCATCACGCATCGTCAATTGCTGAGTGCAGTGTGGGGCAGCGAGTATGTTGATGAAACCCACTATTTGCGCATTCACATGGGGCGGCTGCGTGCCAAGATCGAGGCCATCCCAGCCGAACCGCGCTTCCTGCTGACCGATCCCGGTATCGGATACCGCATCGCTGCTTCCTGATTAAATGACAGGACTTGTTTATGCGGCCGATATGTTGGGCATGATTTGATGCTTTCCTCGGAGCTGATGTGGAGTCATAATGGAAATTCAGAACAAACGCAGCAGCCTGGCGATGCTGGCATTGGGCGCGATCGGCGTGGTGTATGGCGATATTGGCACCAGCCCGCTATATACAATCAAGGAAATATTCGGCGGCGGCGGAGTGCCGCTGTCATCCGAAAATATCGTCGGCGCGGTCTCGGCAGTTTTCTGGGCGCTGATGCTGGTGGTGACAATCAAATACGTTTTCCTGGTAATGCGGGCGGACAACCGTGGCGAGGGCGGAATCATTGCGCTGCTGGCGATGACAGTCGCAACAGTCGGTGCGCAGTCAGCTCGCAAGAAACAACTGCTGCTCTTGGGCGCATTCGGCGCCGCGCTGTTTTACGGGGACACCTTGCTGACGCCGTCCATTTCGGTACTCTCAGCCATCGAAGGCATCGAAGTGGTGACACCCAGCCTGAAGGCCTATATCGTTCCTATATCTGTCGCAATCCTGATCGGGCTGTTTATCCTGCAGAAATACGGCACCAGTGCGGTCGGTAAGCTTTTTGGTCCCATTATCATCATCTGGTTTGCCGTTATCGGTGCGATAGGCATCTGGCACATTGCACAAAATACTGCGATTCTCGCTGCGCTGAATCCTTTGCATGCTTTCACTTTCCTGGTTGACCGCGGTACTGGGGTCTTTCTTGCTGTGGGTGCGGTGGTATTGGCAATTACCGGCGTGGAGACGCTGTATGCGGATATGGGCCATTTTGGCCGTCGGGCAATCAATCTGGGATGGATGTCATTGGTGCTTCCCTGTCTGTCGCTCAATTACCTTGGGCAAGGCGCCCTGCTGTTGAGCGATCCGAAGACGCTGGAAAACCCCTTTTATTTGTCGTTTCCCCAGCCGTTATTGATCCCGGCAGTCGTACTCGCCACGCTGGCCACCATCATCGCATCGCAGGCGGTGATTTCCGGCGCTTACTCGATGACGCAACAAGCCATCCAGGTTGGTTTCCTGCCGAGGACGCGCATCGTGCACACCTCTGCTAGCGAGGCCGGGCAAATCTACCTGCCGACGATCAACTGGATGTTGCTGGCCGCAGTGATCGGCACCACCATAGGCTTTGGCTCATCTTCGGCACTGGCTTCCGCCTATGGCATCGCGGTTACCGGAACAATGCTGATCACCACCATCTTGATGTATTTTGTCATGCGACACATCTGGAAATGGACACTGTGGCTGTCAGCCGCTGCAACGGCGTGCCTCGCCGCAGTGGATGCCTTGCTTCTATTCTCCTGCTCCATCAAGTTCATCAATGGCGGCTGGTTCCCGGTGGTGCTGGGTGTTCTCATGCTGGCCGTCATGTGGACATGGAAGCAAGGGCGCGAACTGCTATTTCAGCGGATTCGGGAAGACGATCCAGGGCTGGAAGCATTTGTGAACAACATAGCGGCAAGCAACATCCAGAGAGTGGAGCGGACAGCCGTTTTTCTGGTTGCCAACCCCCAAAGCGCACCTCAGGCTTTGATGCACAATCTAAAACACAATCACGTGCTGCATCGAACCAATCTGGTGGTGACCGTGCTGTTCGAAGACATTCCTTGGGTGGAGAACGACGAAAGATCGAGCTTCCATGAGGTCGGACATGGATTCTGGCAAATCAGCCTGCGCTATGGATTCATGGACAACCCGGACATTCCCAAGGCATTGGAATCGTGCAAGCTTCCAGGAGTAGACATTGATCCTTACACCATTTCTTACTTCATTAGCAGGGATACCGTCGTTCCTTCTTCGGGAGGGAAAATGGCCAAGTGGCGCGAAGGATTGTTCCGCTTGCTATCCAGAAATGCGGGGAACGTGGTTGAATACTTCAATATTCCCGGAAACAGCGTGATCGAATTAGGCAGCAGGGTGCATATCTGACTATGGTTCTTGTTACTACCGTCTGAACAGACTGAATTAAAACCCTGTGAAACTTCAGTCCAACGCCATGCGCAACGGCAGCATCGCCGACATTCCGAATCCATGCCGTTGATAGAAGCGGATCGCCGCATCGTTGGTGCGGTCGGTGAGCAGGGTGATGCGCAAGCAGCCTTCGCGTTTCGCCAGTTCGATGGCGGCTTGCAGCAGTTTGCTGCCGAGTCTATTGCCGCGCTGCGATGAGTGAACGATCATGTCTTCCAGCAGTGCGACCTTGCCGCCGCAGGCGGTGCTGACGGTATACAGCAGGTTGACCATGCCGACGATTCTTTCGTCTTCGCGCAGCACGAGTATGCGTCCGACTTCAGGCTGTTCGATGATCCGGCGCAGTCCATCGGATTGTTTGTTCGTGTCGGGCCGGAAGTCGGCTTCCTGGGTGAACAGGATGGCGAGCAGTTCGCACAGTTGAGGGATATCATCCGCCGTTGCGGCGGCAATCCGGGTCACTCTTCCGGCCCGAAACACTTCTTGTAATCGCAGCAAGCAGCACAGCTCGGCGAACGGCAGGCATTGATTCCTTCGCGTTCGCACAGTTGCTTGTAAAAGAATTTCTTCCACTTCATGTCGCCTGTGTTCTTTTCTGCAAGCAATGGGAAGTGGTCTGATAGCAGGGTGGATAGCGCCTTGCGGTCTGGCAGTCCGAGGTCTTGCCAGAGGTGGTCGCTGCCCATGCAGGCGGTGGCGACGAGATGGGCAACATTGCGGTGATGTTCGTCCGCTATGGCGCAATAGTCGAGCAGCAGTTTCAGCAAGTCGGAGAATTCGTTCAGGACGCCGTCGTTTACGATGGTTGATTGCTGTGCTGCCAGCCAGCTTTGCGGAGCTTTGAAATGCGGGAAGAGCGAGACGATCAGTTTGGCAAACGCGACATAGTGGAGTCCCAGCGCCGGAACGAAAGTGCCGTGATGCGGGTTGCAGTATGTGGCGATGACCCAGGCGTAGGCATCCGTAGGCACATCCCGTTTGGGGGAGTGGTCAAGCAGATGCCACACGCCAATGCCGCTGGCTTTGTGCCGGTGGCTGCTCAGGCAGTCCCTCAGGCCATCATCGCTTCGTGCGCGTAGCATTTTTTTGGGCATATCTTTGAGCAGGCTTCACAGCCGACGCAGTTCTTTTCGTTGGCGACGGTCATCACCCTCTTTTCGTACTCGTCGTCATCGTCTTCACCGAGCTCCAGCGGGATGACTTCGCCGTCTTCATCTATGCCGACCAGTTGCAGCACTTCGCGTCCGCATACTTTGAAGCAGCGCCCACAACCGATGCATTTTTCCCGATCTATGCTGCGGACGAATTTCGGCGTCCAGCTGCGTCCATCGGGCAAGGTGATGGTGACTACGGATGCCATGCTGTTTTCTCCTTTATGCGCCGATTGCCACCAGCTTTTGGCGTGCGGCAGTCAATTTTTCGTAAGCCTGATGTGTCTTGGCCGCGATTTCTGGGATACGTTCCCAGCCGATGGGCAGCTCTTCCGACAGATCGTGCAAATCCATTTTCAGTTGCGTGGCCTGAGCGTTGAGTTTTTTGATCTCAGCCTTGATGGCGTCTATGTCTTCCATGATTTTTCCTTTAACCGTACTTCGCCACTTCTGGAAATTTGTTGATCATCTCGACCGCCGCATCCACCAGCTTGCCGCCTTCTTCCGCCAGCTTGCCCATGTCGTTGAAGCCGAAGCGGTGCACGTCGCGCAGATATTTGTTGATGACCACCAGACGTCCGGCGGTGAGCACCATACGACCGAAGCCTTCGTGGCTCATCTTCATCATGGGCGAGACCATGATACCGGTCTGCCGCTCGACAGACAGGCCGATGGCGTTGTAGAACAATTCCAGACGCCACAGGGTTTCCGGGTCTGGATCGCCCATGATGGGAATCTCTTTACGCTGTTCTTTGTTGATGATGTAGGGTTCGAGCAGCGTGTCGTTGCTCTTGCCATCCCAAGTGCCATAAGTGTCCTGTGCGCGGTATTGCTTTGCCAGTTCGTTCAGGAATACTTCGCCGCTGCTGATGGTTGCTTCTGCTGTAGTGCACATGATGTAATTCCTATATTGGTTCGTTTGGTAGGAGCGGGCCATGCCCGCGAATCGCTTGGTCGCAGGCATGGCCCGCTCTTACGGGTGCCCGGCCAAAAGTTTTCTGACATCATTTATTCGTCGTCAAAATTAAGTTCGCGCCCGCTGCCTTTGTTCAGTGCCTTGCGCAGCCAAGGCGGCGGTGCACTCTTGAGCACATCCTGCAATCTGCCGAGGATTTCTGTGATGGCTTCCGGCTCATTTACCTTGATCGGATGAATCTTGTTTGCCACCACGCGCGCCGCAGCTGAGCCACCGATGGCCGCGACGTAGAGGATGGCGCAATCCTTGATAGCTTCGATCTTGGGGGCGAGCTTATCTTCGTTACCGTCTTCCTTGAGGTCTCCGGAAAACTGGATGGCCTCGACCAGATTGAATCCGTCCGGAGAAATCTCGTACACCGCCAGATTCTTTGCCCAGCCGAAATGGGCGTCCACCCGTTGCAGGTCTTGCGTTGCGAATGCGATCTTCATTCCTCTTGCTCCTTGGTTGGGGTTACACAGTTTGAGTTTGCGCTGCAGGTTCATAATGTCAAAGAAGCTCGCGCAGCGAGTCCTTGTCCCTCTCCCCCGCCGGGGAAGAGCAGGAGAGAGGGAAGCGGCCAGCTATCTGGCGCACCTTCATGCGCGTGTTCGATGAACACGTTGCCGATCTGAAAAATCAGGTCGCGTGTGCCGCGATAGCCCACGCTCAATTTATGGTTCGCACCGATGCGGTCAAAGCAGGGCAGTCCGGCGCGGAACAATGGAATGCCGAGACGTTCAGATGCCTGGCGGCCATGCGAGTGGGTGATGATCAGGTCACAATCCTGTGCACGCAGCTCCAGGTCTTCCAGGTCTCCTATCAGCACTTCCTCGCATGGCATTTTTTCAAGCAGTGGCGATTGCGTGGTGGTGACTGAGGCGGTGAGTTCGCAACCCATCTCGGTTACGAGCGAGCCCAGCGCCCACAACAAATCTGGCTCGGCACCGATGGCGACTTTCTTGCCGCCGAAATAGAAATGCCCGTCCAGCATGGTGTCCACCAACTGGCTGCGCTGGCGGTGATATTTGAGCGGAACCGGCTTGCCGCTTATCTCAGAGAGGTGCATCAGGAAATGGTCATTCACCTCCAGACCGGTGAGCCGGTCGAATATGGCGTAAGGTACGCCGGTGCGCATCTCCAGTTCGAGTGCGGCACTGCGCATCTGTTCGCCGATGGCGAGGGTGGCAATCGAACTGCCCATGCTGCGCACTTCATCCACTGTTGTGCCGCCTATGGTGGTGGGGCTGAACTGCTCCGGGATGTGGCCGTCGAGCGAGCCGGAAAGATCGGGCAGCACGATGGGGGAGAGGCCGAACGCTTCGATGATTTCGACGATCTCTTCAATGTCGGCGGCGGTAAGGTGGCTGCCCCCAAGCAGGTTGACTTGGCTGGGGATGGTTTCCGAAGTTTTCCCCACCAGTTCTTCGATGATGCGGGTGACGGTTTTGGCCCAGCCGTCCTGGAACGCATTTTTGAAATCCGGCGTATCCACGAACACGATAGGCAAGTTCGATAGCTCGGGATTGCGCTTGCGTATCAGCTTCAGGTCGCCGTGGATATCTTCGCTACGCGTCTCGGTCAGGCCGGTGGTACACAGGCCGATGATTTCCGGCTTGGCGCGCTTATAGATGTTGAGCAGCGCCTGCTCAATGTTATCCATGCCGCCCATGATAGTGGTGACTTCATTCATCGCGGTGGTCTGCAACGGGATGGCTTCGCGGAAATGGCGCACGAACAGCACCAGACCGAACGCAGTACACCCTTGTGAGCCATGCAGCACGGGCATGCAGTTGGCCATTCCCATGAAAGCCAGCGCACCGCCGATGGGCTGGCTCATTTTCAGCGGGTTGACGGTGCAGGATTTTTTGGAAAGAGTGACGGTTGCCATTTCACCCTCTCCCCAGCCCTATCCCGTCAAGGGAGAGGGAGCCGATTTCCGATTCCCATGGGGCTGGCTTTCGCACTTGAGCCCAAATAGGGTTGTACAGCGCCTTGTCTATCTCATGCACCAGCGTCACCATGCCTTCGTAACCGGCGTAGGCGTGGTGGCGTTCCTGGTTGATGTCCAGCCACGGCATCTTGGCCTTGAGTGCGACGAACTGCGAGCGCCCGCCAGAGAGCATGATGTCGGCACGAGCGTCCTTGAGCATCTGGTACATCTCGCGCGGCGGCAGGTCGTCGAACATATGGGCATCGTCACCCATCAATTCCTTCACGCGCTCCTTGTCTTCCGCGGTGGATTTTTTCACGCTGGTGCCGACTATCTCCAGCCCCACTTCCTGCAGGGCGGACACCACCGACCACGATTTCACCCCGCCGGTGATGAGCAGCACGCGCTTGCCGTCGAAGCGCTTGCGGTAGCCGTTCAATCTTTTCCACGCACGCGCTTCTTCGCGGCGTATCAGTATCTCGGTGCGGCCCAATAACTCTTCCGGCGCACCGCGCTGCACCAATAGTTTTGCAATCTGGCGTAGCGAGTCGCTGGTGTCGGAGATGCCGTAGAACGAGCCTTCGAAATACGGGATGCCGTAGCGCTCTTCCATCTTGCGCGCCACGTTAATCATCGCCCGGGAGCACACCATCATCGCCGCCTTGGCGCGATGCGAGGAGGCAACTTCGTGATAACGCGCATCGCCGGAAATGCAGGCCAGCACGCGGATGCCGAGGTGATCCAGCAGCGGCTTGATCTGCCACATCTCGCCCGCCAGGTTGTATTCTCCGATGATGTTGATATCGTAAGGCGTGGTGGATTCCGGCTCCTCAGTGCCGATCACATAATCCAGCAGCGCCTCGCCACCGAGCTTGTTGCCCAGGTTCTTGCTGCCGACGAAGCCGGGCACGTTGACGGGGATGACAGGTTTGCCGAATTTTTCTTTAGCCGCCTTGCACACCGCCTCGATCTCGTCGCCGATCAGCGCAGTCACGCAGGTCTGGTACACGAATACGGCGGGCGGATCATATTTCTCGATCACCTCGCGGATGGCGCGCAAAAGCTTTTTCTCGCCGCCATAGATGATGTCGTTCTCGGAGATGTCGGTGGTGAAACCGGTTCTATAGATCATCGGGCCAGACGATTTCGAGCCGCGATTGTCCCAGCCGTTTCCCTCGCAGGCGATGGGGCCGTGCACGATGTGCGCGACATCGGTGATCGGTTGCAGCGCGATCTTGGCCCCATCGAAAGCGCAGCCGCCCGCAGCCGCACCCGGCGTCAATTGCTTGGTGCAGCCTTGCTTGCGCTCTTTTTCACCCTTCGCCAGGTTCTTGTCGCAACCGGGTTCGTTGAGCACTTCTTGTACTTTGATGTTAAGCCCGGCCATGTCAGACCTTTCCATAATTTCCCAGCGCGCCTGAATGACCGCATGGTTTACGCCTGAACTATCAGCAAGCATTGTGCCAACCGCATGGCTGCAAATAACTGCTTGTTTGTATGCAGAGAGGTTAGCTTCGCCGAACGCCGTGCGTTTGTCGCAAACCCTACATAAATGTGCATGCGGAGTAACAAACAGCACAGGTATATGTTTATAGAACCCCCGTAGGAGCGGGCCATGCCCGCGATTGAAAACTGTTCGCGGGCATGGCCCGCTCCTACAAATTCGCATTTGGGTTCGATTCTTGCTCTATACCTTGCGATATGACGATTGAACCGGACAAAAGCCTCGCCTCGTGTGGACACAGCACCAACCTGGTGGGCGTGCCAACAGGCCTGCTGGCGAGCGCTGCATTTAACGAGTTCCCCGTCCCGCTGCACATCAGCGGCACGCGCGAGGCGCACCGCAGCCTGTTCGAGCGGCTAAACAGATTAACGGATGCCAGAGAGGCATCGCAGGTATTTCAGGATTACATGGCCGTGGTATTCGGACTGGAACAAGCATCCGAGCCGGGCGAAAAGCGCCGTTATCGCGTCAGCTATTTGCGCTTGCTGAAGGATTGGGGCTTGGATGCCAACAGCCCGGCAGGGGCGGTATTGAAAGGCTGGGTGGAAAGCCGCTTCGGCCTGTTTCCCAGCTTCCACAAGGAGCCATTGCGGCGCTTCAATTCACCGGCCTGGTTTACTTATGTCGAGGAAAAAATGTCCAGTCGTTTCCACAACAACAGCATCAACATGCAGCTCGATGTGCTGTATGAATTCTGCCAGTGGGCGCTGGCCCGATTTCATGCGCCCGGCAAAAAATATGTGCAACTGTTTCGCGGCAGCAACGATTTGCGCGAACACCAGTTATTGCAAAGTCTGGCTGGCCGCGAGGCCATGATACGGCTGAATAATCTGGTGTCGTTCACCTCGCAGCCGGACATAGCCGATGAATTCGGCGACACCATTATAGAGGCCGAGGTACCGTTATCGAAGATTCTGTTCTACAACGATCTGCTCTTACGCCACCCGTTACGAGGAGAGGCAGAGTTTTTAGTCATAGGCGGCGATTACAGAGTGAACATGTCTTACTGGAGGATGCCGGAATGAATGCTGAATTACATGACCGCGCGCTGGGTGCTTATCTCGGCTTGGCTGTGGGCGATGCGCTGGGTGCCACGGTCGAGTTTATGCAGCCGCGCGAGATCCGCTATCAATACGGTGTGCATCAGGACATCATCGGCGGCGGCTGGTTGAAGCTGAAAGCAGGCAGGGTGACCGATGATACCGAGATGGCGCTGGCGCTGGGCAGCGCACTGATTGCCAGCAACGGCTGGAATACCAATGCGGTGGCGGATGCTTTCGTCGCATGGTTGAAATCGAAACCGGTGGATGTCGGCAACACCTGCCGCCGTGGCATCCAGCGCTATATGCTGGATGGCAGCTTGAGCGGCCCGGTCAGCGAGGGCGATGCGGGCAACGGCGCAGCGATGCGCATCATCCCGCTGGTGCTGGCAACGCTGCATGATGACGAAGCGTTCAGATTGCAGATGCTGCAACAGGCTCACCTTACCCACCACCACCCGCTCTCCGATGCCGCCACACTGGTGCTGGGTGAAATGACACGGACATTGGTCAAGGGAGGCGGCATAAAACAGTGCCGCGAAATCGTCAAGCCGCTGCTGCGCGCGCATCCGAAATTCCAGTTTCATCCTTATCCGGGACGCGCCTCCGGCTACATCGTGGATACCATGCAGACTGTGCTGCATCACTTTTTCATCACCGACTCATTCGAGAGCTTAGTGGTGGATACGGTGAATCGCGGTGAAGATGCGGATACCACAGGGGCGATAGTCGGCATGCTGGGTGGCGCGCTGTATGGTGCGAATGCAATCCCCGAGCGCTGGTTGGATAAGCTGGATAGTACGGTACAGAACTCCATCTGCAAGCAGGTTGAAGAATTACTGCGATTGGCGGGTGAGTGATGTTTGGTCGCATATTCGGCCATAGCTGCCAAGACATCATGCATTGAAGCTGGCAGCTTAGCTGACCAAAGCAGGCACAACGTGTTAGTTCAGGTGCCGCTTGTCGGCGCGTTCCTTAGAGCGACAGCTTGGGCGGATAGCATTTGCCCATGATAGTTAACGGTGTACTCCATAGGCTCTTGATCTTTGCTCTGGAGCGTCGCGTGGCAGGACTCGACGTTCTATGTCTTCTTAGTCCTGATGGAAATGACAAGATAGGAAATGCCTTCGCCCGATGCGATTCTCATGTTGTCATCGAACGTCAAGAACTCCCATTCCAGGGCGGGGATATCGACGGGAGGTTTGCCGTGTACTGCCGGCTGAACAAAGCCCACAGCAATCAAATTGCCGTCTCGCAGCTTATTGTACAAGTCGCCCATGAAATGCTGCTCGGCAATATTGCACCGCATATCTGCCAAATCCTTTTGTTCGCTTAAGCCTTCAATTTTGTTGATGACAGCATCTTCTTCCTCGAAAATTAGTAATGCTGGAGTTCTTGATTGACGGCGACGAACCGATTTCAATTCGCGCTCAGCCAGTTCTAACTGTGCCCACACATTGAACTGATTGAGGGTTGCGTCGTGGCGTTCCTTGGTGATCGCGGCATCAACGTATTCGTTCTGTGCCAAGTATGGCGGCAGACCAAGTTTTGGTTGCGTCTTGTTTAGCGCCCCCCAGATGCGAACAAGGACACCTAGAAAAAGCATCAAACAGAACACTAGCGGTATCATTACAGCCAACACAATGGGCGAAACATCCTTTAACCAACCAATCAGAAGTACACCCGCAGACGCCAAGTATGGCGCAACGCTCTTCCAGTCAAAACTGATGACTTGAAGGAAGTCTGCAAACGAGCCAAATGCTTCACGGAATTTCGTCATAACCGGTGTAAATTCAGGTAAGGAATATTGCTGAATTTACCATTAATAATCCCCTACAGCTATGGAGAGGCAAAATGGGGAAATTCAACTCTGGTAAGCTGAATCTAGTACCCATCTTTAACCTTGATTGGCGCGCCCGACACAATGAGTGTGGGCACTGGGAACTATATATTTCAACGTTGTGACTTGCGCCCATTGCATACCAAACAGGCATCTCGACACATAGGTTATGTCCGGAACTCATAGACACCAGCACACCAGTATTTGCTCTCCTGCCTCGTGGAGCTATCCCAGCCCATGGCGATAAGTTCTTTGGCAATGAGGTAGTTCATGATGCCTGACCGACCAGCAAGACAGGGCCTTTCTCTGCCAGAGAAATAAGTTTATGAGCAGCGACGTTGGCGCGGATTTTCGCAACCCGAATTGACTCAGCATTTTGTGAGTAACCGAGGAACCATAGCAGGCGGAAGCACGCAACCCAGACGAAGGGAGACAGGCGAGGAAAACGCCACAGAGCAAACGGAAGCTGCGCCTCACAAAATACGGGGTCTACAACAGACGCCGCATGGCCCAGAGCCTGCACTGACGACAATGCCCGAGGTGCTGTACTTACGACGATACAGGAAGCGGTATTTGCCAACTTCAAACTATCAATGGGCATGCCGTCAGCGTCCACTTCAGAAAGATTGTAGTGTTCAATCCACTGTTCCATTTCGACTGGCGCAATCCACTCAGTTTGGGTTACGAGGGGCTTGCCGTGCCTCATGAGGATGATCTTCATCGCGGAGAAGGCCTAGTGTGGGGCTGAGGGCGCGGTCTCAGCGCGGGGTTTGGGATCGCTCTGTCAGCAGCGCTTGCAGGTGCAGAAAAATCATCTCCCCTGCACGATCCCGCTCTCCGGGGCGGCGGAACAACGCCATGCCATGTGCCAGCGCCATGAGACTTTCGGCAACATCCTCGGCAGGCGCCGGTGGAGTCTTGTTAAACAGGTTAAACAGCCCAGCAATGACCTCCCCCAGCTTGCGGCGATGACCACGGTACAACTGGTCGCACTCCTTGGCGAACGCACTGCTGCTAGAGGCATAGAGCTGCAGCTCAAGGCTGACCTTGCCCCAGTCGATGTGTTGGTTGAAGTTGAGACACCAACCCTCCACAACATTCATCGCCCGCTCCGGATTCCGCCTGGCTTGGTCCAGCAAAACCTCGAGTTCGGCGGCCTCGGCCGCCATGTGCCGACGTTTCAACTCCAGCAGAATATCTTCCTTGCTCGAGAAATTCGAGTAGAACGCTCCTTGAGAATAGCCGGCAGCCTCGGCGATGTCTCGCACAGATGCGCCTGTCAGCCCCTGGCGTGCAACCAGATCCCATGCCGCGTGCACCAGACGCTCTCGCGTCTGCGCCTGGCTTTCTGTGCGGGACAGAGGCGCTTGTTTGGATTTCTTTTTCACCGTTTTAGAATAGCACTTGCTATCGGGAATCACAATCGGCTAGACTGTCAGCAGAGATAGCACGTGCTATCTGGAATAAAACAAGGAGGGTGTATGGCTGACCGAATTGCGTTTGTCACAGGCAGTACCGGATTACTTGGCAACAATCTCGTCCAGGCTCTGCTGACCGAGGGATGGCACGTTCGAGCGCTCGCGCGCACGGAGGAGAAAGCCAATAAGCAGTTTGACGCCCATGAGCGACTTTCTATTGTCATCGGCGATATGACCAACGTGGCTAGGTTCGCTCGATCACTTGATGGGGTTGATGTTGTATTCCATACCGCAGCGTTCTTCCGCGACAACTACAAAGGCGGGCGTCATTGGAATGAATTGAAGCGAGTTAATGTCGATGGCACAGCTGCACTGATCGCCGCAGCGTATAAGTCAGGTGTGCGCCGATATGTTCAAATAAGTTCGATTGCCGTCCTGAATGGTTTACCTGGAACGCTCATCGACGAAACTTGTGAGCGTCATCCAGACGACGCCGATGACTATTACCGCAGCAAGATATTGGCGGATCGCGAAGTCCAAGCATTTATTGCAGCGAACGAAGATATGCATGCCGTTTTTGTACTTCCGGGATGGATGTGGGGGTCCGGCGATATGGGGCCCACCTCGTCTGGGCAACTTACACTCGATACAGTAAGCGGAAATTTACTCGGCATAATACCCGGCAGCTTTTCGATTGTTGATGTCCGTGATGTCGTCGCGGCAGTGATTTCTGCGGCAGAGCGCGGCAGGCGAGGCGAGCGCTACCTGGCAGCCGGAAAGCATATGACGATGCGAGAACTCATTCCACTTATCGGTCGCCTCGCCAAGGTAAGGGTGCCGACACGTGAGCTGCCACTTCTCCTGTTGTATGTCATCGCAACGATTCAAGAGTTGTGGGGCCGACTTTCAGGAAAACCTATCCTGCTCAGCTTGGCAAATACCAGATTGCTCGACAAGGAGGCTGATCGTAGCCACTTCAACCATGCAAAGAGTGAGCGTGAGTTGGGGCTTTCCCTACGTCCGGTCGAAGCGACCGTAGGCGATACAATTGCCTGGTATCGCAATAAGGGCTGGCTTTCAGAACCTGTGTAAGAATCCCGTCTCAAGACAACACCGTTTATCCTGATCGTTTGTCTGGAATCCTCAGGGTTCTGTCAGCTCCATCAGTGAACGCGGACGTTGCCGCCGCAGCTGCCCGTCGGGCGATATGATGCGAGGCATCGGGCATGGCATGGACGTAAAGGTTTGAGAAATTTCGCCCGCTCCAGGCGCATGGCGGACACCTTTGGAGGCAATTAGATACGGCAAATTTGGCAGAGCGGACAATTTCGGTGCCCAGTTTTAAGAAGTGGCTCCGCTAGGTTGGACAGTATTTTCCATTTCTTAAGTGGAAGCCTTGCGGTTAATGCCTACGCTGCTTTTTGCATTGCAGGCAGGTTGTCGAAGTAGAACTCATCCGGTGTTTTGTC